>LNFM01002563.1_pt1 | contig 37877 bp, 30 predicted proteins | sample 596031 | NCBI WGS metagenome assembly LNFM01 (sample SAMN04254537, study PRJNA301005) | activated carbon metagenome | isolation source: dual media filters at the Ann Arbor, Michigan drinking water treatment plant | place: USA: Ann Arbor | reverse complement strand
AGGGGATGTGCCAGAAGGTCAGGATGGTGGCCTGCGGCAGCTTCTCGCGGATCATGGCCGGCAGCAGCGCGAAGTGGTAGTCCTGCACCAGCACCACGGGGTCTTCGCTGCGTGCCTCGGCCACCACGGCGTCGGCGAAGCGCTGGTTGATGGCGCGGTAGGCCGCCCAGTCGGATTCGCGGAACACCGGCCGCACGTGGGCCACATGGCACAGCGGCCACATGCCTTCGTTGGCGAAGCCGTAGTAGTAGCCCTGTTCTTCCTCGGCCGTGAGCCAGATGCGGCGCAGCCAGTAGTCGTCCTGCCCAGGCGGCACGAGCACGCGGTCGTGGCCGTCGACCACCTCGCGGTCGGCGCTGCCGCTGCCATGTGCCACCCAGGTGCCCGAGCAGGCACGCATCACCGGCTCGACCGCGGTCACCAGGCCGCTGGCCGGGCGCTTGACGACCACACCGTCGGCGCCGTGCTCATGGATGTAGGGCTCGCGGTTGGAGACCACGATGACCTGGTCGCCGCTGAGCTGGGTGCGCAGCAGCGTGCGCAAGCGCTCGGCGGTCCATTCGGCGTCGGGGCCCTGCGCCCGGCGGTACTCGTCTTCCATGTCGCGCAGCCGCGCACGCAGGTCGGCCGCAAAGGGCGCCAGCTCGGGGGGTGCCGACAGCAGCGGGCTCAGCAGGCCTTCGCCGCGCATCAGCGCACGGGTGCCGTTGACCCAGCCGCGCCAGCTGAGCTGCGCCACCACCACCGTGATGAAGGCGATCACCAGGCCCAGGGCGGTGATCAGGCCGATGAGGTAGTTGCGGGTCTCCTGGCTGCGGCGCTCGATGAAGCTCAGGTCGTGCAGCAGCACCATGCGGGCGACCATCACGGCGGCCGGCAGGTTGGCAGCAGGCGCTTGCAGAGCAGATGCCGCCCGCGCTGCAGCCCTAGCGGCCGCAGGCTCGGTGATCAGCACAGGGGCGGGCGGTGGCGGGGGCGGCCCCATGATGGTCTGCACGCCCACGTGCACGGCGCCGCCGGCCAGGCCCAGCCGCGGCTCGGCGTCGCCTGAGCGTTCGAACGCCGTGGTGCAAGCCAGGTCGCCGGGAAAGCGCTCGGTGCTGACCAGCAGTTGGCCCTGCAGGCTGCACAGTCCCAGCGCGAACAGGCGCTCGTCCTGCGCCGCACGATCGAGCAGTGGGCGCAGTTGCTGCGGCCGCTGCGAGGCCATCGCCTCCACCACCGAGTCCGACAGGGCGTTGGCCACCAGCTGTCCGCGGCTGTTGAGGTCGCGGCTGAACCAGCGCAGCGTCACCTGGTCCATCAGCGGCACGGCCAGGTACGACGCGACCACCAACGTGGCCGCCAGCGGCAGCAGAAAGCGCAGCTGCAGACGCAGCGTCTTCAGGGCCATGCCCGCCACGGCCCTGGGGCGCTATTGCGTCGAAGAATCACCTTCATGTGTGTTCCTGCTAGCTTTGGACAAATATATACTGCCTGTCGAGTCGCACAGCATGAGTATGCCCATCTCCCCCATCGAGACCCTGCACGCGACCTGCAGTGTCACGCCGCGTACCGGGCCGGCGTGGCCTGGTGAAGGGCGGCCCCGATGAGTGAACTGCAGGACTCGATCCGCACGCTGGCCGCGCAGTGGCAGGGCGTCGGCTTTCTGCTGGTCTCCGGGCTGCGCATCCTGGGCATCCTGATCGGCGCCTGGGTGCTGATCGCCATCGCGCAGCGCGCCATCCGGGGGCTGCGTGTGCGCATCGCCAGCCGGCTGGACGACCGTGAAGCCGTGAAGCGCGCCGAAACGCTGGGCCGCGTATTCCGCTACCTGGCGGCGGTGGTGATCTCGGCGATGGCGGTGATGCTGGTGCTCAGCGAACTGGGGGTCAGCGTCGCGCCCATCCTGGGGGCGGCCGGCGTGGTGGGCCTGGCGGTGGGCTTCGGTGCGCAAAGCCTGGTCAAGGACTACTTCTCCGGCTTCTTCATCCTGCTCGAGAACCAGATCCGCCAGGGTGACGTGGTCAAACTGGGCGAGCACGCCGGCCTGGTGGAGGAAGTGACCCTGCGCTATGTGCAGTTGCGCGACTACGACGGCCATGTGCACTTCGTTCCGAATGGCAGCATCACCACGGTGGTGAACATGGCCCGCGGCCACGCCCAGGCGGTGGTGGACGTGGGCATCGGCTACGGCGCCGATCTCGACCAGGCCATGACGCTGATGCACGAAGTGGCGGCCGAGCTTCGACGCGACCCGGCGCACGCCGCACGCATACAGGCCGACCTGGAAATGGCCGGCGTCGAGCGCTGGGCCGACTCTTCGGTGGTGCTGCGCGCCCGCTTCCGCGTGGCGCCGCTTGAGCAGTGGACGGTGCGCCGCGAGTACCTGCGCCGACTGAAGATCGCCTTCGACCGTGCCGGCATCGAGATTCCCTTCCCGCAGATGACCTTGCATGTGGCTTCGGCGCCGTCGGCCCGTGCGTCGGCACCGTTGGCGGACCCGCGCGGCTGAGCACGCCCGCCGCTGGCCGTGGTGGCGACGTGGTGATCGACCATGGCCTACCCGCCTCGAGTGGTCCGTACGCTGGCGCACATACTCGGCAACGAGCACCAGCAAGCTTCGCAAGCCCTGGCCCTGGCACGCCACGATTCCGACCCGGCCCACAATGCCGCCATGAGCCTTGCCGACATGCATCTGCGCCAGGTCCTCGCCGCCATGGCCGGGCCTGCGGCGCGCCCGCGCGATGACCAGACCGCGGCCGTGGCCGCGCTGGTCGAGCAGCGGGCCCGGGTGCTGGTGGTGCAGGCCACGGGCTGGGGCAAGTCGGCCGTCTACTGGGCCGCAAGCTCGGCGCTGCGTGCCCAGGGCAAGGGGCCTACGCTCATCGTCTCGCCGTTGCTGGCGTTGATGCGCGACCAGGTCAGCGCCGCCGCCCAGGCCGGGCTGCGCGCGGCCACGGTCAACTCCACCAACCTGGCGGAGTGGGACGCGGTGTTCGACGACATCGCCGGCAACCGGCTGGATGTGCTGCTGGTCTCGCCCGAGCGCCTGGGCAACCCGGGCTTCGCGCGCCGACTGCCCGACCTGCTGGCCTCGACCGGGCTGGTGGTCATCGACGAGGCCCACTGCATCTCGGACTGGGGTTTCGACTTCCGCCCCGACTACCAGCGCCTGGCCAAGACGCTGCTGGCCATCGGCGCCAGCACGCCGGTGCTGGCCACCACGGCCACCGCCAACAGCCGCGTGACGCTGGACATCGCGCGCCAGCTGGGCCCGCAGGCGCTGACCTTCCGCGGCTCGCTCGCGCGCGCGTCCCTGCAGCTGGCGGTGGTGCCAGGGCTAGTCTCACTGGAGCGTTATGCCTGGGTGGCCGATGCGCTGGACGCGTTTGCCGGCTCGGGCATCGTCTACGCCCTGACGGTGGCCGAGACCGAACGCCTGGCGGGCTTTCTGCGCGCCAGCGGCTTCGAGGTGGCGGCCTACCACGGCGGCCTGGAAACCGAGGTTCGACAAGGCATCGAGGACGCCTTGCGCCGCAATGCACTGAAGGCCGTGGTGGCGACCTCGGCGCTGGGCATGGGCTACGACAAGCCCGACCTCGCGTTCTGCATCCACGTCGGGTCACCCGCATCGCCCGTGGCCTACTACCAGCAGGTGGGCCGTGCGGGCCGCGCGCTGGACCAGGCCGTGGCCGTGCTGCTGCCGGCCGAGACCGACGAACAGATCTGGGCCTACTTCGCCACCGCCGGCGTGCCCGACCCCGCGCGCGTGGGCAAGATCCTGGCCGCGCTGGCGCAGGGGCCGCAGAGCCTGCTGGCGCTGGAGAATGCCACCGCCATCCGCCGCGGGCGGCTCGAAGGCCTGCTGAAGATCCTGGCCGTGGAAGAAGTGCTGCGGCGCGAGGGCTCGGCCTGGGCGCTGACGGGCAGGCCCTGGACCCATGACGCCGCGCGCTGGCAGGCACTGGCGCAGGTGCGCGAACGCGAGGCCGGCCTGATGCGCGCCTTTGCCGCCGGCCAGGGCTGCCTGATGCGCTTTCTGCAAGAGGCGCTGGACGACCCCGAACCCAGCGATTGCGGGCGCTGCAGCGTCTGCACGGGCCGCCTGCCCGGCCCCGGCGCGCGGCCCGGTGAAGCGCGCGTCGAGGCGGCGCGCGTGTTCGCGCGCGGGCAGGACGTGGTCATCGAGCCGCGCAAGCTCTGGCCTGCGGGCGGCGGCCGCAAGGGCCGCATCGTCGCCTGCAGCGAGGGCCGTGCCCTGGCCTTTGCCGACGATCCCGGCTGGGCCGAGGCGCTGCGGCCGCTGTTTGCCGCAGCGGACGGCCCCGCGCCGCAGCCGGTGCTGGACGGGTTGGTGGCCGTGCTGGGGCGCTGGCGGCGGAGCTGGGGTGCGCGGCCGGTGGCGGTGGTGCCCATGCCGTCGGCGCTGCACCCGCTGCTGGTGCAGTCGATGGCGTCGCACGTGGCGGCGCTGGGCCGCCTGGCGCTGGTGGATGCGCTGCGCCTGGCGGGGCCCCCGCCGGATGCCGATCTGGCCTCCGGCGCCCGGGTGGCCTTGCTGCTGAAGACCCTGGTGCTGCGGCCCGATGCAGTGCTGCCGGCCGGGCCGGTGCTGCTGCTGGATGCGCGCTACCGCAGCGGCTGGACGATGACGGTGGCGGCCGCGCTCTTGCGCGAGGCCGGTGCCACCGCGGTGCTGCCGCTGGTGCTGCACCAGCTGCCTTGAGCCCGGCAGCCGCTTACAGCGTGCCGCTGAGGATTTCCGCCACCTCGGCCTGCGTGAGCGCGACGCCGAAGTAGCTGCGGTAGAACTGCTGCGCCTCGGCCGCCAGGTCGACGCCGGCAAAGCGGGCGGGATGCAAGGCCTGCGCTGCCCACAGCAGCGTGAGCGGCTGCTCGGCGGTGCGGTTGGACCAGCTGTGCGCACCCACGGGCGCCACCAGCAGGCGGCCGTTGCGCACGGCCTTCAGGCTGGACAGCACGCGGTCGGCGCGCAGCCTCTGCACGGCCTGTGGCGTGGTCAGGATCAGCACGTCAGGGTCCCACAGCAGAACCTGCTCGAGGGTGAAGCTGCGCGATTCGGTGCGCCGCCCGTCATCGGTGACGCTGATGCCGCCGGCCGCCGGAATCCACCACTCGGCGATCAGCCGCGGTTGTGTCAGCGTTTCGGGCTGCAGGTACAGCACCCGGGGCCGCTGCTGCAGCGCCAGGCCGCGCAGGCCCCGGGACACGCGCGCCAGCGTGGCATCGAACCAGCGCACGTAGCGCAATGCCACCGCCGGCTTGGCCAGCACCTCGCCCAGCAGGGACATGCAGGCCTTCAGGTCCTCGGGCTCGCGCCAGGCCAGGTAGACGCAGGGCAAGCCGAATGCGGCCAGTTGCTCGGCGCTGTCGCGCTGCATCGTCAACACCAGATCGGGTCGGGCCTGCAGCACCGCTTCGACATTGGGCTCGCGGTTGGGCTGCTGCAGCGTCGGCTGGCCGGCCAGCTGCGGGGCGAAGCGCGTCTGGTACTTCCAGTGCGGCCGCGCGAAGTCGGCCAGGCCGTTGACGATGCGTCGGCCCTCGCCCAGCGTGAAGACGAAGCTGTTGATGACCGGCAGCGAGCCCAGCGTGACGATGCGTTCGATGCGGGCCGGCAGCTCCACGCTGCGGCCGGCCATGTCGATGACGCGGCGCCGTTCAGCGGCCTGGGCCGGCGCCAGAGTCGCTGCGGCCAGCGCCAGCAACAGCCGGCGGCGCGTCTGCGGGGGGTTCATGCCTGGTCTCCAGCACCGGCACCACGATGCGCTGGCCGGCGGCCGCACCCTGGTCCAGCGTCAACACCTGCACCGCCGCGCCGTACACGCGCTGCAGCGTGGCGGCGTCCAGCAGTTGCTCGGCAGCGGCCGGCCCCTGCCAGCGGCCGGCCGCGAGCAGCCCGACGCGCGCGCGCAGGAAGAAGGCGTGGTCGGGGCTGTGCGTGGACAGCACGATGGCGTAGCCCGCGCGCGCCAGCGATCGCAGGGCCTGCAGCAGTTGCACCTGGTGTCCGATGTCCAGGCCGGCGCAGGGCTCGTCCAGCACCAGCAGCGGCGCCTGCTGGGCCAGGGCGCGTGCCACCAGCACGAGCTGGCGTTCGCCGCCGCTGAGTTCCTGGAAGCGCCTGTGCTCCAGGTGGCCCACCTGCAGGCGTTCGAGCGCGGCGCGGGCTGCAGCGTGGTCGTCCGCGTCGGGGTCGGCCATGAAGCGCAGGTGCGCGCTGCGCCCCATCAGCACCACGTCGAAGACGCTGAACGGAAAGGCCGTGGAGCTGCTCTGCGGCACATAGGCCATGCGGCGCGCGCGCTGCACGGGCTTGAGCGCGCGCAGGTCGACGCCGTCGAGCCGCACCTGGCCACCGGCCAGTGTCTCCAGCCCGAGCACGCAGCGCAGCAGGCTGGTCTTGCCGCTGCCATTGGGGCCCAGCAGGCACAGCACCTGGCCGGCGGCCAGGCTGAACGAAACCCCGTCCAGCAGCGGCGGCCCGCCGGGATGGCTGAAGAACAGCGCGTCGACCTGCAGGCGCTCGGTCGCCGCCGGCGGCGCCGGGCCGCCCGAACCCCCGGCTGGGGCGGCTTGCGTCAAAACCATTGCTGGCGAGCCCGCGCCAGCACCAGTGCGAACAAGGGCGCGCCGATCAGCGCGGTCAGGATGCCCAGCGGGATCTCGCTGCTGCCCGCGCCGCGGGCCAGGTTGTCCACCGCCAGCAGAAAGGCGGCGCCGGCCAGGGTGGACAGCGGCAGCACGCGCGCGAAGCTGGGCCCCACCGCCATGCGCACCAGGTGCGGCACCAGCAGGCCGACCCAGCCGACGATGCCGGCGATGCTGACGCAGGCGGCCGTCATCAGCGTGGCGGCGACGATCAGCAGGATGCGCAGGCGCGGCACGTCGATGCCCAGCGCGCGCGCCTCGTCCTCGCCGGCGGCCAGCGCATGCACCTGCCAGCGCAGCGCGAACAGCAGCAATCCGGCACCGCCGATCGGCAGCAAGGCACCCAGCAGCGTCTGGGCATTCATGCGGTGCAGGCCGCCGAGCAGCCAGAAGGTGATGGAGGGCAGCTGGTTCAGCGGGTCGGCCACCACCTTCAGCAGCGAGATCAAGGCCTGGAAGAAGGCCGACACCACCAGGCCGGCGACCACCAGCGTGAGCAGGGCGGTGCGATCCAGCGAACGCCCGAGCCACACCGCCAGCGCCGTGGCCAGCAGGCCGAAGGTGAATGCCAGCCCCTGCACCGCCACCCCGCTGGCGCCCAGCAGAAGACCCAGCGCGGCGCCGAAGCCGGCGCCGGCCGACACCCCCAGCACCCCCGGCGACACCAGCGGGTTACGAAACAGGTTCTGGTAGGTGGCCCCCGCCGCCGCCAGCGCACCGCCCACCAGCAGCGCGGCGGCGATGCGCGGACCGCGCACCTCGAGCACCACCATCTCTTGCGCGGCCGGCCAGAAGCGCTCACCGAAGCCGAACTGGTGCAGCACCACCGCCACCACGGTGCCCGGCGCCACGGGGTAGGGCCCGATCAGGAACGAACCCAGGCACAGCCCGAGCAGCGCCAGCGCCGCACCGAGCACGGCGGCGTGTTGACGGTGGTGGGTCGGGATGGCGTGCATGTCGCAGTCGGCCGCGAGGCTAGCGCAAGTCGCGCGGTGTCGAACCCCCTAGTCACCGTGGTCGCCGGCCACAGAGCTGATCTGGTCGGGGTGGCGGCGAGCGCAGTTTCGGCCCCGGGCGCTGGGCATCCCCGCCTGGGCCACGCCGGATGAGGCTTTCAGCGTCAGTTCCGGACGGGCACTGTTTGCAGTGCCCGGGGCATCTCACTAGAGTACGCCGCCATGCCCGAAGAACAAGTGCTCCTGCTCACCGACGTGGTCGACAGCACCCGCCTGACCGAGACCCTGGGCGATGCCGCGAGCGCCACCTTGTGGGCCGCGCACGACCGGGCGGCCCGCGATCTGCTGCCGCGCTGGCGCGGACGCGAGATCGACAAGACCGACGGGATGCTGGTGATGTTCTCCAAGGCCAGCCACGCCGTCGGCTACGCGCTGGCCTACCAGGCGCAGATGGCCAGCTTCAACCCGCCGCTGCCGGTGCGGGTGGGCGTGCACCGGGGCCCGGTGAGCCTGCGCGAGAACAGCGCGGCCGACGTGGCACTGGGCGCCAAGCCCATCGAGGTGGAAGGCCTGCTCAAATCGATCGCGGCGCGGGTCATGGGCAGCGCGCTCGGCGGCCAGACGCTCATCACCGCCGAAGTGCGTGACGCGCTGGACGCCACCGCACTGCGCGTGCAGTCCCATGGGCACTGGCGCTTCAAGGGCATCACCGAGCCGGTCGAGTTGTTCGAGGTGGGTGACGATGCGGCGCCCTTCATGCCGCCGCGCGATTCGGACAAGGCCTACCGCGTGGTGCGCGAGCGCGACCTGTGGGTGCCGCTGCGCCAGGTCCAGCACAGCCTGCCGGCCGAGCGCGACGGCTTCGTCGGCCGCAACGAGGCGCTGCTGGAACTGGCGCGCCGCTTCGACAGCGGTGCGCGCCTGATCACCGTGCTGGGCATGGGCGGCAGCGGCAAGACCCGCCTGGCAACGCGCTTTGCCTGGTGCTGGCTGGGTGACTTCCCGGGCGGCGTCTGGTTCTGTGACTTGTCGCAGGCGCGCAGCTTAGAGGGCATCGGCTACGCCGTGGCCGACGCGCTGGCGCTCACGCTGGGCCGCGACAACCCGGTCGTGCAGCTGGGCAACGCGATCGCCGGGCGCGGTGCCTGCCTGGTGATCCTGGACAACTTCGAGCAGGTGTCGCGGCACGCGGAAGAGACGCTGGGCTGCTGGCTCGAACGCTCGCCCGAGGCCCGCTTCCTGGTGACCAGCCGCGAGGTACTGGGGCTGCCCGGCGAGGCCGTGGTGGCGCTGCCGCCGCTGCCGCCGTCCGAGGCCGAGGCGCTGTTCGTCAGCCGCGCCGAGGCTGCCCATGCCGATTGTCTGCACGCCTCGGCCGACCGCGATGCGGTGGCGCCGCTGGTCAGGCTGCTGGACGGCCTGCCCCTGGCCATCGAACTGGCCGCCGTGCGCGTGCGGGCCCTGCCACCGGCCCTGCTGCTGTCGCGCATGAGCGAACGCTTCAAGTTGCTGGCGTCCAAGGGCGGGCGCCGCGACCGGCAGGCCACGCTGCGCGCCACCTTCGATTGGTCGTGGGACTTGCTGGCGCCGCCCGAGCGCGCGGCCCTGGCGCAGCTGTCGGTGTTCGAGGGCGGCTTCACGCTGGCCGCCGCCGAGGCCGTGCTCGACTTGTCGGCCTTCGAGGGCGATCCCTGGACGCCGGATCTGTTGCAGTCGCTGGTCGACAAGTCCTTCGTGCGCCAAAGCGCCGATGGCCGGCTCGACATGCTGGGCACGCTGCAGGAATATGCCGCCGAGCACCTGCGCACGGCCGAGCGCTTTGCCGGCAGCGGGCCCCAGGCACTGGCTGCGGCGCAGCGGCGGCACGCGGTCTACTTTGCGGCCTTCAATGCGCGGCGGGCGGTGGCCGAGGCCTGCGTCGAAGTCGACAACCTGGCCGTGGCGTGCCGGCGCGCCGCCGCCGCCGGCCTGCCGGACATCGCCGTGGGTGCGCTCGAGGGAGCCTGGGCCGCGCTCAAGTTGCGCGGGCCGTACCAGGGCGGCGCCGAACTGGCCGCGCTGGTGCAGACCACGGCTGGCTTGAGCCCCGAGCTGCGGGCGCGGGTCGGCGTCGTCGCCGGTGCCGCGCTGCGTGCCGCGGGGCGCAGCGATGAGGCCCGATCACAGCTCGAAGCCGCGCTCGCCATCGTGCGCGACACCGGGGACAAGCGGATCGAGGCGACGCTTCTCGTCGAACTGGGCGACATCTTCAGCGGCGAGGGGCGCGTGGCCGAGAGCCGGGCGCAGCACACGCGCGCGCTGGAGCTGGCCCGTGAGCTGGGCGACGACGCGAGCGAATGCGCGGCGCTCAATGGACTGGGCGTTTCGAGTCTCGGCCTGGGCCACACCGATGAAGCCCGGCTGCAGCTCGAGGCCGCTCTGATCAGCGCGCGCCGCGCCGGCGACCGGCGCCGGGAGGGCGGCATGCTGGGCAATCTGGGCCAGGTGCACGCGATGCAGGGGCGGCAGGACGAGGCGCAGGCCTTGTTCGAGGCCGGCCTGGCCATCGCGCGCGAACTGGGAGACCGCGGTTGGCAGGGCAATGCGCACTGCAACCTGGGCTTGCTGCACCAGATGATCGGTGATCTGCCTACGGCCACGTCGCACCTGCAGGCCGCGCTGGTGCTGGCGCGCGAGACGGGGCACGCGCGGCTGGAGTGCGTGGCCCTGTGCAACCTGGGCATCCTGGAGGACGATCTGGGCCGGCTATCGGCGGCCCGCTTGCACTTCGAAGCCGCGGTCGCCCTGGCGCGCCGGCTGGGCGAGCGGCGCAACGAGGGTCAGTTCCTGGGCTACCTGGGCCGCCTGCACGCGCGCCAGGGCCGTTTCGCTGCAGCGCGCGCATGTCTGGACGCGGGCGAAGTGCTGCTGAACGAGGTGGCCGATCGTTTCAACCTGGGCCTGCTGATGTGCAGCCGGGCAGAGTCGGAGCACCTGGCCGGTGACCCGGCCGCCGCGGCGCGAGCGCTCGTACAAGCCCAGGCATTGGACCGCGAAATCCAGGCCGGCCCCGACTCGGAGCTGGGCGCGAGCTTGCAGCGGGTGGGCGAGGCGCTGAACCGCCCATTGCCGGGCTAGCTGGCGTCAGTAGTTGCTGATCCAGGGATCGAAGGGGACGCACGGCTTGCCGTCTTCACGCTCGATATTGATGAAGTAGTAGTAGGGCATGCCCTGCCGGAAAGACTTGCCGGCTTCCCTGTGCTTGTCGCGCCAGCTGAACTTCTGCTCGCCATGCAGCTTCGGGGTGTCGAAGACACCGTCCTTGTCGGCGATGACGATGCCGTTGATGTCCTTCCTGAACCGGTAGTCCTTGGTCTGGATGGTCCATTCGATGGTGCTCGGTGTCGTCACGACAAGGTTGGGGTTGCTCACCTTGAAGCCGTCGGGCTTGGTGCAGTCGAGCACCTCGATGTCGAGCTTGCACTTGCCCGCGCCGACGTCGCACTCTTTGGAGGCTTGCCGGGGTTCCCGGGGGCTCAGCTGGGCGCAGCCCTGCAACCCCATCACCACGACCATGCTGGAAAACAAGAGTCTTGCACTCATGGAATCTCTCCCTGAAGTTTGTTCGATGGACCCGCACCCCTGCGGCCTTCGCTGGCCATCGAGCGCCGTGCCAGAGGTGGCGGCTGCCGACGGCGGTGCATTGTGGGGCCAGCGCTGAAGGCCGCGTCAACTCACTTCGTCATGCCAGCGTATGACACCGGCGTGGCCATCCCGCACCGGCACCCAGGCCTGCGGCGGCACCAGGCCGCGGCGGCGGCGCATCAGGGCTGCTCTTTCCAGCCCCAGCTGCGGCGCACGGCGGCCCAGTCCAGCCCGGCCAGCGCGCTGGTGATGCGGCTGCAGATGTGATCGCGCGGCGGCTGGCTCCAGGCGCGGCCGCACTCGGCGTCGCGCAGCCAGGCGCTGACCATGCGTACGTCCTCGGGGCGGCCCGGCGTGAGCAGGTCCTGGCGGATGCGCACCATGGGTTTGCAGTCGGGCGGCGCGCCGGGGCCGGCGGCGTGCCAGCGCATGGCCAGGTCGGCCGGAAAGGCGGGGTCGGGCGCGCCGCAGGCGGCCGCACTGCGGCCGGCCGCGTCGAGCGCCGCGAGCTGGCGTTCCAGCGCGGCCAGCGCGGCGCGCGGGCCGGTGGGGCTTTCGGCGGCGCCAAAGCGCGCCTGGCGTTGCTCGTAGTCTTGCTGGTCGTTGCGCGCGGCGGCGTCGAGTTCACGCTGCATGGTATCGGGGTTGCGGTACATCTTGGCCCAGGCCTGCTCGCGCTTGGCGCGCCGCGCGGCCATGGCCTCGGGCGTCATGGACGCTTCCAGTTCGCGCAAGGCGCCGATGGCACTGCTGGCGCTTTGCTCGATGCGCCGCTTCAGCGCTGCGATGTCGCCTTGCAGCAGCGGCGCCAGGGGCGCGGGTTCCAGCGCCGGGCGGCCGTCGCGCGTGGCGATCCAATAGCCGCCGTACACGTTGCCGCCGCCGGCAGTGCCGTGGATGCGCGGCTCGGGGAAGGCTCCACTGCTGCGGCCGGCATCGCCCACGCCGCGCCACCAGGCGTTGTGTTCGCGCTCGGCCAGGCTGGGGGCGTTGGGCAGCCGGTTGGTGTCCACGTACAGCATCTCGTGCGCGCCGCCCATCACGCCGAAGTAGGCGCCGTCTGCACGCCGCCGGGTGTCGCGCGGGGCGCTCCAGTACACGATCAGGTTCTGCACCAGCACCGGCCCTGCATCCAGTACGGCCCAGCTGGTCAGAAAGCTGCTGTGGCGCGCGGGTTGCGCAAACGAGGGCACGCCCTGCAGCGCGCGGAAGAACACCTCGGCCCGCTCACGCGCAAGCTTCAGCTCGGCTGGCGACATCGGCCGCAAGGTCGGCGAACGTGCTGCGCCGCCGTAGACCGATTCAGCGTCCCAGGTCAGGACGGGGCTCATGCCGGGGCCGTCGACCGGCTGGCCGGGGGCGGCATGGGCGGCGGCCGGCAGCGCCAGCATGGCAACGGCTGCAGCGGCTGCAACCAGGGTGGCGGCGGGCGCAGGGTTCATGCGCCGCACGATAGACCGCCCCGCGTCACGCCAGCGTCACGCGGGGCGATGGCAGCGCGGCGGCGGCCGGCTTACGGCCGGTCCATGACGACCACGCGGTCCTGGGCGGGGAAGGGTGGCGCAAAGCCGAACTGGCTGTCGACGATCAGCAGCCGGCCCCGGGCGAGCTTGGCGGTGGTGAAGGTGCGGTTGGCCGGCGTGGGCGTGACCGAGACGAGCCGGGCCGAGGCCCAGTCGCCGTCGAGTCGGAGTTCGCTGATCTGGCGCGCGAAGTTCTGCACCACCCACAGCTTGTGCCCGCGCAGCACGATGCCGTCGGCGTTGACGAGTGACGCGGTTCCCAGATCGACCGGCGTGACCTCCTTGGTCGCCAGGTCGATGCGCCACAGCCGCCCGGTGGTGCCCTGCGCCACCAGCAGGTAGCGGCCGTTGGGCGTGGCCACGATGCCGCCGAGGTTGAAGCCCGGCAGCACCACCGGGATGGTGGCGCTCGCGTCCAGCCACAGCGTGGCCTGCCAGGTGCCGCCGGTGCCCCGGGCGACGCGCCAGATCCGGGGCTGGTTCGAGTCGGTGAAGTAGGCCGCACCGTCGGGGGCCACCCAGACATCGTTGAGGAAGGTGCCCGCCGGTGTGGTCAGCGACGCCAGCGTGGCGCCGCCGGGCGACACCACCCACAGCCGGCCGCTGGGCCCGCCGGCGATGAAGACCCGGCCCATGTCGTCGACGTCGATGCCGCGCGCCGTGGTGCGGCCGTCTGCGCCACCGGGCAGCCAGACCTCGAGCGCCTTCTCGTCCAGGCGTCCGCGGTAGATGCGCCCGCCGTCGTTCACGCCGCTGACGTAGAAGGTTTCACGCTGCTGGTCGTAGCCGATGCCTTCGAGCAGGATGCCCGCGGCGGGCAGGTCGTAGCCCTTGTCCGCTGCGTCGCGGTCCCGGCCGGGCTGTGCGTGGGCGATGGGTGCGGCCAGAGCCGCGCTCAGTGCAAGGGCCAGGGCGCTTCTACGGGTGAGGCTGTGCATGGGTTCTCCGTTTGCAGGCGGCCGCATCCCGGCCGTGGCGCCACTGTAGGAGGCCGGCCCCGTTCGGACCATTCGTGCCGCCACGTGCGCACTGCGTAGATATACGGAGCAGCGGGCCTGTCGAAGCGAAAGCAGCCGGGCGCCAGCGGCTACGCCGCCCCATCCACCCACGCGCCGTAGCGCCGGATCAACTGTGCCAGCGAATCGACCTGCAGCTTGACCGACAGGTTGGCCCGGTGCGTCTCCACCGTGCGCGGAGACAGGCCCAGGGCGCGGGCGATTTCCTTGTTGGTGAGGCCGGACACCACCAGCCCCAGCACTTCGCGCTCGCGCTCCGACAGGGCCTCGGCCCGCGCGCGCACTTCACGGTCGGCGGCCAGGCGCTGGCGTGACAGGCCGTGTGCGCGCACGGCCTTGTGCAGGGCCTCGAGCAGCTCTTCCTCGTCGACCGGCTTCTCCAGAAACTCGGCCGCGCCCGCCTTGAAGGCGCGGCGACACATCTCCACCGTGCCGTGGCCCGTCAGCATGATCACCGGCTGATCGGCACCCTGCGCACGCAGGGCATCGAGCACCGCCAGGCCGCTGGTGCCGGGCATGCGCACGTCCAGCACGATGGCGCCGATGGCCTCGCGGTCGAAGCCGGCCAGGAACTGCTGCGGATGCTTCCAGCCGGCGACGCGCAGGCCCACGGTGCCGATCAGCAGCGCCAGGCTATCGCGCACCGCATCGTCGTCGTCGACCAGCTGGATCAGCGGCGAGACGGGGTTCACGACACAGCCTCCGCCAGCGGCAGCGCCAGCCGGAACTCGGCCCCGCGCGGCTCGGCGTTGCGCGCGCTGAGGCTGCCCTGCATGGCCTGCGTCAGGGTCTCGCACAGGCTCAGGCCCAGGCCGAGGCCGCCGCGGCGCGTGGTGTAGAACGGCTCGAACAAGCGCGGCAAGGCTTCGCTGCTGATGCCGGGGCCGCTGTCGCGCACGGTGAGCACGCCCTGGTCTTGTTCGACCGCCACCTGCAGCAGCAGCCGGCGCTGCGCCAGGGGTGTGCCCTCGAGCGATTGCAGTGCATTGCTGACCAGGTTGTGCACGATCTGCTCCAGCGCCACCGGGTCGGCCTGCACGGGCGGCGCCTGGCCTTCCATCAGGGTCACCACGCCGCGGCGCTGCGCCTCGGGTTCGACCAGATCCAGCACCTGGCGTGCCACGGCTTCCAGGTGCACGGCCCGGGTCGACGGCGTCGAGCCGGGGGCCTCGACCAGGCGCCGCAGCCGGGCCACGACGTCGGCCGCGCGGCGCGCCTGGGCCGCGACCTGGCCCATGGCCTGCCGTGCGGCTTCGAGCTCGGGCGGATCGTCCTCGATCAGCCGTCGGGCGGCCTGCGTGTTGGCCATCACGGCGGTGAGGGGCTGGTTCAGTTCATGGGCCACGGCGGCGGCAAGCTCGCCCATGGCATTGAGCCGCGCCACCTGCCCGACGCGCAGCAGTTCCTCGGCGCGGCGGCGCGCCCGCCGCCCCTGCTGCCACGCGTTGAAGACGCCCACCCCCAAGGCCGCCACCAGGGCCCAGGCCGACAGCAGCAGCCAGGGCCACTGGGCCGGGCCGGTGGCGCGGCGCAATTGCAGATCGAAGGGCTGGCTGGCCGTGGCCAGACGCTTGGTGAAGACGAAGCCATCGGTCCATCCCGCGGGCTGCTCGTCGACGGCCTGCCCGGCCTGGATGACCAGGGCCTGGTCCGCGTGCACCAGCATCACGCTCACGGGCCCGGCGCGCGCGATCGGCCAGTTGTCCCAGGGCACCAAGCGCTGGACGTCGATGACGAGTGCAAAGCTGGACGGCAGCCCGGCGCGCACCAGGGTGAACTGCAGGGCCTGCGCATCGACGCCGGCAAGCTCGGCCTGCCCCGAGGCATGGGAGCGCGCATGCGCGCTGCGCAGCGCGGCATCGGGCCACGCCTGGCCCGGATCGAGCCGCAGCACCTGTGCGACCTGGGGTTGCACGGCCGACAGGCGCTGCTCGGGCGTGTCGCGCCCGTCGATGGCGGGGCTCAGCAGCACCAGCGTGGCCAGGATCGCGTCGTGCTGCACCGCCCGCTGGCTGAGCAGGCGGTGGGCGATGAGCGCGTCTGCCTGGAACGCGTCCCGCCGCTGGGCGATGTCCACGCGCACGATGGCCAGCGCGCCGCTGACCACCAGCAGCACCCAGACCAGGAACCAACGACCCCGACGCAGCCATTCATCGCGCATGGCGTGGATTGTGGTGCGCTGTGCGTCGGGCCCGGTCGACTTGCTCGGCGCCTGGCGGTTCGACGGCCGCCACGGGCATCGTTGCCTGCCTTTCGCCGACCCCGCGGCGGCCGCGCACTTACAGCGCGCGCACCACCCGCAGCATGGCAAAGTCGCCCGGCACCGGCTCCACCTTGAAACGCAGCTTGCGCGCCAGCGCCAGCATGGCGGTGTTCTCGGCGATGACCCAGCCTTCCATGGCCAGGTAGCCGTCGCGCCGCGCCCGCCGCAGCAGGCTGGCCAGCAGCACCGGGGCCAGGCCGCAGCCGCGCCAGTCTTCGGCCACGGTGATGGCGAACTCGCAGGTGCGGGCGCTGTCTTCACCGTTGTGCACGTACTGCGCGGCGCCCACGATGTCGATGCCGTCGGCGGCCGGCACCGTGGCCACCAGCGCGCAGTCGCGCCCGGGCTGCGGGTTCACGCCGCGTTCGAGCGCGGCGCTGCTCAGCTCCTTCTTGTGCGCCATGAAGCGCGCATAGCGCGACTGCGGCGACAGGCGCTCGAAGGCCTGCACGATCTCGGGCGCGTCGGCGGCCTGGATGGCGCGCAAGCGCACCTCGCGGCCATCCCGGCACCTGAAGCGGCGCGGGCGAAAGGGGGGCTGCACCGTGGCCAAGTGCGCCCTAGCGGATGGTGCCTGCTGGCGGGCTGTCGCGCAGTTCGCGCCGCAGGATCTTGCCCACGCTGGTCTTGGGCAGGGGCTCGGTGCGGAATTCGATGACCCGCGGCAGCTTGTAGCCGGTGAGGTGCTGCCTGCAGTGCGCCAGCAGTTCGGCCTCTGTCAGCGCCGGGTCCTTGCGCACCACCACCACCTTGACCGCTTCGCCCGACCGATCATCGGGTATGCCCACCGCGCCGGCCTCGAGCACGCCGGGGTGCAGGGTCAGCACGTCCTCGACCTCGTTGGGGAAGACCTTGAAGCCCGAGACCACGATCATGTCCTTCTTGCGATCGGTCAGGCGAAAGCCGCCGCGCTCGTCCATGCTGCCCATGTCGCCGGTGCGCATCCAGCCTGTGGCGGTGAAGGCCGCGGCGGTCTCCTCTGGGCGCTTCCAGTAGCCCTTCATCAACTGCGGGCCGCGCAGCGCGATCTCGCCCACCTGGTCGGCGGCGACGGGCTGGTCGGCGTCGTCCAGGATGACGGCCTCGGTGCTGGGCAGCGGCACGCCGATCTGGCCGCTCCAGGCCTGGATGGTCACCGGGTTGGCGATGGCCACCGGGGCGCTTTCGGTCAGGCCGTAGCCTTCGACCAGCGGCACGCCGGCACGCTGCATCCAGCGTTGCGCCACCACCTGCTGCACTGCCATGCCCCCGGCCACCGCCAGCTTGAGCGGGCGCAGATCCACGCCAGCAAAGCCCGGCGCGTCGAGCAGGGCGCGGAACAGCGTGTTGACGCCGATGATGGCGGTGAAGGGCGTCTGCCGCAGTATGCGGATGAAGCCGGGCAGGTCGCGCGGGTTGGCCACCAGCACCGCCTGTGCGCCCTTGCTGAAGAACGACAGGCAGCCGGTCAGCGCAAACACGTGGTACAGCGGCAGCGGCAGCACCACGGTCTCTTCGCCCTCGTTCAGCTGGGGCGCCACCCAGGCGCCCACCTGCAGCACGTTGGCCACCATGTTGCCGTGGCTGAGCATCGCGCCCTTGGCCACGCCGGTGGTGCCGCCGGTGTACTGCAGGAAGGCCAGGTCCTCGTGCCCCAGCGCCACGTCGTCCAGGCGCTGCGTGCGGCCTTCGGCCAGCGCGCGCCGCAGGTCCACCGCGCCCGGCAGCCGCCAGGGTGGGACCATCTTCTTCACGTGCTTGACCACGGCATTGGTCAGCAGGCGGCGGGGCGTTGGCAGCAGATCACCCACCTGCGTGGTGAGCACCACGCGCACGGCGGTGGAGGCGATCACCTGGTCCAGCGTGTGCGCAAAGTTCTCCAGCACCACGATGGCCGTGGCACCGGCATCGGCCAGCTGGTGCGCCAGTTCGCGCGGCGTGTACAGCGGGTTGACGTTGACCACCACCATGCCGGCGCGCAGCGCGCCGAACAAGGCCACGGGGTACTGCAGCAGGTTGGGCAGCATCAGCGCCACGCGGTCGCCGCGCCGCAGCCCGGCCTTGTGCTGCAGCCAGGCGGCGAAGGCGCGGCTGGCGGCGTCGAGCTGGCGGTAGCTCATCACCGTGCCCATCGAACCGAAGGCCGGGCGTTCGGCAAAGCGTTCACAGCTGAAGGCCAGCAAGTCCTTCAAGGAGGCCCAGCGCGTGCAGTCGATCTCGGCCGGCACGCCGGGTGGGTACTGGGCTAGCCATGGCTTGTGCATGTGGTTGGCTCCGTCGCGGGGTCGCGGATGTCTGACCGGCGTGCGGCCAGTATGGGTGCGGGCCGGCGCCCGGGATTGCGCGAAGACAACTGCAGTGCGGGCAAGTCTGCACCGGACGGCAGCGATGACCTCCCGGCGCCCGTGTACCGCGCGATACTTGGCCCGATGCTGACCACGCCCTTCGGCACCGCCAGCGAGCTGGGCCGCCTGCAAGAGATCGCCGCGGTGTTCATACGCCACGGCCTGGGTGACACGGTGCGCCGGCTGGGCCTGGCCGATGCGCTGGCGCGCGCCGGCCATGTGCTGCATTTCGACAACGCCGACGCGCTGGCCCGGCTGCAGCCGCCCGAGCAGTTGCGGCGCGCGCTCGAGGAACTGGGCCCCACCTTCGTCAAGCTGGGCCAGATCCTGGCCGGCCGCGCCGACCTGCTGCCGCCCGAGTGGATCGCCGAGTTCGCCCGGCTGCACAGCCGTGTGCCGGCCGTGCCCTGGAGCGAACTGCTACCGCAGTTGCGCGAAGACCTGGGCGGCGAACCCGACGCCGTGTTCGCGCGCTTCGATGTCGAGCCGCTGGCCGCAGCCTCCATCGCCCAGGTGCACCGCGCGCGCCTGCACGACGGCACCGAGGTCGTGGTGAAGGTGCGGCGCCCGGCCATCCGCGAGGTGATCGAGGCCGACCTGCGCCTGCTGCAGCGGCTGGCGGTGCTGGCCGAAGCGGAATGGCCGGCGCTCAAGCCCTACCGGCCGCGCCTGGTGGTGCGCCAGTTCGCGCGCTCGCTGCGGGGCGAGCTCGACCTGGCGGCCGAATGCCGCCACGCCGAGCGCGTGGCCGCCAACCTGGCCGGCCTGCCCGAGATCGTGATCCCGCGCGTGCATTGGGCCCACACCGGCGAGCGCGTCAACGTGCAGGACTTCATCGACGGCGTTGCCGGCGAAGACCTCGACGGCATAGACCGCGCCGGGCTGGACCGCAAGCTGCTCGCGCGGCGCGGCGCGCACGCGGTGCTGAAGATGATCGTCGCCGACGGCTTCTTCCACGCCGACCCGCACCCCGGCAACGTCTTCTACCTGGCGGGCAACCGCATCGCCTTCATCGACTTCGGCATGATCGGCCGCATCTCGCCGCGGCGCCGCGAAGACCTGCTGCGGCTGCTGCTGGGCCTGGTGGAGCGGCGCCCACGCGCGGTGGCCGAAGTGCTGCTGGACTGGACCGGCCACCCGCCCACGGCCGACCCGGCGGCGCTGGAAGACGAGATCGAGACCTTCGTCGACCAGTACCACGGCGTCGCGCTGGCGCAGCTCAACCTGGGCCGCATGCTGACCGAGCTGACCACCGTGCTGCGCGAGCACCGCCTGGCGCTGCCCGCCGACCTGGCGCTGCTGATCAAGGCCTTCATCTCGCTCGAAGGCATGGGCCGCGGTCTGGACCCGGGCTTCCACATGGCCACCGAGGCGCTGCCGCTGCTGCGCCAGGTGCTGCGCGCGCGCTACCAGCCCAAGGCGCTGGCCGCGCGCGCCGGGCAGTTGCTGGGCCAGGCCCTGGCTGACGCCGGCAGCCTGCCGGCCGATCTGGCGCGGCTGCTGCGGCGGGCGCGCGAAGGCCGCATCCAGGTGGGCATCGACATCGCCCACCTGCGCCGCGCTGCCGACCAGATCGACCGCGCCGCCAACCGGCTGGCGCTGTCGCTGGTGGTGGCGGCGCTGATCATCGGCTCGTCCATCGTCATGACCGTGGGCGGCGGCCCCACGCTGCTGGGCCTGCCGGCCTTCGGGCTGCTGGGCTTTGCCGGCGCGGTGATCGGCGGCCTGGCGCTGATGCGCTCGGTGTGGCGCGTCGGCCATCGGCGCCCGGACGACGATGAAGCCTGAGGCCGAGGTGCTGGTGCAGTCGCTGCAGCGCCAGCTGGGCGCCGACGGCAGCACGGTCGAGCGCATCGAAACCCCCAGCGCCTGGGTGCTGCTGGCCGGTGACGAAGCCTGGAAGATCAAGAAGCCGGTGCGACTGGGATTCCTGGACTTCGGCACGCTGCAGCGGCGCCGCCACTTCTGCGAGGAAGAGCTGCGCCTGAACCGCCGCCACGCACCCACGCTGTACCGCGGCGTGGTGCCCATCAGCGGCACGCCGCAGGCGCCGCAACTGGGTGGTGCCGGGCCGGCCATCGAGTACGCGCTGCACATGCGCCGCTTTCCCCCGCGCGCGCTGCTGAGCGAGCAGCTGGCGGATGGCCGCCTGGTGCCGGCGCACCTGGACCGGCTGGCGCTGCACCTGGCGGCCCTGCACGCCCAGGCCGACGTGGCCCCGGCAGGCAGCCCCTGGGGCGGCGCCGACGAACTGGCCGGCCAGACCCGCGCCCTGCTGCGCCGCCTGGCCGCGCGCGGCGCGGTGGTGGCCGATCTGCAGACCTGGCTGGATGAGCAGTTGCCGAAGCTTGTGCCGCTGTGGCAGCAGCGGCAACAGATGGGCAGCGTGCGCGAATGCCACGGCGACCTGCACCTGCGCAACGCCGTGGTGCTGGGTGACGAGGTGCTGGCCTTCGACGGCCTGGAGTTCGACCCGGCGCTGCGCTGGATCGACGTGTGCGCCGACATGGCCTTCATGGCGATGGACCTGCTGGCGCACGCGCGGCCGGCACTGGCCTGGCGCTTTGTCAACGCCTGGCTCGACGCCTCGGGCGACCACGCCGGCGTGCCGCTGCTGCGCTTCTATCTGGTGGAGCGCGCGCTGGTGCGCGCCCTGGTGGGCTTGCTGGGCGCACCGGCCCCGGCACCCGAGCCAAGCGCCACCCAGTACCTGGCGCTGGCGCGGCAGCTGGCCCTGGCGCCGCCGCGGCCGCGCCTGCTGGTGACGCATGGCTTGTCCGGCTCGGGCAAGACCTGGCTGACCCAGGCCCTGCTCGAGCCGACGGGCGCGCTGCGCCTGCGCGCGGATGTCGAGCGCAAGCGCCTCTTCGGCCTGGGCGCGCTGGAGGCCTCGGCCGCGCAGGTGCCCGGCGGCATCTACGGCGCGCAGGCCAATGAGCGCACCTATGCGCAACTGGCCGCGCGCGCGCGGCTGCTGCTGGGCGCCGGCTACCCGGTGATCATCGACGCCGCCTGCCTGCGGCACGCCGAGCGCCAGCGCCTGTGCGCGTTGGCCGCCGACTGCGGCGCGCCCTTCACGCTGCTGGACTGCCAGGCCGATGCCCAGACGCTGCGCGAACGCGTGCGTGCTCGTGCCGCGCGCCGTGACGACGCCTCCGAGGCCGACGAGGCCGTGCTGGCAATGCAAGCCGGCGTGGACGAGCCGCTGACGGCAGCCGAGCGGGCGCAGGCGATCATGGTGCGCACCGACCAGGGCCCTGACGTGGCGGCGCTGGCCGCGCGTTGGCTGGCTGCGGGCGCGCCCGGCGCCTGATCGGCGGCCGCCCTGCGGCCACCGCTTGCCGTGGATCAACACGGGCGGGCTGCCTTCGTCGCAACATCGGCAGCGGCGCCCCGCCTTCGAGAAGGCTCGCCCGGCGGGGCCTGACTTCAACAACCAGAGATCCACGCCCGTCATGCTCAAGCCTGCCCTGCTCGACGAATCCGTCACACCGGCCGTCGCCGAAGAAACTCCGACCCAAAGGCTGGACCGCCTCACCCACGTCCAGCTGGCCAAGCTCAGCGGCGGCCTGTCGCCCGTGTCGCAGGCCCTGGCCCTGGCCGACTGGGCCTGGCACCTGGGCGTGTCGCCGGGCCGTCAACTCGAGCTGGCCACGCTGGCCGGTCAACTGGCCGCCGACACCCTGGGCACCGCCCCGGGCGAGAACAAGCTGCCCGCGGGCAACGCCGACGACGACCCGCGCTTCCGCCACGAGGCCTGGGGCAAGTGGCCCTTCAACGTGATGCGCGCGGGTTTCCGCAACTCCGAGGCCTTCTGGCGCGAGGCCACCACCGTGCCCGGCATGACCGCGCACCATGCCCAGATGACGCGCTTCTTCGCGCGCCAGTGGCTGGGCATGATGGCGCCGGCCAACTGGATGCCCACCAACCCGGTGGTGCTGCAGGACATGGTCGAGTCGCGCGGTGCGCACCAGTTGCAGGGCACGATGAACTGGCTGCGCGACATCGCCGGCGAACCCGACCCGGCGCCCGAGCAGCCGCTGCCGCGCTACGAGGTCGGCCGCGACGTGGCCATCACCCCGGGCAAGGTGGTGATGCGCAACAAGCTGATCGAGCTCATCCGCTACGACGCGCAGACCGCCAACGTGCACCCCGAGCCGCTGCTCATCGTGCCGTCGTGGATCATGAAGTACTACATCCTCGACCTGTCGCCGCACAACTCGATGGTGCGCTACCTGGTGGAGCAGGGGCACACGGTCTACATGATCTCCTGGCGCAACCCCGACGCCGAGGATCGCGACCTGACCATGGACGACTATCTGCGTCTGGGCGTGTTCGAGTCGCTGCGCCGCATCGGTGAACTGTCGGGCCAGGATCAGCCGGTGCACGCCATGGGCTACTGCCTGGGCGGCACGCTGGCGGCCATCGCCGCGGCTGCCTTGGCGCGTCACGGTGGCGTGACGGGCAGCGAGGCCTTCCCGCCGCTGAAATCGCTGTCGCTGCTGGCGGCGCAGGTCGACTTCTCGGAGCCGGGCGAACTGGGGCTGTTCATCGACGAGAGCCAGCTCCGCTTCCTCGAAGACACCACGCGCGGGCCGGGCTACCTCACTGGCGATCAGATGGCCGGTTCCTTCCAGTTCCTGCACTCGCGCGACCTGGTCTGGACGCGGCGCATGCGCGAATACCTGATGGGCGAGCGCGAACAGCCCAACGACCTGATGTCCTGGAACGCCGACACCACGCGCATGCCGGCGCGCATGCACCGCGAGTACCTCACGGCGCTGTACCTCAACAACGCGCTGGCGCACAGCAACTACCGCGTCGAGGGCCATGCCGTGTCGGTGGCCGACATCCGGCTGCCGGTGTTCATGGTGGGCACCGAGCGCGACCACGTCTCACCCTGGCCGTCGGTCTACAAGCTGCACCACCTGTGCGACGCCGAGATCACCTTCGTGCTGACCAGCGGCGGCCACAACGCCGGCATCGTGTCCGAGCCGGGGCACGCCAAGCGCAGCTTCAAGATCGCCACCCGCGGCGCCGACAGCCCCTGGCTGCAGCACCAGCAGTGGGCCGCCCAGACGCCGCGGCAAGAGGGCTCCTGGTGGCCGTCCTGGCACGACTGGCTGGCGCAGCGCTCGTCGGCGCCGCAGCGCCCCAAGGCGTTGCCGGCCAAGGCCGCGCTGGGCCCGGCGCCCGGTGAGTACATCTTCATCCGTTACCAGGAAAGCGGGTCGAAGCGCGCCTGAGCGCGCTAACCTCGGCAATCATGTCCCCAGCGCCATCGCCCGGCAGCCAGCGGCCCGGGAAGGTGGCGCTCGCCTTCGACGTGCTGGCCGCCACGCGCGCCCGGCCCGAGGCGCTGGCGGCGCGCCAGGCCGAGCGCCTGGCGCAACTGCTGCGCGCGGCGCGCCAGACGCGCCACTACCGCGACTTGCTGGGCAACGCCGACCCGGCGCGCATCGCCCTGGGCACCTTGCCGGTCAGCGGCAAGGCGCAGCTGATGGGGCAATGGGCCGAGCGCGTGGCCGACCCGCAGCTGGCGCTGCCGGCCCTGCGCGCCTTCTGCGCCGACCCTGCGCGCGTGGCTCAGCCCTTCCTCGGCCGCTACTTCGTCTGGGAAAGCTCCGGCAGCACGGGGCAGCCCGGCGTCTTCGTGCAGGACGAGCAGGCCATGGAGGTGTACGACGCGCTCGAGGCTTGGCGCCGCCATTCGCCGCGTCAGCTGGCGCGCCTGGTCGACCCCTTGTACGTGGGCGAGCGCTTCGCCTTCGTCGGCGCGGTGGACGGGCACTTCGCCAGCCAGGTGACGGTGCGGCGGCTGCAGGCGTCCAACCCCTGGCTGGCGCACCAGGCGCGCAGCTTTTCCATCATGCAGCCGGCGGCGGGGCTGGTCGAGGCGCTCAACGCCTTCTGCCCCAGCATCATTGCCACCTATCCCACCGCGGCCGTGATGCTGGCCGACGAAGCCTTGCGCGGCCGGCTGCGGCTGCGCGTGCAGGAGGTCTGGACCGGCGGCGAGACGCTGTCGCCCAAGGCGCGCGCGCATGTCGAGCACGCCCTGGGCTGCGCGCTGCGCAACAGTTACGGCGCCTCGGAGTTCCTGCCCATCGCCTGGGAATGCGGGAGCGGCCGGCTGCACGTCAACGCCGACTGGGTGATCCTGGAGGCCGTCGACGCGCAGCACCGGCCGGTGCCGGCGGGCCAGGTGTCGCACACCACGCTGCTCACCAACCTGGCCAACCAGGTGCAGCCGCTGATCCGCTTCGACATCGGCGACTGCATCTGTTTCGACACCCAGGCCTGCGACTGCGGCTCGGCCCTGCCCACGCTGCAGGTGCAGGGACGCTGCGATGACCGGCTGATCGAACGCGACGCCGCAGGCGAACCCGTCACCCTGCTGCCGCTGGCCCTGACCACGCTGCTGGAGGACGAGGCCGGGGTGTTCGACTTCCAGTTGTGCCAGCAGGCCCCCGGGCGCTGGTGCCTGACGCTGGGGCCCGGCGCGCCGCACACGCGCAGCCAGCGCGAGCGCTGCCGCGAACTGCTGGCCGGGTTTGCGCGTCTGCACGGCGCCGTGGGCCTGCAGGTGCAAACGCGCGTGTCCGAGCGCCTGCCGCTGGGGCGCAGCGGCAAGCTCAAGCGCATCGTCGCAGTCGTGGGCAGCGGCTAGGCCTGGCCGCGGGGCAGCAGCATCAAGGCGGCCAGGGCGACCAGCCCCAGCGCTGCCGACAGCCCCAGCGCGCCCACGCCCCAGCGTTCCAGCGCCAGGCCGAAGGCAAACGGAGCCAGCGCCTGCGCCGCGCGCGCCGGCATCATCAGCCAGCCCTGGCGCTGGCCATAGCCCTGCGGGCCGAACAGCACCAGGGGCAGGGTGCCCTTGGCGATGGTCAGGATGCCGTTGCCGGCGCCGTGCAGCACGGCAAACAGCGCCGCAGCGGGTGCGCCCGCCAGCAGCAGCGCGGTCGCGCCCAGCGGATGGGCCAGCGCCGCCAGCCGCGCCGACAGCAGCGGGTGGATGCGGCGCAGCAGGCCGAACTCGAGCAGCCGCCCCGCCACCTGGGCCGGGCCCACCAGCGCGCCCACCGCCACCGCCGTGGCCAGCGTGGCCCCGGCGTCCTGCAGCAGTCGCGGCAGGTGCGCCGCCATGGCCGTGCTGGTGAACCAGGTCGCGGCAAAGACGAAGGCCAGCAGCGCCGCCGCCCGGCGCGGGTGCTGGGGATGGGGAAGGTCGGTGCCGTCTGTTGCGCCAGGGGCAAGGGCTGTGGGGCGGGCCGGCACGGGCGGCAGCGCGCGCGGCAGCAAGGCGTTCAGCGGCAGCCCCAGCAGCAGGTGCAGCGCGGCCCAGCCAAAGCAGGCCCCGCGCCAGCCGAGCTGCAGCTCCAGCAGGGTGGACAAGGGCCAGCCCACGGTGCTGGCGAAGCCGGCGAACAGGGTGATGCCGGTGATGGCCCCGCGCGAATCCTGCCCGTAAAGCCGCACCAGTGCCGCGAAGGCGGCCTCGTACAAGCCGCTGCCCATGGCCAGGCCGATCAGCGCCCAGGCCGCGAACAGGCCGACGGGCCCCTGCGCCAGGCCCAGGCCGGCCAGCCCCGCCGCGAACAGCCCATTGGTGGACATGAGCACGGGCCGGCCGCCGTGCCGGTCAATCGCCTGCCCGGCCCAGGGCCCGGCCACGGCCGAGACCGCCAGCGCCACCGAGAAGGCCGCAAACACCGTGGCCGTGTGCACCCCCAGGTCACGCGCCATGGGTACGGCCAGCATCGCCGGCAGGTAGTACGACGACGCCCAGGCCAGGGTCTGGGCCAGGCCCAGCAGGACGACGGTGCGGGTGGTCGATTGCGCCATGTCGTCGATATTTCTACTAATTTGGAATTATGGAGTCCGCCGCGGCGACGCATCCGCAGGGTGGCCGGTGGCCCGGCGGCGCGCGAAGTCCGTCAAGGTGTGGAGAGCTTCACACAGGCGATTCACCGCGCGCGCCCTGCCGGCGACACACTTCCGGCCATGCAAACCCTTGACCTCTACCGCTGGCGCGTCACTGATCCGGTCAGCCGTCGCTGCTACGTTACCCGCTACCCCTTGAGCGAAGCCAACGCCAAGGATCTGGACCCGTGCGCCGAGCGCATCGAAGGCTCGCACGAACAGATCATGGTGCCCACGGTGGTTCTGCCGCCCAGCGCCCAGCGCCGTTCCGTCGGCGCCTGACAGCCGGGCCTTCCGGCGCGCGCCGCACCGGCGCGCAGACATGAAAAAAGGCCGGTCGCCGCATCACTGCGGCGACCGGCCTTCTGCTTGGGGCGATCTCAGCGCGAGGCGGCAGGCGACGCAGCGTCGGCGGCACTGGCCGCCGCAGCTTCCACCGGCGCCGCAACCGGCGCCGCAACCGGCGCGGCCACGGGTGCCGCAGCGGCCGGGGCCGTGACGGCCGGGTGCTCGGCCGCCTTGGTGTTCGCGGTCATGGGCAGCAAGGGCACGATCAGCAGCGCCACGATGTTGATGATCTTGATCAGCGGGTTGACGGCCGGGCCGGCGGTGTCCTTGTAGGGGTCACCCACGGTGTCGCCGGTGACGGCCGACTTGTGCGCCTCGCCACCCTTCTTGTGCAAGACGCCCTTGTCGTCGGTGAAGCCTTCTTCGATCAGCTTCTTGGCGTTGTCCCAGGCGCCGCCGCCGGTGCACATGCTGATGGCGACGAACAGGCCCGTGACGATGGTGCCCATCAGCAGGCCGCCCAGTGCGGCGGGGCCGAGCAGCATGCCCACCAGGATGGGGGCGACCACCGGCAGCAACGAGGGCACGATCATTTCCTTGATGGCCGCGGTGGTGAGCATGTCCACCGCCGCGCTGTAGTCGGGCTTGCGCTTATTGGCCATGATCTGGCCGTCGGCGAACTGCTTGCGCACCTCGACCACCACCGCACCGGCGGCGCGGCCCACGGCTTCCATGGCCATGGCACCGAACAGGTAGGGGATCAGGCCGCCGATGAACAGGCCCACGATGACCTTGTGGTCGCTCAGGTCGAACGCCAGCGCCATGCCGCGCGCTTCCAGCGCGTGCGTGTAGTCGGCAAACAGCACCAGCGCGGCCAGACCGGCCGAGCCGATGGCGTAGCCCTTGGTCACTGCCTTGGTGGTGTTGCCCACGGCGTCCAGCGGGTCGGTGATGTCGCGCACGCTGCTGGGCAGTTCGGCCATCTCGGCGATGCCGCCGGCGTTGTCGGTGATGGGGCCGTAGGCGTCCAGTGCGACCACGATGCCGGCCATGCTCAGCATCGAGGTGGCGGCGATGGCGATGCCGTACAGGCCGGCCAGCGCATAGGCGGCGTAGATGGCCGCGCAGATCAGCAGCACCGGGAAGGCGGTGGAGCGCATGCTCACGCCCAGGCCGGCGATGATGTTGGTGCCGTGGCCGGTGGTCGATGCCTGCGCGATGTGCTTGACCGGGCTGTACTGGGTGCCCGTGTAGAACTCGGTGATCCACACCAGCGCGGCGGTCAGCAGCAGGCCGACGAAGCAGGCGCCCCACAGCGCCATCGCGCCGGCGACCTTGCCACCGGTCAGGGTGATCGGCTGCGGGAAGACCGCCGTGGTGACGAAATAGAACGCCACCAGACTGATCCCGCCGGCCACTGCTAGACCGCGGTACAGCGCCGGCATCACGTTGATCATGCCCGGGCTGGCCTTGACGAAGTAGCAGCCGATGATGGACGCGATGATCGACACGCCGCCCAGCACCAGCGGGTAGATGACGCCGGCCATCGGCGCGCTGACCACCATGATGGCGCCCAGCGCCATGGTGGCGATCAGCGTCACCGCGTAGGTTTCGAACAGGTCGGCAGCCATGCCGGCGCAGTCGCCGACGTTGTCGCCCACGTTGTCGGCGATCACCGCCGGGTTGCGCGGGTCGTCTTCGGGGATGCCGGCTTCGACCTTGCCCACCAGGTCGGCGCCGACGTCGGCGCCCTTGGTGAAGATGCCGCCGCCCAGGCGCGCGAAGATGGAGATCAGCGACGAGCCGAAGGCCAGCCCCAGCATGGGCTTGAGCATCTGCGACAGCGTCGTGTCACCGGTGGGCATCACCGCCCCGGTGGTCCACCAGAAGAACAGCACCACGCCGATGAGGCCCAGACCGACCACCAGCATGCCGGTGATGGCGCCGCCCTTGAAGGCGACATCCAGTGCCGGGCCGATGCCCCTGGTGGCGGCCTGCGCGGTGCGCACGTTGGCGCGCACCGAGATGTTCATGCCGATGAAGCCGCAGGCGCCCGAGAGCACTGCGCCGAGCACGAAGCCGATGGCGGTCTTGGTGTCCAGAAAGACCAGGATCAGCACGGCCAGGACCGCGCCGACGATGCCGATGGTGCGGTACTGCCGCGCCAGGTAGGCCGCGGCGCCCTGCTGGATGGCGCCCGAAATCTCCTGCATGCGGGCGTTGCCTGCATCCTGGCTCAGGATCCAGCTTCGCTGTACGAAGCCATAGACGACGGCGGCCAGGCCGCACGCCAGCGCTATATACAGCGCCATGGAGGTGCTCATAAAGGGTGATCTCCTTCCTCGGTTCGGTTTTCTGATGGCGCAGCAGTACTACCAGCTGAGCCAGGGGACTTTGCTGCGCGGCGGATGCTAACGGATGGTGCTGACGATTTGCGGCCTTTCTCGGCGCCGAAACTTGCGCTGCGTCAGGGCTTGGCAAGCTCGAACCCTAGAATCTGGGTTCATCCTGATGCCCTGACGAAGAGAGATTCATGAGCCTTCACAACGTGACCCCGGGCGCCAAGGCTCCGGCAGAGTTCAACGTGATCATCGAGATCCCGATGAACGCCGACCCCATCAAGTACGAGGTCGACCACGACACCGGCGCGCTCTTCGTCGACCGCTTCATGAGCACGGCCATGCACTATCCGTGCAACTACGGGTACATCCCCGACACCCTGGCCGACGACGGTGACCCGGTCGACGTGCTGGTCATCACCCCGGTGCCGCTGATCCCGGGCGTGGTGGTCACCTGCCGCCCGCTGGGCATGCTCAAGATGGACGACGAGGCCGGCGGCGACAACAAGCTGCTGGCCGTTCCCGTCGACAGGATCCTGTCGATCTACTCGCAGTGGATGAAGCCGGAAGACCTGAACCCGCTGCGTCTGAAGACCATCCAGCACTTCTTCGAGCACTACAAGGATCTCGAAGAGGGCAAGTGGGTCAAGGTGCTGGGCTGGGAAGGGCCGGACTCGGCCAAGGCCGAAGTACTCACCGGCATCGCCAACTTCAAGGCCAGCCACGGCGGCTGACTTCGCCGCCGCGAGGCCGGGGGTGATCAGCCGGCCTTGAACGGGCTGCGCTCGCGCAGCTCGTCCACATACTGCTCCATCCCCAAGCTTTCGCTGGCCAGGAAGTCGGCCACCGCACCCGCGAAGCGCGGGTCACGCAGCCAGTGCGCCGAGGCCGTGGCCACCGGCAGCAGGCCGCGCGCCATCTTGTGCTCGCCCTGGGCGCCGCCTTCGAAGCGCGTGTAGCCCTGCGCCAGGCACCAGGCCAGGGGCTGGTAGTAGCAGGCCTCGAAGTGCAGGCAGGGCAGGGGCGTTACGCACCCCCAGTAGCGCCCCCAGGCGGCGCGGCTCTCGGGGTCTATGGCGATCAGTGAGGCGGCCACGGGCTCGTCGCCCTGCCGCGCCACGAACATCAACCAGTGCTGCGGCATGCTGGCCGCCATGCGCGCGAAGAAGTCGCGCGTGAGGTAGGGCGTGCTCTGGTGCGCCTGGTAGGTGAGGGTGTAGCAGCGGTAGAAGAAGTCCCACAGCGCCGACGTGATGGCCGCGCCCTCGTACACGCCGAAGTCCACGCCCTGCTCGGCCACGCGGCGGCGCTCCTGCTGGATCTTCTTGCGCTTGTCGCGCTGCAGGCGTGACAGCAACTCGGTGAAGTCGGCCATGGGCCGCTCGGCGTCTTGCGTCCAGTGGAACTGCACGCCCTCGCGCAGCATCCAGCCGGCCTGCGCCAGCGCCGCGCGGTCGTGCTCGTCGACGAACAGCAGGTGCGCCGACGACAGCCCCGACTCGCTGGCCAGCGCGCCCAGCGCGGCCACCAGCCGGCCACGCCAGGCGGCGTCGCGCGCCAGCAGCCGCGTGCCCGGCACCGGCGTGAAGGGCACGGCGCCCAGCAGCTTGGGGTAGTAGCGCAGGCCGTGGCGGCGGTAGGCGTCGGCCCAGGCCCAGTCGAAGACGTATTCGCCGTACGAATGGCTCTTGCGGTACAGCGCGCAGGCTGCCTGCAGGCGCCCGCCCTGGTGCAGGGTGACGAAGCTCGCGGCCCAGCCCGTGGCCGGCACTGCGCTGCCCGAAGCCTGCAACGCCAGCAGGTATTCGTGGCGCATGAAGGGCGTGGGCGCGGGCTGTGCCGCGAGCAGTTCGTTCCAGGCCGCAGCGTCGATGGCGGCCGGGTCTTCATGGAGGCCGATGACATAATCGTTTGCAGTGGTCACCATCGGCGTCAATCAGGGTCTGGCATGTTGAAAGTGGCGCTGGCGCAGGTGAATCCCACGGTGGGCGATCTCAGCGGCAATGCCGGGCTGCTGGCCGACGCGGCCCGCCGTGCCTACGCCGCCGGCGCCCGGTTGGTGCTGGCGCCCGAACTGGTGCTCACCGGCTACCCGCCCGAAGACCTGCTGCTGCGCCCGGCCTTCATGCAGGCCTGTGACCATGAGCTGAAGGCCCTGGCCGCGCAGCTGGCCGATTGCCCCGGCCTGCACCTGGTGGTGGGCCACCCGCAGGCCTGGGACGATCGCGGCGATCTTAGGGGCAAGTCGCTGGCCGTGCAGCGCCGCTTCAATGCGGCCTCGGTGCTGGCAGGGGGTGCGGTCGTCGGCACCTACTGCAAGCGTGAACTGCCCAACTATCAGGTGTTCGACGAGCGCCGCTACTTCGTCTCGGGCCGCGACGCTGGGCTTCCGCCGCTGGTGTTCGAGGTCGAAGGCCTGCGCGTCGGCCTGCTGATCTGCGAGGACGCCTGGTTCGACGAACCGGCCCAGGCCGCCTGCGCCGCCGGGGCGCAGCTGCTGTGCGTGCTCAACGCCTCGCCCTTCCACCTGGACAAGGCGGGCGAGCGCGAACAGCGCATGGCCGAGCGCGCCATCGCCTGCGGCCGGCCGCTGCTGTACGCGCACCTGGTGGGCGGGCAGGACGAGGTGGTGTTCGACGGCGCCAGCTTTGCCGTCGACGCCCAGGGCCAGGTGTGCGCCCGCGCCCCGGCCTTCGAAGAAGCGCTGCTGCTGCTGGAGATCGGCCTCGACGGCCAGCCGCGCGGCCAGATCCACCCCGTGCCCGAACTCGAGGCCCAGGCCTGGGCGGCGCTGGTGGTGGGCGTGCGCGACTACCTGGGCAAGAACGGCTTCCCCGGCGCGATCATCGGTCTGTCGGGCGGCATCGATTCGGCGCTGGTGCTGGCGCTGGCCGTCGACGCGCTGGGCGCCGAGCGGGTGCGCACGGTGATGATGCCCTCGCCCTACACCGCCGACATCTCCTGGATCGACGCGCGTGATATGGCCGCGCGCCTGGGCGTGCGCTATGACGAGATCGCCATACAGCCCATGTTCGAGGCCTTCCGCGCCGGCCTGGCGCACCAGTTCGCCGGCCTGCCCGAAGACACGACCGAAGAAAACCTGCAGGCGCGCATCCGCGGCACGCTGCTGATGGCGCTGTCCAACAAGACCGGCGCCATCGTGCTGACCACCGGCAACAAGAGCGAGATGGCCACCGGCTACTGCACGCTGTACGGCGATATGGCCGGCGGCTTTGCCGTCATCAAGGACGTCGCCAAGACCCTGGTCTACCGCCTGGCCGAGTGGAAGAACCGCCAGCCCACGCGCCGTGCCGACGGCAGCATCGGCCCGGTGATCCCCGAGCGCATCATCACCCGGCCGCCCTCGGCCGAACTGCGCCCCGACCAGACCGACCAGGACAGCCTGCCGCCCTATGAAGTGCTGGACGCCATCCTCGCGCGCTACATGGAAGACGACCAGGGCATCGAGAGCATCGTGGCCGCCGGCTACGCGCGCGCCGATGTCGAGCGCGTCACGCGGCTGATCAAGCTCAATGAGTACAAGCGGCGCCAGGCGCCGGTGGGCATACGCATCACCCACCGCGCCTTCGGGCGCGACTGGCGCTATCCCATCACGTCCAGGTTCCGTGCTTAAATCGATGCCAGTCCCCATTTCCCCTTTCGGAGCCCCGCCATGAAGCAGATCACCGCCGTCATCAAGCCCTTCAAGCTCGAAGAGGTTCGTGAGGCGCTGGGCGACGTGGGCGTCTCTGGCCTCACGGTGACTGAGGTCAAGGGCTTCGGCCGCCAGAAGGGCCACACCGAGCTCTACCGCGGCGCCGAGTACGTGGTCGACTTCCTGCCCAAGGTGAAGATCGAGGTCGTGGTCAAGGACGACGACGTCGAGCGCAGCATCGAGGCCATCGTCAAGGCCGCCAAGACCGGCAAGATCGGAGACGGCAAGATCTTCGTCACCAGTGTCGAGCAGGTGGTGCGCATCCGCACCGGCGAGACCGACGAAGCCGCGGTCTGAGGGCCGCGCCTCAGACGCGCGCGAAATCCCCGCTCTTGGGCGGGCCGGGATCCAGGCGGTCGGCCAGTGCCTGCAGCAGGGCGTCGGCATCGGTGCCCACCACCAGCACATCGTGCTGCGCCTGCGCCAGGAAGCCCTGGTCCACCGTGTGCTGCATGAAGCCCAGCAGCCCGTCGTAGTAGCCGGCCACGTTGAGCAGGCCGATCGGCCGCGCGTGGTAGCCCAGCTGGCGCCAGGTCCAGACCTCGTACAGTTCCTCCAGCGTGCCGATGCCGCCAGGCAGGGCGATGAAGGCGTCGGCGCGCTCGGCCATCATCTGCTTGCGCACATGCATGGTGGGCACCACGTGCAGCTCGTGCAGGCCGGCATGGCCGACTTCCAGGCGCTTGAGCGACTCGGGGATCACGCCGATGACGCGCCCGCCTGCGGCCAGCACGGCGTCGGCCACCTCGCCCATCAGCCCGACCTGGCCGCCGCCATAGACCAGCTGCCAGCCGCGCTTGCCGATGGCCGTGCCCAGGGCGCGCGCCGCCTCGGTGTAGGCCGGCAGCTCACCATGGCGCGAGCCGCAGTAGACGCAGATGCTGAGGGGGGTAGGGGAGCGTGTCATTTCAGGCCTTGCGCGGGGGCGGCTTCCAGCTGACGAGGCGCGTGCCGCAGACCGCATCGTGCCAGTACTGCTGGTCGGGGTGCAGCCGGGCCAGCGCGGCATAGGCCAGCATCCCGGCCAGCAGCACGCCGCTGGTGGACCCGACGCCGCGCTGCCCGGTGAAGTGCAGCGTCAGCAGCGCGGGCAGAAACCACAGCCAGGCCAGCAGGTAACGGCACAGCGCGCGCAACAGGCCGACCCGGCCGCCGTCGCGGGTGACCAGGCGGATGTGCCAGGTCTGCATCGCCAGCGTCTGGCCGGTGTGCGTCCAGAACCAGATGAAGTACAGGCCGACGACGGCGAAGACGACGATCTGCAGGCCCAGCGTTCCTTGCAGGGCGTGGCGTTGCTGCGCCAGCGGGCTGTACACCAGCGCGGCGGCCATGACCACGCCGAACAGCAGCACGCCTTCGTAGACGAGGGCGGCCAGCCGGCGGCGCAGCCCCGCCGCCACCAGGGCTTCGGCTGGCGCGGGCGGGCTCACGGTTGCGTGGCGGGGTCGCTGGAGGCCGGGGCGCGCACGGCCGCGCCCTGGGGCCCGCGCTGCGGCAGCAGCGTGGTGCGGTCGACGAAGCCGGGCGTGGCGGCGATCTTGGGCATGCCCGCCTGGTGGTGCGGCGGCGGCGCGGCGCGGGTGGTCATGCTGGTGGTGGTGGCGCCCGGCTTGGCCTGAACTGCCGTCGAGGTTGCCGGGCGGGCCTTCACGCCGGCCGGGACGGTGGCCAGGTTGCGCTTGGCCGTGCCGGCGGCCCCGGACTGTGCGGCCACGGGGGTGGCGGCAGGGGTCTTGGAGCGCTGGGTGAGCTTCTTGCGCTCTTCGGGGGTCAGCGCCTGGTAGGCCTCCCACTTGGCCTGGCGTTCCTGCGCCGGGATCTGCTGCGCCTCCTGGAAGCGCAGCCTGGCCTGGGCGCGCTGGCTCGGGCTCATGCGCACCCAATCGGTCATGCGGCGCTGTACGCGCAGGCGTTCGCCGGCGTCCATCACGGGGAAGCGCACCGCGACCTCCACCCACTTTTTCTTTTGCTGGGTGTCGATGCCGGCCCATTCGGGCTTGAGCGGCGCCAGGAAGTACTGCTGCGCCGGAGTGAGCGAGGCCCAACTGGGATCGCTGTCGGCGCCTGCGGCCAGTGCCAGAGGCGCCAGGGCGGCCAGCACCCAGAGCAATGCACGCCCCAGGAAAGACAGCGGCCGCGATCCGGTCACGGGGCTCACCAGGCGGGGGGCGCGGGGCTGGCGATCAGGAACTCGGCGAACTCCGGGTCGCTGTAGGCGGCCGGCGGCAGGTCGTCGGCCAGCAAGCGGGCGTCGATCTCTGCCGCGGCCAGCACCTGCTCGCGTGTTGACCACTGGTCGATCATCAGGAAGCCGGCCACCAGCAGCGCCAGCGGCAGCAGCGAGGCCGCCCGCTGCCACCAGGGCACGAAGCTGCCGAAGGTGGCCACGCCGTGCGCCGAAACGCCCACGATGCTGCCGCCGACGGCGGTCTGGCGGCGCGCCGCCGCCGCCCGTGCCACGGCCTGCTCGCGCGCGAAACGCAGCCGTTCGGTGACATCGTGCGGCATGGATTCGACGCCCGCCGACAGGCGGCTGGCAAAGCGCGCCGCCAGCCGCGCTTCGAGGGCGTGGACATCGTTGATCGAGTGCCTGTTGTTCATGGCGATATTCCCTTGGCTCTCAGTGCCTTTGCCAACGCATGCACGGCTCGGGAGCAATGCGTCTTGACGCTGCCCTCCGAGCAACCCATGACCGTGGCAGTTTCGGACACGTCGAACTCCTCCCAGTAACGCAGCAAGAACGCTTCCCGTTGACGCGTGGGCAGCGCGCCGACCTCGGCATCGATCAACTGCAGTATTTGTGCCCTGGACACGGCATCGGCCGCGCTCTCGGTGCCCATGGTGTCCTCGAGTACCTGCAGAGTCTCCAGCAGATCGAAGTCGCCATCATCGTCGGAATGCTCGAACTCCGACAGGTTCTGCATCACCGCATTGCGCACCTTCTCGCGCCGGAACCAGTCCATGGTGGCGTTGGACAGGATGCGCTGGAACACCAGCGGCAACTCGGCCGCCGGGCGGTCGGCGTACTTCTCGGTCAGGCGGATCATGGCGTCCTGCACGATGTCGAGCGCGGCGTCCTCGCCGCGGACGGCATACAGCGCACGCTTGAAGGCACGCTTCTCGACGCTCTTGAGGAAGTCGGACAGTTCTTTGTCGGTGGCCAACGCGAAGAGTGCGGCAGTGGCCCGGAGCGGGCGCGCGGAATTATGGCATCGCACCTTGGCGCAGGCTGCGGGCACCTACCGACTGCCCCAGGGCCGTCCGGCGGTGCATAATGCTGCTCCGCACAACCGCTCTTGGGTTCAAAGCCCGGCCGTCAGACCCCGACGGCGGAATTTTGACCGCGCAGGCTCTGATTCCGTCTCACGAGGACGAGAGGAGGGGCACCAATGGTTTTTCGTCAGAGAAAATCGCAAAGGTTCGATATGGATTTGTCTGCAGCGGAAGTCAGGCGTGCCGCCCTGGCACAGCCGCCTTCTATCTCCCCTTCTTCCGAGCAAGAGCCCAACGGCTCCGAGATCCTCGTCCGCTGTCTGCAGGCCGAGGGCGTGCGCTACCTCTGGGGTTACCCGGGTGGCGCGGTGCTCTACATCTACGACGCGCTCTACAAGCAGAACACCATCCAGCACGTGCTGGTGCGTCACGAACAGGCCGCGGTGCACGCCGCCGACGGCTACGCACGCGCCACCGGCGACGTCGGCGTGGCCCTGGTGACCTCGGGCCCGGGCGTCACCAATGCCATCACCGGCATCGCCACGGCCTACATGGACTCGATCCCCATGGTCATCGTCACCGGCCAGGTGCCGACGCCGGCCATCGGGCTTGACGCCTTCCAGGAATGCGACACCGTGGGCATCACGCGCCCGGTGGTCAAGCACAACTTCCTGGTCAAGGACGTGCGCGACCTGGCGCTGACCATGAAGAAGGCCTTCCACATCGCGCGTACCGGCCGCCCGGGCCCGGTGGTGGTGGACATCCCCAAGGACGTGTCGCTCAAGACCGCACCCTTCCACTACCCCGACACCGTGGAGATGCGCTCCTACAACCCGGTGAAGAAGGGCCACGGCGGGCAGATCCGCAAGGCCGTGCAGTTGCTGCTGCAGGCCAAGCGGCCCTACATCTACACCGGCGGCGGCGTGATCCTGGGCAATGCCTCGGCCGAGCTGCGCCGCCTGGTCGACCTGCTGGGCTACCCCTGCACCAACACGCTCATGGGTCTGGGCGCCATCGCATCCAGCGACCCCAAGTTCCTGGGCATGCTGGGCATGCACGGCACTTACGAAGCCAACATGACGATGCAGAACTGCGACGTCCTGCTGGCCGTGGGCGCGCGCTTCGACGACCGCGTGATCGGCAATCCCAAGCACTTTGCCTCGGTCGAACGCAAGATCATCCACATCGACATCGATCCCTCGTCGATTTCCAAGCGTGTGCGCGTGGACGTGCCGATCGTCGGCGACGTGAAGGACGTGCTGGTCGAACTGGCGGCGCAGATCCGCGACGCGCAGGCGCATCCCGATGCCGGCGCGCTGTCGGCCTGGTGGTCGCAGATCAACGAATGGCGCAAGCGCGAGTGCCTGAGCTACAAGCTCAGCCCCGACGTCATCAAGCCGCAGGCGGTGGTCGAGAAGCTGTGGCAGCTCACGCGCGAACGCGACACCTACATCACCAGCGACGTCGGCCAGCACCAGATGTGGGCGGCGCAGTTCTACCGCTTCGAGGAGCCGCGGCGCTGGATCAATTCCGGCGGCCTGGGCACCATGGGCGTGGGCCTGCCCTACGCCATGGGCATCAAGCTGGCGAAGCCCGAATCCGATGTCTTCTGCATCACCGGCGAAGGCTCGATCCAGATGTGCATCCAGGAACTGTCGACCTGCCTGCAGTACAAGACGCCGGTGAAGATCGTCTCGCTGAACAACCGCTACCTGGGCATGGTGCGGCAGTGGCAGGAACTCGACTACGAGGGCCGCTACTCGCACAGCTACATGGATGCGCTGCCCAACTTCGTCAAGCTGGCCGAGGCCTACGGCCACGTCGGCATCCTGGTCGAGAAGCCGTCCGACGTCGAGCCGGCGCTGCGCGAGGCCATCCGGCTGAAGGACCGCACGGTGTTCCTGGACGTGCGCACCGACCCCACCGAGAACGTCTGGCCCATGGTGAAGGCCGGCAAGGGCATCTCCGAGATGCTGCTGGGGTCCGAGGACCTGTGAGCCGGTGAATCCCCGTCGGGGCGCAGGCGTCACCGCGCCGGC
>LNFM01002562.1_pt1 | contig 37877 bp, 54 predicted proteins | sample 596031 | NCBI WGS metagenome assembly LNFM01 (sample SAMN04254537, study PRJNA301005) | activated carbon metagenome | isolation source: dual media filters at the Ann Arbor, Michigan drinking water treatment plant | place: USA: Ann Arbor | reverse complement strand
GCGCCCGACTGCAGGGATGGTTTGCGGTTGCCGGCCAATTTGGCATAGTGTGCCCCGTCCGCTCCAGGAAGGCACTATTTCAGCGACGCATCGCTTGGATCACAGAATCGGAAGGGCTCGATGTGGGGCTGGGGCCGCGGGCTGAACAGCCGCTTCGAAAAGTAGCCTCGGTGAATCCCGCCGACGTCCTGACGGCAATCGACAACATCCAGCCTGCCGTCATTCTCCTCGCCGCCTGCAGGTTCCCGAAGCCTAGTGTTTTGGCGAGAATTACTTCCCCCATCTTGAACCATCATGCCGGCATCACACCGCAGTATCGCGGCATTAACGGTGGATATCGGGCGAAGGGGATTTCGTGATGACGGACAGACAGCGGGTCGAATCGGCGCCGCATGGCCGGGCCTATCGGTTGTCGCTGCTCAACGCACCGGAGCTTCCGGTCGTGGTCTTCTCATTCCTCCTGCACTTTGTCTGGGAGTTCGTCCAGGCACCCACCTACGCGGGCATGGCCGAAATGAAACATTGGGACGGCGTCAAGCTCTGCATGTCGGCAACCTTCGGTGATGCAGGGTTCGCACTTGCCGCTTTTTGGGTCGCGAGCCTTACGGCACGCAGCCGCGATTGGATAAGCGCTTCCGCTGGACTGCCGACGGCAATTTTCTTAGCTATTGGGATCGGGCTCACGATCGGCTTTGAATATTACTACACCAATGTGAGCCTGCGCTGGACTTACTCCGAACTCATGCCCCTTGTTCCTCCCTTAGGAACGGGGCTCAGCCCGCTGCTGCAGTGGGGGGTGCTTCCGCCAGCCGTAATTTGGCTGACTCGGAGGCATCTTGCAGGTGCGCGCATTTTGCGTGTGGCACCATGATCACGTTTCAGTTTTCGCGGCTAATTCTTCCAGCGTGCAACTTGACTTCACGCCCGAACATGTGTCGAAGCTAATTCCATGGTAGCCTCTCGTCATCCTAGACTTGTGCGTATGGTGTGGCTTCGGGCCGCGCTCGCCCTCGTTCTGTTTGTTATGACGTCGCTTCAGCCAGGCATGGTGGCTATGGCCAAATCGGCGATGCACCCCGATGCGGTCGTTGAGGTCTTCATAGCCGCTGACGTGCATTCGCACCAAGGCGACAGCCACGAGCACGGATTGAAATCGGCGGCTCAAGATGACGAGTCGGGCACGCAAAGCCATCACGGTGATCCGCAGACCGCCGACGTTTGCTGCGACACGCACTGTGCCCCGTCACATGCGGTTCCAGTTGAGTTTCCGCCCTTTCCGCAGCCGTCCTCCGGCGTTCTCGCCCTGACAGTCTCTTCGGCGCTGATGCCAGGCGAGACGTCGGAAATGATCAGACCTCCTCGAACCTGAATTGATGTTCGCGTCCTTTAGGACGCTGCGCTCTGTTCGTGCCCCCTATTGGCATGCGCGGTCCACATCTCACATCATGTTCAAGGTCGAAAATGAAGCTCATATCGCTTGCGATGCTCGCCGCATCTCTGTCGGCGGCCGGATGCGCATCCAGCGCTCCGCCTGACATCCTGCCCGCTTTCAACGCCGCCGATCCCATGATGGGACTTCGGGACGCGACCTACAGCCCGGTGGTCACCAACTACCAGCACCGCGCGCCTGTGGACCCGAAGAACTGGCGCAAACTGAATGATGACCTCTCCCCGGCAAACCCACGGAGCGGATCATGAACAGGCTCGCAAAGGCTTTTTTGGTCGCGGGCCTCGTGCCGCTCGCGGCGGCCGGCTGCACCACAAACGCTCTGGTCGATGGGATCTCGGAACCGGGCGCTGGGTTCGACACGGTCGCGGCGCGTACGGTGTCTGTAACCGGAAAGGAGACCGTGTGGGTCCAGTCGGCGGCCGAGTCCCAAGCTCTGTCCAGCAGGGTTACGGGATTGGTCCGCAAAAGGACGATCGGACCGGACGTGGCCGTGCAGGTGGCTCTCCTCAACAACAAGGGGCTTCAAGCGGCTTACGCCGAGATCGGCCTTTCCGCCGCCGACGTGTGGCAGGAGACGATGCTCGTCAATCCGCAGGTCTCGATCGGAGTGATCGGCGTCGATCCAGTGCGAACGGTCGAGGCAGCCGTCGTTACCAACATCTTGGCGCTCATCACCCGGCCGCGCAGGGTGGCCATCGCCGATGCGCGGTTCCGGCAGGCGCAGCTGCGGGCAGCGGAGGAGACTTTGCGTCTGGCCGCCGACACGCGCCGGGCATGGATCGAGGCGGTAGCGGCGTGGGAGCGGGTTGCCTACCTCAACCGCGCTCAGGCGGCGGCGGACGCCGCATCCGCGCTCGCGCAGAAGCTCGGCGAGACCGGAGCGTTCACCAAGACGGGTCAGGCGCGGGAGCACGTCTTCTATGCGGAACTGACCGGGCAGACGGCCGAAGCCAGGCTGGCCGCTCGCGGCGCGAAGGAAGAACTCACACGCCTCATGGGTCTGTGGGGCTACGACATCGACTATTCGGTCCCGAATGCGCTTCCCGCATTGCCGAAGGGGACGAAGGCGAAGCGGGCGATCGAAGCGGAAGCGCTCAAGAACCGCGTCGATCTCGAAGTCGCGCGGCTCGAACTTGAAGCTCTCGCACGGTCGTACGGGCTGACGGAAGCGACCCGCTATGTGACCGATCTCGGCCTGCGTTCCGGGATCGAGATTGATCAGGAAAGAGAAGAGGATGGTGGGACGAAAACCACAGTCGTTCCGGTCGCCGAGGTCGATTTCGTCATCCCGATCTTTGACAGCGGCAAGGCGCGCATGCGCAAGGCCGAACTTGCCTACATGCAGGCCGCAAACCTACTCGCCGAAAGGGCGGTCAACATCCGCTCCGAAGCGCGCGGCGCCTATGACGCCTACCGGTCGACCTACGATATTGCTCGACACTACCGAAACAGCGTCCTTCCGCTGCGGACGAAGATCGAGGACGAGTCGGTCCTCACCTACAACGGCATGATCACCAACACGTTCGAGCTTCTCGCGGACACCCGCGCGAAGATCGATTCGATCATGCTTTCCCTCAACGCAAAGCGCCAGTTCTGGCTTGCCGACGTTAACCTCGGAACCGCCATCCACGGCGGCGGAAGTGCGTCTTCAGGCGGGGGCGAGGCCGAAACCGCTGCCGCCGCCGACGGCGCAGCGGCTCATTAAAGGAGATAGGAACATGGTTACGAGGCGCCAGATACTTGGCGGAGGCGCGCTTCTCGCGGGCGCGGCCGCATGGACGAAAACGTCCGCGATGGCCCTTCCCGAGGCCGCGGTCATGGAATCCCCAGACATGCAGCCGCCGATCTTTCCATCGCGCGGCCCGGACTACCAGCCCGTCGTCACCCTCAATGGTTGGACCGCTCCCCATCGCGTAGTCAACGGGGTCAAGGAGTTCCACCTCGTTGCCGAACCCGTCGAGCGCGAACTGGCGCCGGGCATGACCGCCTACCTATGGGGTTACAACGGCCAATCGCCCGGCCCCACGATCGAGGCGGTCGAGGGCGACCGCGTCCGTATTTTCGTCACCAACAAACTCCCGGAGCACACCACGATCCATTGGCACGGAATGATCTTGCCGAACGGCATGGACGGAGTCGGCGGCTTGACGCAACCCCACATCCCGCCGGGCAAAACCTTCGTCTATGAGTTCGATCTCGTGAAGAGCGGCACTTTCATGTACCACCCGCACGCCGACGAGATGGTCCAAATGGCGATGGGGATGATGGGTTTCTTCGTGATCCACCCCAAGGATCCGAAGCTGCACCGCGTCGATCGGGACTTTGTCTTCCTTCTGAACGCCTATGACATCGAGCCGGGATCCTACGTCCCGAAGGTCATGACCATGACCGACTTCAATTTGTGGTGCTGGAACAGTCGGCTTTTCCCCGCGATCAGCCCGCTGGTGGTTTCGAAACACGACAAGGTTCGCGTCAGGGTGGGCAATCTCACCATGACTAACCACCCGATCCATATGCATGGCTACGACTTCGAAGTGACCTGCACCGACGGGGGCTGGACGAGACCAGAGGCGCGCTGGCCCGAAGTGTCGATCGACATTCCAGTCGGCGCGATGCGGGCCTACGAGTTCGATGCAAAGTACGAAGGCGATTGGGCGATTCACTGCCACAAATCGCATCACACGATGAATGCCATGGGCCACGACGTCCCAACCTTCATCGGCGTCGACAAAACTGAGGTGACGAAAAAGATTCGTCGGGTTCAACCGGAATACATGGCGATGGGTAACCGGGGCATGGCCGATATGGGCGAGATGGAAATGGCCCTTCCGGACAACACGATCCCGATGATGACCGGCTGGGGTCAGTACGGCCCGATCGAGATGGGGTCGATGTTCTCGGTCGTCAAAGTACGGGAGGGGCTCGCAGCCAACGACTACAACGACCCGGGTCCGTACAAGCACCCGGCGGGCACAGTCGCCTACGAGTGGTCTGGAAAGACACCGCCGTCCGCAACTTCGGACGACGCAAGAACGATGGCTCCGGCAATGAAGCACGGCGCTCACGAACAGGGAGGTTGACCAGCAACGCCTTCAGACTTTCAACCAATGCAACAACAGAGAAAGAGCCCATGAAACTTGCAGCAACTCTAGCAATCATTTTGACGATCGGTATCGCTCCTGCATATGCCGCCGGCGCTCACTCAGGGGGCCACGAAACGGAGAAAATGACCATCGGAGAACCAGGCCAAAAAGGAAAAGTTAAGCGTACCGTCAACATCGCGATGGCTGAAAAAGAAGATGGAGCAATGATCTTCGAACCAGCGACCATTAAGGTCAGAGCCGGCGAGACAATCCGCCTGCGGTTCACGAACAAGGGCGAGGCCGACCACGAATACGTCATGGACGAAGAACCCACTGTCATGGAGCACAAGGCCGTCATGGCCAAGTTTCCCGACATGGAACATGATGACGCAAACTCCATCCGATTGGCTCCGGGAAAAAGCGGGGAAATCGTTTGGACATTCTCAAATGCCGGAGACTTCGTGTTCGCTTGCCTGATCCCGGGACACTATGAATCCGGAATGAAGGGCGACATCGAAGTCGTTCAAGACTGATTGATGAAAGGGATACCTATGAAAACTGTTGTGAAGATCGCGCTGGCACTCGGCATCACCGTAGGGTTGGCCGGAGGCGCTTCGGCGCAGGAGTACACAAAGGGCGAGGTCACCAAGATCGACGCCAAACAGAAGAAGCTGACGATTAAGCACGAGGAATTGAAGAACCTCGACATGCCGTCGATGACGATGGTCTTCGTCGTCGCCAAAGATTCAATGCTCGAACAGGTCAAGCCCGGTCAGTCGATCGAATTCATCGCCGATCGCGTCAACGGCCGCATCACGGTTACGGAAATCAAGTGAGGAACTCCTCGCCGCGGCCACTTTGGCCGCGGCGAGCTTCCTTCCAGGGCACACGATGAAATGGCCGGCGTATCTGCATGGTGCCAATTTGGCGCAGCTTCTCACAAATATTCGCGGTATCTCGCGCGATATCGGCAACGACCTCAGAATCATGTCACTCTGCCTGCGGACGGCGGCCGTATTTGCCGCGGTCGCGCTAATCTTCGTCGGCAGCGACCGCGGGATACTCTTTTTCGTGCCCGTGCTTGTGGGCTATCTGCTCGCCTGCATATTGCTCTCTGCGCTCTCACTTTGGCACCAGGATCCGCCAGCTCAGCAGTTCAATTGGACGGTCCTTGACGCGGTCTTTGTAACTGCCGTTCTCTACGAGCATCTTCTGGGCGCGTCCGTCTCACAGCCTCACGGCCTGACGACGGCAAGCCTTGTCATACCTTTTCTATTCCTAAGCCACGTTGGCATGACCCTGCGAGGGCGCCTGATCGTTCTGTTCTCGTCTCTCGTCTTTTGCGCCTGGCTTATCATGCTGGCCCTGATGGCCTGGCGCCATGAGCGGGAGACCTCCGGCACATTTTGGCAGGTTTTTCTTGGCCTTGATTTCGGCCTCGCCCTGACGTTCGGATTGACCGCGATGTCTACATGCCTCCTGGCAGTGGACCATCAGCGCGGGCGCCGCGAAACGCTCAGGATTGAACGTTGGCGGCACAATCTCGCGCGGTTTTTCTCTCCGTTCGTTGTCGCGGAGCTGCAGGAGGCTGGTCGCTCGCTCTCCCTCCAAAGACGCCCTGCGGCGATCATGTTCGTCGACTTGCGCGATTTCACGAGCTACGCAGAACATGCTTCGCCAACCCACCTCGCGCACGTGCTTACTGAATACCGGAAGCTTGTTGCCGGTACGGTATTTGCCTTCGGTGGCACCGTCGATAAATTTATTGGTGATGGCGTCATGGCAGTGTTTGGCCAGCCGGCGGCTCGGGATGACGATGCCGAGCGGGCCTTGTGCTGCGCCTTGGAGCTTTGCGATCGGTTACAGGCGTGGCAGCCCTTCCATACAGTCGATCATGCGACCTTTCGGGCGGGAATTGGTGTTCACTATGGAGTGGTGATCGGCGGCGTGCTGGATAGCGGCAGCCACGACGAGTTCACTGTGTTCGGAGACGCCGTCAATGTCGCCCAGCGTCTTGAGTCGCTGACCAAAGAATTAGGCTCGACGCTGGTTGTGTCATTTGATCTGCTGGCACGCGCGCCGACGGCAAGGGGTTTGGGCGGCTGGCTCTTCAAGACATCCGTCGGTCTGACCGGCCGCAGCATCCCCATTGATATAGCCTACCGTCCACGGCGCCTCAAAACTGCTGGGTCTTCTGATGAAGCTAATGCAGTCACGCCCTTGATCTCCTCCATGTTGCGTTCCGACGCGTGACGTCCAAGCACGTTCCCAGCAAAGGCGTCAATCATGAACAGGCCAATCCTGCGCCGCTTATTTCAACGGTGTCAACCGGCGCGAGCCGCCGTCAAGTCTGCCGTACCGGCGCATAAGAACTCGGGTGCGGCACTGCGGCGCGTAAGCAATCGCGATGCGCCAGGCGGGCTACCAGGTCACATTGCACAACAGTAACGATTTGGTCAGGCGATTGAGTTCATCGCCGCTCGCCTCAATAGAGGCATTTCACAGATGGAGAATAATTGGTGTAAATGATATTCTATCGGAACCGGTAATATATTACTTATTACTTATTACTTATTATTTATTACTTATTCTTAAAATAGGATCAAAACTACAAGCGAGACATGCGATGATTTATGCCATCTTTATTGTTGCGGCGGCAGTTGCCAATGCGGTGTCTCAGATATTACTTCGACTTGCAATGCGTAGCCTGCGTGATAATCGGACATCTGATCATGTCCATGGTAATTATTGTATTAAGTTTGTAAGTATATTGTGTAGTTTTCATCTTGTTGCTGGATTTATATTGTTCTCAACATCACTTTTTCTTTACATGATAGTTCTCAGAGATGTCGATGTTGTCGTCGCCTATCCTGCTATGGGGCTTACGCATGTTTTTGTCATGGTCCTGTCTTCATTGTTTCTGCGGGAAAAAATCGATGCGTGGAAAATCGCAGGAACTGGCATGATCACGATTGGCCTCGCGATGTTGGCCATCGGCGCGGGGTGATGCGACAACGTGGTTGAAGCGCACTTCGACCCGTCATCCTCAGTTCAGAGGGACTAGTGACGCGGCTGCTCTACGAGCAAAAGGGCGAGCCTTGCGTCATCGACTACGAGAGGGGCTGCCCGCAAAGGGCCAGCCAGAGGTCGCTCTTCCAGTCATTCGCAAGGTGCGACGCGTTCACGATAACGACCGGATAGTCATTCCCGCCGATCGATACATTGACCGGCGGGCCGCATCTGACTTTAGCGGCATGGCGGCTGAAGTCTCGATAGGCGATCTCACCGCTCGGCGATCGTTCCGTCACGGTGATCAGGACGTCGAAGTCGTATTCCGCGTTCGTGGACGGTGCGCTGACCATCGCAAGGTCCATGGTCGTGGCGTCCAGAAAAACGGCCTTGTGGAAGATTTGTGGCTCTGTGGCACTCGCGCCTGTCAGGGCGAAGGCTCCGGCAAACAGGGTATGCAAACGCATGTGACCCTCCCAACGTCTACGAAGAAGCGTATCACAATTATCCGTCGCCGCGAAATCTACTGCCGACCCGTAAGAGGGAGCCCTATAGGCTTGCGCTCGGAGTGCCGCTGACAGTCGCCGCGCTCTTAAATTGCCTGCCTTCCGAGAGGAGAACCAAAATGACGACATCCAGATCGACGACGCACGCCGCTACCTTCATGGCGCTGGCGCTGATCAGCCAGGCCCGCGTGGGCGGCAGGGTCGATGGAGGCGCTGAAGTCCGCTGCCTGCGGCTGCTGCATATCCTGAGGTAAGCACATGCGCGAAGCAGGATCACGGAGCGGGACCTTGCGCTGGCGAACCTCAACGCGGCCAAGGTCGAGGCCGGCCTGAAATCAGTTCAGACCTCGTATCATACCGCGCGGATCGCCGGCTACGTCATTGAGGGCCACGTTCCCACGCGTGAGTGACGCGTCTGCTCGAGGAGCGGCCGGACGCGATCGGACTGACGGTTCCCGACATGCCCTGCGGCTCCCCAGGCATGGGCGAGCGGGCGACGACCCTGATCCCTACGACGTTCTTCTCGTCAAGCTGAACGGCGCGACCAAGGTTTACGCGAGCTATCCTTAGCTTGCCGCTTGCGACGAGCCTTTCATCCTGCTCTTGGCGGCGCAAGCTGATGGAACGAAAGTCCATGATTGGCGCGATCGTTCAATAATTCCAATAGTCGATGCGGCAGCCTCCGAGGACACAATTCCTGGAGGTCGCCTTGCGCATCACTCTCAACAGCCAGACGGTAGAATTCCCCAACGAACTTGCCGGAGAACCGCTGCTCTTCGTACTGCGGGATCATTTCGGATAGAACAGCCCCCGCTTTGGTTGCGGTGCCGGGTCCTGTGGACCTGCCGGGTCATCGTCGACGGCGAGGCGCAGCGCTCCTGCGTCCGTCGATGGCCAGCTGCATCCGCTTCAGGAGGCCTGGATCGCGGAGAGCGTGCCGCAATGCGGCTATTGCCAGAACGGCCAGGTCATGACCGCCTACGCGCTGCTGAATGCCCGGCCGGATGCGGGATCTGCCGAAATCGAAGCGGTGATGGACGGCGTTTTCTGCCGCTACGGTACGCAGGCGCGTATTCGCAAGGCGATCGCGCGGGCGCAGTCCCGGAAGGTGGGAGACGCGTGATGCCGACACTCTCGCGACGTCGGTTCCTGGTCGCGCTCGGCTGGGGCGCGGCCGGCATCACCGCTGTCGCCGGCGGCGGGGCGTGGGCGCTGATGCCGACACTGCCGCCGCGCTACGTCTCGAACGCCGCCGCCTGGCTCAGCCTTCGACCGGACGGGGTCTTCGAGCTCTATTCCAGCCGCGCGGAGATGGGCCAGGGCATCTCGATCGGACTCAGGCAGGTCGCCGCCGACGAACTTGGTGTCGGCCTGGATCGCGTCCGGCTCGTGCAGCGGGATACCAGCCTGATCCCGGTGGCGCGCTCCACGGTCGGGTCGGACGCCATATGTGAGACGGGCATGCGGGTGGCGCGTGCGGCGGCGCTGGCCGTCGCAGTCCTGCGCGAAGCGGCCAAACGGTCCGCCTTCCGGTCGCGGAGCTGTATCTGGGGCTGGACGGCGTCGTGGCTACAGGCGGCTCGGGGCTCCCATTCGAAGAACTGGGGATCGGCGCGCCAGTGCTCGTGACTGCCGAAGATGCAGAGACCGCAACGCCGAAGTTGCTTGGAGGTCCGGTCGGTCGGCGCGAGGTCGGCCGCGCTTATCCAACCCAGGACATCGACGCCATCGTCACCGGTAGCCGCCCACTCTATGCCGACGACATCCGCCTGCCGGGCATGGTCTACGGCGCGGTCGCGCGGCCACAGACGCTTGGAGGGCGAACCCTCGGCATCGACGCATCGGCATGCCAGTCGATCCCAGGATTCCTTGGTCTCTACCGCGATGGCGACTTCACCGGTCTCGTTGCCGAAAGGCGCGGCGGGCTGGCGCAGGCGATGGGCCTTCTTGTCGTCAAAGAAGAGGAAGGTCTGGACATCTATCCAGACGACATTTCGGGGATGGTCGACATCGGCGGCGCGTCCGAGGCACTGGAGCACGGCATCGTCGATACAGAAATCGCGAGCGGTGAGCCATTCGACATCGACCTGACGCTCACGGTTCCTCTCGCTGCACATGCCGTCGATCGAACCGCGCACAGCCGTCGCCCGGTTCGGCGAGAGCGGCGGGCTGGAGATCTGGACAGGGACCCAGGATCCGTTCTTTGTCCGCAACACCCTCGCCGACGCGTTCGGCCTCGACCGGGACAAGGTGGTGGTCCACGGAATGCGCATCGGCGGCGGTTTTGGCGCCCGCACGATCGTCGCCGCGGAGATGGATGCGGCGCGGCTGGCGAAGCTCTGCGGACGGCCGGTGAAGGTGCAATGGAGCCGAAGTGACGAGTTCCGCGCCGGGTTTCATCGCCCGCCTTCATCTCACCGCATCCGGCTTACAGCCGACTGGGCAGGCCGGATCACGCGCTGGCACCACGCGTTCCGGTCCGGGCATGTCATTTTCACCTCGGCGGCGATGGGGCCCGGCCTGCAGTTTGCGACCAGCTTCATTGCCGACCCGGGCGTCGCGCGCGGCGCCATCCCTGTCTATGAGGCGGGCGAAACGCATGTCGTGTTCGAGGATGTCCGCCTGCCGGTGAAGACCGGTCCGTGGCGGGGCCTCGGCGCGGCGGCAAACAGCTGGGCGGTCGAGACCGCCGTCGACGCGCTGGCGCGGGCGAAAGGGATCGACCCGCTCCAGCTGAGACTGACGTCGATCACCCCGGAGCATCGATGGCTAAAGGGCGTTCTCACGGCAGTGGCCGAGATGGCGGGCTGGGCATCGCGGCCGAAGGATTCGTCCGACGAGGGCTGGGGGCTCGCCTGCGGCATCTATGCGGCATCTATAAGGAGATGTCTCATGCCGCCGCCGCGGCGCGCGTGACAAGGACGGACGCCGGATACAGAGTGACCGGCCTGTGGTGCGCGCACGACTGCGGCCTTGTCGTCAATCCGGACCAGGTCCGGGCGCAGGTCGAGGGCAATCTGGTCTGGGGGATCAGCATGGCGTTGAAGGAAGAACTGCGGGTCGAGCGTGGTCGCATCCTGCCCGAGAGCTTCTTCGACTATCCGCTGCCCGCCCTGTCCGACGTGCCCGAGATCGAAATCCGGCTCATCGAGGGCGCAGCCGAGCCGATCGGCGCGGGCGAGACCGCCATGGTCTGCGGGGCCGCGGCCGTCACCAATGCTATCGCGGCGATGACGGGCAAGACCGTGACGGCGCTTCCGGTCAGGGCGGCCTGAGGTGGAGGATTTCGCCAGCGCGCTGGTTCTGGCGATGGAGCGACGCTCGCTCGCCCGGCAGTCGATCGAGGTGCCCGTTTCGACGTCCGTGGGAGATCGCACCGAGAGCCTGACCGAGAAGCGATCGCTGCTCAACAGAGTGCTTGCTGATCACGGCCGCGGTTCGATTCTGCGGGTGGCCGACATCGTGCCGGAGTTTGCCGACCACCCCGTGGCAGGCGTGTTCGCAGGTTGCCGCACGCCGGGGGACGTCATCGCTAGTTGGCTCGCCATCGAACGCTATTTCCATTCACGGCATCGCACCCGTTTCGTCGACAGCGCTACCGACCGGATCGTCATGGAGCATTTCGACACGCGCGGATCGGTGATCTCGGCCGGAGAGAATCTTGCCGTCGCCGGCTTGATCCTGGGCATTCTCCGGTGGCGCGGGGCGCGCGGAGCCGAATTGAGTTTCGATGTGGCAGCCACTGCCACCGACCCGGCCCTTCTGGCGGAACAGACCCAACGCTGGACGATCGCATGGAACGTCTTCGAGCCTTTGCCAGGTGTGCCCTTGGACCTGGACGAAGGCTCGATTCCCGCTGTCGACTTCTCGGGCCGGGCTGTTTCGGATCCCCTCGTCGCCCGGCTCTTCGCCGAGCATCTGGGCCCTCCGCATCGTCGCCGGGGAGCTGCGGTTGTCGCCCGCGCGGCGGGGCTCAGCCTACGAACCCTGCAGCGACGGCTGACCGGGGCCAGCTGGACCTTGGGTGACATCGTCGCCTCCGCACGCGTCCATAGCGCGACGCGGCTGCTGGTATCGACCGACACGTCCTTGGCGCTCGTGGGTCTCCTCGCGGGCTACAGCGACCAGCCGCACTTCCAGCGTGCGTTCCGAGCCGCAGTCGGCCCGACGCCGGCGGAATACCGCCGAGTGGCCAGACGCGCATGATTGCGGTGAGCGGGCCGCGTCGTTTGCGAAGGCGACCGCCGCGGAGAATTCAGCCTCCGCGGCAATGTAGCTTGCCGAACCTCAGTCCGGTTTCAGTTCGGGAGCGTCGGGCTCGAAGTCATCAAGCGCGCGCAGGATCGCTCTCTTATTCGCGGCCGACTTTCCATTGGTGGCTCGCGCAATGACTTTGAACGTTTCGAGGCGGGGCTGGACGACCCAGGCAACCTCGATGTCGTGCATTGGCAGGCGCTTGCGGACGAAGGATTCGAGCCTGCGGATCACGTCGGGATCCTCGAACCGCTTGCCGTTCGGGGGGACGACGATGTACCCGCCCGACGGACTTGATCCGCCGGGACGCATGTGACGGTCGGTTTTCGCCATCGCCGCCTACATCACCCGCTTGATGTCGGAGTAGGCGCCGTTGGTCTTCAACGTCAACGTGACCGGAGCGTCCGTGCGGTTTCGCCAAAACCAGCCGTGGTTGCCGTCGAAGGCAGCTTCGAGAACACCCTCGTCCTCGGCGACCCCGCGGCCCTTTTCGTAGGAGATGTTCTCGCCGCCGCCGTCGCCGTGGGTGTCGAAATTCACCACGGCGCCGTTGGCGCTCCAAGCGTAGTTCGCCTTCGCGCCCTTGGCCATGACCAGCTTCACCTCGACGCCTTCGCCTGGCGCGAGGGTCAACGACATCTCGTCGGAACGCGCTTCCTGCGCAAGCGCGCTGCCGACGAGGAACTCAGACATGATGCGGTCGAGGAGGCTCGACCCCTGTTGCGGGGTATTGGGGGCGGTAGAGGGCGCGGCAGCCGGAACGGCACTCGGTTCATCACGCATGCGGTCAGCTTCCGCTTCTTCGGCGAGCTGGGTCTTGATCTCGCCCATCTCGGCCAGCCCGAGCGCTTTTCCGACGCCAGTTGGGTCAATACCGTATTCGGAGGGCAGTACGACGGCCACCAGAATGGCGATGGCGGAAACGATCGCGATTATCGTGGACTTCAGGAGCTGCGCCGAGGTCGGGAGCTCGGCTCGGGTAGGCGTGTCTGAATTGTACATGTGTGGTTCTCCTTGTTCAGGCGACAAAATAGCCGGTGAGCTGATATCCGATCAGCACGAACCCGGCGGTCATCATGAGGACGTTGGCGGTATAGGCGTGCCTCCAGAAGCTGGTCGTGCGCCGCCAGTACCCCATCGCGATGAGGATCATGGCGAGCGCGATCAGCTGGCCGATTTCGACGCCGACATTGAAGGCGAGCAGGTTGGGCAAAAGCCCGTCCTGCGCGATGTCGTATTCTAGGATCTTGGTCGCGAGACCGAGGCCGTGGAAGAAGCCGAAGATTAGTGTCGCAAGTTTGGTGTTCGGCTGGAAGCCGAACCAGCGCTGGAAGGCGCCGAGATTGTCAAGCGCCTTGTAAGCGACCGACAGGCCGATGATCGCGTCGATCAGGTAGGCACTGACGTTCCACCCGAAATAGACGCCGAGGATCATCGTCGTCGAATGCCCGATCGCGAAGAGGCTGACGTAGATCGCGATATGTTGAGCACGATAGAGGAAGAACACCACGCCCAGAAGGAAGAGCAGGTGGTCGTATCCGGTGACCATGTGCTTGGCCCCGAGATACATGAAGGGGATGAGGTGGACCCCGGTGATCTCCTGGATGTAGCCCTTGTCCCCCTCGGCGACGGCGTGAGCCGCGGCGAGGCCGGTGGACAGGAGCATGGTCAGGACGACCGACAGGATGGCCACCGGCAGGACGAACGGCGCACGCGCGGCGAACCGTCCGCCCTGAGGCGGATAGGATGTCATGGGAATTTTTCCGTGATTCAGTGAAGGATGATGACGGCCGGAGCCGGAGTCAGTCCGTCACGCCTGCCGGGGAGGTCGGTCGCCCGGCGGATCGAACCGCGAGGCGACACGGTCGTCCAGCATTCCCGGCTCGGGATCCTTTGGCGATGCGAAACGGAAGCCGGGCGACACGGCGGCGGCCGGCGTGTCGTGACTGTGATCGCCGCCATGGAATCGGTCATGATGCTGACCGGAGGGAGCAGAGGCTTGCTCCTCCTCGTCATGCAAATGGCCGTGATGATCGTGCGCGACCGTGCTGATTTGCGTGAGGTCGGAGGGATCGCCGAAGGGCGCACGAAACCCAAGCACCGCCAGCGCAATCAGGCAGATCAGCAGGGCCTTCAATGGTGCGATTCGATTCGGCATCATTCCAGCCCTATAAGCGGATGGTTAAGGCGAGGTAAAGGCATTCCCGCAACCGGAATTTGACAATATCCCCTGGGGGAGGATAGGAAAGCGTATGTCCCACTATTGGCATGCCTCCCATCCTGCCATCGTCAAGCGGCTCAAGCGAGCGGAAGGGCACCTGCGCAGCGTCGTCGCCATGATCGAGGGTGGAAAACCCTGCCTCGACATCGCACAGCAGCTTCATGCGGTGGAGAAGGCGGTGGCGCAGGCCAAGCGCGCATTGATCCACGATCATCTCGACCACTGCCTGGAAGAGACGCTTGGCCCCCTGCCCCGCGACAAACGCGATTCGGTCAACGAGTTCAAGGAAATGGCGAAGTACCTCTGATGCCGGTAGCGCTTTCCACGACCGAGGTTAGACGCTGGGCAGCAGCCATCAAGGTCGACCTGGTCGCGCTCTGGCTGTCAGCGCGCGATCCGAGGGTCCCGTGGGTGGCCAAGCTCGTGGCGGGCATCATCGCAGCTTACGCCCTGAGTCCGGTCGACCTCATTCCCGACTTCATACCTATCCTGGGCTATCTGGACGACCTGATCATCGTGTCCCTTGGAATTTTGCTCGCGGTCCGCCTCATCCCGGCGGACGTCATGCGGGAACTGCGCACTGAAGCGGCGCGGCGCGCAAAGCCCATGAGCCGACTGGGACTCGTCATGGTGATCTCCGGCTGGCTTCTCGCAACGGGTGTCGTTCTGTGGATGGTCTGGCCGTACCCGGCGGGCCCAGGCCGGCCGGCCCGAGAGGTTCCGTGATGCTCTCCGTCCTCGCCAACCGCACATATCGCCATCTGTTTGCCGCGCAGGTGATTGCGCTGCTCGGCACCGGGCTCCTGACCGTCGCGCTCGGCCTGCTCGCCTTCGATCTCGCGGGCGAGAACGCCGGGGCGGTGCTGGGTACGGCGCTGGCCATCAAGATGATCGCCTATGTCGGCGTCGCGCCTGTAGCGTCGGCCTTCGCGGAGCGCGTGCCACGCCGAGCCATGCTGGTGGTGCTCGATCTCGTGCGCGCGGGCATCGCGCTGTTCCTGCCCTTCGTCACCGAAATCTGGCAGATCTACGTGTTGATCTTCGTGCTGCAGTCGGCATCCGCCGCCTTCACGCCGACCTTCCAGGCAACGATCCCCGACGTGCTGCCAGACGAGAGGCAATACACAAGAGCTCTGTCGCTCTCGCGCCTGGCGTATGATCTCGAAAGCCTTGTCAGCCCAATGCTGGCGGCGGCGCTGCTCACCGTCATCTCCTACCACAACCTGTTTGCCGGAACGGTTGTCGGCTTCCTCGTCTCGGCGGCGCTGGTCCTTTCCGTGGTCCTGCCGAGCCCGAAGCCGGCGACGCCGCGCGGCATCTACGAGCGGACCACGCGCGGCATCCGCATCTATCTCGCGACGCCGCGCCTACGTGGACTGCTGGCGATCAACATGGCAGTCGCCGCGGCTGGCGCGCTGGTGATTGTCAACACCGTCGTCTACGTCCAATCTGTCTTCGGGCTTGACCAGAGCGACACCGCGCTGGCGCTGGCGGCCTTTGGCGGCGGCTCGATGCTGGTCGCGCTCGCGCTGCCGCGGCTCCTTGACACTATCGCCGACCGGACGGCGATGCTCGCTGGCGCAATGGCACTAGCAGTCGCGACGATGGTTGCGGCTGTGGTCCCAACCTATGGATGGCTGCTGCCTCTATGGTTCTTTATCGGTGCGGGTTACTCGATGGCGCAGACGCCGTCCGGGCGACTGCTGCGACGCTCATCGCACGCGGAGGATCGTCCGGCGCTGTTCGCAGCTCAGTTCGCCCTCTCGCATGCCTGCTGGCTCCTGACCTATCCGCTTGCGGGGTGGGCAGGCGCTGTGTTCGGGCTCCCCCTGACTTCCGTCATCCTCGCATTGATCGCCGGGGCCGCCGTCGCGGCTGCCGCATGGCTCTGGCCCGCCGGTGATCCGGAGGTGGTCGAGCATACCCATGACGGGTTGCCCGCCAGCCATCCGCACTGGAACGACGGAGTGGTCGACGGCCGCAACAGGCATGCCCATGCGTATGTCATCGACGACCTCCATTCCGCATGGCCGCATGCGAAGTGAGACCGGCCGAACGGCTCGTTGCTCTCGCCATGGATGACCTCGCCGTTCTCGGCGGTCTTTTCGCGATCGCCTTAGTTGCCGCGACAATCCTTCCGGCCCAGTCGGAAGCAGCGATCGTCGGGCTGCTGGTCGCCAGAACGCATTCGCCGGTGCTGCTGGTCGCCGTCGCCAGCCTCGGCAACGTCCTCGGCGCCGTCGTCAATTGGGCTCTCGGGCGTGGCGTCGAGCGCCTTCGCGACCGGAAATGGTTCCCCGTCGGTCCGGCTTCGCTCGATCGGGCGAAAGGCTGGTACCGAAAGTGGGGCCGCTGGAGCTTGCTGCTGTCCTGGGCGCCGATCGGCGGCGACGCGCTGACGGTCGCCGCGGGAGTCTTGCGCGAGCAGCTATGGAGCTTCGTCGTTCTGGTCGCGATCGCCAAGACGGCGCGCTACGTCGTGCTGGCAGCTGCAACGCTGGGCGTCCTCGCATGATGGGCCTGTTCCAGAACCTTGTCGCGATCCAGCACGAGACCTACCTCGCCGTCGCGGAGCGCATCGGCGACTTCGCCAGGACAGGCTACTGGACGCTGCTGGCGGCATATCTGCCGATGGCATCCTGCCAATTTATTGCCATTCCAAGGCGATCCTAATGCGCCGGGAGGCAACCCTCTCGGACTCCGAACTTGTTGCCCTGTGCGGCGAGATCGCCCAGGCGCAGCGCGAGGAGATCGATTAGATGAACGTATCGCCGAGAGGCTACCGTAGCCATTGCCGCCGACCGGAGATGGGCTACACCGCGCACGGAAACGTGATCGTCGGTCGACATGATGCAGGAGACATACCTTGGCGACGCCCATGAGAGGAATGAGGATCCTTACGATCGCTGCGGCCTTGATCGTTGCCGCTGAAGGAGCGGCCGGCGACGACAAGGTTGGGCCGCCCGTCGGCATATACCTCTGGCACCCAGTTACATCACGGGCGCCTACGGACGACGATTGCCGTGCCCTCGTCGCCGAGGTGCAGCCGTCGCGCGCCAAGGCGGAAGACTGGCTCTGGGGCCGTGTGCCGGAGAGGGCTCCGAGAGCGGTGGAGTTCTATCTGTCTCTTTCGGAGACGCGGATGGAGCCCACGTTCGCGGCGGAGGGTGACTACGATTACGGCTCGGTCGTATGGGACAGAACGACCGCCGGGGGGACGACGCCGTTCGAACTCACGCCTGACGACAATCCCGATGTCACGATCAAGGGAACGCTGTCGGCGCCATTGGACCGCCAGGTCGTCGCCGTCACGCTCGAGGACGTGCCTGTCGATGGAAATACAGTCGCGCGCACCACGTATTTCTGCCGGTTCGAAGATCAGGGCACGGAAACCTAAATCTCGCCGGTATCACCGTCTGGCGCGACGGTTCTATTTGAAAGCGTAGGAGTCAACCGTCAGGCCTGCCTGCTTGGAAAAGACTTCATATCTTCACCAGCATGGCTGTCACGTACATGAAGCCCACGCCCAATGCGAGGCCCGACAACACCGGGAGCGATCCGAAGACGGCGCTTCCTCCGCCGCGGCTTCGTATCAGCAGCGCCCCGACCTCGACGATGACCTGAAGGATCGCCCCGGCGCCGATCGCCAGCGCCAGCGCAGACCAATGCGGGGCGGTGGCGAGGCTGCCGATCCAGATGCCGAAGACCGCCGGGCTGCCGGCGAGCAATGCCAGTCCGGCGAACGCCCACAGCGGTGGGCGGACCTTCAGGATGGGTGCTGCGATGCCGATGCCTTCGGTGATGTTGTGAAGCGTGAAGCCGATGACCAGGAACGTCCCGAGGCCGGCCGCTCCGGCGGCGAAGGCGGCACCGATCGCCAGACCTTCGCCAAGATTGTGCAATCCGATGCCGAGCGCGATATATGCGGCGAGCGCCAAGCCGCTCGGACGGCCCTGCCGGCGCGAGACCGCCATCAGAAGGAGGAAGCTCGAAGCGGCCGTCAGCACCACCATCGCCTGGCCTTGGAAGATCGCGGCCGCCCGAGATGCGAACTCGAACGAATCCTCCAGCGTGTCGACCACCAGAAACCCGAGCAGCCCGACGGTCAGGGCCAGCAGGAAGTCCATCATTGCCGGTCCCGCGCCGCGCAGGGCCGGATAGAACATCAGCCCGACGACGACGGGCAGGATGCCCACGAAGGCGCCAAGGATTGCCTGCGACACCAGATTACCCGAGGTGACCGAAGGCGTCGCCACGGCAACCGGGATGGCGTGTTCGAATGTTGCGCCGGTATTGGTGACGAAGGTTACCAGATGGGCTTCGCCGATCACCCACGGAAACGGCACGCTGACCCAGGCGGTGTCGCCGCGTTCGATTACTCCGGTGGGCTGCTGGGTAAACTCCCAGTAGGCCGCGTCGACTTGGACCTGCGCGATTTTCATCGGTTCCGAGCCGCCGGCCCGCACCAAGAGACGCAAACCGTCGTTGTCGAGGATCGTGCGCTCGATGGTCAGGGATTCGACCGGCGGCGCACCATTGTCGAAGCGGGCAAGCGGGTTGGTGGCGACGAGCCACCACACGGCGGCCGCGAGCAGCAGGAGTGGCGCAAGCACCCAGATCCCGGTCTGCCATACCGGCTGCGGCTTGCGGGAGACACTCGCTTCAAGCCGTTCGGGGATGAGGTTCTCGTTCATGACACAGCCTCGACGACATCAAACATGCCCATCCACCCGAGTTCGGTGAACTCCGACTGGTGGGCGTGGAACATGTAGAGGCCCGGCTCATGTTCGGCGAAGGTGAACTCCAGGATGCCGCGCTGCGCCTGGCACTGGATAATGAGATCGACGGTCTTTAGCGTCGGCGTCAGCGTCGTGCCCTGGTCGAAATAGTCGAAGAAGTTCGCGTGCAAATGGAAGGAATTGATGGGATCGAATTCCGTGACGTTGACGAGATAGATCCGGACAGGACGGTTCTTGACGATCCTGATCGGCTTCTTGGCGTAGCAATGGGCAATGGTGTTGCAGGCGTAGAACTCGTTTTCGCCATCGAATGTCGTGTCGAAGGCGTTCATGACCATCGCCATTTCCTGCCACTGCGTATTCTGCGGCGTCCCATACAAACGCGAGCGCGCGACGTCGGCCAGGTCCGGGTGGCGTTCGGGGTCCGGATCGATGACGAACAGGCCGTACATTCCTTTGTGGATATGCCGGGCCAGCGGCAGGGCGTGGCAATGGTAGAGGTGGCACCCGAACGGCTTTGCGTCGAACTCGTAGACGAACTCTTCCCCGGGTCCGATCAGTCCGGCGCCCGGTATACCATCCATGCGCGCCGCATGAATGCCGTGGAAATGCATCGAATGGGGATGCGAGGCGTAATTGCGGAACACGATGCGCAGGCGCTCGCCTTCCTTCGCCCGCAACGCCGGGCCAGGGACGCGTCCGTTGTAGGTCCAGGCCGGGAACATAACGCCTGGAGCGATTTCGAGCTCCTTGTCCTCGGCCGTGACCTCGAATGTGCGCAGTGGCCTTCCGTCGGGCAGGGTGGAGAGGGTCCCGGTGTCCCAGTCCGTCAGCATAGCGGTCGGGTCGAAACCGTTGCGGGCGTCGTCCACGTCGCCCACCGTGATCATGGCGCCGTGCGCCATGCGGTGGGCGGGGACCGCCGCTTCGCCTGTTGCCGGACTTACGCCGATATGACCGGCTGGATGAGCGGTCTGGCTGGATGCGGTTCGGCCGGAGAGCGCCGCTCCTCCGGCCGCGAGAAGCCCCGCTCCGAGAAATCCTCGGCGTCCTAAGTCGAACGGCAACCAGCGCTTCATGGATCGTTGCCCTTAGCCAATACGAATAAGAAAAGCATAACACCTAACATATAGCAATTGCTATATTCGCATTGGCCCGATTTTCGCCGCGCTGCCGTTCTGGGAATGACCTATAGCCTCGGCTATGATATCGACGACGTGATTGGATTACGAAGCGGCCATTCCCATGAACGACCGACCATCAACCGAGGAAGGTGTCACGCTTGTCGACGCCGACACGCATGTCGAAAGCTTTCGGCAAACGCGCAGCAACCGGCGCACGGAACTCGTCGAGGACTACGTCGAGTTGATCGCCGACCTGATTGATCATGATGGAGAGGCCCGCCAGGTTGAGATCGCGCAGCGGCTCGGCGTCGCGCAGCCGACGGTGGCAAAGATGCTAAAGCGCCTCGCGTCGGACGGACTGATCCAGCAGCGTCGTTATCGTGGGGTGTTCCTGACGGAAGCCGGCAAGGAACTTGCACGGATCAGCCGCGAGCGACATCAAATCGTAGAGTCCTTTCTGTGCGCCCTCGGGATCAGTCCGGAAACCGCGCGGATCGACGCCGAAGGGATAGAGCACCATGTGAGCGCCGCAACACTGAATGCGTTTCGGGCGTTTTTGATACGTAAAGCCTGAACGATCTAGGCAAGACATGAAATCCTAAGCCGCTTGGAGCTTCGCAGCTTGCCGTTCCCGACATCGACCTTCGCCACACGCAGGCACGCTTGGCGATGGCCAGGCCGTCAGTGCTCGCTTTCGCAAAGATCGTGGTTAGCGAGCGCCCGGATGACATAGCAGTCGCGGATCTGGTCGCCGCTGCATTGGGTCGAAATGCGTTCAAGTTCATGTTCGAGGCGTCTTAGCTTCTCTATCCGGTCGCGCACTGCCTTCAGTTGCTCCGCGGCGATCCGATCCGCCTGATCGCAGGGCTGCTCCGGATGCGCACTCAGATCGATCAACTCGCGGATCGACTCGATGGTCATGCCGAGATCGCGTGCATGCTTGATGAAGGACAGGCGCTCCCGTTCACTCCGGCCATAACGGCGCTGATTGCCTTCGGATCGTTCCGCCGGGGCGATCAGGCCCATCTGCTCGTAATACCGGATGGTAGGCACTTTAACGCCGGTCCTGCGCGACAAATCGCCGATCGTAAGCATGTCTTCGCCTCCATCCTATAGTGACTATAGAATAATGTTACGGGCGGCTGGCGGCAAGAGTGCGATTTTGCCGCGCTCTCCGAACGGACTTGAGTATCCATCCGTCGAACTCGTGACTTGACCCTCACCCACCTTGAGGTCGTATGTGACTTAAAATTGAACTCGCTCACTTGAAGGGCACCGACTTGAACCGATCCACGATGAATGGAACTACTTTGCTCGCGCTCGGAATTTCGATCACGGCAGCGTGGGCGCAGGACTCGCATGATCGCGGAAACCAGCAGATCGTTGTCGAGCATGCCGAGATCGTATTGTCGCCGCCTGGCGCAACGATGATGGCCGGCTACCTCGCCATCTGGAACGGTACTGGCGCCCAAGCTGGGCTGGTGTCAGTCGAGAGCGACATGTTCGTCTCGATCTCAATCCACAACACCATCATCACCGGGGACGTGGCGCGCATGAGGCCCGTTGCAGGGCCCCTCCCGATTCCGGGTCATTCGGAACTAATAATGAAACGCGGCGGCATCCATCTGATGATGTCCGATCCGAAAGGACCACTTGCGGCGGGAGACGCCGTACCGATCGCTTTGGTGTTCGAAGACGGGAGCCGCATCGCGACGAGCGCCCGCTTGCTCGCCCCTGGCGGAAAGACGATCGATCATCACCATGGCGAAGCAGACGGAAGCGGCAACGAATGAACGTCACGACTTTTCGCTGGATCAGCTGGTCGATGGTGGCGGTGTGTGTCGCAATCCTCGTCGTGCTCGGGGGCTTCGGGCGAAGCTCGCCCTTCGGCAACGAAGCTCGCGACGCGACCTCAGGCGCGACCGCCAAGATCGGCGGGCCATTTTCGATGACGGCCCATACTGGCGAGACGGTGACTGAAAAGACCTATGCGGGCAAGGGCTGGCTCGTCTTCATGGGCTTCACCAACTGTCCCGACATCTGCCCGACGACGCTGGCCGAAATGTCGTCCTGGTTTGACGCGCTCGGTCCCGAGGCGGACAAGCTGCGCGGATTCCTGGTCTCTGTGGACCCGGAAAGGGATACGATCGAGAATCTCGAGCTCTACATGTCGTCATTCGATCCGCGTATCGTCGCCCTTCGGCCCGAGACCTCCGAACTGGCGGGCTTCGCCAAGGCGTTCAAGGTGTACTACGAGAAGGTGGAGACGGGCGGCGGCGATTACACAATGGATCATACGGCGGGCGTACTGCTTTTCGACCGCGAAGGCGATTTCTCCGGAACGATCGATATGCATGAGGATCGCGACGTGGCGCTGCAGAAGATCCGGCGTCTCGTGGAATGAATGGAGGACCGACGATGAGTATTTTGCAATCGGGAATCGCAGCGGCCGCCTTAACGCTCATGTTGGCAGGAATCGCCAACGCCGAGGCGCTGCGCTTCGATCTCGCAAAAACCCAATCCTGTGGCTGCTGCATAGCCTATGTGAAGCGGCTCGAAGCAAGGGGTCATGTGGTGGAAGCGCGAAACTTGCCGATGGCCACCCTGATCGAGATGAAGGTCGCAAGCGGCATCCCTCCGGAGATGACCAGCTGCCACACATCAACAGTCGCCGGCTACACCATTGAGGGGCACGTGCCTGTCGAAGACATCGAGCGCCTGATCGCCGAAGCTCCGGACGCGATCGGTCTCACCGTTCCCGGCATGCCGATGGGTTCACCCGGCATGGAGTATGGCGAGAGCCGCGACGCCTATGACGTGTTCCTGATCAACAAGGACGGCACGACATCGGTGTTCCGGTCCTACGCGGCGGTGGAGTAGTTTCCAGACTCTTTCGTCGTTAGTCGGCAATCGACTCGTCTTTGAATAGAATCTAAGTCTCTGATTTCGCTTGGTTTTGACCTGTATCCAGTAGTGTCTCCCGGTCAACTCGGGGGAGAGTGGGAACATGGTCAGATCCATCCTAAGCGCAGCTGCGCTCGCGCTTTCGTGCACATTCGCCAGCGCCAATGCGCTTCACCTGAATCCGACGCAGTCTGCGGCGACGTCCAGCATGGAAACGTTCGGCCGAACGACCATCCCGGTCGGCTACTACGAATATTGCCAGCGCTATAGCGAGCGATGCGCGCGACCAGCCGATGGTTCCTCCGTCAGGCTGACGCGGGAACGCTGGAAGGAGATCATCCGGATCAACAACGAGGTCAACGCCGCGGTCGCGCCGCTCACGGACAAGGAGATCTTCGGCGTCGAGGAGCGGTGGGAGTATCCCGATATCGTCGGCGACTGCGAAGACTACGCCCTCCAAAAGCGCAAGCGGTTAAACGAAATGGGATATCCTCTCGGTGCACTGCTGATGACCGTGGGCAAGGATACTGATGGCGGCGGACACGCGGTGTTGACGGTCGTCACCGATCTAGGCGACTTCGTTCTCGACAATGTCGAACAGCGTGTGTTGCTCTGGAAAGATGTAGAGATCTATTTCCTGAAGCGGCAGTCCCAGAACGACCCCAACGCCTGGGTCGGTCTGGTTTCGGGTTGAAGCAACTTCATCCATCGCTCATGAAGAATGCAGCCTCCGCACCGGCCGCAAGCGCAAGAACATAGGTCGCGAACCCGCCATACAGCGCTTCCATCATGTTGTGCCCGCCAACAAGACAATACAATCCGAATACCATCGCGAGCACCACGTATGAGGCGCAGGTGGCGAACATGAAAAGGCCGAGACGCGCCAAGGCATGCGGCTTGTGAGCATTCATGCCGCAACTATGAAACGATTGTCGGAGCCCCGCCATTCACTGGTCGGTGATCATTCCTCCTTTGAGCGCGGGCTGTCCGCTTTCCATCTGCATATGGGTGAAACTCAGCACGAACATCGCGCCGACGAAGCCGGACAGAACAAGCATCAGCAAGAGGTTTCCGCGCTCGCGCCGACGCATCACCATTCGGGACTCTTCGGTCGTCAGCCGCGGGATCGTTTCGTTCATAAGCGCCTCCAGTGGCAGATTTCGGTGACATTGTACGACGTCCTTGCCGCCACGTCCTGACGGAACGAAGGCCTGAGCGATTGCTTTCGATGCGGTCAATTGCCGCGAGCGAGCGTTGAGATCGAAACCTCACCTTAATCTTGATGAACGATTCTTCCACGAATGGTATAAGCGCTGGACTTGATCGCGCTGAGCGCTAGTCGAATCGTCAGGTTGGAATCGTTCATTGTTTCGTCGTGATTTCAGAATCGTTGCGCTATTGCTTCTCGCCCTGCTGATGACCGGCTGTGTGTCGTCAACGCTCGACGTTGACAGCAAGGCGATACAGCCCATCCCCGCAAGCCTTGTCGGCGACATGAACCGAAAAGCCATGTCGCCGCGCGATCCGATCCTTGTGCGCATCTTCAAGCAGGAGAGCGAACTCGAAATCTGGAAGCGCGACAGGACGGGTCGCTTTGCTCTGCTCAAGACCTACCCGATGTGCCGCTGGTCCGGAAAGCTCGGGCCCAAGACCCGCGACGGCGACCGGCAAGCGCCGGAGGGGTTTTATCATGTCGCCCCGACCATGCTGAACCCCGCGTCTCAATACTTTTTGTCCTTCAACCTCGGATATCCGAACAGGCTCGAAGCGGCGCTAGGTTACACAGGTGAAGCGTTGATGGTCCACGGGGCGTGTTCGTCGTCGGGATGCTACGCCCTGACCGACGAAGGCGTGGCAGAAATCTACGCCGTCGGTCGCGAAGCCCTTCGCGGCGGGCAGACGGCGTTCCAGGTCCAGGCATTTCCCTTCCGGATGACCGCCGGGAACATGGCCAAGAACCGCAACGATCCGAACTATCCGTTCTGGGTGAACCTCAAACAGGGCTACGACCTCTTCGAGGTCACGAGGCGTCAGCCCACGGTTGGCTACTGCGGACGACAGTACGCCTTCGCACAAGGATCCGAAGGGCTACCCAACAATCCCCTGGCCGCGTGTCCGCCATCCGCGGTTCCAGTCGATGCGGCGATAGCGGCGCGGCGGGAAGCCGACGAGCGTGCGATAGAAACCCTCGTATCGTCGGGGACCGCGCTCTCCGCGCACGCCTATTCCGATGGCGGGATGCATCCTGAGTTCCGCAAATTGTTGGAACGGAACGGCGTGCAGGCGCTGTCCAAGCGGACATCGTTGACGTCGGTGCCCGTCAGCAGGCCCGAAGCGGCACTGGCCGACCCGCACGATCCCGAGACCGAGCGGTAGGATGCGCATGGTCCGGCTCTGTCTCACTGCGCTCGCCTTCCTGCTCATCGCGGCAAATATCGCTGCGGCTACTGGCGTGTCGGGCGTTGCCGATGGCGTGTGCTGGCAGGAATCTTCGGCGGTTAAAGTCCTCCTGACTGTCGACAGCACCGCGGATGACAAAGACGATCAGCGCACTGAGGCTTCGCACGCGACGCCTTGCCACGACCACCCGTCTACCTTGGTGGACGCGAATTGTGCGAACCAGCGGATGATGACGGGCGTGCCTGCCAGCGGCCCGGAGCCTGCGCTCGCCGCCGCGCCGGGGCGCGTTTTCGTACCTCCGCCCCAATAGTGGCTCAACACCGCAGCGACGATCTGCGTCCTCATGACGGGGCTGCGGATCGTGTGACTGAGTCCGTCCTCGGGGGGGGGCAGCGCCCTTCGCGAGCAAATTGTCTTTCTAGTGTTGAGAAGCCCTTTGACCGCATCAATTTCCACTTCACTTTGCCGAAGGCAGTTCCTGGTGGGAGCCAGCGCATGTGCGACTGTGGCGCTGGCGGGCTGCACCACCGCGCCGCTCGAAATCACCACACCCGCGGCGCCGGCAGTCGACCTGTCGTTCGTGACCATGTACGGCGCGATGCCTGAAGAACAGTTCCCCATCCCGGCCGTCGATCTTTCGAAGGTCGACTCGAAATATTATCGCCGCCTTGTCGACGATCCCACGGGCGAAATTCCCGGTACCCTCGTCGTCGATACGCGATCCTTCTATCTGTATCTGGTCAGGCCGGGCGGGCGCGGAGGCCTTGCGCTACGGCGTCGGTCTGGGGCGCGCCGACTTCGAGTGGTCGGGTCGCGCACTCATCCAGTGGAAGCAGGTCTGGCCCAAATGGACGCCTCCGGACGAGATGATCGCTCGTCAACCGGAACTCGCGAAGTGGAGCGCCGCAAATGGTGGGCAGCCGCCGGGTCTCGACAACCCGCTCGGCGCCCGTGCGCTCTACATCTTCCAGGACGGCGTCGACACACTCTACCGACTGCACGGAACGCCCGAATACTGGACGATCGGGAAGGCCGTTTCAAGCGGCTGCGTTCGACTGATGAATCAGGACATCATCGACCCTTACGGCCGGGTGCCAAATCGAACGCCGATCGTCGTGCGGTAGGTGAGGTCCAAATGCCGGTGAACCCCCTTGCATCTCAAGTCGCTAGAGGTCTTACGACCTTGGCTCACACCATGGAGCAATCATGAAACGTCGTCTTTTTCTCGCCGGGGCCGGCGCCCTCGCTTTCACCCCGATTCGGGTCGCCGCACAACCTACGCCGACAACCGAGGACCTCCTGAAGCCCGGTGCGCTGCCCGAGCAGTCCTTCGGCGCGGCTGACGCGCCGGTGACCGTGATAGAGTATGCCTCGCTGACCTGCCCGCACTGCCGGACCTTCCATGTCGAGACCTGGCCGGCGGTGAAGGATAAATACGTCGACCCGGGCAAAGTTCGCGTCATCATGCGAGAGTTCCCATTCGACCCGCGGGCGTCAGGCGGCTTCATGCTGGCGCGCTGCGCCGGCGAGGACAAATGGTCCGCGACGATCGATCTACTCTATCGCAGTCAGGACAAGTGGGCGCGCGTTTCCGACGCTACCTCCGCGTTCAAGTCAATCATGGGTATGACCGGCATGAGCGGCGCTGCGGTCGAAGCCTGTCTCAGTGACCAGGCCCTCCTCGAAAAGGTGACGGCCGTTATGCTGAAGGGCCAGACATACGGCGTCGATTCCACGCCGACCTTCTTCATCAATGGCCAGAAGCACAAGGGCGCGCTCACAATCGAACAGTTCAGCGAGATCGTCGATCCGATGATCGCGGCGCAGTAGGAGTGAGGCGATGATCAGGGCAGAACGCTCCCGCCTCTTGCGGACATCTTTTGCAGTCGCTTTCCTTGCGGCCTCTACGTCGGCAAGCCCGGCCAGCGCTGAAGAGAACAAGGTCGTCGCGCGCGTCAACGGGATTGAAATCACGGCTGCCGACGTCGCGGTCGCGGCCGAAATGTACGCCAGTCAGTTGGGCAAGATGCCCGACGATGCGCGTCTGTCAGTCATTGTGGATGAACTCATCACTTTGCGCCTCGCATCCGAAGCGGCGAAAGTGGCAAACATCGATGACGATGCGAACTACAAGCGTCAGATCGCGTTCTTCGAAGCCCAGACACTCCGATCCGTCTTCCTTGCCGGGGAGGTCGCAAAACGCGTCGACGACGCGGTTGTGCGCAAGGCGTATGACGATCAGCTTGCGAAAATTCCACCGGTCGAGGAGTTGCGCCTGCGCCATATATTGCTTGCGACCGAGGCAGAGGCGCGCGACGTGATCAATGCGCTAGAAGGCGGCATGGATTTTGCCGAACTCGCGGTCGAGCGCTCACAGGACGAGGCGTCCAAGGCCGAAGGCGGCGATCTGGGTTACCTGGCTTCTGGACAGTCCATGGCCGAGATCGACGCGGCGGCGGCGGCACTAAAGGTGGGAACCCACACGCGAGAGCCCGTCAGGAGCGCCTTCGGTTTTCACGTCCTGAAGCTTGAGGAGCGCCGGACACGTCCAGCGCCGCCATTCGAAGCGATGGCTGGTCAGATCAGGGCCTCGCTGGAGCAGGCGGCGACCCAGGCCATCATGGTCGAGCTTCGGACCGGAGCATCCGTTGAAAAGCTCGTGCCGGATGTCGCGCCGCCCGCAGCGGATGACGGCCACGATCATGGGTCCGAGTAGGGCAGCCCGGCCATGATCACTCGACGGTTCGTGGTGTTCGGACTTTTCGGCATGGGCGCCGCTCCAGGCGTTGCGATGGCGCATAAACCGAACAAGACTTTCACGCTCGATGCGCAGTACCAGCCCCAGTCGGTCACCATCGATCCGGAATTTGCGTCCGGAACGATCGTGGTCGATCCGCGCAACAAGTTTCTTTATCTTGTGGAAGTTCCGGGCACAGCACGTCGATATGGCGTCGGGGTCGGGCGGGCGGGGCTGGCTTGGTCGGGAACCGCCGAAATAGCGCGCAAGGCCAAATGGCCTTCGTGGACGCCGACACCGAACATGATCAAACGTGATCCCGGCAAATACGCCAGATATGCGGGAGGTATGAAGGGCGGACGCGGCAACCCTCTCGGATCGCGGGCGCTCTACCTTTACCGCGACGGCCGCGACACGTTTTATCGCATCCACGGGACGACAGAGCCGTGGACGATTGGACGCGCTGTGTCCAATGGCTGCATCCGCATGCTCAACGAGCATGTAGAAGAACTCTACGAGCGCGTCCCGGTGGGAACGAACGTGATCGTGCTGCGGTGACGTCGCGCCTCGTTCTCGTCATTGGCGCCGGACAGGCCGGCCTTGCCGCGGGATATCATCTCAAGCGTGCGGGACTGCCTTTCGAGATCGTCGATGCGGGCAAGCGGATCGGGGATAGCTGGCGGAACCGCTACGCGTCTCTCACCCTGTTTACCCCGCGCGCTTTCAGTGCGTTGCCCGGCATGGACATGCCCGGCGACCCCAACGGTTATCCTTCGCGGGATGAGTTCGCCGACTATCTCGAAGCCTATGCGGAACACTTCGAAATTCCGGTGACGCTGGATGCCAAGGTGACGCGGCTCGGCCGATCTGACCAGGGGTTCGAAGCCCTGCTGGAGAACGGACGGAAGATCCCTGCAAGCCATGGGATCATCGCGACCGGTGGGTTTCAAAGTCCAATCGTTCCGCCTCTGGCGAACGGGTTCGAGACAGAAGTCCTGCAACTTACCGCCGTCAGCTACCGCGGCCCGGACCAGATACCGCCCGGAAACGTGCTCGTGGTCGGAGATGGCGCAAGCGGACGCGATATCGCGGTCGAGCTTGCCGGTTCGCGTACGGTGTGGCTGGCAACGGGAAAACCCCGGAAGCTCTTCCCCGAACGTATCCTTGGACGAAGCATGTGGTGGTGGCTGAGGTCATTGGGCATGATGAAGGTTTCCGCCACTTCGGCGATAGGACGCCTGATGCGCCGCGCAGATCCCTTTCCGGACAGAGATCGGAACCTGCAGAGCCTGCGGCGGGAAGGCGTCCGCGTTGTGCCGCGCCTGGCTCAGGCTAACGGGAGAACCGCCATATTTTCGGACGATAGAAAGGCTGAAGTCGCGGCTGTCATCTGGACGGTCGGCTACAGGGATGAAACGGCTTGGATCGAAATTCCAGGCGCCCTCGATCCTTATGGACGTTTCCTCCGCGAGGACGGCGTCTCGCCAGTCGAAGGCCTGTACTTCGTCGGACGGCCCTGGCAGCGCAACCGCGCCTCGGCGCTGGTGATGGGCGCGGGCGACGACGCGGCGGTCGTCGTCGATGCCCTGAAAGCTCGTTCCAGTAGTATAGGATTGGACCCTACGTCGACCGCGGAGCGAACAGAATGATCAGCGCCGCGAGAATGGCGACCGCTCCCCCTGCGATGTCCCACGCATCAGGCTTCTGACCTTCCGTCAGCCAGAGCCAGAAAAGCGACGCGACAATGTAGATGCCGCCATACGCGGCGTAGGCTCGACCTGCATGATCGCTCGGAAGTAGGGTGAGCAGGTAGGCAAAGAGGACCAGCGAAACGACACCGGGTGCAAGCAAGAGGATCGACTTGCCCTGACGAAGCCACGCCCAGAAGGCGAAGCATCCGGCGATTTCCGCCAGCGCGGCCGCGACGAAAATCAGGGATGTGCTGAAAACGCTTGGCATGCTTCTGTATTTCAGATTCAGGTGGAAGCAGCCAATGGTCACGAAGGCTTGCTCGTGCCTTCGCAAAATGTTGACCGAAACTAGCCCTCTGCCGGCTTCAATCCTTTCCAGCCCAGCAGCCGCATGGCGTTCGCGGTCACCAGCACCGTCGCCCCAGTGTCCGCCAGGATCGCAGGCCATAGCCCCGTGACGCCGATGACGGTCGTCACCAGGAACACCGCCTTCAGACCAAGCGCGATGGTGATGTTCTGCCAGATGTTCGACATGGTCGCGCGGGACAGCGCGACCATGCCGGCCACGTCCATCACCCGGCCGTGAAGCACCGCGGCATCCGCAGTCTCCAGGGCAACATCGGTGCCGCCGCCCATTGCGATCCCCACATCGGCGGCGGCCAGCGCGGGCGCGTCATTGATGCCGTCGCCGATCTTCGCCACCGTCTGCCCCGCGGCGCGCAATTCGCCGACGATGCGCTGCTTGTCCTGCGGAAGCAATTCGGCCTTGGACTCCAGCCCGAGCGCTGCGGCAATGGCCGCAGCTGTGCGCTTGTTGTCTCCCGTCAGCATCACAGCCGACACGCCAAGATCCGCCAGCGCCTGGATGCCACGTTTCGCATCCTCGCGCGGTTCGTCGCGCATGGCGATCAGCCCGGCGAGCCGGCCATCCGCGACCAGCACCGAGACTGTCTTGCCTTCATCGTTTAGCGCAACGATACGGGCCATGAGGTCGCGCGGGATCGAGGTACGCTTCTCGGCCGCCTTCGGCGATCCGAGGAAGAGATCGATTTCGCCTGATTTCCCGACCACGCCCTCGCCACCTATAGCCTTGGAGTCCGTGGCGGAACCCGGCTCAATTCCGCGCGCTTTCGCCTCGGCCAGAATGGCCGTGGCCAGAGGATGGGAAGAGCCAGTTTCCAGGTCGGCTGCTAATTTCAGCGTATCGGCCTCGGTCCGTTCGGCGCCGATGATGTCGGTGACCTTCGGCTTGCCTTCTGTCAGCGTGCCGGTCTTGTCGAACGCCGCGATGGTGATCTTGCCAAGCTGCTCCAGCACGGCTCCGCCCTTCATAAGCATACCGCGCCGCGCGCCCGCCGAAAGACTGGCCGCAATTGCCGCCGGCGTCGATATCACGAGCGCGCAGGGGCAACCTATCAGCAGCACCGCGAGGCCCTTGTAGACCCACTCGTTCCAGTCGCCGCCGAATGCCATCGGCGGGACGAGGGCGATCAGGGCGGCGGCGACCATCACGCCCGGCGTATAGTATTTCGAGAAGCGGTCGATAAACCGCTCCGTGGGCGCCTTGGTCTCCTGGGCCTCCTCGACCAAGCGGATGATGCGCGAGATCGTATTGTCCTGCGCTTCCGCCGTCACTTTGACGCGGATTGCGGCGTCCTGGTTGATCGTGCCCGCAAACGCCTGGTCGCCCGGACCTTTCGGCTTCGGAACGGATTCTCCGGTCACCGGCGATTCGTCGATAGATGTCTGGCCGGAGAGAATCAGCCCGTCCGCGGGAATCCGATCGCCCGGACGGACGAGGATGGTGGAGCCGATGGCGAGGCTCTCAGCGGGAACCTCCGAGGTCTTGCCGTCGCGTTCGAGCAGCGCCGCTTTAGGCACAAGCGAGGCGAGCGCCTTGATGCTCGCCCGCGCCCGACCGGCGGCGACGCCTTCGAGCAGCTCGCCGACGAGGAACAGGAAGACGACCGCAGCGGCCTCCTCGCTGGCGTCGATGAATACCGCGCCTGTTGCGGCGACGGTCATCAGCGTCTCGATGGTGAAGGGCATGCCATTTACTGCCGCCATGACCGCGCGACGCGCGATGGGGATCAGCCCGACAGCCATGGCGGCGATGAATATCCAAGGGTCCGACGCCGGGTAGAACTGCACCAGAACGAAAGCGGCCCCAAGAGCCGTGCCGCACGCAATGGTCAGGCGCGCCTTGGTCGATTCCCACCAAGGGCCGTCATCCGTACCGTGGTCGTGTCCATGGAGACCAGCCATCTCGGGTGCGGCCTTAGTCGCTGCAGCAGGCCCCGGATCGTAGCTGCGCTTCGATCCGTGATCCTGGTCGGCATCGTCGCCATGGTCATGGCCGGGAGCCGGAGAAATCGTGGACGACGCTTTGGTCGCGCCGGCGTTGCCGCGCCTTGCGTCCCCGACGATTCCGTAGCCCAAGCTCGCGACTCGCTTCGTCATGTCGTCGAGGTCGGCTGCGGTGTCATGGTCGACCACCATCGTGCCCGCCGTCGCGGACACCATGACGTCGTTCACCCCAGGAGTTTGTCGCGCAACCTTGTCGATCTTGGCCGCGCAACCGGCGCAGTCCATGCCTTCGATGCGGAAACGGGTCTTCTGGGCGTTAGCGGACATGACTGACTCTCGATAAGGACCTGATCGTCGGAACCCTATTTCCTCTAGGGACTAGAGTTGCAAGCGGCAATCTAGCGAAGACTTACAGGCAGGCATGGCATTTCGAGGTTGATTTCCAGGGACCGTGCGGTCGCGGAATCAGCCGCGATTTCGGCGATGCGGTGCCCGCCCTCCGTCGAGGGCACATGGCCGAGAAGCCAGGCACCAGGTGGACCCCTCGAACTACCGACGTTCGTTGCCCGGCGGGGCCGTGATGACGTGATGAGAACCGGGACGATGTGCGTAGGCGTGGTTTCGGTCATTGGGGATGATGCTTCTCGTCGATTTCGGCGTCGGGGCGCCGTCTTCGAAAGCCTTCGCCGTCATGCGGGCGCAGTTCGCCCCTGGTGCCAGACGAAGCGGGTGAGATTGTAGGCAAGATTGGCCATGCCGATCTTGGTCCTGGCCCGCGCGATGCCGATCGTGCGCACGAACAGGCCCATGCGGGATTTCTGCTGCGCAAAGACGTGCTCGACGAAGGCGCGGATCTTGGAGCGCCGACCATTGGCCCGTGACGTCGCCTCGCTCATCGGCCGGCCCTTCGGCTTCTTGTGGTGGATATCAGAGACGTAGCCGTTCTTCTCCAGCCACTCTTCGTTCGTCTTCGACCGGTAGGCGGTATCCGCCCAGACCGTCGAGCCGGTGTTTCCCCGGTTGAGCACGTTGCGGAGCTGAGCGCCGTCATAGGCCGAGGCGCTCGTGACATTCCACCCGCGGATGAAGCCGTGACGGCGATCGATCGAGGCATGGTTCCTCGGGTCAAGCCCGAGGACAAGCCTTGTAGCCGAAGGCGGGAATGGCGATGTCGCGCTGCTGCACCTTTCCGTTCTCGGCCACCTTGGCCTTCGAGAACTTCACGGTCCAGCGCGCGTCTCGGTCCTTCTGCCGCAGCTTGGCAGGCTTCTCCTTCCATGCGTCCGGAACCTTGCCCGCCTTGATGTCGGCCTTCTCGGCGTCGGAGTTGCGCTGTTTGGGCGCTACCACGATGGTGGCGTCGACAATCTGGCCGCCCATCGCCAGATAGCCGGCCCTGGTGAGGTGCTTATCGAAGCGCGCGAACAGGTTCTCGACCGCCTTCGCCTGCGTGAGGTGCTCGCGGAACAGCCAGATCGTCTTGGCGTCCGGCACTCGATACCCGAGCCCCAGCCCGAGGAAGCGCATAAACGACAGCCGATCTTGGATCTGGAACTCGGCCTGGTCGTCCGACAGTCCATAGAGTGCCTGCAGCACCATGACCTTGAACATCATCACCGAGTCGTAGGGCGGCCTCCCGCCCTTCGCGCCATCCGAGCGCTTCAGCACCTTGGCCAGCGGCTTGCGGAAGACCTCCCACGGCACCAGCGCATTCAGCTTCTCCAGCGGATCCCCGGCCTCGGTCAACCGCGCATAGCGCTCGTCAATGTCCTAAAACCCAGCCTGTCCCCTCATTCGCAGCCTCCTGCAGATCAGAGCAGGAGTGAATCGCGAAACGGCTGAGATGGGGAGGTTCTTCGACGTGTCCAGGTGGCTCTGGGCGAACCGATCGCCAAAGATGTGCCTGAGACAACGATCAGACCGTCCTCGGCGCGCCAGTTCAATCGGCACTCGCCACATATCCACGAAGTTGGGAATATCGGTGGATCTGTTCGGGGGTAAGAAGCTGCACCATATCGAGATGTTAGCGCAGATGCGCCGCCCGTAGAGCGCCTTGCACATCGCCGATGCTCTTTGTCATTTCCGCAAGGCGCGTAGGCGTTATCTGCCTTTCGACGAACAGACGGTCCAGTTCGGTTTCTTCTTTGATGATCCGATTTCCAATCGGGATGGTTTCTGCCTCCATCTTGTGCAGAAGTTCCTTGGTCCGCGATGCCTGTTTGTCGGTGAGGCCGAGAGCATCGCCGAGTTCGAGGATATGTGACGGGCCTGGATACGAGTTGAGTTCGGCCGCGAGCGCCAGGCCCATTCCGCGCCCGGCAATAAGGTCGGCGCTCTGGTCGTCGCAGAGCGCCTTCACGCGGCGCGTCTCCATCCCGGAATAGGGCGAAGCGGCTTGGTCTGCACCTGCAGCTTTGTGCTGCAAGGCGCCGCCATGCTCCTGCGCCAGCCCGGAAGGGGAAGCGAGAACGGTCAGCGCGAGGGTTAGCACTGCAATGCGGATGCGGTTCATCGAACGATCTCCAATGTTTCGTGTCTGCTAAGATTTGACATTATTGCGAGAACCGAAACATGATTGCGATCATGTCAGAAATCCTCTTCGAACGATTCTTGGAACTCGCGGAGCGCGAGCAGTCTCTCTGCCGGCAGGGTCCTGTTTCGTGTGGACGATCCAGTCCTATTGCTGTTCCTTGTCACCGCGGGCGAAGTGCGCCTTGTCCGTGAGCTTCCTGACGGATTCCAGCTGACATTGCAGCTTGCCGGCTCCGCTTCGATCCTGGCGGAGGCTTCGCTGTTCGCTGACCGATATCATTGCGGCGCCTCAGCAGCCGAGGAATCAGCGATGCGCGCCGTGCCAATCGCCAAGGCTAGGGCGGCGCTTGAAAGCGATCCGGCGCTGGCCTCCGCATTGCTGCAACACTTGGCAGGCGAAGTTCAGCGGACGCGGACGCGGGCCGAAATACTGTCCCTGAAATCCGTCGCTTCGAGACTTAACGCCTGGACGGCATTCAACGGCGGTGTCTTGCCGCCGAAGGGACGCTGGCATCATGTCGCGTCTGAAATCGGCGTCACGCCGGAGGCATTTTATCGGGAGCTTGCCCGCCGGCGATAATCTGCCGCCGCCATGACGCGGCTCATATTACGGAGGATTCCCGGAGCGCGAACACACGGTTCAGTTCGTCATGGCGGCGACGCATGTCTTCCGCCCAGCGCGACTTGATGTAGGACAGGGCCCCGATGATGTCGTCGTCGCTGAGGATTCCCTCGAAAGCTGGCATCCGCGTCTTGTGGTCCTTGAGGCTTGCGGCATGGGCGATGCCGAGCTTTGTTATTTTGAACAGCAGCTCGTCCGGGTGGTGCCAGGTGTGCCCGCTCTCGTCGTGCGGCGGCGCAGGAAGGAACCCGTCCTGGTCTTGCGCTTTCCAGTCCGGCTGGCCTTCGAGGTTTTTGCCATGGCAAGAGGCGCAATGGGCCACATAGACTGCCTCGCCGCGGGCTACAAGCCGGGCATCGTTAGGCTTGAGAAGCCCGCCCGACTTGCCACCGAAAACAAGAAACATGCCGACAGCCACCGAGGCAGCGAGAGCAAGCACAAGCGCTAGCTTTCCAATCAGCCGCCGATCCATTGCCGGGATCATGTCAATGGCCGAGTTCGGTCCAACTTGCGCCACCGTCGGTGCTGGCCAGGATGTCACCTTGATGTGATGCCACGAATATGCGGCCCTCATCGGTCGGATCGACCGCGAGATGCAGCAAGATTCGGTCGCCCAAGCCGCCGGAAACGGGCGCAAAGTCCATGTCCGCCTCCGCCGACCGGACAAGGCCACGTCCGAGAATAAATGCGAAGACGGAACCATCGGCCGTCACCTCGACCAGACTGACGGGCGCGCCGTGGACAGTCATTTCCCAGCTTTGGCCGCCGTCCTTGCTGACCGACAGACCAGCCTCCGTGGCGGCGTAGATCGTGTCGGGGTTCTTTGCCGAGGCAGCGAGGTCGATCAGCTTTTCCGGCAGCGGGCCGACGATCGACCACGTCTTACCGGCATCGCGGCTCACCTGCAGCGCGCCATAGGCTCCGTAGAGAACCTGGGGATCGGCAGAACTGACCGTCATCTGGTGGAAGTCGACCGGACCGTTTGCACCCGGCGAAATCTGATGCCAGGTGACGCCATTGTCGGTGGAAGAGATGAAGCCCAGATTGCCGCCGCCAGTCGGATGGCCGCTGGCGTAAAGCGTCTTTGGATCGGATGGATCCGGGCTGAATCCCATGAAGTCCTGTACCGGCGAAATAAGTTCCGTCTTACCGTCCGATCCGGAGCGGAACAGCCCATGGTGGGTCGCGATCAGGAGTTTCTCCGGATCCTGCCTGTCGACGGCCAGCCCGTGAATGTGCGTGTGCTCTTTCAGCTGCGAAACGGAGAGCGCTTCGGTTCCTGCCGCCGGGCCTGCCGCGACGGCTGCAATCGCGAGGGCTACGACCAGACTTGAGGCGATCATTCCGATAAATGGTCCCATCTTGTGCACCGCGCTTGTGAGATTGAAGTTCAGTTGAGGAGACAGCGATATCCGAGCCATGCCGTCAGCGCGATAGACGCTGCCCATATGCACGTGATCACCACTGCGGCGGTTCGGCTCGCGGGACGCCGTCCAGCGAGAGCCGCGGCCGCTCGGTACTCGGCCATGACCTCCGGCGGGATCATTTTCACCACGGCCAGAATGCCGAGCGGCACGATTATCGCGTCGTCGAGATACCCCAGGACGGGGATGAAATCCGGGATCAGGTCTATCGGCGACAAGGCATATCCGGCAACGCAAAGCGCCAACGCCCTCGCATACCAAGGTGTGCGAGGGTCGCCGGCGGCAAGGTAGACGGCATGCACGTCACGCTTGATCGTGCGCGCCCAATATTTCAGCCTGTCGAGCACGGAATGATCTACCTGCAAACAAGCTCTCTGCGCGGGCCGGACAAGAGACGCCCGATTTCAGGCCGCTTTGTTTGCATATCCCGCGGTCTCTACCGCCTGCGAAATTCTTGAAGCATCGGCGGTCGTTTCGATCGTCACGATTTTCGACGGAAGATCCACGGTCACGGCCGCACTGCTATCGACACTCTTCACCGCCTTCGTCACGGTTCCGACGCAGTGCCCGCAGGTCATGTCAGGCACGTTCAATTTCAGCATTTCAGTCTCCTTCATATGATTTGGCATGTCGCCAGGACTTGAACATGGGGGTTCCAGTCGCGGGAAGGTCAAACCTCCACGCGATCACGGATGCGTTACTGTGGGTCCCTCGCCGTGTTCCGGGGTGTAGAAGACGTCCGCATGGATGTCGGCGGCGCGAAGGCCGCGTTCCAGCAGCATCGGTCCGGCGGCGTCCACCATTGCCGGCGGGCCTGCAAGATAGGCTTTCCAGCCATCGAGATCGCCGAAGTCGGCGGCGACCGCGTCGGAGA
>LNFM01003252.1_pt1 | contig 37896 bp, 40 predicted proteins | sample 596031 | NCBI WGS metagenome assembly LNFM01 (sample SAMN04254537, study PRJNA301005) | activated carbon metagenome | isolation source: dual media filters at the Ann Arbor, Michigan drinking water treatment plant | place: USA: Ann Arbor | reverse complement strand
AGCCGAAATAGGGGATGACCGCCGTGATGCGCCGCGCGCTGCCGCGCTTCAGCGCGTCCAGCATGATCAGCAGTTCCATCAGGTTGTCATTGGCGGGGTAGCTGGTGGACTGCACCACGAACACGTCCTCGCCGCGGACATTCTCGTGGATCTCGCAGAAGATCTCCATGTCGGCGAAGCGGCGGACGGAGGCCTGGGTCAGCGCGATGCCGAGCGCCGCGGCCACCGCCTCGGCCAGGGGGCGGTTGCTGTTGCAGGCGATAATCTTCATGGCGCGCGCAAACCCCGGGGGAAGGAGTTACGAAAAAGACGGGCGAGACCGTGGAAAAAAACGCCACGGCAGACGGGCGGCTTGGTAGCAACGTGACGTTATGGTGTCCATCGCGCCTGGATGACGGGCGCGCATGGCCGCCACCCGTCAGCGCGCCGGCGGCGAAGCGGGGGGTTGGGCCGTACCGGCCTGGGCCGCGGCCGCATTGGCGGCACCCGGAAAACCACCGGCATTGAACACCACGTCCCGCACCCCGCCGGCAGCTTCCTCCGCCACCACGAAGGCAACATCGCCCCACAGTCCGTTCAGCGTGCCGGCCGGCACCTCGTTCAATTGCAGCACCCGGCCGAGATCCTCGCCATCGCGGCGGGAGACGATCCACACGATCTCGACCCGCTGCTGGCCGCGGCCCGAGGCGGCCACCGTCACCTCCCCCTGCACCGCGAATTGCGCGCCCTGCGATTCCGTCTGCACCCGGAAGCCGAGGCCGGCCAGGCTGTCGCGCATGCGCGCCGTCAGGCTGCGGTCGCCATCGCCAGGCGCGCCGCGCACGGGCAGCAGACGCAGCACCGGCGGGCCGCCGCCCACCGCGCGTTCATCCCCGGTACGGCGCTGGGCATCGATGCGGCCAACCAGGTTGGCCAGCGGAGACGCCGCCTCGCTGGCGATGCGTTCCAGCAAGGCGGTGCCGCCCGCGGCCCATTCGCCGGCCGGCACCGGGCGCCCAACCAGCATGCCCAGCGCCTGGCCGTCGGCATCGCGCAGCGCATAGCGCGGCACCACTTGGCCGGCCTCGCGGTCCGCCGCCACGACCAATTGCCAATCCAGCGGCAGGCCGGGGCCGGCGACGGCTGGAACCTCGTTCGCCACCAGCGCCGCCGCCAGGGCGCGGGACAGCGTGACCGATTCTCCATCCGTCAGCAGAAGCTGCGTGGAGTTCGGCACCGCCACGCGATAGCCGGGCGGCAGGCGCAGCCGCCGGGCCACGGCACCGGGCCGCCCACGGAAGGGCTGTGGCAGGCCGGTGCAGGCGGCCAGCGCGAGCGGGGCGAGCAGCAGAAATCGACGGCTAGATGAGGACACAGGAAGCCAGCAGGGTAATCACCATCAGGACCATGAACATCACGACGTAGGGCATCGGCTCACCCAGGGATAGCAATGGCGGAAAGTTGGTGCCCGAGCGGCCCACCACCAGCCAGGGTGCGCCGCCGATGGCTGAAAAACCGGTCCTCCAGCGCCAGCGTGTCCTGAAACAGGGCATCCGCGCGGCCGATGCCGGTGGCGGCGAGGCGCGCGGCGCAATAGCCGGCCAGATCGAACTGCCAGCGATCCGGGCGCCGGCCGGGGGCGAAGAAGCGGGCATCGGCGGCGTCACTCGCCAGCACCTCGTCCCGCAGATCGGGGCCGACCTCATAGCTCGCCTGGCCGATGCAGGGTCCGACCACGGCCGCGATATGTTCCCGGGTCGCCCCGAGACCCTCCATCGCCTCGATGGTCGCCTCCAGCACCCCGGCCACGGCGCCGCGCCAGCCGGCATGGGCGGCACCCACTACCCCGGCGCGGAGATCGGCGAACAGGACGGGCGCGCAATCTGCGGTCAGCACGCCGATCGCCTGGCCCGGGCGGTTGGTCACCAGCGCATCGGCGGTGGGGCGGGTGGCGTCGGTCCAGGGGGTGCGGGCATCGGCCACCGTCACGCCATGCACCTGCACCAGGCCGAGCACCGCCTCCGCGCCCAGCACCCCGGCGCAGGCGGCGCGGTTACGCCGCACCGCTTCCGGATCGTCCTGGCCCGAAAGTGAACAGTTCAGCGTGGCATAGGCGCCGGTGGAGACGCCGCCCTGCCGGGTGAAGAAGGCGTGCGGCACGGCCAGGCCAGCCGTCAGGAAGCCGGGGGTCATGCGGATTCGAATCCTGGCAGGGTGGGCAGGGCAGGGTCGCAGACGGCCAGCGCCTTGAACAGCCGGCCCATGCCCTCCGCCGCCACCAGCCGCTCCGCCCCGGACAGGATCTCGCCGGCGAGGCGTGGGCGGGACCGGGCCAGCATGGCGGCGCGGGTCATCAGGCCGAGGCGTTGCAGGAACAGCCCCTGCGGCAGCGGCCCCTGCGCGGCGGCGCCGGCCGCGCGGGCGCTGCGGGCGAGGGCGGCGAAATCGACATGGGCGGTGAGGTCGGCGTTGCCGGGCTCGGCCAGCGGGTCGAGCCCCGTGGCCTGGCCGCGCACCGCCTGGAGGCTCTCGCCGAAGCCGGATTCGCCCGGCCCGTAATCGAGGAACAGCGCCGCCCCCCCCTGCGCCGCCAGCCGCCGGGCGAGGCTTGCGACCACGGCCTGTGCCGCCTCGCCCACCTCCTGCACCGCGCCCTCCGGCGCCGTGGTGGCGGGCGCATCCGTGGTGGGCAGTTCGACGAAGCGGCCCTCCGCCACATGGCGCTCCAGCCAGGATGCGCCGCGGCGCACGAACTGGCGGATCGGCAGCGCGTCCAGGAATTCATTGCCCAGCAGCAGCATCGGGCCATCGGGCAGCGTGGCGAGGTCATTATGCCAGGCCGCCACCACATCCCCCAGCATCCGGCCTTGCTGGTCCCGCAGGGCGGGCGAGGTCTCGACCAGATGCAGGCGCAGGGCGGCGCGGAAGGGGGCGGCGACCTCGCCCACCATGCGCAGCGCATCCGCCATCAGCGTGCCGCGGCCGGGTCCGGCCTCCACCAGCAGCACCGGGTCGGGGCGACCCATCAGCTGCCAGGTCACCGCGGCCCAGCCGCCCAGCACCTCGCCGAAGGCCTGGGAAATTTCGGGCGCCGTGGTGAAGTCGCCCGCCCGGCCGAAGGGCGAGGCCGCCCGCGCGTAATAGGCAGCGACCGCGCGGGCCATGAAGTGATCGAGGCGCTCCGGCATCAGGCGGGGCGGCGTGCCCGCAGCATCAGCACAACGCCCACCAGGATCATCGGCACGGACAGCAACTGCCCCATTGTGGCGCCAGCCAACAGGAAGCCGAGATGCGCGTCCGGCTGCCGGAACAACTCGCCCACCAGCCGCGCCGCGCCATAGCCCGCCAGGAAGGCGCCGGTGACGAAGCCCTCCCTTTCCCGCAGCGCCGGGATGCGGACCAGGATGTTGAGCAGGATGAAGAGGGCCACGCCCTCCATCGCCGCCTGATACAGTTGGCTCGGATGCCGCGGCTCCGGCCCGCCGGTCGGGAAGACCATGGCCCAGGGCACATCCGAAACGCGGCCCCAGAGCTCGCCATTGATGAAATTGGCCAGCCGCCCGAGGCCAAGCCCGATCGGCACCGCGGGCGCCACCCGGTCCCCGAAGCGCAGCGCGGACAGGCCCTGGCGCCGGCAGAACCACAGCGCGGCGACGATCACGCCGAGCATGCCGCCATGGAAGGCCATGCCGCCCTGCCAGACATACAGCGCCTCCCACGGCGCGGTGATGTAGTAGCCGGGGCGGTAGAACAGCACATAGCCGAGCCGCCCGCCGAGGATGATGCCCAGCGTCGCCCAGGTGACGAAATCATCCAGTTGCTCGCGGCTGGCCGCCACCGGGGCCAGCGCCACCAGCCGCCGCGCCAGCATCCAGCCCAGCACGATGCCGGCGATATAGGCCAGCGCGTACCAGCGCAGCGCGAAGGGGCCGATCTGGATCAGCACCGGGTCGATGACGGGGAAGGCGATCGCGAACATCAGGTCACCGGTGCGGGTCAGGGTTCAGCAGGAAATCCCGCACGTAGCGGCCGACGCCATCCTCCAGCGTCGTGGGCGCCCGGTCGAAACCGGCCGCGCGCAGCTTCGCCATCGGAGCCTCGGTGAAGTACTGGTATTTTCCGCGCAGGTCGGGCGGCATGTCGATGAATGCGATGCGGTCGTTCTGACCGAGGCCCGCGAACATCGCCCGGATCAGGTCAACGAAACTGCGCGCCTGGCTGGAGCCGATGTTGAACAAGCCGCTGACCTTCGGATGGTCCAGCAGCCAGAGCATGGCCGCCACGCAGTCATCGACATGCACGAAGTCGCGCATCTGCGCGCCATCGGCGTAATCGGGGCGGTCCGACCGGAACAGGCGGGCCGGTTCGCCGCGCTGCACCTCGTGGAATTTGTGGAACACCACGCTGGCCATGCGGCCCTTGTGGTATTCGTTAGGCCCATAGACGTTGAAGAAGCGCAGCCCTGCCCATTGCGGCGGCGCCGGGTAGCCGCGCGCCAGCATCTCCGCCACCCGCCGGTCGAAGGCGAGCTTGGACCAGCCATACAGGTTCAGCGGCCGCAACGCCGCCAGCGCCGCGGGGCTTTCGTCATCGGCGAAGCCCAGCGCGCCATCGCCATAGGTGGCGGCCGAGGACGCGTAGATGAAGGGCAGGCCCCGCTGCGCGCATTCCGCCCACAGCGCCAGCGGCAGGGTCAGGTTGGTCGCCGCCACCAGGTCGCCATCGGTCGCCGTGGTCGCGCTGATGGCGCCCATATGCAGCACCGCGGAGACCTTGGGCTGGGTCCGCCAGAAATCGGGCAGCTGGCCCGGGTCCAGGATGCCGGCGATGCCGTGATGCGCCAGATTGCGCCATTTCACACCATCCCGCAGCCGGTCCACCACCAGGACCTCCTCGCCCCGGTCACAGAGTGCGGCGACGAGGTTGGACCCGATGAAACCGGCGCCGCCGGTCACGACATACATCGGCGGTTGTCCCTTCGTGTCGCGGCCCCTATCTCGCCGCGGGCGGGGTATAGGCCGCGGCATCGCGGCCGGACAAGGCACGCAGAACTAAGGCAGGAGGTCGTGATGACCAGCGAAACCGGACCCGGCGGCAGCGGTTCCAGCAGCACCGGAAGCGGCGCAGGGGCCGGAATGGGTGGGGGCATGGGTGGGGGCATGGGCGGCGGAATGGGCGGGAGCGGCCCGAAGCGCGGCCTGTTCGATGACCTGGCCGGCATGGCCGGCGGCGCCTTCTCCGTCCTCGCCGGCGCGCGCGCCGAGGCCGAGGCAATGGCCCGCGCGCAGGTCGAGGCTATGGTCCAGCGCCTGGATCTGGTGCGGCGGGAGGATCTGGACGCCGCCCTGGAAGTGGCCCGCCGCGCACGGGAACAGGCGGAGGCGCTGGAACTCCGCGTCGCCGCGCTGGAGGCGAAGCACGCCAACGACCCGGTGAAGCCCTCGGCCGAACCCGGCCTCGATGCGGATGCCGGCTGACGCACCGACGCAGTCCCGGGCGCCAGCCCTTTGACAGTGGTCACGGAACCGGCGCTTGCCGCCGCGTTTTGCACCTGCGTAGTCTAGCCCTTGTGGCGATTCGGGTGGGCGGCGAGGTGCCGCGATGTCCGCTTATGTCGGATACGAGGAACGCGACCGGTCCGCGAACCCCCTCGATGTGCTGGAACAGATCGTGACAGCCAATGAATGGGTGTTCGAGCGCCGCTCGGACAGCGAGATGGCGGCGGAGGCACCCGGGAAGTGGTGCGACTACCGCCTGTATTTCTCCTGGTCGCAGGAAATCAGCGCCATGCACTTCTCCTGCACCTTCGACCTGAAGGTGCCGGCCGGAAAGCGGGAGAAGCTGTTCGAGCTGCTCGCCCTGGCCAATGAGAAGCTGTGGATCGGCCATTTCGGTATCGACAGTGACGACGGCGTGCCGGTGTTCCGCCACGCGGTCCTGCTGCGCGGCGCGCCCGGTGCCTCGGCCGAGAGCCTGGAGGACATGGTGGATATCGCCATCACCGAATGCGAGCGGTTCTTCCCCGCCTTCCAGTTCGTCCTCTGGGGCGGCAAGCCGCCGGGGGAGGCGCTGCAGGCGGCCATGCTGGATTGCGTGGGCGAAGCCTGACCCCGCACTTGCCAAGCCGCCGGGCGGCGGCAAGGCTGCCCGCATGACCGACACGCTTCCCCCCCTGCTTCTTATCGGCTGCGGCAAGATGGGCGGCGCCATGCTGTCCGGCTGGCGCGAACGCGGCCTGGGCGAAACCCTGGTGGTGGACCCCTTCGCGGCCGGCCCGATCCCCGGCGCCACCCTGCTGCGTGACCCGGCCGAGATCCCGGCCGGCTTTGCGCCCGCCGCCGTGATCCTGGCGACCAAGCCGCAGGAGGCGCCGGCGACGCTGCCCGCCTACGCCCGCTTCGCCGGCAGCGCCGTCTTCGTCTCCATCATGGCTGGCAAGACGGTCGCCTTCATGCAGGGGCTGCTGGGCCAGGGCGCCGCCGTGGTGCGCGCCATGCCGAACACGCCGGCCGCGGTGCGCCAGGGCTTCACGGTTGGCTTCGCCGGCCCCGGCGTTTCCGCCGCCCAGCGCGCCCTGGCCGATACCCTGCTGGCCGCGACCGGGGAGGTGGATTGGGTGACGGATGAGGCGCTGATCGACCCGGTCACCGCCGTCTCCGGCGGCGGTCCCGCCTATGTCTTTCTGCTGGCGGAATTGCTGGAGGCCGCGGCGGTGGAACAGGGCATCCCGCCCGACCTCGCCCGGCGCATGGCACGCGCCACGGTCGCCGGCTCCGGCACCCTGCTGGCGGCGAGCACGGAGGATGCGGCGCAGCTTCGCAAGAACGTCACCAGCCCCAAGGGCACCACCGAACGGGCGCTGGCCGTGCTGATGGCGCAGGAAGCCTGGCCGGACGCCATCTCCCGCGCCATTGCGGCCGCCACCGCGCGGTCGCGGGAGCTGGCCGGCTGAACCTCACGCTTTCCCCATTGGCGCGACGCGGTTCCGCCCCCAACATCAGCGCATGGACACATCCGACACCAAGCTGATCGACGCCCTGTTCACCGTGATCGCGGATCACGGCTGGCGGGGGGTCACTCCGGGCCGCCTCGCCGCCCTCTCCGGCGTGCCGGCCGGGGAGCTGGTGCGCCGCTTCCCCTCACGCCTCGACCTGCTGCGGCTGCACGCCGACTGGGTGGCGGCGCAGGTGGCGGAGGGTACCGTGCCCGGCCAGGGCGGCACGCCGCGGGACCGGGTGTTCGATGTGCTGATGCGCGGCGTGGACGCCTTGCTGCCGCACCGGGCCGGCATGCTGCGGCTGATGTCCGACATGCGACGGGATGGCGTTCTGGCCGGTGCGCTGGCGCCTATCCTGCAGCGCAGCATGGGCCGCATGCTGGATGCGGCGGAGCTTAAATCCTCCGGGTTGCAGGGCGGCCTGCGGGCCGCCGGCCTGGTCGGCGTGTGGCTGATGACGCTGCGCGCCTGGGAGAAGGATGATTCGGTGGACATGGGCACGACCATGGCGGCGCTCGACCGGGCGCTGGACCGGGCGGAGCAGACGGCGCGCACCCTGCGGCTGGAGCCTGGCGACCTGGCCCCGCAGATGGCTGCCGACTGATCTGGTTCCGCTGTGCGGGACACCGTCTCGCGTCCAGGCCAGGATTTTTGTGCACTGCATCATTCTTCGGCTTCTATGGATTTCGGCCCTCCGCTATAGCCTGCCGCCTAGTTTCCCCCGCGTTGAAGGAGTCTGTCGCAATGTCCGACCGCTTTGGCATGAAGCCCGACGAGATGATGCGGATGCTGTCCGAATTCCGCATGCCGGCGATGCCGGATATGGGCGGGCTGGCCGAAGCCCAGCGCCGTAACCTCGAGGCACTGTCCAATGCCAACCGCGTTGCGCTCGAAGGCGCGCAGGCAGTGGCGCGGCGCCACATGGAGATCCTGCAGGCCTCGATGACGGAAATGACGGACGCGATCCGCATGATGTCCGGCACCGAAAGCCCGCAGGCGCGCGCCGCCAAGCAGGCCGAGCTGCTGAAGTCCGCCTATGAGCGGGCCGTCGGCAACATGAAGGAGGTCGCGGACCTCATCCAGAACTCCAATTCCGAGGCGCTGGGCGTGCTGAACAAGCGCTTCGCGGAAGCCATGGACGAGGTGAAGACCCTGACTGCCCAGCAGAAGGGCTGAGCTGCGCGGCGCGCCGCAGGGCGCGCCGACCTGGGGCCAGGCTAATGGGGCAGCCGCACGCGCGCGCGCAGCCCGCCGAGCGGGCTCTCCTCCAGCACGATATCGCCGCCATGCGCCCGGGCAATGTCGCGGGCGATGGCGAGACCCAGCCCGGTGCCCCCGGCGGACAGCGTGGCGAAGGGCCGGAAGGCTTCCTCCCGCTGTGATTCGGGAATGCCCGGCCCGTCATCATCCACCATCACCTGGGCCCAGGCGCCGGTTTCCCCGCGCGGGATCTCGCTGACCTCCACGATGATGCGCCGGGCGTGCTTGCGGGCATTGTCCAGCAGGTTGGCCAGGCAGCGCCGCAGCGCGTCCGGCCGCAGCGGCAGCACCAGGGCCCCCGGCGCTTCCACCGCCACCACCGCGCCATCCCGGCGCGCCTTCTGCGCCACGTCGCGGACGATGGCGGCAAGATCCGTCGGCTGGGTCTGTTCCTGCGCCTCGCCACGGGCGAAGGCGAGGTAGGCGGCGACCATCCGCTCCATCTCCTCCACGTCTTCCGTCAGCGCCGCCACATCCTCCTCCGCCTCCTTCGGGTGCGGCAGCATGGCGAGTGCCAGGCGCATGCGGGTCAGCGGGGTGCGGAGGTCGTGGCTGATGCCGGCCAGCATGTCGGTGCGCTGCGCGACGAAGCGGCGGATGCGGTCCTGCATGCGGTTGAAGGCGCTGGCGGCCTGGCGCACCTCGGCCGCCCCCTCCGGCTTCATCTGGCCGATGTCACGGCCAAGGCCGAAGGCCTCCGCAGCGCCGGCAAGCCTGCGGATGGCGCGGACCTGGTTCTTCATGAACAGCGCCGCGACGCCGAACAGCAGAAGGGAGGATCCGACCAGCCAGATGAAGAACAGGTACAGCGTGCCGGTGAACAGCCGCTTGCGCGGCGCCTCCACATGCAGCACGCCGTCGGGCAACTGGATGCGGATGATCACGCTGCGGCGGTCGGACTGCCAATCGGCATCGAAGGGCCGCCGCACCCTCTCGCCCATGGCATGCGCGAGGTCCCCCTCCAGCGGCAGCAGCGGCAGGAAGGCGGCGCGGTCCGGCGTGGTGCCGAGGCTGGCCCCGGCCTCGAAGGCCAAGGCGAGGTCCAGCCGCCAGGCGGCATCGCGAAACAGCCAGGCGCGATCGGCCGGGTCCGGCATGCGCTGCATGATCTCGATCACCATCCCGATCTCGCCCGCCACGCCGCCGGCCAAGCGGCGGGAGATGACGTCCAGGTGGTTGCCGTAGAACAATTGCAGCGCCACGCCCTGCAGGATCAGCAGCGGCAGCAGGATGATCAGCAGCGACCGGCCGAGCAGCCCGCGCGGCAGCAGGCCCCGAAGCCCCTGGCTGACGGCGCGGACCGGCCGGGCTGGCGCGGCCACCCGCGCATCCGGCACGCCGCTCATGCGCCGGGCCGCAGGATGTAGCCGCGGTGGCGCACGGTCTGGATGAAGCGCGGCTCCCGCGGGTCCGGCTCGATCTTGCGGCGCAGCCGGGTCACCTGCACGTCGATCGCGCGTTCGCCGGCCTCCGGCGTGCCCAGCGCCTCCGCAATGTCTTCCCGGCTCAGCACCTCATTCGGGCGCGCGGCCAGGGCGATGAGCAAGGATTGCTCGCCGCCCGTCAGCCGCACCACCCCGTCCGCGCCGCGCAGTTCCGCCCGTTGCGGGTCGAACCACCGGCTGCCGAGTTGCAGCGGCCCGCCCGACAGATCCGCGACGGGTGGCGGCGCGGCGCGGCGCAGGATGGTGCGAATGCGCAACGCCAGCTCGCGCGGGTCGAAGGGTTTTGCGAGATAGTCGTCGACGCCGTGCTCGAAGCCGGTGACGCGATCATCCGGGGCGCCGCGGGCTGTCAGCATCAGGATCGGCACGGCCTGGCCCTCCCGCCGCAGGCTTTCGGTGAGTTCCAGGCCGCTTTCGCCGGGCATCATCACATCCAGCACCATCAGGTCGAAGTTGACCGAGGTCAGCGCATGGCGGGCGGCGGCGGCATCCGCGGCGGCGGTGATGCGAAACCCCTGCTCGGTCAGGAAGCGCTGGAGCAGGGCGCGCAGCCGGGCATCGTCATCCACCACCAGCAGATGCGGCGCATCGGCCGCGGCGCTCATCGGCCGCCCTCCGAGGAGCCGGCTTCCAGCCGCTCCAGCGCGCTGCGCGCCTCCGGCCCCATCAGGCCGCGCATGACGCGCCGGAAACCCTCCACCGCCTGCGGCCCGGCCTCCCGGTAGGCGCGCATCACCGTGTCCCGCTGCCGTTCGAACAGGCTGCGTTCCAGCGCGGCGCCCTTTTCGGTCAGGCTCAGCAGGCGTTGCCGGCGGTCGCTGCGGCCGGGGCTCTGCGTCACGAAGCCTTCCTCGACCAGCGGGGTCAGCACCCGGCCGAGCGATTGCTTGGTGATGCCGAGGATGCCGAGCAGGTCGCCCACCGTGATGCCCGGCCGGCGGCCGACGAAATGCAGCACGCGGTGATGCGCCCGCCCCATGTCCAGCCCGGCCAGGATGGCATCCGCCCCGGCGGTGAAGTCCCGGTAGCCGAAGAACAGCAGGTCCTGTGCCAGGCGCAGCTCCTCCTCCCGCAGGAACAGCAGGTTGCGGCCGGCGGCGGAGGTCGCACGGTCATCGTCCCGTGCGGCGCCGGGACGCGGCTTGGCGGAGAGGGGGCTTTCAGGTTCCGGCGGCATGGACGTATTGCGTTCCCCTGGGTCATCGCGCTGCGCGCCCGCCCCCGATATAGGGCACGGGCGCGGCAACAAGTAGCGACCCGCACCATTCATGCGCGGCGTTCATCATGCGGCCAACGGGAGAATCGAGCGACATGCCAGGCCTGCCCCCTACCGGCACCACATTCTGGCAGCAGGCCGCCTGATGCCGCTGGAACTTCGTACGGCGCGCGTTGGCGATGTGGCGCGGATCAGCCAGTTGCATGCCGATCTCTGGCGCGTCTCCCACGCTGCTGTCTTCGACGAGGAATTCATCGAGGATCCGCTGGAGGAAGCGATGGTGGCCCACTGGCAGGCGCTGCTGCGCGGCCGCAAGCGGCCCGGACAGGTGGTGGTGGCGATGACGGGTCATCAGCTGGAGGGCTTCGTCAGCGCCAGCCTGCAGGGCACCACGGCACAGATCGACCACTGGGAGATGCGGGAGAAGATGCGCGGCCGCGGCATCGGCCGGTCCCTGCTCGGCCTGATCGCGCAGCGACTGCGGAACGAGGGCGCCCGCGCCGCGACGCTGGCGGTGCCTGCGGGCCAGGAGGATCTGCCCAAGCTGGCCAAGCGCTTCGGCGGCGTGCTCGGCCCGGCGGTGACGCGGGAAAGGCTGGGCCACCCGATGCCGGAGCGCAGCATCAACTGGGCCGATATCAGCCGGCTGATCGCCGCCTGCGCCGGCTGAAGCCTGTTCCACGCGCGGGAACCCTGCGGCGCGACGCTCGTCATGTTCCAAACGTCGCATGAGGCGCGGATATGGCGTCCATTCCCCGGGCGGGTCATCTTGACAGCTCGCTCGCCTTCCTCCGCGAAGGCTATGAATTCGTTGGCCGGCGCTGCCGGGCGCTGGGGGTGGATGTATTCCGCACCCGGCTGCTCGGCCGGAGCTTCCACTGCGCCCAGGGGGCGGAGGCGGCGGCGGCCTTCTATGAACCGGGACGCTTCACCCGCGTGGGCGCGCTGCCCTCCTCCGTGCTGAAGCTGCTGCAGGACAAGGGCAGCGTGGCGACGCTGGATGCCGCGGCGCACCGGCACCGCAAGGCCATGCTGATGTCGCTGATGACGCCGGCCGCGATGGCCGGCATGGCGGATCGCGCGGCCGCCGCGCTGCGCCAGCGCGCCGAGGCCTGGCCGGGGCAGGGCGACGTCGTGCTGCATGCCGAGTTCCGCGCCAGCCTGGGCCAGGCGGTGTGCGACTGGGCCGGCCTGGCGCTGGGTCCGGCGGCGCAGGCACGGCTGACCGGCCAGCTCGGCGCCATGATCGACAATGCCGGGCGCATCGGGCCGGCCAACTGGATCGCCCGGCTGCGCCGCCAGGGGGCGGAGCGCGACCTGGCGCAACGCATCCGTGCGGTGCGGGAGGGACGTGCGGCGGCACCGGAAGGATCCGCACTTCAGGTCATCGCCGGCCACCGGGATCCGAATGGCGCGTTGCTGCCGGAGGCGGTGGCCGCTGTGGAACTGCTGAACATCCTGCGCCCCACCGTCGCCGTGGCGCGCTTCATGGTCTTCGCCGCCCTGTCCCTGCACGAGCACCCGGCGCTGCGGCCGGGCCTGGCGGAGCCGGAGCGGCTGCTGGCCTTCGTGCAGGAGGTGCGCCGCCTGGCGCCCTTCTTCCCGATCGTCGGTGGCATCGCCCGGCAAGGCTTCACTTGGCGCGGCATGGATTTTCCGGCCGGCAGCCGCTTCATCCTGGACCTCTACGGCACCAATCGGGATGCGCGGAGCTGGGAGGCGCCGCTGGAATTCCGGCCGGAGCGTTTCCTCGGCTGGGCGGGCGATCCCTTCACCCTGATCCCCCAGGGCGGCGGCGACCATTTCACCGGCCATCGCTGCGCCGGGGAATGGCTGACCATCGCGCTGATGCAGGCGATGCTGCCCGTGCTGGCGCTGGAGCTGCGCTACCAGGTGCCGCCACAGGATCTGTCGGTGAAGTTGTCCCGCATGCCCGCCTTGCCGCGCAGCGGGTTCGTCGTGCGCGCCTGAGCGGAAGATCCTTGCGCCGCCGAAGCGGCCATGATTAGCTGGCGGAAGAGAACAAAAAGGGAATATCCCGATGAGCGCGCCGATGACCGTCAAGGAGATCGCCGAGGATTTCGCTGCCCTCTGCAAGGCCGGCAAGCATGAGGAGGCCGGCGACCGTCACTGGTCCGATGATGTCGCGAGCCTGGAGGCGATGGAGGGCCCGATGTCCAACCTGCGCGGCCGGGCTGCGGTGCAGGGCAAGGGCGAATGGTGGTACGCCAACCACGAAATCCACTCCGCCACCACCGAGGGCCCCTTCGTGCACGGCGACCAGTTCGCCCTGCGCTTCGAGATGGATGTGACGATGAAGGAAACCGGCCAGCGCATGCAGATGGCCGAGATCGGCCTGTACACCGTGCGCGACGGCAAGGTGGTGGAGGAGCGCTTCTTCTACTGAACCGGGCGGGCGCGGGGCAGGGCGGCCAGCCCCACCGCCAGCGGCAGCAGCCAGACGATGCGCGCCTGGTAGCGGTCATGCGGCTTGGAAAGCGCGCCGGCCGCGGCCGCATTCGCCGTCAGCGCGCCCAGCGCGAAGGCCAGCAGCGCCAGCCGTGCCCAGTCCCGCGCCCGCGCAGCCCGCCAGCCGAGCCACAGCGCGCCGCCGAGACTGGCCAGCAGCACGGGCACATGCGGCAGCAGCCAGGGCGCGGCCAGTGCGGGCAGTTCGCCGCGCATCTGCGCCGCGGCATCGAACTGCGCCAGCTCCTCGGCGGGGAACTGGCCCTCGATGGCGCGGCGGGCGGAGGCGGCCAGATGGTCCGGCACCAGCGTGTCGCCCACCTGCATCTTGCCGAGCTGCGCCAGCCCGTTCCGCAACGCCGCCGCGGCGACCTGGCCGGGATAGGCTGCCAGCGTCTCGCCGATGATGGCGCGCGCTTCCTCCGCGCCGCGCATCCCGCCCATGCGGCGCAGCGTGCCATCGGCTTCCCGGTTCAGCGGGCTGGTCTCGTCCCAAAGGAATTCGTCGCTGTCGATCGGCAGGCGATCGGTGAAGGCGCACAGATGCCAGCCGGCCTCCGGACAACGATCCCGCAGCAACGCCGCCGCCGGCCCATCCGCCTGCAGCCGCGCCAGCAGGAAGGCGGACCCGTGCGGCGAGGGTGTGAAGCGCCCGAAGGCGATGGCATTGGCCGTGCACAGCAGAAGCACCGCCAGCACCACCGGCACGCTCGCCCGCAGCACCGGCCCGGGCCGCCAGCTGAACACCAGGGTCAGCACCAGCAAGGCCAGCGCAACCGGCAGATGCGAAAGGTGGGCGGCCAGCGACAGCACCGCCAGGCTGCCCACCCACAGGGTCTGTCCCAGCGTCAGCCGCCCGAAGGCCAGCAGATACAGGCAGATCGGCAGCAGCCCGGTCAGCGCATCCGGCATCAGCGTCGCCAGGAACCACGGCGCGGAGGTCAGCAGCCCCAGCCCGGCGCAGACCAGCACATGCCAGCCCGGATTCGCCCGGCCCCGCACCGCCCCCTGCAACAGCCAGATGAGGTGGGAGGCGATCAGCCCCTGCGCCAGCAGCGGCGCCCAGAGGGATCGTTCCCAGTGGAACAGATGCAGGAAGGGGCCATAGGCCTGGGTCTTGTCCCAGGGCACCTCCGGCACCGTGGTGTGCATCAGGTAGGAGACGGTATCGATGAAGACCAGCGGATAGCCGTTCAGCCAGGCCGGCCAGACCAGGAAGGGCGCCCCAGCCAGGACGGCCAGCAGCGCGAGGAAGCGTGGGGCATGCGGCATCGCCGGCAGTTTCGGCTCCGGGACGGCTGCGGTCACGTGGTGGCCGCGTGACCTTCGGCGATCTCCGCGGGACGTGATCGGGGCAGCAGCGCCAGCCCTGCGATCACCGGCATCAGCCACAGGATGCGCGCCTCATACCGCAGATGCGGCTTCGATAACCCGCCGGTGGCGAGCGCATTGGCGGAGACACCGACCAGCACGCCCACCACCAGCCCGATGCGCTGCCGGTCCCCCAGGCTGCGCCACCACGCGAACAGCGCCAGAACGGCGCCCGCCAGCAGCAGCGGGACATGGCCGATCAGGAAGGGTGCGGCGGCTTCGGGCAGCAGGCCACGCGGTTGCAGCGCGGCGTCGTAGGCGGCCACTTCGCGGGCGGGGAATCCCTCCGCGATGCGCGGCCGGACGGCGGCGGCCAGGTGGGTGTCGACCAGCGTATCGCCCGCGGTGGCCAGAGCCATCTGGCGCAGCGCGTTCAGGGCGGTGGTCCGGGCGACCTCCAGCGTATGGGTCCGCAGGGTTTCCGACACGATTTCGCTGGCCTCAGCGGAAAGCAGCGCGCCGCCAAGGAAGCGCGGCGTGCCATCCGGGGCGCGGTTCACCGGGCTGTCCGCCTCCCAGAGGAAGGCGTCGCTATCCATCGGCAGGCGGTCGGCGAAGGCACAGAGATACCAGCCGGAGCCCGGGCAACGATCGCGGATGACGGCGGCGGCTGGGCCATCCGCCTGCAACCGGGCGAGGGCGAAGGTGGCGCCATGCGGCGACAGCACGGCGCGACCATGGCCCCAATGATTCGTGCCCAGCAGCAGCAGGATGGCCGCGACCAGCGGCGCCGTGACCCGCAGCACCGGCCCGAAGCGGCGCGCCACCAGCGCCACGAAGACCACCATGGCCAGCGCCAGTGGCACATGCGACAGGTGGGTGGCGATGCCGATGGCGGCCAGCAGCCCGAGCCACAGGGTCTCCGCCCGGGACAGCGCGACCCGGGCAAATCCCAGCAGCAGCAGCGCCAGCACCACGATCGGCGCGAAGACATCCGGCATCAGCAGCGCGATGGTGAAGGGCGCCGTGGTCAGCACCGCGGTGCCGATGCAGGCGGCCAGGTGCCAGCCCGGCGCGGCCTGCCCGCGCAGCGCCCGCTGCGCCAGCCACAGCAGATGCGACACGCACAGCCCCTGCGCCAGCAGCGGTCCCCACAGGCTGATCCGCCAGTGGAACAGGTGCATCAGCGGGCCGTAGATGTGTGGCTTGTCCCAGATGACCAGCGGGCCCCCAGGGGGCGGGGCGGTCTGGTGCAGGAAGGCGCCGGTATCGCTGAAGACCAGCGGGTAGCCGTTCAGGAAGGCCGGCCAGACCAGCAGCAAGCCACCGGCCAGGATCGCCGCCAGGCGCAGGATCAAGCCGGCTTCGCCCAGCGCGCGGCGGCGGCATCATCCGCCGCCTTGGCCTCGACCCAGCGGCTTTCGCCCCCGGCGAATTCCTCCCGCTTCCAGAAGGGGGCGGAGGTCTTCAGCCAGTCGATCAGGAAGGCGCAGGATTCCAGCGCGGCGGCCCGATGGGCGGAGGCGGTGAGCACCAGCACGATCGGCTCGCCGGGCACCAGGCGGCCGACGCGGTGGATCACGGTGCAGCCGGTCAGCGGCCAGCGCGCCCAGGCCTCGTCGGCGATCTTGGTCAATGCGCGCTCGGTCATGCCCGGATAGTGTTCCAGCACCAGCGCCGCCAGCCCGTCATCGGCGCGGCAGAGGCCGACGAAGCTGGCCAGCCCGCCGATATCCTCCCGCCCCTCGGTCAGCGCCGCCGATTCTGCGGCTAGATCGAAGGGCGCTTCCTGCACCCGGATCGTGCGCATCTCAGCCGCCTGTCACGGGCGGGAAGAAGGCGACCTCGTCGCCCGCCGCCACCGCCTGGTCCGGCATGGCAAAGTCCTGGTTCACCGCGGCGCGCACCTGGCGCGGATCGGCGAAGGCTGCCGCATGGCCCGGGCTGCGGCCGGCGAGCCAGGCGACCAGCCCGGCAACGTCCGTGACGGAGGCCGGCGGCGCAACATCCTCCTCGGCCAGCCCGACCTTCTGCCGCACCCAGGCGAAATACAGGATCTTCAAGGGGCGGTTGCCTCCGTCAGTTCGGCACCACGCGCGTGCTGGTGCGGCCATCGGGGCCGATCCAGGTCTCGACATTGCCATCGCGGATCACCGCGCCGCCACCCTGCGGGCCGGAGGGCCGGCCTGGCACGGGGATGGGGCCGGGGCTGGCGATGCTGCGGTTGGCGGGCGGGCTATTGGCGCCGGCCGGGGCCGGGGAGGCCGGGGAACGAGCAAAATCCGATGGCGCGCCGAGACTCGCCGGCGGGGTGGAGGAGCCGCGCCGGATCGGCCGGTCACCCGGCGTGGGCACCGGAGATGAGGCCGCCGGCGCCCCCTGGACCAGGGAGGGTCGATAGGCGGGTATGTTCCGCATCGCCTCATCCGGTCCGCCCATCATGGTGGTCCGCTCGGCTTCCTGGACCGGCCAGACATCCCCGGCTTCAGGCACAAGCGGCTCGACTTGGGGGTTGGCGCCGCGCACGCGCTGGACCGTCAGGCTGTCACTTGCCACCACCTCGGTCGGGCCCATGAAGGGCGACCAGATGCGGTCCATGGTGGAGGAAACGGCGCTGCCCACCTCGCCCGTCGAGCAGCCGGCCAGCAACAGCAGCGCGGCCAGCGGTGCGCCGCGCAGGCCACGGTTCGGGGAGGGGCACTTGGTGTCGGCGGCCATGTCGGCTCCCGTGATCGCGAGGTTGGGGCGGAAGATGCGCCGCACAATGAAATGCCTCAAGGGTGAAGCGAGGTCGGCACCGGTGGCGCCGTTCCCGGCTGTTGCCCCGGCTGTTGACCCGGCTGCTGTCCTGCAGCAGCCGAGGCGTTGCCGACATGGCGCAGCCCGGCCTGGAGATAGTCCCATCCGGTTACCAAAGTCAGCACCGCTGCGACAAGCAGCATCGCCTCCCCGATCAGGGAGACCGGCAGCCAGGACAGCCAGATCACGGCCGCTCCGCTATCACCGGCCAGCAGCGCGCCGAGCGCCCCCATCTGAAACCCGGTCTTCCATTTCGCGAGATTGGTCACCGGCAGGCCGATCTTCAGCCCGGCCAGGTATTCGCGCAGGCCGGAAACCAGGATCTCCCGCAGCAGGATGATGATGGCCGGGAACAGGCCGAAGGTGCTGAGCTGGCCGTTGCCGGCCAGCAGCATCAGGGCCGCCCCAACCAGCAGCTTGTCCGCGATCGGGTCCAGCATCCGCCCGAAATCGCTGATCTGCTTGCGCGACCGCGCCAGCTTGCCATCGAAATAGTCGGTAATGGCCGCGGCCGAGAAGACGGCGCAGGCAACCAGATCCGTCCACGGCTCACGCAGCGTGGCGAACAGCACGAGCACCGGGATCGCCGCGATGCGCGACAGCGTCAGAAGATTGGGGAGGTCGGTCGGCACTGAGTCATCCGGCGTTCATCTTCGTTCAGCCTTCCGACACTCTACCCGGGCCGGCACCCGGGTGGAAATGCCCATGGATGCGCCGCGCCACGGCCGGGCCGATTCCGGGTGCATTTTCCAGGTCCGTCAGCGCCGCATTGCGCACGCCGCGGGCCGAGCCGAAATGGTTCAGCAGCTTGCGCTTCAAAGCCGCGCCAACGCCCGGCACGTCATCCAGCTCCGACCGCACCAGCGCCTTGGACCGCCCGGTGCGATGGGTGGAGATGGCGAAGCGATGCGCCTCGTCCCGCAGCCGCTGCAGGTAGTACAGCACCGGGTCGCGTGGCGGGAGCTGAATGGGATCGCGGCCGGATTGATGAAACCACTCGCGGCCGGCATCGCGGTCCGGGCCCTTGGCCATGGCGACCAGGGGAATGTCGTCCACGCCGAGCTCGGCCAGGATTTCGCGCGCGGCAGAAAGCTGGCCTGCGCCGCCATCGATCAGCACCAGGTCGGGCCAGGCATCACCCTCCCGGCCCGGATCCTCCTTCAGGGCGCGGCCGAAGCGACGCTCGAAGACCTCCCGCATCATCGCGAAATCGTCACCGCCGCGCGGGGCGGGGGCGGGTGTCATTGCGGGCATGGCAGGAGCTGGGCCCTTGATGCCGTATTTGCGGTAGGCGGATTTCAGGAAGCCGGAGGGGCCTGCCGCGACCATCACGCCATAGGCGTTGGTGCCCATGATGTGGCTGTTGTCATAGACCTCCACACGCTCCGGCGGCGCGGCCAGGTCGAAGATGCGGGCGACGCCGGCCAGCAGGTCCGCCTGTGCGGCGCCCTCGGCCATGCGGCGCTCGATCGCCTCCCGCGCATTGGTGGCGGCGTGATCCAGGGCGGCGCGCTTTTCGCCGCGCTGCGGGCGGTGGATCTCCACCTTGCGGCCGGCGCGCAGGCTCAGCGCCTCCGCCAGCAGGGGGGCGTCCTGCGGGTCGTGGCTGACCAGGACCAGGGGCGGCGGCGGCAGGTCGTCGTAGAGCTGTGCGAGGAAGGCGCCGAGCACCTCCTCCGCGCTCTGTTCCGCCTTGGCATGGGACAGGAAGAAGGGCCGGTTGCCGTTGTTGCGGCCGCCGCGGAAGAAGAACACCTGCACGCAGGACTGCCCCGCCATCTGGTGCAGCGCCACCACATCCGCGTCGTTCACGCCATCCAGGTTGATGCGGTCGCTGCCCTGGATATGGGTCAGGCCGCGGATGCGGTCGCGCAGGCTGGCGGCACGCTCGAATTCCAGGCGTTCTGCCGCTTCTTCCATCTCGGTCGCCAGCTTGCGCTGCAGCGAGGGGATGCCGCCGCCGAGGAAATCCTTCGCCTCCCGCACCAGCGCCGCATAATCCTCCTTCGAGATGCGCTCGACGCAGGGGGCGGAGCAGCGCTTGATCTGGTGCAGCAGGCAGGGGCGGGTGCGGCTGTCGAAGACCGTGTCGCGGCAGGTTCGCAGCAGGAACACCTTCTGCAAGGCCGTCAGGGTCTGGTTCACCGCCCAGGCGCTGGCGAAGGGGCCCCAATAGCTGGCGCCCTTGCGACGTTCCCCGCGATGCTTGGCGATCTGCGGCCAGGGGTGGTCCTCCGTCATCACCAGCCACGGATAGGATTTGTCGTCCCGCAGCACGATGTTGAAACGCGGCCGCAACTTCTTGATGAGGTTGGCTTCGAGCAGCAGCGCCTCGGCCTCGCTGCCCGTGGTCACCACCTCCAGGCTGCGGGTCTCGAAGACCATGCGGCGCAGGCGCTCGGGCAGGCGGGCGACCTGGGTATAGGCATGCACCCGCCGCTTCAGGCTGCGCGCCTTGCCGACATACAGCGCATCGCCCTTGGCATCGAGCATCCGATAGACGCCGGGCGCGAGCGGCAGCGTCTCCAGCGCGCGCTCAATGATGGCGAGGCCGCTCATCTGCGCGGCTGCGGCCGGGGTTTCAGGCTCGGTCATCGGCGCGTGCTGCCATGCGTGAAATGCAATGCGATTGCCTCGGTGGGCTGCCTCGGGCTTTTCCACCGAAGCTGTGGAAAACTCTGTGGACCAAACGGCGCGGACACCACGGAAATGGCCGTCATCCGCCGGTCACACATCAATGCCCGATTTTTGGGCTGTTTTCTTAACTAATTGATCTTGCTCGAATTTCGGCTGGACCACCCGAAAATCAAGCGGTCAAGTCCATCTTCCATGTTGACACGAAAAACCTCCGGAGGCGCTTGGTTGCACGGTGGAAAAGTCGCCCCGCAACCCCTTCCAGACACATGCGCTTTGGGTCTGCACGGGGGGGCAGCGTCCTGCCAAGCCGGCCCGGCGCGGCGCCCGCGAAAGCCGCTTCACGGAACCCGCCTCATGTTTGGCATACCAAATGGCGGGCCGAGCGCCTGCCTGTTTACGCCGCACGGACGCGCTCGACCACGACACCGACGGTCATGACGTCCGGAAAGGCATCCGGCTTTTCCACCGTCACCCGGGCGCGTTCCACCCTTGGATCGGCCAGGGCCGCCAGCGCCACCTTCTCGGCCAGGGTTTCCACCAGCAGCACATGGCCCTCCGCCACCGTGGCGCGGGCGGCCAGCACCAGGCGCTCGTAATCCACCACGCGGCGGAAATCATCCGGCCCGATCGCCGCCGGCGCGGCATCATCCTCCACCAGCAATTCGACGCTGAGGATGATGCGCTGCGGTCCGGCCTTCTCATGCGCATAGATGCCGAGCCGGGCCATCAGCTCCAGCCCGCGCAGGAACACCACCCGCGTGCCGCGCACCGCATCCGGGGCATAAAGGTCCGCCTGCATCATTCGGCAACCTCCGCGGCACCGGCCGTGGGTGCCCATTGCAGGTGCTGCCCGCCATCAAGGGCGATCATCTGCCCGGTCATCGCCGGCAGGGACAGGATGGCCAGCAGGGCGCGCGCCACCTCCTCCGGCCCCGTCCCATGCCGCAGCGGCACGGAAGCGCATTGCCGGTCGAATTGTTCCTGGGACTGGCGGGGGGACGGAAGGGCCGGCCCGGGTCCGATCGCGTTCACCCGGATGCGCGGCGCCAGCGCCAGCGCCAGTGTCTGGGTCAGCGTCCAGAGCGCCGCCTTGGAGACGGTGTAGGACATGAAGTGCGGCGTCAGCGACCAGACCCGCTGGTCCAGCAGGTTGATGATGACGCCCTGCGCGGGGGGCGCCAGGCCGCGCGCCATGGCCTGGGCCAGCACGAACGGCGCACGGAGATTGGCCTCCAGATGCGCGTCCCAGCTTTCCCGGCTCGCGTCATGCCATTCGTCACGCTCGAAGGTGGAGGCGTTGTTCACCAGCACGCCGATCGGGCCCAGCGCCGCTGCCGCCTGGCCGATCAGCGGTGCGACCTCCGCCTCCTTCGCCAGATCGGCCTGCAACGCCACGGCGCGGCGGCCGAGTGCCTTGATGCGGGCGACCGTCTCCGCCGCCCCCGCGGTGCTGGTGCCGTAGTGGATCGCCACGTCGAAGCCCGCCCCGGCGAGCGCCAGCGCCATCGCCCGGCCCAGCCGTTTGCCGCCACCGGTCACGAAGGCGGCGCGCGGCAAGGAGTCGGCGAGGGGGAGCGGGAGGGCGGAGGTCATGCGGCGTGGCAAATAGCCCGGCACCGGCATGAAGGCCAATGCGACAAACGCCGGTTGACCCGCGCCCGGCGCAGGGTTTCTGCTGGATGACAGATGCGGAGGAAACACCATGCGGCAAAGGCCGGAGGGGTGGCGTCGCACCGGGCGTCGCACCGGGCGTCGCACCGGGTCGGGCCGTTGACGCCGGAGGGCAGCCTCTATCGCAACACCCGGCTGTGGCGGGTGCGGGCGTTGCAGTATGGGCTCTGGGTCGCAGCACTCGGCTTCGCCCTGGGTGCCGCGGCAATGCTCTGGCTTCGGCCGGCCTGGGATGCGCGGGCACCGGCGGTTCTGGCCCCCATCCTGGCCGCGATGGCGCTGGGGATGGAGGTGTATCGCGGCCTGTATGTCACGGACATCCGCGCCCTGCCGGGCGGCCTGCTGGTGCAGACGCTCGGCTTCTGGAGCCGGCGCCGTCACCTGCTGCCGTGGGCCGCCCTGCACCGGGCGATGGCGCCGGAACGGCGCTATGCAGCCCGCGGCGCCCTGTCCTTCGCCGTGATCCTGCGCCGCCCGGGCGGGCGGCTGCCCTTCATCATTGACACGACGCGGGATGAATTCGATGCGGCGGGCTTGGCGAAGCTGGCGCGCCGCCGCGCCCGCCGTCCGGATTGAGCGCGGCCCTCAGCGGCGACCGCTGCCGCTGGTCAGCGCGCCGACGGCCGCACCGCCGGCGCCGCCCAGCAGCGCGCCGGTCACCGCCGACCCACCGGTGATCGCGCCGATCGCCGCACCGCCCGCCGCGCCGATGGCGCCGCCGGAGAGGGTGCGCTGCTGCCCGCGCGACATGCCCTCGCAGGCCGCGAGCGGGATGATCAGGGCGCTGGCGAGGGCGAGGCGGGACAGGATCTTGGCTGCCGGAAACTGCATGGAAGGGGTTCCCCGATTGGTTGCGGGGCCGAATAGGCCGCAGGGCTGAGGCGGCCGTGCGGCAACGGCCGCCTTGACCTTGCCACAAGTCATCACGTCGGCGTGATCAGCCGCGCCGCCTGCCGCGCCCGCCCTTTGCCTTGTTCGGGTCGTAGCCACCGCCGCCTGGCCCCATCGGTTTCGGCTTCCAATCCTGCTTCGCGCGGCCCTTGCCGGCGCCGTTCGCCCCCGGCCGTGGTGCGCTGTCCTGCAGGGAACGCCCGGCCATATTGGGTTGCAGGCCGAGTTCAAGTGCCTCCAGCCGCTTGATCTCGTCGCGCAGCCGCCCGGCTTCCTCGAATTCCAGGTCTGCGGCGGCGGCGCGCATGCGCTTTTCCAGCTCCGCGATGCTGGCGCCGATATCCTTGCCGACGAAGTTGGCGGTGCTGTCGCCCTCCACCGCCTCCACCGTCACGTAATCCTGCTCATAGACCGATTGCAGCACATCCGAGATGTCGCGGCGGATGGAAGTGGGCGTGATGCCGTGCGCCGCATTCCATTCCTGCTGCTTGGTGCGGCGCCGCGCCGTCTCGCCCAGCGCCTTCTTCAGGCTCTCCGTCATCACATCGGCATAGAGCACCACCCGGCCATCCACGTTGCGCGCGGCGCGGCCGATGGTCTGGATCAGCGCGGTGGTGGAGCGCAGAAAGCCTTCCTTGTCGGCATCCAGGATCGCGACCAGTGCGCATTCGGGAATATCCAGCCCCTCGCGCAGCAGGTTGATGCCGATCAGCACGTCGAAGACGCCGCGGCGCAGGTCGCGGATGATCTCGATGCGCTCCAGCGTGTCCACGTCGCTGTGCAGATACCGGCAGCGGATGCCGGTTTCCGTCATGTACTCCGAAAGATCCTCCGCCATGCGCTTGGTCAGCGTGGTGACCAGGATGCGCCCGCCGGCGGCCGCCACCTTGCGGCACTCGGCCAGCAGGTCATCCACCTGGCCCTCCACCGGGCGGATTTCCGTCACGGGGTCCACAAGGCCGGTCGGGCGGATCACCTGTTCCGCAAAGACGCCGCCGGTGCGCTCCATCTCCCAGGGGCCGGGGGTGGCGCTGACGAAGACGGTGGTGGGGCGGTAGGCGTCCCACTCCTCGAACTTGAGCGGCCGGTTGTCCTTGCAGGAGGGCAGGCGGAAGCCGAATTCGTCGAGCACCGATTTCCGCGCGAAGTCGCCGCGATACATGCCGCCGATCTGCGGCACCGTCACATGGCTTTCATCCACCACCAGCAGCGCGTTTTCCGGCAGATATTCGAACAGGGTGGGCGGCGGCTCGCCCGGCTTCCGGCCCGTCAGGTAACGCGAGTAGTTCTCGATTCCCTTGCAGACGCCGGTGGTCTCCAGCATCTCGATGTCGAAGGTGGTGCGCTGGTCCAGGCGCTGGGCCTCCAGCAGGCGGCCGGCGGCGTTCAGCTCCGCCAGGCGCTCCTTCAGCTCCGCCTTGATGCTGATGATCGCCTGCTGCATCGTCGGCCGCGGCGTGACGTAGTGGCTGTTGGCGTAGATCGCGACGCGGTCGAGATCGGCGGTGATCTCGCCGGTCAGCGGGTCGAATTCCTTCAGCCCGTCGATCTCGTCGCCGAACAGGCTGACGCGCCAGGCGCGATCTTCCAGCTGGGACGGCCAGATATCCACCGTCTCGCCGCGGATGCGGAAGGTGCCGCGCTGGAAGGCGCTGTCGTTGCGGCGGTATTGCTGTTCGACCAGGCCCTTGATCAGCACGTCGCGCTCGATCTTCCCGCCGCGCTCCAGCTTCACCACCATCCGCGAATAGGTCTCGACCGAGCCGATACCGTAGATGCAGGACACCGACGCCACGATGATGACGTCGGACCGTTCGAGCAGCGACTGCGTGGCGGAATGCCGCATGCGGTCGATCTGCTCGTTGATCTGCGCGTCTTTTTCAATGTAGGTGTCGGTCCGGGGAACATAGGCCTCCGGCTGGTAGTAATCGTAGTAGCTGACGAAATACTCCACCGCATTGTCGGGGAAGAAGGACTTCATCTCCCCGTAAAGCTGCGCCGCCAGGGTCTTGTTCGGCGCCAGCACCAGCGTCGGCCGCTGCACCGCCTCGATCACCTTGGCCATGGTGAAGGTCTTGCCCGAGCCGGTGACGCCCAGCAGCACCTGGTCCCGCTCCCCCTTCGCCAGCCCATCCAGCAGCGTGGCGATCGCCGTCGGCTGGTCGCCATTCGGCTCATAGGGGGACACCACGCGCAGCGGCGGGCCACCGGATGGCACCGGGCGCTTCTGCGGGAAGAATTCGACGGGGGTGAGGATGTTCATGGCGCCGCGAATGTGGGCGCTCCGGCCCCGCTGCGGTAGCCTCTCCGTGCAGAGGGGGCATGCATGGGCATCGAGATCGAGCGGAAGTTCCTGGTGGCGGACCAGGGCTGGCGCCAGGCGGTGCGGGGGCAGGGGGTGGCTATGCGCCAGGGCTACCTCTCCGCCCCCGGCCCGCATGCCGCCCATGTCCGGGTGCGGCTGGCCGGCGCGCAGGCCTTCCTGACCATCAAGGGGCCGGCACTGGCGGGCAGCGCGGGGCAGGTGCGCCCCGAATTCGAATACCCCATCCCGGCCAGGGATGCGGAGGCGCTGCTGGCGCTGTGCGCCGCGCCGCCCTTGGTGAAGACCCGCTACGAGGTGCCGCATGAGGGGCATGTCTGGACCGTCGATGTGTTCGAGGCACCGGCGCATTTCGCCGGGCTGATGCTGGCCGAGATCGAGTTGCCGGATGTGGCGGTGCAGCCCGGCCTGCCGGCTTGGCTCGGTGCCGAGGTGACGGATGATCCGCGCTACAGCAACGTCGCCCTGGCCATCGCCAGCCCGCCTCCGGCCGGGGTTTTCGGGCTGCCCTGCACCGGCTGAAGCGCGGCGCCTCGCGGCGCTGTGCGCGACCATGCCGGTCGCGCGACGAACAATCCGGGTTTCCGGACGTTCTGGGATGGTGCGGGTGTTCGACACCCGGTCAGAGCTTGAACACCAGAACTCGGAGGATCATCCATGACCACACGGCACGTGGCACTCGCAGGCGCGGTGGCAGCAGTTCTCGGCCTGTCCGGCGGCGCATTCGCCCAGAGCACCTCGCCCAGCGCGACGGCCCCGAACCTGGGACCGGCTGGCCAGCCGGTGACGGAACAGGGCCAGCGCAGCGGGGGCCAGGCCGCGGGTGCGCCCGCGCAGCAGATCAATCCGACGCCGATGCCGCCGGGCAGCCGTGCGAGCCAGGCGCCCGGAATGGGTGGTGGTGCGGCGGGCGGCGCAGCCTCGACCACCGCCCAGCCGGGCACCGCAGCGCCATCGACGGGCACCCAGCGCGTCGTGCCGGCAGATCCTGCCTCGCCGCAGGGTGGTCGCGCCGCCCAGACGGCGCCGGGTGCCAGCGGGCCGCTGCCCGGTTCGCAGCAGCCGGCCGGCACGGCGGGCGCGCAGCCCGGTTCGGCACCGATGACGGGCGCTCCTCGCTCCGGCCCTGCCGCTGGCACCACCACTGGCACCGCGACTGGCACCGCGACTGGCACGACGACCCCGATGGCGCCCGCCCAGGGGGCCGGCACCACGACGCCGCGGGGCGAGGCGCGCAGTGACGCGGCACCGTTGAGCGGGGCGAATTCCTTCACGGAAGGCCAGGCCAGGTCGCGGATGGAGGATGGTGGCTATACCGATGTGCAGGCGCTGCGCCTGGACGAGCAGGGCATCTGGCGCGGCCGTGCGATCCGCAACGGTCAGCCCACGGGCGTCGCGCTCGATTACCAGGGCAACATCGTCGCCACGGACTGACCTGCCGCATCCCGCGCGGCATCCGGCCAGGGCGACACGCCCGGCCGGCACGCCGTGCGGATCAGCCAAGACATCGACAAGAGGAACCTGATCCATGGCAATCCGAACCATCGCCCGGCTTTTTGACACGTCTGCCACCGCCCATGCGGCGGTCCGCAGCCTGGAGGCCGCGGGCTTCGCGCATGAAGACATCACCTATATGGGCAGCGCCGATGACGGCGTGACGCGCAACGGCGTCGGCGCCGATTCCATCCCCGGCGGTGCCGGCACGACGATGCCTGGCGCCGCTGCAGGCATGCCGGGCACGGCGACCGGGATGCCCGTGGCCGGTACGGCACCCACCACCACCACCCACACCACCACGCACACGACCCGGGACACCAGCACGACGGAAACCGGCGCGGCGACCGGCGCCTCGCTCGGCACCGTGGTGGGTGGCGGCGCGGGCCTGCTGGCCGGTATCGGCGCGTTGGCGATCCCGGGCGTCGGGCCGCTTGTCGCGGCCGGGTGGCTCATCGCCACGCTGACCGGTGCGGGCGTTGGCGCTGCCGCGGGCGGCCTGATCGGCAGCCTGACCACGGCCGGCGTTGATGAGAAGGAAGCCGGCACCTATTCCGAGGGCCTTCGCCGAGGTGGCCATCTGGTCGCCGTCCGCGCCGAGGAAGGCCGTGCGGCCGAGGCCGAGCGCATCCTGGAGCAGCATGGCCCGGTGGACATGGAATCGCGCCAGAGCGAGTGGCGCAACGAGGGCTGGGACCCGGCGAAGGACCCCAGCCGCAACCCGGATTACGCCGGCGCGCGGCCAATCGGTACCACGCATGATGACGTTCGGCTGGCCAATGACCCGAGCCTGCGCCGCCCCGGCGATGTCGCCTGACGCCACCGGACACTGACAGGACGTGCCGAGGGGGCGCCCTTCTGGGCGCCCCTTTCTGAATCTGCCTCGCGGTGACGCGGCTGATCCTAGTTTTGCTTGCGACTTGCGCTTTACGCAGCTAATTCCCGCCCCCGCCAAGCGCGCATCGCGCGGGGGGAGAAGACCCGGATGCGCCTGTCGACCCGCATCGCAGTGCTTTGTGCCGCGGCCGTCCTTCCATCCTTGGCCATCCAGGCGTGGCACGAGCTCGCCTCCCGCCAAGCGCGCATCGCGGAGGTGCGCGCCGGGGCGCAGCGTTTTGCCTTGCAGTCCGCATCCGAACTCAACCGCGTGCTCGAAGGCGCCCGCAACATGCTGGCGGCGGTGGGCGAGGCCCATCTGCGTGGCGGCACCTATCCCGACTGCGGCGATGGGCTGGCGGCGCTCAGCGCCCGCATGCCGCGCTACGCCTCGATCGGCGTGAGCGACGCGCAGGGCCGTATCCTGTGCAGTTCCGCCGGCGCCGCCGGTCCCGGCAGCATCGCCACGCGCCAGTATTTTCGGCGGGCGCAGGCCAGCGGGGCTTTCGAGATCGGCGCGGTGATGGACCTGCCCAGGCCCGGCGGGGGCGTGCGGCGCATCCTGCCGCTCGCCTTGCCCATCATGGCCGATGGCCGCTTCGCCGGGGTCGCCATCACCAGCCTCGACACCGTCTGGCTTTCGGACAACCTGGTCGCCGCGGGCGCGATGCCGCCCAATGCCGCCGTGACGGTGGTGGATCGCCAGGGCCTGATTGTCGCCCGCATGCCGCAGCCGCAGGATTTCGTCGGGACGACCGTGTCCGCCCCGATCCGCACGCTCATCGACGCCGCCGAGCCTGGGGTGACCGAGATACGGGGCGAGGACGGTACGCGGCAGATTCTCGGCTATGTGCCGGTCGGCGCCGGGGCGCCGGGGCTTTATGTCAGCGCGGGCTTCCCGACCGCACCGGCACTTCAGCAGGTGAATCAGGCGACGCAGCGGGCCATGCTGATGGTGCTGGCCGGGCTGTTCTCGGCGCTGGCCGCCGCCTGGCTGTTCGGCCGCATCTATCTGAGCCGGCCCATCGACCAATTGCTGGATACGATGCGGCGCTGGACCGCCGGCGACCATGCCGCCCGCAGCCACAGCGAGGATCGCGGCGAGATCGGCCGCCTTGCCGCCGGCTTCAACGCCCTGGCCGATGCCGTCGCGATGCGGGAGCAGGAATTGCGGGAAGGCGAGGCGCGGCTCCGCGACGTGCTCGGCGAGATGCCGGTGGCGGTGGTGCTGGCCGAGATGTCCTCAGGGCGGGAGGTGTTCCGCAACGCCCGCGCGCGGCTGCTGCTCGAAGACCCGGGGCGGTGCGACAGTACGGGCTGGGCGGGGGAACCGATCCCCTTGCCCGAACCGCTCGCGGGGCCGCTGCGGGCCGCCATCCAATCCGGCACGACGACGGAGGGGCTGGAATTGCCGCTGCGGCGCGCGGATGGGCGGGAGACGGTGCTGTCGGTCAGCGCCGCGCCGATCCGCGCCGAAGGCGGCATGAAGCTGGCGGTGGCGGCGTTCCTCGATGTCGGCGAACGGCGCCATGCGGAACGCCAGCGCGAACTGCTGACGGCGGAGCTGCGCCACCGGGTGAAGAACGCGCTGGCGGTGGTGCAGTCCATGGTGGCGCAGACCCTGGCGCAGAGCGCCTCGCTCGATGAGTTCCGGGCCAGCTTCAATCCCCGGCTTTCCCTGCTGGCGAAGGCGCAGGATGCGCTGTTCGCCGCGGAGGACGGCCAGGTGCGCCTGGCGGCGCTGGTGCGGGATACGCTGGCCCCCTTCGGCGCCGCGGTGCTGGTGGACGGCCCGAATGTGCCATTGCCCGCCAAGCAGACATTGTCGCTGGCCATGGTGCTGCATGAGATGGCGACCAACGCCGCCAAGCACGGCGCATTGCGCCCGGATGCGGAGGGTGAGGTCGCGGTGACCTGGACGCTGGGGCCGGCCCCGCCCGGGTCGCCGCAACGCCAGCAGGCCGCCCAGGTCCGCAACGAACTACGATGGGTGCATCTGCGCTGGTCCGAATGCGCGGCCCGGCCGATAGCCGGCACCAGCCGCCGCGGCTTCGGTGCTCGCCTGATCGAGCGCTGCGTCACGCATGATCTGCGCGGTCGGGCGGAGTTGCAGTCGGCGCCGGCTGGCATCACCTGGAGCCTGGAATTTCCCCAGCCCGAGGAGGTGGTCGCACCCCCACTCCAGCAGGCCGCGCCAGCCTGAGGCTGCGACCCGGCGCAAAATATTGCGGTGCGACATCGCGGGGGCCAGGTTCGATGCAACCGGCGAGGCTCGGGCTCGTTACGTCTTTGCCGTGCCTGGTCGGGAACCCCGCCCGGCTGGCTTTGACCTGACATTGGGGGCCCGCCTTGCACCGCCGTACCGCCCTTGCCGCCATCGCTTCCTCGGCGCTGTTCCTGCGCTCCACCGGCGAGGAGGTCGAGGCGCAGCCTGCCGCGGCATCCGCCGGCACACCCTTCAGCGACAGCACCGTGCGCGACCTGGCGCGGGAACTGGCACGCCAGGATTTCCGGGCGCCGGACAGCACATTGCCGCGCGGCCTGAACGACCTCAGCTACGACGACTACCGCAAGCTGCAATTCAACCGGGAGGCGGCGCTGTGGCGGGCCGAAACCTCGGCCTTCAATGTCCACCTGTTCCACCGCGGCTTCCTGTTCGCGCATAAGGTGGATCTGCATGAGGTGGTGGATGGGCGGTCCCGCCCGATCCCCTACGACCCCTCGGCCTTCCAGCTTGAGGGGCGCCCGGCTCCGGGGCCCGATTTCGGCCATGCGGGATTCCGTCTGCTGCATCCGCTGAACGCCCAGGGTGTCTTCGACGAGGTCGCCTCCTTCCTCGGCGCCTCCTATTTCCGGGCGCTCGGCCGTGGCCAGACCTACGGGCTCTCGGCGCGCGGGCTGGCCATCAAGACGGCCGATCCGGCCGGGGAGGAGTTTCCCCTGTTCCGCGCCTTCTGGCTGGAACGCCCGCATGGCGGCGCCAATTCCGTGGTGGTGCATGCGCTGCTGGACAGCCCGAGCGCCAGCGCCGCCTTCCGCTTCACCATCCGGCCCGGCGACAACACCGTCTTCGACGTGCAGGCGGTTATCTACCCGCGGGTGGAGGTCGTGGCCGCCGGCATCGCGCCGTTGACCAGCATGTACTTCTTCGCCCCCAATGACCGGGTCGGCGCCGATGACTACCGCAATGCGGTGCATGATTCCGATGGGTTGATGATCGCCACCTCGCGCGGAGAGCAGCTGTGGCGCCCGCTGCAAAACCCGCGCGACCTGCAGATCAGCCAGTTCCGGGAGGTCAATCCGCGCGGGTTCGGCCTCATGCAGCGCAAGCGCGACTATGCCGCCTACAACGACCTGGAGGCGGTCTATGAGCGGCGCCCATCGCTTTGGGTGGAACCGATAGCGGACTGGGGTCCGGGCCAGGTGCAGCTCATCGAGATCCCGACCGATAGCGAGGTGCACGACAACATCGTGGCCTTCTGGCGGCCGGACCAGCCGATGCGGCCGGGCGAGGAGTACAACTTCGTCTATCGCCTGCACTGGATGCCGGTGTTCCCCGGCAATCCGGCGTTGGCACAGTTCACCGAAACCCGCATCGGCGGCGCCGGTCGGGCCGGGCGGCTTTTCGTGCTGGACGTCGCCGGTGGCCGGGCCGGTGAGGTGCCGCCCGATGCCACCCCAGCGCTGGATCTGACGCATAGCGCGGGCGAGATCCGCAACGTGGTGGTGCAGCGTAACCCGCAGAATGGCGGCTGGCGGGTGCATTTCGAATTGGTGCCGGGCGCCGCGCGGCTGGCGGAACTGCGCGCCGTGCTCAAGCTGGGCGAGGAGCCGCTGACCGAAACCTGGCTCTATCGATGGACGGCATAATCCTTCCCGCCTCGGAGTGGCGGCACCTGCCGCCGCCGGCGCCGCTGGCGATGCCGGTGCAGTCGCTGCGCCAGCCGCCCGCGCCTGGCCCCACGGAACGTCCTTCCGCGCCGCGCGGGATGGCGTTGCGGCGCGTTCTGGTGCTCGGCGGCTCGGTGGCGCTCACCGCCTTCGGCGCGTGGGAGATGGGGCAGGTGCTCGACATCAGCCGGCCCACCGCCATCCAGCTTGTGCTGCTCGCCTTGTTCGTGGCGCTGTTCGGCTGGATCGCGCTGTCCTTCCTCAGCGCGCTCGCCGGCTTCGGCAGCCTGCTGGCGGGCGGCGGGCGGCGGCTCGGCATCGACCCAGCCGCACCGATGCCGGAACTCCGCGACCGCACGGCCCTTCTGATGCCGGTCTACAACGAGCCGCCGGAGCGCGTGATGGCCGGGCTCCAGGCGATTCATGAAAGCCTGGCGGCCACCGGTCGCGGCGGGCATTTCGACATCTTCATCCTGAGCGACACGACCGACCCCGATGCCTGGCTGGCGGAGGAAGCCGCTTTCCTGGCGCTGCGCGAACGCACCGGCGACCACGCGCATATCTTCTACCGCCGCCGCCCGAAGAACCATGAGCGCAAGGCCGGCAATATCGCCGAGTGGGTGCAGCGCTTCGGCGGTGCCTATCCCCAGATGCTGGTGCTGGACGCCGACAGCGTGATGGAGGGCGACGCCCTGGTGCGCCTGGCCGCGGCGATGGAAGCCCACCCGGATGTCGGCCTGATCCAGACCCTGCCGGTGATCGTCAACGGCAATTCCTTCTTCGCCCGGATGCAGCAATTCGCCGGCCGGGTCTATGGGCCGATGATCGCGGCCGGCATCGCCTGGTGGCACGGGGCGGAGGGCAATTACTGGGGCCACAACGCCATCATCCGCACCCGCGCCTTCGCCGACCACGCAGGGTTGCCGACTCTGCGCGGGCCGAAGCCCTTCGGCGGGCACATCCTGAGCCATGATTTCGTCGAGGCCGCACTGCTGCGCCGGGCCGGCTGGGCGGTGCACATGGTGCCTGCGCTGCGTGGCAGCTACGAGGAAAGCCCGCCTTCGCTGACCGATCTCGCGGTGCGCGACCGGCGCTGGTGCCAGGGCAACCTGCAGCACGCCGCGGTGCTGGCGGCGCGCGGGCTGCACCCGATCAGCCGGCTGCACCTGTTCACCGGCATCGGCAGCTACATCACCGCGCCGCTGTGGCTGCTGTTCCTGATCGTCGGCGTGTTCGGCGCGCTGGAGGTAAGGTTCATCCGGCCGAACTACTTCCCTTCCGGCCGCGCTCTGTTTCCGGAATGGCCGGTGGTGGACCCGGTGCGCGCGATGTGGCTGTTCATCGGCACCATGGCGCTGCTGCTGGTACCGAAGCTGCTGGCCTGGTTCCTGATGTTGATGAATCCCGAGGAGCGGCGCGGCATCGGCGGCGCCATCCGGTCCTTCCTGAGCATGCTGGTGGAGACGCTGGTGGCCGGGCTGCTCGCCCCGGTGACGATGCTGACGCAGAGCGTGGATGTCGCCTCCATCCTCACCGGCCGCGATTCCGGCTGGCAGCCGCAGCAGCGGGATGACGGCACGCTGGGTTGGCGCACGGTGGTCCGCTTGTACTGGCGGCACACACTGTTCGGCCTGCTGTTCGGCGCGGCCTCCTGGTTGGTCTCGCCCTTCCTGGCGCTGTGGATGCTGCCGGTGACGCTGGGCCTGGCGCTGGCGGTGCCGCTGGCGGCACTGACGGCGCGTCGGGCGACCTGGCTGCGGCAGCTCGGCATTCTGTCGATTCCCGAGGAGTCGATGCCGCCGGCGGTCCTGAATCGCGCCAACACCATCCGTCGCCGGCTGATGGAGCAGGCACGACCGATGGAGGCGGTGCAGCGCCTGTCTGCCGACCCGGCGCTGCGGGAGGCGCATGCCGCCATGCTGCCGGAGCCGCGCCGCCCACGGCAGGGCCCGCTGGACCCGGCGCTGGTGATGGGCCGCGCGAAGCTGGAGGAGGCGGAGGATCTAGGCGGTGCGCTGGCCGCGCTGACCCGGGCGGAGAAGGCCGCCGTGCTGGGCGATGCCGGCGGCGTGACGCGGCTTCTGCAACTGGCCGATGCGACCGGACCGGCCGCAGCTGTGGCGCCACAGCCCGCAGCGATGGCGGGCTGAACGGATCAGCTGAACAGCTTGCCCGCAATCATCACAACGCCCACCCAGAGCAGCAGTGAGACCACCGTGATCACCAGCAGGCTGGCACGAATGCTCAGCCGCTGTGGCGCGGGCTTGGCAGCGGAACGGACCGTCTCGGTCGGCTGCAACGGCGCGAGGGGGACAGACTTCGAGATCATGAGATCATGCGCCCAATGCTTTCTCGCCAGATCGTGATGCAAAATCCCCCATCCGGCAATAGCAAAGATTGAGACGACTTCTCGAAATGCAAGCCGTCTGCAGTTGTTCTCCGTGAGCGCGAGATTTTGCATTTAATGCAAGTTCGAAGTCGGCAGCGTCTTGGCAGCAGGTTCTTGAATGCCGGGTGAGGGGATCGAACCCCCGACCTTCGGTTTACAAAACCGCTGCACTACCGCTGTGCTAACCCGGCCAACCGGCCGTCCTTCCGAACGCGCCGGCATGGGTGACGCAGTGCGCCCCGCCTTTTCAGGTAGCGCGGCGGCTGCCCCCTGTCACCCCCGCGGCATCACGTCCCGGGCGATCCGCGCCCACACTGAATTCGCGGGGATCTGACCATTTCGTGTTGAGTCCGGCATGATATGACGGCAAGCATTTATCAGTAAAACTGTCTGGATAGCTGCTAGTGTCCAAGAAAAAATTGTTTATTGGCGCCGAATCAGCAAGTTGGCGACTGGCATGTTGATTGCAAATCCCAGAGTGGCCGCGACTGGCAAGAAGACGCTGTTCCGCCTGCTTCGGTGGTCCGTTTCCGAGAAAGGGATTCCCGCATGAGATTTCACAAGTACACGCCGCGACCGCTCGCCGCCGCCATCGGCCTCTCCGTCATCCTCGGCTCCACCCTGCTGGCGGCTCCCGCCCAGGCTGATGCCATCATCGGCGTGGTGGGTCCGCGCACGCTGGTCGGCTTCGATTCGGCGACGCCGGATACCTTCACCACCACCCTCGAAGTCACGGGCATGGCAAGTGACGTGATCCGCGGCATCGACTTCCGTCCCGCCACCGGGCAGCTCTATGCCTTCGGCCAATCCGGCGGGCTGTAACACGGTGGATATGGTCAGCGGCGCGGCGACCAGCATCGGCCCGGGCGTGCCGGTCCCGGCCGGCGGCTTCGAGGCGGGCTTCTCCTTCAACCCCACCGTGGACGCCATTCGGGTGACCACCGCAGATGACGTGAACCGCCGCGTCAACCCGACGGCCGGCACCACCATCATCGACGGCACGCTCAGCTATTCGGCGGGTGATCCGAATGCAGGCGTCAATCCGACCATCACCGCCGTCGCCTATGCCAACCAGGTCGCGGGCAGCGTCGCGACCACGACCATCTTTGGCATCGATGCGGCGACCTCCTTGCTGGTCACCATCAACCCCGCCAATGCCGGCATCGTCAGCACGATCGGCGCGCTCGGCCTCAACCTGTTCGGTCCGACCACCGGCTTCGGCCTCGCCTTCGACATCGATGGCGAGACCGGCATCGCCTATGCCAGCCTGCCGAACGCAATGGGCCGCCTCGGGCCGAGCGGCCTGTTCACCGTGGACCTGAACAGTGGCCTTGCCACCTTCCTCGGCGGCTATGGCGACAGCACGGTGCGGGAGATCACGGTGGGTCAGCTCGGCGCTGTGGCGGTGCCGGAGCCGGCTTCGCTGGCGCTTCTCGGCACCGGGCTCCTCGGCCTGCTGGGCCTGCGGCGCCGCCGCGCCCGCTAACTGCCGCGTGCGCTGACCGCCGCGACGAACGCGCGCATCCGGGCGCACCGAATGGCCGCAAGGCCGCGACGGGCCGGGCCATGGCAGGTGTGCCGACCATGGCCCGGAAACCGCCGCCTGGAGCACGCCCGGTGTCGTGCTGCACAAGCTGTGGTGCCTGCAGACGGAAGTCCGTTCTGGCTGGCTCGGGCAGAAAGGATCGTGCCTAGGCGTGCCCCACCTGGCCGAAGGCGTCGTCATTGGTGGCGCGTACCACGGCGGCGAACAGCCGCAGCGCGTCCGGGCCGCCGCGGTCCGAGAGCGTGCCCTGCTCCATCTCCTCGGCCAGCAACTCCGCATGCTCCGCCAGCGTCTCCGCCGCGCGACGCAGGGCTTCGCGTGACAGGACGAGCTGGAGGTCCTCCGGCAAGGTGTTCCAATCGGCTATTCGCATGGCGGTCCCAGCATTCGGGGGCGCCGTCCTGGCGAAAGGCCGCTGGGTGGGTTGCGGCAGCCATAGAATGGCAGACCGAAATTGCCGGACCGTGAACGCCACATCGGTTCAGGCGAAGCGCAGTTCCACGCGCCCCAGCGTGTCGAATTCCACCACCACCTCGGTGGGACCCTCGATCCAGATCGGCGGGGTGACGGAGCCGAGAAATACCACCTGCCCGGCCCGCAGCCCGCCGAACACGGCGGCAGCGGGAGAGGCGGCGAGCCAGGCCAGCGCCGCCATCGGATGTCCAAGCAGATCGGCGCCGACGCCCTCGCCGCGCAGCGACCCGCCCACATGCATCCGCCCGCGCGTGGCGCCGAGGTCGAGCGCGCGCCAATCGGCCGCCGGTGCGCCGAGCACGCCGCCGGCATGAAATACCTGGTCCGCGATCAGCGTCGGGGTGCCGAGGGCGGCGAGATCATCATAGCGCTTCTCGACGATCTCGATGGCGGCGAAGACCTCCGCCACCGCGGCCTCGGCCTGTTCGCGGGTGCAGGGGCCGGCGGGCAGGTCGGCGCCCAGCCGCAGCCCCACCTCGCATTCCACCCCCGGCGCCACGAAATCCGCCAGCCGCACCGTGGCGGGCGAGCCGTGCAGCCCGGCGGCGGGGACGAAACCGGCAGCCGGCCCGGTCAGGCCGAGATAGGCCTGCATCTGCCGCGTGGTGGCGCCGATCTTGAAGCCGGCGGGCGGAATGGCGCCCATGGCCTGCGCCACCTCCCGCTGCACGGCGTAGCCGCCGGCGGTATCGGCCGGGGCATGCGCGCCGAGCGGGACCAGGTTCTGCCGCGCGCGGCGGGCGGCCAGGATGGCGGTGGCGGCGGGGCTGGTCATTCGGCGTCTTCCTCCGCAACGGGCTCCTCGCCCTCATCCTGCTCCAGCATCTCGTCCTGCATGTCGTCCTGCGGGTCGGGCGCCTCGTCATCCGGGAGATCGCCGCGGGCGATCTCGTAGAGTGCGACGGCGGCGGCGGCGGCGACGTTCAGGCTCTCGACCTCCGGCACCATGGGCAGGCGCACCAGCTCGTCGCAGGTTTCGCGCTGCAGGCGGCGCAGGCCCGCATCCTCGGCGCCCAGCACCAGCACGCAGCGGCGGTCGCGCGGCACCGCCTCGCCCAGGGTCCGCTTGCCCTCACCGGCCAGGCCGAGCACCCAGAAGCCGGCTTTCTGCAAGGCGACGATGGCGCGGGAGAGGTTCACCTCCCGCGAGATCGGCACCAGTTCCAGCGCGCCGGAGGCAGCCCGGGCCAGAGCGCCGGTCTCGGGCGGGGCGTGGCGGTCCTGCATCACCACGCAGGCGGCGCCGAAGGCGGCGGCAGAGCGCAGGATGGCGCCGACATTGCGCGGATCCGTCACCTGGTCCAGCACCAGCACCGGGCCGGGGCGGCTGGCGATGCAATCCTCCAGCGGCAGCGGCTGCAAGGGCTCGCTCAGCAGGGCGGCGCCCTGGTGGATGGAATCCTCCAGCAGGAAGGTCTGGAAGCGGTTGCGCTCCACCCGTTCGGCCGGGATGCGCCAGGACTGGCGCGGCAGGCGTTCGGCCAGCGCGGCCTCCGCCTCCACCGTCAGCAACAGGCGCTTCAGGCGACGGCGCGGGTTGGCGAGCGCGGCGGCCACCGCGTGCAGGCCATACAGCCACAGCGTCCCGCCCGGTGCCGCATCCCGGATAATGGCAGCCTGGGAGGGGCGGGGCAGCTTGGCGGGCGGTGCGACGGGCACGCTGCGCGGGGCCTTCGCCTCGCCGCTGCCGCGCCGGTCACGGCCGCGCGGCGTGGCCTCCGGCGCCTCGGCCGGCGCGGGGGCGGGCCCGCGGGGGCCGCGATCGGCGGTGCGGGCGAAGCCGCGATCCGTCTTGCCGGCGGCGCCGCGGGACGGCTTGGACCCGAAGCTGCGCGCGGATTTGGCCCCGAAGCCACGCGGCCCGTCGCCGAGGGGGCGCTTGCCCGCCGTGCCGCGCAGCGCCGGCCCGCCAACGGAACGGGAAGGGCGTTCGCCGAGCGGGCGGAAGGGGCGGTCCTCGCCAGGGTCGCGCGACGGGCGGGGGCTTTCCTCCCGCGGTGCACGGGCCCTGTCCTCCCGCATGGGGCGGGGGGCCTGGTCGCGCGAGGCCCGGGCGGGCTCGGCGCGGGGTGCCGTGTCCCGAGGCGCATCGTCTCGCGATGCGCGGGGGGCGCGGGGTGCGTCGCTGCGCGCAGCGCGGGGTGCGTCGCTGCGCGCAGCGCGGGGTGCGTCGCTGCGCGCAGCGCGGGGTGCGTCGCTGCGCGCAGCGCGGGGTGCATCGCCTCGCG
>LNFM01002629.1_pt1 | contig 37916 bp, 39 predicted proteins | sample 596031 | NCBI WGS metagenome assembly LNFM01 (sample SAMN04254537, study PRJNA301005) | activated carbon metagenome | isolation source: dual media filters at the Ann Arbor, Michigan drinking water treatment plant | place: USA: Ann Arbor | reverse complement strand
GGCAAACGCCATGTAGGCGGGGCCGAAGCCGAAACGGTCGATCATCACCCCGGCGATGATCGGGCCGATCATGTGGCCGCTGGAATAACCGAGGCTCAGCGTGGAGAAGTTGCGCGTGCGTTCGGCGGCGCTGCCGAGGGTGCCGGCGAGGTTCTGCACCGCGACGTTGAAGAACACGAAGCCGATGCCGATCAGCGGTGCCGACAGGAACAGCGCCGGCAGTGTCGGCGACAGGGCGGGTATCACCAGTCCGGCGGCGAAGGCGATGGTGCCGCCGAGCATCGGCCAGCGCGAGCCGTAACGGTCTGATATGCGGCCGACGACCAGTGCAAATCCGAGCTGGAAGATCGAGTAGGAGGCGATCAGCACACCGATCAGCATCGGACCGGCGCCCAGACTCAGCGCGAGCAGCGAGGCGACGACGCGGCTGCCCATGTGGCCACCCTGCATGGCCAGTGTCAGCAGGGTGACGACGGTGATCGGTTTCAAGTGCGGACTTTCAAAAGGGAACTCTCGAAAAAACGGGGCGCCGCCGCCCTTCAAGGCAGGGGCGCCCCGCAGGCCGATGAAGGGGGGTCAGGACGCGTAGCCGGGGCATTCCCGGTCGAGCTTGCGCACCGCGGCCGTTTTCGCCGTAGATGAAATTGCCCTGGTCGATCGTGTGTTTGACGATTTCGCCGGGCAGGTGGTTCAGTTCGGCGCCGCCGGTCATCGCGGTGATCTGCATCTTGCAGGCGCGTTCGAGGCGGTACATGCGCGCGAACATCTCGCCGACACTGCGGCCCACGGTCAGTGTGCCGTGGTTGCGCAGGATCAGCATGCTGCCGTCACCGAGGTCGCGCACCAGGCGTTCGCGTTCGTTGTGATCCTCGGCGACACCCTCGAAATCGTGGTAACGCACCTGGGACAGCGCGGTCAGCGACATCTGGGTCAGCGGCAGCAGGCCCTGTTTCTGCGAGGCGACGGCAACGCCATACTGGGTATGGCAGTGCATCACCGCGTCGGCTCCCGGGCAGTTCATGTGCACCGCGCTGTGGATGGTGAAGCCGGCGGAGTTGACTTCGTACGGCGAATCCGACAGCTTGCGGCCGTCGACATCGCACTTGATCAGGTCGGACGCGGTCATTTCCTCGAACAGCAGGCCGTAGGGATTGATCAGGAACTGGTCATGGCGGCCGGGGACGCGGCAGGAGATGTGGGTGCCGAGCATGTCGGTCCAGCCCATCATCGCGGTCAGCCGGTAGGCGGCGGCCAGTTCGACGCGGGCCTGCCATTCGGCGGCGTCGATGCCGCGGGCGGCGCGGGTGCTGCGTTTGCGGGGTGCCGCGGTTTTTTTGCGGGTGGAGGCGATGCGTTTTTTCATATCGTGGATTCCCGTGCGGTGGTTGCGGCGGCGGATGAGGCCGCACATTCAGCTATGCATGAATGCCGCTAGAATACCGCAACCGGCTGCAAATGTTGCATCTGCAGCGTGATCCGCCGTGAATCAATCCACATCATGAACATGACGGGGATGGATCCGGAACGAAGACAGCAGGACAAGGAGACTCCGATGAAGCAACTCAGATTTCCCGCGGTATTCATGCGTGGCGGCACCAGCAATGCCGTGGTGTTCAAGCAGCAGGACCTGCCGGCCGACCGTGCGCTGTGGGATGAAATTTTCCTCGCTGCGATCGGCAGCCCCGATCCCAACGGCCGCCAGCTCGACGGCATGGGCGGCGGCGTGTCCTCGCTGTCCAAGGTCTGCGTGGTCGGACCGTCGACGCGGCCCGATGCCGACATCGACTACACCTTTGCCCAGGTGCAGGTGAAGGAGGCCAAGGTCGACTACGGCGCGAACTGCGGCAACATGTCTTCGGCGATGGGACCCTTTGCAGTCGATGAGGGCCTGGTCAGGGTGTCGGGACGGGAAGCGCTGGTGCGCATCCACAACACCAACACCAAAAAAATCATCCATGCGCTGTTCAGCATTGATGACGGCCTGGCTGCGGTCGACGGCGACCTGGCCATTCCCGGCGTATCCGGCACCGGTTCGCCGGTGAAGCTGGAATTCCGCGATCCCGGCGGTGCGACCACCGGCAAACTGCTGCCCACCGGCAATGCCGTCGATGTCCTGGATGTGCCGGGTGTCGGCAAAATCCGCGCATCGCTGGTCGATGCCGCCAACGCGACGGTGTGGATCAAGGCTGAGGACATCGGTCTCTCCGGCACCGAACTGCCGGAACCGCTGGAGGCGAATGCCGGGGCGATGCAGAAACTGTCGGCGATCCGCATCGCCGGCTCGGTGGCGATGGGCATCGCGGCGAATGCGGACGAGGCCGCAAAAAAGAAGTCGATCCCCTTCATCGGTTTTGTCTCGCCGGCGCAGGATGCGAAGCTGCTGTCGGGGGAGACCATCGCCGGCAAGGATATCGACCTCACGGGCCGGGTCATTTCCAACGGCCAGCCGCACCGTGCGCTGCCGCTGACGGTGTCGCTGTGCATGGCGGTGGCCGCGCGCATCGAAGGCAGCGTGGTCAACGAGGTGCTGCGCAAGGGCGGCGATGTCGAGGCGCCGATCCGCATCGGCATGCCCTCGGGCATCCTGACCGTGGCGGCAACCGTGAAACACAAGGACGGCGGCTGGCACGCCGAGCAGGGCGCCTTTTATCGCACCCAGCGCCGCATGTTCGAGGGCCAGGTGCTGCTGCGCGCGTCGCGGGTGCCGGGGCTGGCATCCGCCGGCGCCCGGAAGGTCGCTTAAAAGTTGTTTATAATCAAATACTTATGATATATACGGCGGGGCATCTCAGCCCTGCCGCACGAGGCTGACCAGGCGTCCCGCATCCAGCGTGCGTGCCTGCGCCTGCATCTCCGGCAGGTAACGTCCCTGCAGGTTTTTTGCTTCGCCCAACATGTCGTTGAAGGCCTCGCGCAGCATCTGCGTGTTCAGCGTGCGGCCGCCGGCGTAGTAGTGGCGCGCGACATGACCCAGCGCATAGGTGCTGGCGAAACTCATGCCGGAGCTGACAGCCTGTTTGCCGAGGCCGCCGAGCAGGCCGCCACCGACGCTGCGCAGCAGTCCGCCGAGGAGTTTGCGTCCCGCCTGTTCCAGGTACTGCGAGGTCAGGCCGACACCCGCGGTCGCCAGGAAATCCTTGATGTGGCCGCGGTCGAGCTCATAACCGTAGGACTTGCCGATGCGGTAGACCAGCTTCATCTGCAGCGGAATGATCGCCATGGTGGACAGCGATTCAGGCAGCAGCTCAATCGCGCCGTTGAGGATCGCGGCATTGAGGATGGCCTTGTCCATTTCCTCGCGGGTCATTGTTGATGCGGCGCTGACCGTTGCGGCCGGCGCCAGCGGCGCGCCGGCGATGGACTCCGCCTGCGCGCTGAAACTGCCGGCCTGCGCGGCATCGAGGCCCAGCGCGACACGCAGTGATTCGAGGAATTCGCGTTCCGCCGGCGATTGCGCGCCGTCGGCATCGCAGACGCAGACCGCCATTTCGAAAGCAAGCTGGCGCGACTCGGGCGTGACCAGCATAGCCGCCGCCTGGGGCAGCGACGCGCGCTTCAGCAGCACGTCCTGGACAAGCGCGGAGAGGTTGATCGAGGTTTCACCGGCGAGGGTTTCGGCGATGTTTTTGACTTCGGCGCGCTCGCGCTCGTGTTTGCTGCCGTCGGCGAATGCCGCCATCAGGCATACCGTCAGCACGGCCTTGCGTTCCTGCTCGTTCATCGGGGATTTCCTTGTTTACGGAACGCGGATTGGGCAATCCGCGGCGCGACAAGTTCCGCGCCGCGCAATTGCTCAGCCCGGCCGCGCCGCAGTCAGTCCGCCGTCGACAACGAGGTGGGTTGCCGTGATGTAGCGCGCTTCGTCGGATGCCAGGAACAGCACGGCATGCGCGGTATCCCAGGCATCACCCATGCGGCCGATCGGCACCGCGGCATGGCGTTTGGCAACCAGGTCCTTCGCGGCCCCGGGGCCCAGCTGTTTCATCAGCCGTTCCTCGACCAGCGGCGTGTGCATGGTGCCGACGATGACGAGATTGCAGCGGATGCCTTTCTTGACGTAGGCGATCGCGGTCGAGCGTGTAAAGCCGAGCAGGCCGGATTTCGCGGTGCTGTAGGCGACATGCACGCGGCCGTCGACCTGGTGGGCAAAACCGGCGACCGAGGAGATGTTGACGATCGCGCCGCCGCCCTGTTTCTCCATCACCGGCAGCACGTGTTTGCAGCCGAGGAAGGCGGTTTTCAGGTTGTGATCGAGCTGGCGCTCCCAGACTTCGACGTCCATGCTCACCGGGTCACCGGGCGCAGAACCGCCGACATTGTTGACCAGGATGTCGATGCGGCCGAATTTCGCGATGCAGGCATCAACCGCGGCCTTGACTGCGGCGGAGTCGGTCATGTCGCAGGGATGGGCGACAAAGCTGCCGCCTTCGCCCTCGATGATTTTGCGGGTTTCCTCCATCGCCGCGGGATCACGGTCGGTGCCGAAAACCTTTGCACCCTGCCGCGCGAGCAGCACCGCGGTGGCCTTGCCGTTGCCCCAGCCTGCGCCGATGCTGCCGGCGCCGCCGATGAAGGCGATTTTTCCATTGAGATCCAGCATGCGGGTTTTTCCGGTTGATGATCGGGTCCGGATTATCGCCCGCCGCGACCGGCGGGGAAACCCGCCCTGGCACGTCATGGAATCAGCTGTCGCAATACTTCGCGGACCAGATATTCCCAGCCCAGCGTGCCGTCAATCAGCGCCGGGAACAGTCCCGCCGCCGACAGGGCGAGCATGGCGGCGCCGAAGGCGGCGGGCGGCGTTGCCCGCTTCATGCCCGTGCATCAGTGGCAGCTGCCACCGGTGCGCAGTTCCGCATCGTTGTGGGCATCCCGGGTTTTGCCGGGCGGCAGATTCTCCAGCGCGCGGCTCAGCGTGTCGCGCAGGTCATGCAGCACCACGGGTTTCAGGCGCAGCGTGAAGGCGCCGATGTGCAGCTGCATGATGTCGCAATCCGCGCAGTGTTCGACCTCGGCAACCAGGCCGCGCGCAATGATTTTCCGGTGAACGGGCGAAGGCATCGCGGTTTGCGTTCAGTGGCGGAGGGGGAGGAGGGTGTTGCGCCACTGCGGCAACAGGGCATCGGCGAGTTTGTGCAAGGCCTCGGCGGAGCCGTCGCCGCAGGCCTGCGACAGGCAGGCCAGCCGCCGGGCGATGGCGCAGATCAGCAGCGGGCAGGGGCTGCGCAGCTGGTGCGACATCAGCGACAGGATCACTGCGGCATGGCCGGCGCCGCTGATCGCGGGCGCTTGTTCGATGCGGGGTTCGGGTGCGGGGCTTGCAGGCATTGCGGATCTCCGGGTTTCAGTCGGGGCTGGCGATCGCGCAGGAACATCCGCGGGCTGGCGGGGTGGCGGTGCGGCGGAACATGCCGCCGCGCCGGCTGGTCATTTGGTCAGGATCAGCCCGCCCTTGCTGGTCGCGCGCAGCGTGTAGACAGCGCCCCGGTGTTCGATGCGCAACAGGCCCTGGCCGCCGAGCAGCCGCAGGCTGCTGATTTCCGGAGGGGTGTCCGGAGCGGTGCTGCCGGTGACCGGCGGATTGGGGGTCTGGGGATCGGCGCTCTGGGTCGATGGCATGGCGGACATGGATATCACCTGATCAGCTGAATATAAATGAGAATGATTCTCAATATATATCACTGATCCAGCCGGGTCAACCACTTCGGCAGGGTGGCGCCACCGCGCCTCCTGCCTAGAGCCGCACCGGCTCCGCGCTGATGGCCGGGCGCAGCACTGCGCAGAGGGGCAGCGTGATGAAGATCGCAAGGCCCATCAACGCGATCGCGCTGGTGATGCCGAAATGGTCACCGGCAAGTCCGTAGCCCAGTGGCGCGGCAATGCCGCAGACCGAACCCAGGGTGTAGATCAGGCCGAAGGCGCGCGGCAGGCGGTCCGCTTCGACGAGATCGCCGGTGGTGGCGTACAGTACCGACGAGGTGCCCTGCAGCACGATGCCGATCACCGGCAGCAGCAGGAACGCCGCGAGCCCCGGCAACGCAACCGCAGCGAGAATGCCGGCGCCGGTGGCGATTTCGGTGATGACGATGGTGCGGATGATGCCTACGCGTTCGGCGAGCAGGCCGCAGGCGAACTTGCCCGCCATGCCGCCGACGAGTATCAGCGGCACCGACAGCGCGGCCCAGCCGGTCGACAGGCCCTTGTCGATCATCAGGAAGGCGATCAGCGTCAGGAAACCGACGCGTGTGCTGCTGTCGATGATCTCGATCAGGCACAGTGCGGTGAAGCCGCGGCGGTTGCGGATGCCCCAGCCGCCGCGCCGCGCCGCCGGCGCGGAATCTGCCGCGCGCGCCGGCATGGCGGCGGCAATCCGGAAAAAGATCACGCCGGCAATCAGCATGCCGGCGATGCCGTAGAGCGTCACCGGCCCCTGCCAGGAATAACCCGCCATCAGCAGCAGGCTCAGCAATCCGCCGAAGGCGAATTTTCCGACATCGCCGAACAGGTTGTAGGTGCCCAGCGCGGTGCGCCGGCCGGCTTCGGGATAGGCATTGGAGATGATCGTTGAACACAGCGGATGCTGGACCGCGGAGCCGACGCCGGCAAAAAACAGCGCGATGAGGATCATCCAGAAACCGGAGACATGACCGAGCGCGGCAAACGCGGCGCCCGCCAGCAGTGTGCCGGCGGCCAGCAGGTTGCGTTCGCCGAAACGTTCGGCGACCAGCCCGGCGGGGATCTGGAACGCGGCCATCGCCGTGCGGTGCGCGGCGCGGATCATGCCGACCTGCGCCAGCGACAGGCCGAAGGTCTGCGCCAGCAGCGGCAGCAGCACGTAAGTGAGGTCGGAGAGGCCGTCGTGCAGCGTGTGCGCCGCACAGCAGGCCGTCAGCGAACGCCTGGAACGGGCTGTTTTCAAGTCTGCAACAGCCTTCTCATGCGCGGGCAGGCGTGAATGAAATAAAATCGGCGGGTCGACATGAAAGTCCTGCAATGATTTTTGTCATTTACGCGTTTTCCGCGATTTTTGTGCTGCTTGCCCTGGCCCTGCTGTTCACCTGGTGGCGCATGCGCCATCCCGGTGCCCTGCTGCTGGCGGCCACCTATGCCATGGCGGCCGCGCTGGCACTGATGTTCGAGGCCTGGTGGCCTCTGGTGATCGGCTTCCTGTCGGCCTGGGCGCTGAGGCTGATGGGGCTCGATCCCGGTGCGGCAGCGGCGCAGCGCGACAAGTCCTGAAGGTCTTCATCCTCCCCGCATTCCGGGGTGAATGGCCGCCCGGTTTCATTCAGGCTGCAGATTGGCCTTTTTTGCAACCTCGCGCCAGCGGCTGATTTCCGCGGCCAGGGTTTTGGTGAATGCCGCAGGTGTGCTGGTCTCCGGCAGCAGGCCCTGCGCCAGCAGCGCATCGCGGACCTGGGGCAGCGCGATCGCGGCCGTGAATTCGCGGTGCAGACGGTCAACGATGGCGCGCGGGGTTTTCGCCGGCGCGAACACGGCCAGCCACAGTGTCACTTCGAAATTCGCGATGCCCGCTTCCTGGGCCGTGGGCACATCGGGCAGGGCCGGGGCGCGCTTGCTGCCGGTGACGGCGAGCGGCCGCAGCCTGCCGGAGCGCACATGCGGCAGCACCGGTGCCATGGTGCCGAACTGCAGTTCGATGCGGCCGGCAATGGTGTCGACCACCGACTGCGCCGAACTCTTGTAGGCGATCGGCGTCAGCTTGACGCCGGTGAGGCTCGACAGCAGTTCCCCGCCCAGCCGCGCCATGCTGGCATTGCCGACGGTGGTGTAGCGGATTTCTCCCGGTTTCGAACGTGCCAGCGCGATCAGCTCCTGCAGGTTTTTCGCGGCGACCGCCGGATGCACGGCAAGGATGTAGGGCAGGTGGCCGATGGTGGTGATCGGGATGAAATCGCGCTGCGGGTTGTAGCTGAGGTGCGGATTCAGTGCCGGCGCCAGCGCATGGGTGCTGGTGGTGCCGCCGGTCAGCGTGTAGCCGTCGGGTGTCGCGCGGGCACCGACTTCAACGCCGATCGCGCCACTGGCGCCGGCGCGGTTGTCGATGACGATCGATTGTCCCAGCGCATCAGCCACCCGCGGCGTGATCACCCGTGCCGCGGCATCGACGGAACTGCCGGCCGGGAATGGCGCGACCAGGCGGATTGGCCGCGACGGCCAGGTGTCGGCGGCAAGTGCGCCGCCGGTGGCAAGAGCCAGCGCGAAGGCCAATACGGATTTTGCTTTGATCATCACAATTTCTCCTCCAGTCCGGTAATCAGGTCGGCAATGTCATCCAGCGCGTTGAACCGCGGTTGCGCGGCGATGTGCGGGGTGATCAGCACGTTGTTGAACGTCAGCAGTTCGTCATCGTCGCGGCCCGGGGCCTCGTACAGCGGGTCGAGCGCAAAGCCGCCGAGCCGTCCCGAGCGCAGCGCGCCGATCAGCGCGTCGCGGTCGACGATTTCCGGGCGCGAGATGTTGATCAGCCGCGCGCCGGGTTTCATGCGGGCGAAGCGGCCGGCGTCGAACAGGCCGCGGGTGTTGTTGTTGCCGGGCAGGCAGATCACGATCCAGTCGCCGGTTTCGAGCAGCGTGTCGAGGCCCGCGTAATGCGCGCTGTGGCGGGTTTCGATGTCAGGCGGCAGCCGGGTGCGCTGGTGGTAGAGGATGTTCATGCCGAAGGCCGCGCCGCGCAGGGCCAGTTCGCGGCCGATCTCGCCGAGGCCGACGATGCCCAGCGTGCTGCCGTGGAGCAGGCTGATGCCGGGGACCCGTGCCCAGTTGGAATTCGCGGTATGCCGGCGGTCGTAGGTGCGCGGCGCAAAACCCGCGGCCTGCAGGGATGCGGTGCTGATGCGGTTGGCAACCTCGTGAAGGCGGCGCGACAGGCCGAGCATCAGCGCGAAGGCATGTTCGGCACAGGCAATGTTGGCGCGGCGGCGGATCGTCAGCAGCGGGACACCGCGGGCCGCGCAGGCCGCGGCATCGATGCCGGACGGGATTGCCCCGTATTTCTGCACCGCCCTCAGCCGCGGCGCGATCGCGAGTTCGTCGCGGCCCAGCGGCAGCGATTCCACCACCGCGAAGTCGGCGCCGGGAAGCGCGGCATGCAGCGCCGGCAGGTCGTCGACCAGCGTGACCTTCGCCGGCAGCAGCTTCGGCAGCCGGCGGCGCAGCTGCTGCAGCCAGCCCGGGAAGTCCGGCAGATCGTGCGCAAAAAAATCGGCGTAGGCCGCGATGCGCTGCGGATCGGTCGCGGGATCGAGCACGACGCCGATCAGGCGCAGGAAGGGATCGTCCTCGACGACGAGGGTCGGCCGGTCCGCGCTCATGCGGCCGCCGCGTTTTCGGGGTCGATGCGCAGCGCGCGCGCGACCCGGGTGTGCATGTTGTAGGCGCCGGCCAGCACGGTGATGTCGACGATGGCCTGGTCATCGAAATGGCGCTTCAGTGCCTCGTGCAGCGCGTCGGGCACCTCGATCTGGCGGGTCATCGCGTCGGTCCAGGCCAGCGCCGCGAGCTGGGCCGGCGTGAACAGCGGGCCCGGCTCCGGGTCGGCGAGCGCGGCAACCTGTGCGGGCGTGACGCCGGCTTTCAGCGCATGGCCGCTGCCGTGGATGCGCGCCTGGTATTCGGCGCCGTTGAGCAGGGACACGCGCAGGATGATCATCTCGCGCAGCGCCGCATCGAGCGTGGTGCCGTAACGCACCGTGCTGTTGAAATCAAGCCAGCCGGCGGCAACCGCGGGGCTGTTCATCAGCACGCGGTAGAGATTGATCAGCCGGCCGCGCTCGGCCTTGACGCGTGCGATGAAAGGGGCGAGGTCGCTGCGCTCCTCGCCGATCAGGGGAACCCGGGCCATGTTTTCGCCGTCTTCAGTGGGTTGTCTTGTCGAGTCCGGCCGCCTTGACGACCCTGGACCATTTTTCGATTTCGCTGCGCAGGAAGGCGGCGAATTCCTCCGGCGTGTTGCCGGAGGGATCGGCGCCCATCGCCGTCAGGCGTTCGCGCACCTTCGGGGTCTGCATGCCGCGCGCGATTTCCGCCTGCAGCCGGCTGATGATTTCGGCCGGCGTTTTGGCCGGGGCCAGCATGCCGAACCATACCGTGACCGCGTAGCCGGGCAGTCCGGACTCGGCGACGGTCGGCAGTTCGGGAATCGCGGGTGAACGTGTCGGTCCGGTGACCGCGAGGCCGCGCAGCCGGCCCGATTTGACATGGGGTGCGCTGACCAGCATGTCGGCGAAACCGATCATCACTTCGCCACTGAGCAGCGCGGTGACGCTGGGGGCGGCGCCCTTGTACGGCACGTGGGTCATCCTGATGTTGGCCAGATGCGAAAAATACTCGCCGGCAAGATGTTGTGCGCCGCCGAGGCCGCCGGAGGCGTAGATCAGCGCGCCGGGCTGTTTGCGGGCCAGCGCGAGGAATCCGCGCACGTTTTTCACCGGCAGCGAGGGATGCACGACCATCACGTTGTTGACGCCGGCGATCAGGCTCACCGGCGCAAAGTCGCGCTGCGCGTCGTAGCCGGTGCGGTTGCCCAGGCTCGGCGCGACACTGAAGGAGATGCCGACCATGTTGAAGTTGTAGCCGTCGGCCGGCAGCCTGGCCGCTGCGGCCGTGCCGAGGTGTCCGCTGTTGCCTGGCCGGTGGTCCAGCAGCACCTGCTGGCCCCAGGTTTCGGTCAGGTGCTGGCCGACCGCGCGGGTCAGGATGTCGGTGGGGCCGCCGGGCGCGTAGGGGACGATTACCCGCAGCGGGCGGTTGGGCCAGTTCTGTGCCTGCGCAGTGCCGGCGAAGGCCAGGCCGCCGAGCAGGACGGCCGTGATCAGATGGTGACGGCGAAGCATGGTGTTTCTCCTCCCTTGTTTTTTGTGGGGTCTATTTTACCGTTCCGTACCCGCCGCCGCCCGGTGTCTCGATGATGAACAGGTCGCCGGGCTGCATCGTGGTGCCGGCGCAGGCGCCGAGTTCTTCGATGCGGCCGCCGGCGCGTTCGACGGCATTGCGGCCGGTCGCGCCATTGCCGCCGCCGGCCATGCCGTAGGGCGGCACGCGGCGATGGCCGGAGAGGATCGCGGCGGTCATCGCCTCGAGGAAGCGGATTTTCCTCACCGCGCCGTCACCGCCGCGCCAGCGTCCTTCGCCGCCGCTGCCCCTGCGGATCGCGAATTCCTCCAGCCGCACCGGGTAACGCCATTCCAGCACCTCGGGATCGGTCAGGCGCGAGTTGGTCATGTGGGTCTGCACGCAGGACGTGCCGTTGAAACCACGCGGCTCGTCTTTGCCGCCTTCCAGAATGCCGGCGCCGGAGCCGCCGGCTATCGTTTCGTAGTACTGGTGGCGTTCGTTGCCGAAGGTGAAGTTGTTCATCGTGCCCTGCGAGGCGCCCATCACGCCCAGCGCGCCGTAGAGTGCGTCGGTGACGCACTGCGAGGTCTCGACGTTGCCGGCGACCACGGCAGCCGGATGGCGCGGGTTGAGCAGCGAACCTTCGGGCACGATCACCGTCAGCGGCTTCAGGCAGCCGGCGTTGAGCGGGATGTCATCGTCGACCAGGGTGCGGAAGACGTAGAGCACCGCGGCCATGGTCACCGCGTAGGGCGCGTTGAAGTTGTCGGCGCCCTGGGCGGAGCTGCCGCTGAAATCGATGACGGCGCTGCGGGTTGCCGCATCGACGCGGATCGCGACGCGGATCACCGCGCCGTGGTCCATTTCATAACTGAAGCTGCCGTCGCGCAGCCGGCTGATGACCCGGCGCACCGCCTCCTCGGCGTTGTCCTGCACGTGTTGCATGTAGGCGGCAACGACGTCGAGGCCGTATTGCGCGACCATTTTTCCGAGTTCCAGCGCGCCCTTGCGGTTGGCGGCGATCATCGCCTGCAGGTCGGCGATGTTCTGGTCGATGTTGCGCGCCGGATGTTTCGCCGAGGCGAACAGCGCGCGGGTTTCCGCTTCGCGCAGGCGCCCGTCGCGGGCCAGCAGGAAGCCGGAAATCAGCACGCCTTCATCGTCGATGTGGCGGCTGTCCGGCGGCATCGAACCGGGTGTGATGCCGCCGACGTCGGCGTGGTGGCCGCGGGAGCCGGTGTAGAACAGCACCTCGCGGCCGGCGGCGTCGAAGACCGGCGTGATCACCGTGATGTCGGGCAGGTGGGTGCCGCCGGCATAGGGGTCGTTGAGCATCCAGGCGTCGCCCGGACGCAGCTTGCCGCGCGAGGCGGCGATCACCGCCTTCACGCTTTCGCCCATGGAGCCGAGGTGCACGGGCATGTGCGGCGCGTTGGCGATCAGCTGTCCGTCGTGATCAAACAGCGCGCAGGAAAAATCGAGGCGCTCCTTGATGTTCACGGAATACGCGGTGTTGGCGAGTGTCGCGCCCATCTGTTCGGCGATCGACATGTAGAGATTGTTGAAGACTTCCAGCAGCACCGGATCGGCGCGGGTGCCGGCGCGTGCCGGCGCGCGTGCGGCGCGGCGCGTCAGCAGCAGCTCGCCGCGTGGTGAGACTTCAGCCTGCCAGCCGGGCTCGACCACGGTCGTCGCGCCGGCATCCGCGAGCAGGGCGGGACCGGTGATGCGCGTGCCCGGCGCCAGCCTGTCGCGGTGATGGACCGGCGCGTCGTGCCATTGACCTTCGGCATGGAGCCGGGTCCGTGCCGCGGGTGCTGCACTTGCGGCAGGCAGGTCTGCAACCCGGACTGCAGGCGCCTCGTGGCGGCCGATCGCTTCCACCGACAGTGCTTCGATCACCAATGCACGCTCCGGCATCAGGAAACTGTAACGCTCGAGGTACTGCGAGGTGAAGGCGGCGCGCATTGTCTCCGCGCTCCCCCAGTCGACGGTGAGCGTGGTGTCGGTGCCGGCATACTTGAGATGGGCACGCGGGTGCAGCGTGATCATTTCCGCCCTTACACCCTGGCCCCGTACTTCTTCGTGCAGTGCGGTGCCGAGCGTGGCGATTGCCGCATTGCCCCGTTGCACCGCTGCATCGTCGAGCACCGCTTCGAGGGCCAGTTCACGCATCGCGGTGATGTCGGCTAGGCCCATGCCGTAGGCGGACAACAGGCCGGCGAGCGGATGGATCAGCACCTGCGGCATGCCCAGCGCGTCGGCGACCAGGCAGGCATGTTGTCCGGCAGCGCCGCCGAAACAGGCCAGTGTGTAGGTCGTGATGTCGTGGCCGCGCTGCACCGAGATTTTCTTGATCGCGTTGGCCATGTTTTCGACGGCGATCCGCAGGAAACCTTCGGCCATCGCTTCGATTGATTGTAAGTCATTGTTTTTATTGATAATTTTTCGATGCAGCGCAGCAAGCTGCCGGCGCGCCGCGGCCAGGTCCAGCGGCTGGCGACCGTCGCTGCCGAACACCCGCGGAAAAAAATCCGGATGGATGCGGCCGAGCAGCGCATTGCAGTCGGTGATGGTCGCCGGGCCACTTTTGCCATAACAGGCGGGACCCGGATCTGCGCCGGCGGAATCGGGGCCGACGCGCATGCGCGAGCCATCGAAATGCAGGATTGATCCGCCGCCGGCGGCGACGGTGTGGATCGACAGCATCGGCGCACGCACCCGCACACCGGCAACCTGGGCGTCGAAGCTGCGTTCCAGCGCCGACAGGTCGCGGCCGGCAAAATGCGCGACGTCAGTGGATGTGCCGCCCATGTCGAAACCGATGATGCGTTCGCAGCCCGCGGCGAGGGCGGTGCGCGCGGCGCCGACGATGCCGCCGGCGGGGCCGGAGAGAATGCTGTCGCGACCGCGGAAACGCGACGCGTCGGTCAATCCGCCGTTCGACTGCATGAACAGCAGGCGCACGCCCGGCAGTTCGGCGCGTACCTGCTCGACATAGCGGCGCAGCACCGGCGTCAGGTAGGCGTCGGCGACCGTGGTGTCGCCGCGCGCGACCAGTTTCATCAGCGGGCTGACTTCATGGGAGACCGAGACCTGGGTGAATCCGGCTTCGCGGGCGAGTGCCGCCGCGGCCTGCTCGTGGGCGGGATGACGGTAGCCATGCATGAAAACGATGGCGATCGCCGTATAACCCCTGGCGCGGGCGGCGGCCAGGTCGCGGCGCAGGGTGACGGCGTCCAGCGCATCGATGACTTCACCCTGCGCGCCACAGCGTTCATTGACCTCCCACACCTCGCCGTAGAGCAGTTCGGGCAGCACGATGTGGCGGTCGAAAATGCGCGGCCGGTTCTGCCAGGCAATGCGCAGGGCGTCGGCAAAGCCGCGGGTGATGAACAATGCGGTCGGTTCGCCCCTGCGTTCAAGCAGCGCATTGGTGGCGACCGTCGTGCCCATGCGTACCACGTCGATGGCGGCAGCCGGTATCGCCGCGTCGCGGGCAAGGCCCAGCAGTTCGCGGATGCCGGCGAGTGCGGCGTCGCGGTAACGTGCCGGATCCTCGGACAGCAGCTTGCGGGTGACGAGTGTGCCGTCGGGGCGGCGGGCGACGATGTCGGTGAAGGTGCCGCCGCGGTCGATCCAGAACTGCCAGCCTCCGGCGCCTGCTTGGTCTGCCGGCGCGTTCATGTCTTGTCCGTCTTTGCCATGCGTCGCATGTTAGCGCATCGTCCGGTTGACGCTCGACAGGCGAAGGGTTCTAATCACGCCTTCCGTGCGCCTGCACCCTGCGCCGGACTGCGCCGGCAGCGCGGATCAATTTCAGGAAAAAGCGGCAGTCCATGGCGGAACCAGTCGTCAACAAGATCGGCAAATACGAGGTTGTCAGGAAACTCGGCGACGGCGCCACCAGCACCGTATTCCTGGCGCGTGACGCCTTCAATGACCGGGAAGTCGCAGTCAAGCTGGTGTCCCAGATCGCGCTGAAGGACGAGAACCGGGGGCAGCTGATGCACCGCCTGTTCCTGACCGAGGCCTCGCTTGCCGGCAAGCTGATCCATCCCCACATCGTCGAAATCTACGACGCGGTGGCGGACGAGGACAATGCCTATATCGTGATGGAGTACGTGCCCGGCGGCACGCTGCAGCGCTTCACCCGCGCCGACAACCTGCTGGCGCTGGGCGACGTGATCGAGGTGGTCTACAAGTGCGCAAGGGCGCTTGATTTTGCCTCGCAGCTGGGCGTGATCCACCGCGATATCAAGCCGGCCAACATCATGGTCAAGGACAACACCGACATCAAGGTCACCGACTTCGGTTCGGCGGCGCTGCTGATGACGGAGCGCACGGTGGTCGACGGCATCGGCACGCCGGCCTACATGTCGCCCGAGCAGCACATGAACAAGCCGGCCAACCTGCAGACCGACATCTATGCGCTGGGCGTGGTGATGTTCCAGATGCTGACCGGCCGCCTGCCGTTCACCGCCGACAACATCGCCGGCCTCGCGCACCAGGTCCTCAACGCCGATCCGCCGCTGCCTTCGGAGTTCCGGACCGAGGTGCCGACCGAACTCGACCTCGTGGTACGCCGCGCGATGGCGCGCGACCAGACCGTGCGTTACATGACCTGGGAGCAGTTCGCCAACGACCTCGCCGCCATCGCCTCCGGCGCACCCTTGCCCAAACACGGCGTGCTCGACACCGAGAAATTCAACATCCTGCGCACATTGTCTTTCTTCAAGACCTTCGGCGACGTCGAACTGTGGGAAGTGCTGCGCTTTTCGGAATGGGTCGATTACGCGAAGGACGACGTCATCATCAACGAAGGCGAGCCCGGCGATTTTTTCGGCATCATCGTCTCGGGCGAGGCGCGCGTGCTGCGCAAGCGCCGCCTGCTGCTGAGCCTGCTGAAGGCGGGGGAGTGCGTCGGGGAGATGGCCTATCTGGGCGAGCCGGGCAGCCTGCGTTCGGCCGATGTGGTCGCGGCCACCGAGGTGCGCATGATCAAGATCAGCGTCAAGGCGCTGGAGCGGGCTTCCGAGCTGTGCCGGCTCAATTTTGACCGTACCTACCTGCGCATACTCGTCGGCCGCCTGGCTGCGGCAAACTCGAAACTCGCCGGCGTCTGAGCCGGCAGGCCGTGCCGTTCAGGCCGGATAACGGCGTCTGAGTTCGGCCACCTGGGCGGCATCGAGCGGCCGGGTTTTTTCCCCGCGCAGCAGCAGGTGCAGCCGCGCCGTGGCCTCCAGTTCCTCGATGGCATCCGCAGCGGCGACCAGTGTGCTGCCGCCGACCACCGGTCCGTGGTTGGCCAGCAGCAGGGCATGGTGGCGCGAGGCCAGCCGGCGCACCGCGTCGGCCAGCGCCATGTCGCCGGGCGCGTGGTAGGGCACCATCGGCAGCGTGCCGATGCGCATCACGTAATAGGCGGTCAGCGGCGGCAGTGCATCCTCCGGGTTGGTGTCGGCCAGCACCGATACCGCCACCGAATGGGTCGAATGCAGGTGGACCACGGCGCCGTTCTGCGGGCGCTCGCAGTACATCGCCAGATGCAGGAAATTTTCCTTGGATGGCGGATCGCCGGACAGCAATTTCCCGTTCCAGTCGAGTTTCGAGATCCGCGCCGGATCGAGTTTGCCGAGGCTGGAACCGGTCGGCGTCAGCAGCCAGCCGTTTTCGCAGCGCGCACTGATGTTGCCGGTGCTGCCGTGGGTCAGGCCGCGTTGGTAGATCGAGCGGCCGAGTTCGGCGATGTCTTCGCGCAGGCGGTTTTCGTTCATGCGTGTTCCTCAGGGCAGTCTTGAGAGTGCTTTCTCGAAAAAGTCTCCGCTGCCGAAGTTGCCGGACTTCAGCGCCAGCGCCAGGGCTTGGGCATCGATGCTGCAGGTCCAGGGCACACCCGGGTCGATCGCGGGCCCGATGCGCAGCGCGCGGATGCCCAGCCGTTTGACGACTGCCCCCGAGGTTTCTCCACCGGCGACCACCAGCCTGCGCGTGCCGGCCTTCACCAGTCCCAGGGCAATGTCGGCGAGGGTCTGTTCGATCCGGGCGCCGACCGCCTGTGTGCCGGCCGCGGCCTGCACGGCGCGGATCTCCCCGGGCGCGGCAGTGGCGTAGATCAGTACCGCTTGTCCGTCCTGCGCCGCGGCCCAGGCCAGCGCTTCACCGCTGATGTCCGCACCCTCAAGCAGCCGTTGCACATCGATGCGGAACCCGGGGCGGCTGCGCAGCCAGTGCGCCACCTGCGCACGGGTGGCCGTCGAGCAACTGCCGGCGATGACCGCGGCCTTGCCGCCGGTGTCCGGAAATGAAGCCGTGTCGCGGGTCGCGGACAATTCGCCGCTGCGACGGAAATTGTCCGGGAGTCCCAGCGCGACGCCGGAGCCTCCCGTCACCAGCGGCATGCCGGCACAGGCGCTGCCGATGGCCCGCAGGTCCGCAGCGGATATCGCATCGACAATCGCGATGCCGGTGCCGGCGGCGGCCGCCTGCCGGCAGGCAGCCGCGATGGCGGCGGGCCCGCCGGCGACGGTGTCATGCGCGACCAGTCCGACCCGCAGTCGGGTCTGCGGCTGCAGCACGCGCAGCAGATTGGCGTCGGTCATCGGCGTCAGCGGATGATCCTTCATCCCGGACTCCGACAGCAGTTGGTCACCGACGAAGAGATGGCCGCGATAGACCGTGCGTCCGTTTTCGGGATAGGCGGGGCAGGCGATGGTGAAGTCCGCGCCGAGTTCCGCCAGCAGGGCTTCGGCGACCGGGCCGATGTTGCCGGCGGGTGTCGAATCGAAGGTCGAGCAGTATTTGAAAAAGTACTGGCGGCAGCCCTGAGCCCGCAGCCAGCGCAGCGCCGCCAGCGATTCGGCAACGGCCGCGTCCGCCGGCGCGGTGCGCGATTTCAGCGCAATGACCACGGCATCGGCATCGGCGATGGGGGCCTCCGGCACGCCGATGCTCTGCACCGTGCGCATGCCTTCCGCGGAAAGCGTGCTGGCGAGGTCGGTGCCGCCGGTGAAATCGTCCGCGATGCAGCCGAGCAGCAGGCTCATGTCCGCTGCATCCACCAGGCCCCGAACCTGCCGCCCAGATAAATGAGGCAGCCAAGGAAAAAAACCATACCGGCATCAGTGGAGTTGCCCGCCCATGCCAGCACACCGGTCACCATCAGCAGGCCGCCGATCAGGCGGACGATTTTCCATTCCCGGCCTGGGGATTGAGCTGCGATGGCGTCCGGGCTGCCTGTCATCGGGCGGGCGCAATGAGGACAGATGGCCGCTTCATCGCTGAATTCTTTTGCGCAGCCAGGGCATGCGATCAGGGCCATGTCAGCGCCGGTTCCTTGTGTGCCTGTTTTTTGGCGCCCCGGAGACGAATCGAACGTCCGACCTGCCCCTTAGGAGGGGGCCGCTCTATCCACTGAGCTACCGGGGCCAGCGCGGATTATACCGTCCGCTAACTTGCGTACTGCAGTCCGGTGTCATGAGTTCTTCATCTGCCTGATGCACCATCGCCCCGCCAAATGCGGAAAAAGAGCCGGTAGCCGCCGGTAATCCGCGGCTTGCGGGGATTGTGTCTGCCGCAGACTGCAGTCTCAGCAAAAGTGACGGGAATACGGAAATGGACATGGACCGCAACGACTGGGACCTCGACTTCGAGGATGATGCGGACGAATCCGAACTGGATGACGCCTTCGAGATGGCCGCGGATTTCGAGGAAGAGCTGTCCCTGCTTAAACGGCGCTGAGCCGGTTTGCCGGCGCGCCGGTTGCCGCCTCTGCCGTGGCATAATGCCCGCTGGATCGGGCATTCATCATGGATTTCTGGCAGCGCTGCGGCTATCACCTGCTCGATCGGGCGCCCGACGGGCGCCTGCTCGTCACCGACGATTACCTTCGTCTCTATTACGCGCGTCCCGAACTGGCGCCGGTGGCGGACTCCTGCGCGGCCGAACGGCATCTGCATGAGGCGCTGCTCGAAACGCCGCGCCGACCTGTCGGCGAAGCCGAAATCGAAGCCCTGGCCGACCCGGATGCCCGCGAAAACTACCGTGTGATGCTGCGTTTCCGCGGCCAGCTGCTGGCTGCGCCGACGCTGGAGGCTTTTTACAGCGGCCTGTTCCGGGATGACGTCGCGGTGCCGCCGCCGTTTGTCCACCATACCGTTGAAGTCATCCTGCGCGGCCTGCTTGAGGGCTGCGACAGCGGACTGCTGGTGCGTGCCGCCGAGGTGTTTTTCCGCCAGCAGCGGGTCAGCATCAATGAGGGCGCGGTGATGCTCGCCGATGCCGAGACGGTTAACCTGCATGCGGAAAGCGGGGGGCTCGGCAACCTCGGGCGCATGCTGCGCGAAGTCAATGCGCCGCTGCGCTCGCTGGAGCTTGACGTGCTCGATGACGGCAATCACATGGAGTATTTCAATCGTGACGAACGCCGCGATACCGCCCTGCAGATCAATCCCGGGCTGCCCGGTTCGCTGGCGCTCTGCGGGATGCTGGAGCGCTGGGTCGGGCATTTCCACGGCACGGCGGTCAAGGTGACGCCGGTGCGCGAGATACCCGACGAGGACTGGCTCTGGCATGTCGGACTGGATGTCGAGGCTACCGCGATGCTCAACGAAATCTATGCCGGCGGCGAAGTGGACGAAGAGCGCATGCGCCGGATCGTCGGCCTGTTCCGCATGGATTTCGCGGATGCGGGCGCGCTGCAGCCGGAAATGCGCGGGGCGCCGGTGTTCCTCGGCATCGCCATGACTCCGGACGGCAGCCTGCGGCTGAAACCGCAGAACCTGCTGCTGAACCTGCCGCTGGCGAGGCGGACATGAGCGGCGCGGCGCGCGGTTATTCGCCGGAAGCGCGTGCCGCAGCGGAATGGCGCCGCATCGCGCGCATGCGCGACGAGGATGTGTCGCTGGCCGAGGGGGCCCTGTGGATTGCCGCCGGGGAGTATCCGGGCCTGGTGGTCGACGATTACCTCCGGCAGCTGCACGACATGGCGGCGACGCTGCGCGGGCGCCTGCGCGCCGACGTGGCGACCGCGGAAAAACTGCTGGCCCTGAACCATTACCTGTTCAACGAGCTGGGTTTCTCCGGCAACGCGGATGACTATTACGATCCGCGCAACAGTTTCCTCAACGAGGTGCTGGAGCGCCGCCTCGGCATTCCGCTCACGCTGGGCCTGGTCTACATCGAGGTCGGGCGGCGCATCGGGCTCGGCCTGCACGGGGTGTCCTTCCCCGGGCATTTCCTGGTCAAGTGCGCGCTGCGCGACGGGGTGGTGATCCTTGATCCGTACAGCCGCGGCCTGTCGCTGGGGGTGGAAGAGCTGCAGCAGCGCCTGCGCGATGCCGGCGGCGATGGCAACATCGACGAAGCGGTGCTGACGCAGTTGCTGGGCGCCGCCCCGAACAAGGAAGTGCTGGCGCGGATGCTGCGCAACCTGAAGACGGTTTATGCGCGGCAGGAGGACTGGCTGCGTGCCTTGTCCTCAAGCGAGCGTCTGATTGCGCTGCACCCCGATGATGCCGGCGAGGAGTACCGCGACCGCGGCGGCATTTACCTGAGGCTGGAGTGTTTCCGCGCCGCATTGGGTGATTTCGGCACTTACCTCAGGCAATGCCCCGGCGCAGCCGATGCCGAGGCGGTGCGCGCGCAGATGGCAGATCTCGCGGCCGCGGTGGCAAGGCTGAATTGAGCGGCGGCAAGGCGCAGCCGCACTGCATCGTGCGCCGCGCGACATTACGCACGAACGGCAGGCCGCTGCTGTTCGTGCATGGCGCCTTTTGCGGTGCCTGGTGCTGGGATGAGTACTTCCTGCCGTATTTTGCGGAGCGCGGTTACGACGCCTGGGCGGTGGATCTGCGCGGGCACGGCGTTGACGGCGAAGAGGCCGGCTTTGCGTCGATCGAGGACTATGTCGGGGATGTGCTGGCGGCGGTGGATGCCATCGGCGAGCCGCCGGTGCTGCTGGGCCATTCCATGGGTGCGGTTGTTGTGCAGCGTGCCTGGCGGCGCGCGCAGGCGCCTGCGCTGGCGCTGCTGGCGCCGGTACCGCTGCAGGGGGTGCTCGGCAGCAGCCTGATGCTGGCCCTGAATTCTCCTGAAATATATATTGAAATCAATGGTTTGCAGAGTTTTTCCGGGACTCATTCGGCCTCTGCGCGGCTGCAGCAGGCGATTTTTTCGGAGTCTATGCCGGCCGCCGAGGCCTGGCGCCACCTGCGGCGCATGCGCAACGAGTCGCAGCGTGCGCTGTTTGACCTGAGCTGGCCGCAGCAGCCCTGGATCGAAGCGGCGGACATTCCGGTGAAAGTGTTCGCGGCCGCTGATGACCGCCTGTTCCCGCCGTCTGCGGTGGAGGGGACTGCGCAATGGCACCGCGGCGAACTGGAAATACTGCCGGACACGGCGCATGCGATGATGCTGGACGTCCGCTGGCGGGAGGCTGCGCAGCGCATCGCAGCCTGGCTCGGGGGATTGCGGCTCTGACGGGCGGCGTGGACGCTCAACCGGGGCTTGGTTATGCTTCGGCCACCGAAGCGCGCTGGAACGGGAGGGGAAAAGAATGGATGCGTATCTGCTGTGGGCGGTGACCGGAATTGCGCTGATCATCATCGAAATGCTGACCGGCACGTTTTACCTGCTGGTCCTGGGGATTGCCGCGCTGTCCGCCGCGGCCGTTGCCTGGTTCGGCGGATCGTTCTGGGTGCAGGCCGTGGTGATCACCGGGGTGTCGGTGATCGGCGTGCTGCTGGTGAAGCGTTTCCGCGGCAGCGCGCGGGCGGCGCAGGCCATGCAGGGGCCGGGACTCGATGTCGGACAGGCGGTGACGCTGGATGCGTGGATCAGCGAGGCCGACGGGCTGGCGCGGGTCAATTACCGCAATGCGCAGTGGGAGGCGCAGGTCACCGGCGAACGCACCCCGGACGGCAGGGTGTTCTACATCCATGCGGTCGACGGCAATACGCTGCGCGTGTCGTCCGCGCGGCCGCAGTGAGCGCAGTTTTCGACAACCGACCATCGTGACGGAGAGCCCGGCATGTTTCCAAAACTGATCATCGTAGTTTTCCTGACCGGCATGCTGATCGCCTTCGATCAGCGTTCGTTTGCAGTGCCCTTCTTCGTGGTGGCCCTGGGTGTCGTGGTGGCCATCGAATCGATCCGCCAGGTGCCGCAGCAGATGGCCTGGGTAATCGAGCGGCTGGGCAAGTTCCACGGTGTCCTCGAGCCCGGCCTCAACGTGATCGTGCCTTTCCTCGACAAGGTGGCCTACCGCCACTCGCTGAAGGAGACGCCGCTCGACGTGCCGGAGCAGGTCTGCATCACCCGCGACAACACCCAGCTCGGCGTCGACGGCATCATCTATTACCAGGTGACCGACCCCAAGCTCGCATCCTACGGATCCTCGGATTACATCTCGGCGGTGACCCAGCTCGCGCAGACCACGCTGCGTTCGGAGATCGGCAAGATGGAGCTGGACAAGACCTTCGAGAGCCGCGACGAGATCAACCGCCAGGTGGTGTCGGTGCTCGACGAGGCGGGGCGCACCTGGGGCGTCAAGGTGCTGCGTTACGAGATCAAGAACCTGACGCCGCCGGACTCGATCCTGCGCGCGATGCAGGCGCAGATCACCGCCGAGCGCGAGAAGCGCGCGCTGATTGCCAAGTCCGAAGGTCAGCGCCAGGAGGAGATCAACCTCGCCGACGGCGAGAAGCAGGCGGCGGTGCTGAAGTCGGAAGGTGACAAGACCGCGGCGATCAACCGCGCCCAGGGCGAGGCGGCGCGCATCCAGCTGATCGCGGAAGCCACCGCGGGTGCGATCAGCACCGTGGCCCAGGCGCTGAACGGCCCCGGCGGCAACCAGGCGGCAAACCTCGAGGTGGCAAAGCAGTACGTGAACGCCTTCGCCCATCTCGCGCGCACCAACAACACGCTGATCGTGCCGGCCAATGTCGCCGACGTGGCGACACTGGTGAGTTCGGCTATGGCGGTGATGGACAACGTCAAGAAGACGACGCCGGGGGGCGCGCCGGCAGCCGGCGCGTCGTCCTGATCAGGCGGGACGGGCGGCGGTCAGCGCGGCGTGATGCCGGAGACCACCGCTGACATCGCGGTGATGCCGGCCGTGTCCGGACGCGCCAGAGCGGCATCGCGGCGGGCGGCTTCCTCTTCCGCCGGTGTCGGCAGTTCGCCGCTCCACAGCCTACTGCCTTCGGCGGCAGGATTCGCCGATTGCGGAATCAGTCCGCCGGGAAGTGATGAGCCGTCCAGTTTTTCCCGCGGCGGGTTGCCGTCGTAAATCAGGTTGCGGCGGCGCTGCAGGTAGGCATCACGCACGAATTCATACTCGTCCAGCGCGGCGACCGCGAGAATGCGGCTGGCACTGAGCAGGTTTGCACGGTCGGAAACCAGGCGCAGCGCGGCAATCTGGTTGCGGTCACGCGGCGGATTGATGTTCGAGACCGGATCGACGGCCATGTAGACCACGGTGCCCACCGCATCACGCGTGGTGCGCGGCCCCAGGAAGGGCAGCACCAGGTAGGGGCCGTCGCCGACGCCCCAGTAGCCGAAGGTCTGGCCGAAATCCTCGTCGTGTTTTTCCAGTCCCGCGGGTGTCGCCACGTCGAAAATGCCGAGCAGGCCCGCGGTGGTGTTGAGCAGCACGCGGCCGATGTCGGAAAACGCGGCGCCGAACTTGCCCTGCAGCAGGTTGTTCAGCGCGACGATGACATCGTTGATGTTGGCGAAGACGTTGCTGACGCCGGTGCGCACAAGGCCCGGGACCACGCCCTGGTAGACCTCGGCCGCCGGCTTGATGAACATGGTGTCCACGCCGTCGTTGAAGGTGTAGATCCCGCGGTTGAGGGGCTCCAGCGGATCGCGCGGGTCGCCGGTGCTGGCGCATCCGCCCAGCACGCCGAGTCCGAGCACGGCGCAGACGAGGGCCGAGCGCAAGCGACGGGCAAGATGGAGCATGTTTCGTTTCCTTGACTTGATTTTTTGTGCCGCAACGGGCGGATTTGGCGATTATATACAAGCCGTTGGCGTTGCGGCGTGCGCCGCCGGCGCTGTTGCAAAAACACAGCATCCGCAATCCTTTAACGGCACGATGACGGTGCGCCTGAATCCGTCCATGCACGCTGATCGTGCCGTTTTATTGGTCGGAGATTGGTCAAATTCCCTTTGTTATACTCATTTGACTCATTATCCGGGGCGATGAAAGACATCCTTGTCCCGGACACAACATCCATCCGCAGGAGCCGAACCATGCTGCAGAAAACCAAGCCGCCCGTCGAACTGAAGGATCCCAGCCTGTTCCGCCAGCAGTGTTACATCGACGGCGCCTGGGTCGATGCCGATGACAAGTCGACCCTGACCGTGGTCAACCCGGCGACCGGCGTGCCCGTCGGCACGGTGCCGAAGATGGGCGTCGCCGAAACCCGGCGCGCGGTCGAGGCCGCCAATGCCGCCTGGCCGGCCTGGCGCGCGAAAACCGCGAAGGAGCGCTCCATCATCCTGCGCAAGTGGTTCGAGCTGATGATGGCCAACCAGGAGGACCTGGCGAAGCTGATGACCGTCGAGCAGGGCAAGCCGATCGCCGAGTCGCGCGGTGAAATCGCCTACGGCGCCTCGTTCATCGAGTGGTTCGCCGAGGAAGGCAAACGCATCTATGGCGACACCATCCCGACCCATGCACCGGACAAGCGCATCGTCGTCATCAAGCAGCCGATCGGAGTCTGCGCCGCGGTGACGCCGTGGAATTTTCCCAATGCGATGATCACGCGCAAGGCCGGCCCCGCGCTGGCGGCCGGCTGCACGATGGTGATCAAACCGGCGTCGCAGACGCCGTATTCGGCGCTGGCGCTGTGCGAACTGGCGGAACGCGCCGGCATTCCGAAAGGCGTGCTGTCGGTGGTGACCGGATCCGCCGGCCCGATCGGCAAGGAGCTGACAACCAATCCGATCGTGCGCAAGTTCACCTTCACCGGCTCCACCGAAATCGGCAAGCTGCTGATGCAGCAGTGCGCGAGCACGGTGAAGAAGGTGTCGCTGGAGCTCGGCGGCAACGCGCCCTTCATCGTATTCGATGACGCCGACCTCGCGTCCGCGGTCGAAGGCGCGATGGCCTCCAAGTTCCGCAACACCGGTCAGACCTGCGTCTGTGCCAACCGCATCTTCGTGCAGGACGGCGTCTACGACAAATTCGCGAAAATGCTGTCCGAAAAGGTCGCCGCGATGAAGGTCGGCAACGGACTGGAGGACGGCAACCTGCAGGGCCCGCTGATCGACATGAAGGCGGTGGAGAAAGTCGAGGAGCATATTGCCGATGCGCTGGAGAAGGGCGCAAAAGTGCTGACCGGCGGCAAGCGCCACGAAAAGGGCGGACAGTTTTTCCAGCCCACGGTGCTGGCCGGCGTCACCACCGAAATGAAGGTCACGCATGAAGAGACCTTCGGCCCGGTGGCGCCGCTGTACCGATTCAAGACCGAAGAAGAACTGCTGAAGCTGGCGAACAACACCGAATACGGACTCGCGTCGTATTTCTACAGCCGCGACATCGGCCGCATCTGGCGCATTGCCGAGGGCCTCGAATCCGGCATCGTCGGCATCAATGTCGGCATCATTTCCAACGAGATCGCGCCCTTCGGCGGCATCAAGGAATCGGGCATCGGTCGCGAAGGCTCCAAGTACGGAATCGAGGAGTTTGTCGAGGTGAAATACCTCTGCATCGGTGACGTTAATAAATAATTTAATAAAATCAAATACTTATATACTGGCAATATTTTGCCGATCCGTAGCAGTCGTCCTGACGCCGCCGCATCTGCAGCGGCGTTTTTTTTGTGAGACCGGAACATGTTCAGCATTCTCGGACTTGACCATGTTGTATTGCGTGCCGTGAACCTGCCGCGCATGGTCCATTTTTATTGCACGGTACTGGGCTGCACGCTGGAGCGCGAGCGGCCGGACATCGGGCTGGTGCAGCTGCGCGCGGGCAATTCGCTGATTGATCTGGTCGCGGTGGACAGTGAAATCGGACGCCGGGGCGGGGCTGCGCCTGCGGCCGAAGGGCGCAATCTCGACCACCTGTGCCTGCGCATAGAACCCTTTGATCCCGGCACGCTGACCGCGCAACTGATCCGCCATGGCGTGGTGCCGGGAGAGATCAAATCCCGCTACGGCGCCGATGGCCACGGGCCCTCGGTCTACATCAGCGATCCCGAAGGCAATACCGTGGAATTGAAGGGGCCGCCGGAGTCGCGTCCGGCGGCCGATCAGGGCCGATGAGGCCGATGCGGCTTAAAGCGCCGCGACCAGTTTTTCGGTAAACGCCCGGGTGCCCAGCCTGCCGCCGAGATCCACGGTGCGCGTGGCGGGCGATTGCAATGCGGCATCGATGGCGGTTTCGATGGCCCTGGCCGCAGCCCCGAATTCCGGGCGCCGGTGCCGGGTCGCCAGCCATTCCAGCAGCATCACCGAGGACAGCAGCAGTGATACCGGGTTGGCCTTGTCCTGGCCGGCGATGTCCGGGGCGGAGCCGTGCTGGGCCTGCGCGCAGCAGGCGGTGTCGCCGGTCATCGTCGAGCCGGCAATGCCGAGGCCGCCCGAGAGTTCCGAGGCCTCGTCCGACAGGATGTCGCCGAACATGTTGCCGGTGACGATGCAGTCGAACTGGTCGGGGATGCGCACCAGCAGCGCGGCCATCGCATCGACGATTTTTTCATCGAGCTGCACGTCGGGATATTTTTCAGCGACCGCGCGCACTTCGCGCAGGAACAGGCCGTCGGACATGTGCAGCACATTGGCCTTGTGCACGGCGGTGACCTTTTTGCGCCGCTTGCGTGCCCATTCAAAGGCGACTTCGGCGATGCGCCGCGACTGCCTGGCGGTGACCTTGCGGATGGCGATCGCGACGTCCTCGGTCGGCATGAATTCGCCGCGGCCCATGAACATGTTGCGGTCGCCGTAAAAACCCTCGGTGCATTCGCGGAAAATCACCAGGTCGATCGGTTTGCCGGTCAGGCCCATGCCCATGCGCGATTTCGCCGGGCGGATGTTGGCAAACAGGTCGAGCTGCACGCGCAGCCAGCCCGAAGGATTGATGCCGCCCTGTTCCTTGGCCGGATAGTCGAGGTGCGACACCGGGCCGAGGATGATGCCGGGCGCCTTGCGCGCGGCTTCCTGGATTTCAACCGGGAAGGTCGAGCCGTGTTTTTTCAGCGCGGCGAATCCGATTTCGCGCATATCCCAGTCGAGGCCGAGTTTGAATTTTGCGCTGGCGCGGTCGAGGACGGCGAGTGTCGCCGCGGTGATTTCGGGGCCGATGCCGTCGCCGGGGAGTACCAGGATTTTCATTGCGGGACCTGTTATGGTGGGGCGGAAATTGTAGCAGCGTCGCCGGATGGTCCGGGACGCGACAACCACAGGAGATATCCGCAAACATGCCCCGCGTCGTTGCCCTCTACCGTTATCCGCTCAAGGGTTTCACACCGGAACACTGCAACGCACTGACCGTGCTGCCCGAAGGCCGGGTTGCGGGTGACCGTGTCCTGGCGTTCCGTTTTGCCAATGCACCGGTCGCCGATGACCGGTGGTGCCGCAAGTACGAGGGTGTGGTGCTGGCCAACACGCCGGGGCTGGCGCGGCTGGGCACGCAGTTTGACCAGCACCGGATGCGCCTGAAAATTGCCCTGGGTGACCAGGTGCTTGCCGACGAGGGGCTCGATGAGGCGGGGCGCAAACGTTTGGTCGGGGCGCTGACCGCCTACGTGCTCAGCCTCGGTGAGCATCCGCTGCGCAACCACCCCGACCGCCTGCCGCTGAAGCTGGTCGGTGATGGCCTGACACCGCGTTACCAGGACAACGAGGCCGGGCAGGTGACACTGCACAGCCGGGAAACCATTACTTCTGCGGCAACTGCGCTGCGTGATCCCGGACTGAGCGAGCACCGTTTCCGTTCCAATATCGCGATCGAAGGTGTGGAGGCCTGGGCCGAGCAGTCCTGGCTCGGACGCAGCATCCGCATCGGCGGCGTCGAATTCGACGTGGTGAAACCCAAGACCCGCTGCCTGGCGACCCATGCCAATCCGCTGACCGGCGAGCGTGACCTGTCGGTGATGCAGGGGCTGATGAGATCGTTTGCGCAGAAGGAATCCACGCTGGGCGTCGGCATGCTGACGCGTGGTGCGGGTGGCGAGATCCGCGTCGGCGACAGTGTCAGCCTGATTGACTGAGCAAGGGGGGGCGTCGGCCCCCGCAGCAGGCTGCTGCAGGCCCGGATCTGTTTGTGTGAATTGTATTCACTGTATACAATCCATCGGCTAGACCCGTACAGGAGTAAAGCCATGCAGACCACACAAAGCCGGACAGCCGCCAGTCAGAATCTGCCCGGGCAGATTCAGGTGGTCCCCAGCGGTGCCGCGCTGGGCGCGGAAATCCGCGGCATGGACCTGTCGCAGCCGGTGCCGGAAGCCACATGCCGGTTGCTGCGCCAGGCCTGGGCCGATCACCTGGTGCTGTTCTGGCGCGGCCAGAATCTTCCGGACGAGTCGCTGCTGGACGCGGCCAGAATCTTCGGTGTCACCAAGGAGCCGGCCGCGCGCAAATACCAGGTCGCCGGCGGCTACAGGATCGGCGGCAAGATCGTGCCGCTGCATCCCCACCTGACGCTGATCAGCAACCTCGACGAGAACGGTCTGCCGGTCAGGGACAACGGCGCGCTGGGCAGTTACGAAGTGGTCTGGCACAGCGACAACTCCTACGTCGCAGTGCCGCCGGCGGGCAGCATGCTCTATTCGGTGGTGATTCCGGTCAACGGCGGCGGTGATACCTGGTTCAACAACCAGTACATGGCCTACGACGATCTGTCCGACGAACTGAAAGCGGCGATCAGGGGCAGGTCGCAGATCCACGACGCCAGCCGCAACAGCGCCGGCGTGCTGCGGCCGACGGTGAAAATGCCGACCCGGCCGGAAGAGGTGCCGGGGCCGGCGCATCCGCTGGTGCGCTTGCATCCGGTCACCGGCAAACGCGCGCTGTACCTGGGCCGCCGCCGCGACTGGCCGTCTAATTACATCATCGGCCTGTCGAACGAAGACAGCGAAACCCTGCTCGACAGGTTGTGGGCGCATGCCACCCAGCCCAAGTACGCCTGGAAACACAGCTGGCAGGTGGGGGACCTGGTGCTGTGGGACAACCGCTGCGCGATGCATTACCGCTCCGAGGTCGATTCCAGCCAGCCGAGGGTCCTGCATCGCACCGTGATCAACGGTGAAGCGGTGATTCCCGGCTGATGGCGCCGCGCAGCCGCAGCAGGCGCGCTGTCCGCAGCGCACCCGACGAAAATGCCTTGCAGCGCATCAGCGCGCGGCGCAGTGCTGCCGGCGGGGATGCGCGTTCCCTCGCCGAAGTGGCCTGCGACGAAATCCGCCGCGCCATCCGCGAAGGCCGCATCGCCACCGGCGCGCATCTCACGGAAGTCGACATCGCTGCCTGGCTGGGCATGAGCCGCACGCCCGTGCGTGAAGCGATGCGCCGCCTGCAAAGCGAAGGCCTGCTGCTCAACCAGCCGTTCCGCGGCGCGCTGGTGATGCGTCTGGATGTCGAGGACATGCGGCAGATGTTCGCGGTGCGCGAGCTGCTGGAGCCTGCGGCTGCAGCGGCCTGCGCCGCGCGCGCGGGTCCGGCGGAAATCGCGGCGCTGCGCGCGATCCTTGAACAGGAGGCCCTGGCGCTGGATAATCCCGCCGCGCTGATCCCGCTGAACCGGCAGTTTCACGACATCATCCTCGAGTGCGCGCGCAACCAGTTCCTGAGCAAGGCCATCGCGGCGGTTTACGCGCTGATTCCGCTGCTGGGCGATTCGAACCTGCTGGACGGCCCGCATGCCCGCGAGGCGCATGACCAGCACCGGGCCATTGTCGACGCCATCGAGCGCCGCGATGCCGCGCGTGCCGAGGCGGTGGCGCGTGAACATGTAAGGCATTCACTGATAACCCGCCTGGCCCGCGTCGGCGGCGCCGGCATCACCAAGTCCAGATGAAAATAACGGAAGAGGTCCGGAATGACTGCAACAATCAGCAAAATCGAGGTGTTCAGCATAGGCATGCCTTTGGTGGGCACGTTCACCAGCGGCGGGGTGTCCAAGAGTGTCACCAAGTGCGTCGTGGTGCGGGTGACGGATTCGGATGGCGCGACCGGCATCAGCAGCATTGATCCGGCATCGACGGCCAAATCGCCCCACACCGGTCCGGAACTGGCGCTCGCCATCCGTGACCGCATTGCGCCGGCGCTGATCGGCCAGGATCCGGGCAACATCAACCGCATCCTCGGGATCGCTTCAAAACTGACGCCAACGCAGCACGGCGCCGTCGTCGGCGTGGAGCTGGCCTGCATCGAGCTGGTCTGCCGGCGCCGGGACATCGCGCTGCATGATTTTGTCGGGGGCGCCGTCCTCGACCGTGTGCAGTTCAACGGCTGGGTCGGGGAACTGCCGCCGGACGAAGCGGCGACCGAAGCGATGCGCTGGAAGAATGCCGGCTTCAAATCGATGAAGATCAAGGTCGGCAACAACGTCGACCAGGACAGCGCGCGGGTGAAGGCGGTACGCGACGCCGTCGGCAAGGACATCAAGTTGCGCATGGATGCCAACATGCAATGCACAGTGGAGCAGGCGCTGGCCCTGTGCCGGGCGGTCAAGTCCTGCGACATGCAGTTGTTCGAACAGCCGACCCCCAAGGACGACCTCGCAGCCCTGGCGAGGATCCGGCGGGAAGGCGGCATACCGGTGATGGCCGACGAATCGATCAGCGACCACCAGAGCCTGATCCGGGTCATCAAGGCGGACTGCGCCGATTACGTCAAGTTCGGCATCAAGCAGGCCGGCGGCCTGCTGCAGGCGGCGCGCATGCTGGCCACGGCGGAGGCGGCGGGGCTCCCGGTGGTGCTGGGACACGGCTTCGGTCTGGACCTCAGCACCATGGCGGAGATCATGCTCGGCGCCACTTCACGCAACGTCGTGCCGGGACTGGAATGCGTGGGCCCGCTGAAGGTGGTCGATACCGTGGCCAAAACCCGGCTCGACATCAGCGGCGGCAGTGTTGCCTTGCCGTCCGGGCCCGGCCTGGGAATCGAGCTTGATGAGGAGAAGCTCGCGCGGTACGGCCTGCCGATGGATCACTGAGCGCTGCCCGTGCGAAAAAAACGGCGCACAGTGTGCGCCGTTTTTTTTCGCGGGCTGCGCTGTTACTGGTGGCCGTAGAGCTTCTTGCCGGCAAACGGCACTTTTGCCGTCAGCACATCACCTGACAAGGCTTCAGTGATGAAAATCTGCTTGTGGTCGGGGCCGCCGAAGGCGACGTTGTCGAGGTGGTGATGCTTGTCGTGGTTTTTCGACGAAATCAGGTGGGTCGGCAGCATGTTGGCATCGAAACGCCAGATGCCGACGCCCAACTGGCAGACCAGCAGGCCGTTTTCACCGTCCATCTCGATGCCGTCGGGTCCGGCAACACCGCCGGAGAGCTGGATCGCGAGGCCGGTCTTGGAGACCGAGCCGTCGGCCATCAGCGGCAGGCGCCACACCGAATTCGAGCGCGTCATGCCGACGTAGACATGTTTCTCGGTGGTGGACAGCGTGATGCCGTTGGGACTGGGGCCGTTTTCAAGCAGGCGGCGCAGCTCGCCGTTGGCCTTCAGGCGGAACACGCGGCCGGTCGGGTCGGCGATGCCGGTCTGGCCCTGGTCGGTGAAGTAGAGGTCGCCGTTCGACGCGAAGTGCAGGTCGTTCAATCCCTTGAAACTTTCGCTGTAGGCGGTGCGCAGCACGTTTTCCAGCTTGCCGGTCTTGACGTCCAGCGTCAGCAGGCCTTCCTTGTAATCACAGATGAACAGGCGGCCGTCCTTGTGGAACTTCATGCCGTTGGGCCAGCCGTCGTACTGGATCACCAGGTCCCAGTCGCCCTTGGGCGTGATGCGGAAAATGCGGCCGAAGGGAATGTCGCAGACGAACAGGTTGCCGTCGCGGTCAAAGGCGGGCGCCTCGAGAAAACATTCCACTTCCGCATTCTGGCGATTAGGATCCGACCAGCTGCTGCGGCTTTTCTTGCGGAATTTTCCGGGCATGGAGGTGAAGACGTCGGCGTGGATGTGTTCCAGCGGCTTGAAGGGATTGAACATGACGCGATGATCTCTCTAGGGTTTAATTTAAATAATTGATTTTATTGATATTTTTAAGAATCGGCGGATTGCGCATGGCGCACATCACGCGGACTCCACAAGCAGGCAGCCGGTGACTGCTGCGGCAAACAAACGCCGCGATGTTAGCACGCGTGATGCGCGTTACCGCGTGCACGGGCCGCTGTGTCCATATCGCGGCATGTGATCAACGCGGATTGCCATCGTGCGGTAGCATCGACGCCTTACCGAAAAGGAGCAATGCCGTGTTCGAAGGTTTCAAGCATGTCCAGGTGCAGACCACCGACCCCGAGGTCAAGATCAATCTGCGTTACGGCGGCAACGGCCCGCCCATCCTGCTGATCCACGGCAATCCGCTGACCCATGTGCACTGGCACCTGGTCGCGCCGCGGCTGGCGAAGGAGTTCACCGTGGTCTGCACCGACCTGCGCGGTTACGGCGACAGCGGCAAGCCGCGCGGCCTGCCGGATCACAGCAACTACTCCTTCCGCCGCATGGGGCAGGACCAGATCGACGTGATGGCGCACCTGGGTTTCGACAAATTCTGCGTCGCCGGCCACGACCGCGGCGCGCGCACCGCCTTCCGCATGGCGCTGGACCACCCGGACAAGATCAGGAAGTTTGCCAGTTTCGACATCCTGCCCACGCACCACATGCTGAGCAATGCCACCTGGCAATGGGCGCTCAATTCCTCGCACTGGTTTTTCATGGCGCAGGCCTATGACATTCCGGAAAAGCTGATCGAGGGCAAGTACGATTACTACATCAAGCAGAAGCTGACCAAACTCGGCATCGGCAAGGGCGGGTTCTCGGAGGAGACGCTGAAGGAATACGCGCGGGTCTGCACCGCCGAAAACATCCACGGCGTGTGCGAGGATTACCGCGCCGCGGTATCGGTGGACATGGCGATGGACACCGAGGACTTCAATGCCGGGCGCAAGATCCAGTGCCCGACGGCGGTGTACTGGGGCGAGAAAAGCCATACCGAAAAACATTTCGACCCGCGCAAGGCCTGGCCGCAGTATGCCGCGAACATCGTGCGCATCAAGCCGCTGCCCTGCGGCCACTATCCGGCGGAGCAGGTGCCGGACATGGTCTACGAGGAAATCAGCACATTCTTCCGCGATTGATCCCGCGGGTGCCTGAAATCCCCCGCCACTGCAGGTCCTCACCGGGATGAGCACCGGCGCCGCCGGCGACGATTCGCAGCGTTATCCCCACTGGCGCCGCAACCGGTGGGTGATGCCGCTGTCGAACCTGCTCTGCGGTCTCGGCTTCAACCTGGTCTGGCCTTTCGTGCCGCTGCTGGTGCGCGGGCTCGGCGTGCGCGAGAACCTCGAGACCTGGGTCGGCCACATGCTGCTGGTGTTCTACCTCGTCAGCTTTGCCGTGAGTCCGGTCTGGGGCGGCATCGCCGACCATTACGGCCGCAAGCTGATGGTGCTGCGCGCGATGCTGGGCATCGGTTTTGCGATGGTGCTGATGCCTTTTGCGGAAACCCCGCTGTCCTTTGCCGCGTTGCTGATGCTGATCGCCGTGTTCAACGGGTTCACGCCGGCCGGGGTGTCGCTGCTGGTCGCCAATACGCCGCCGCAACGCATCGGCAGCGTGGTGGCGCTGGCGCAGACCGGCGGGCTGGTCGGGCAGGCGTTGGGTCCGGCGCTGGGTGCGTTGCTGATCGCGCTGCTTGAACCGCAGCACCGGGTGTTCTGGATCAGCGCGGCGCTGATGTTTGCCGGTGGCGGGCTGGTCGCCTTTGGCGCCGGTGAAGTGAAGCAGCTGGCTGCCGGGCCCTGGCGCGTGCGCTGGATCGGCGGCCTGCGCGACATGCTGGCAGTGCCGCGCATCGGCCTGCTGTACCTGCTCAACTTCCTGTTCATGATCATGTGGTACGGCGGTGTGACGGTGATCACGATATTCGTGCTGCAGTTGCTCGAGGCGCGCGGCGCGGATGCGGCGGAGGAGGCCTACTGGGTGGGTGCGGCGGCGATGGCGATGGCTGTCGGCACCGTGATCGCGCTTCCGCTGTGGGGGCGGGCGATCGACCGCATCGGGCCGGCCCGGGTGATGGTGTTTGCGTCCGTGGTGACGATCATCACCCACCTGCCGCTGCTGGTGATCGAGACGCCGCTGCAGCTGGTCATCGCGCGCGCGGCCTTCGGCCTGGGCGCGGCGGCAATGCCGACGGCGATTGTGCAGCTGATCCGCATGCACGCACCGGCCGGCACCGATGCGCGCGCGATTTCGTACTCGACCGCCTTCCAGTTTTTTGCGATGGGCGTTGCGCCCTTTGCGGCGGGCCTGATCGGACCGGTGCTCGGACTGCGCGTCTATTTCGCGCTGACGATACTGGCGATGGCCGGCGGGCTTGCGCTGTGGCTGCAGGCCGTCAGGCGCTCTTAGTTAGGTTTGAGGTTTGCCGCGCTGATGACCTTGCCCCATTTCGCCGTTTCGGCGCGGATGTAGGCGGTGAATTCCCCGGGCGTCGAGCTGTCCGGATCGATGCCGCGGGAGAGCAGTGCCTCGCGGATGTCCGGCGCATTGTTCACGGCATGAAGTTCGCGTTGCAGTCGCGTGATGATTGCCGGCGGCGTGCCTGCCGGGGCGACCATGCCGTACCAGTTGCTGGCCTCGTAACCTTTCATGCCCGGTGTTTCCGCCACCGTCGGCACGCCGGGCAGGGCGGAGGAGCGTTTGGCGCCGGTCACCGCCAATGCGACAGCCCTGCCGGCCTTCACCGGCGGCACGCCGGTGGAGATCACCGCGACGAACACCGGCAACTGGCCGCCGAGCAGGTCGGACAGCGCGGGGCCGCCGCCCTTGTACGGGATATGGGTCATTTCCACTTTGGCCATGGTCTTGAACAGCTCGCCGGCCAGGTGGCCGGGGCTGCCCAGACCCGAGGACGCGTAATTGAGTCCGCCGGGTTTCTGTTTGCTGAGCGTGATCAGCTCGGGGATGGTCCTGGCAGCCAGCGACGGATGGGCCAGGAACATGTTCTGCAGCTGCACCGTCATCGAAATGGTCGCAAAGTCCTTCAGCGGGTCGTAGGGCACCTTGGTGATGGACGGGCTGATCACCAGCGCACCCAGCGTGGCGAGGTGCAGGTTGTAACCGTCGGGCGTCGACTTGGCCGCAATGTCCGCGCCGATGGTGCCGTTGGCGCCGGAACGGTTGTCGACGATGACCTGCTGTTTCAGTGATTCCGCCAGCTTAGGCGCGATGATCCTCGCCACCAGGTCGGTGGCGCCGCCAGGGGGGAAGCCGACGATGATGCGCAGCGGCCGTGACGGATATTCCTCTGCGGATGCCGCTGCCGGCAGGGTCAGCGCCAGCAGCGCGGCGCAGGCTGCGGCAAACGGTGTGCGGATGGCGGGATGCTGAGTCATTGCGGCTTCCTCCAGTGGTATCTTCCGAAGCTGCTCGAATTGGCGGCCTGCCACGGATTATACGAGCGCCCGGCATCCCTTGCATGATGCGGTGGCGCGCTGGGGGAAGGAGGACGGAGCATGACGCTTGCACCGGCCCTGAGGGTGAAAACCCTGCTGGGCGATTATCCCAATACACTTGCCCTGAAATCGGGCGTGGTGGCGACGCCGCGGCTGGATTTCGACTTCGCGGACGTCAAACTGCCGCAAAACGCGTTCAAGGCAGTGGTGCGCGGAGAATACGACGTGGCCGAACTGGCCATCGTGACCTGCCTGCAGGCTTTTGCCCACGGCAGGCCGGTGACGCTGCTGCCGACGGTGGTGATGGCCATACCGCCGCATCCCTGCCTGGCGTACAACACGACCCGCGGCAGGCTCGGGCCGGGCGACCTTGCCGGCAAACGTATCGGCATCCGCGCGCATTCGGTGACCACGGTGGCCTGGGTGCGCGGCATCCTCGCCCAGGACTACGGCGTCGACCTCGACAGCATTCAGTGGGTTGCCTTCGAGGATCCGCACGTGCCCGAGTGTGTGGAGCCTGCGAATGTCAGCCGCGCGCCGGCGGGCAGGACTCTGGTCGGCATGCTGCGTGCCGGTGAACTCGATGCCGGCGTGGTTTCGGTATCCGACCAGCAGGATGGCGTGCTCGCGCCGGTGATTCCCGATCCGGCAGCCGCGTTGGCGCGCTGGCGCGAGCGCTGCAACGCGAGGCCGCTCAACCATATGGTGGTGCTGCACCGCGACCTTGCGCGCGCGCAGCCCTGGGTGGCGGACGAGGTGCTGCGCCTGCTGCAGCAGAGTGCGGCGCGCGCGCCGGACATGCCCGGCGCGGACAGCATCCAGTCCGGCATCGAGGCGTTGCGGCCGAGTCTTGACCTGATCATCCACCATGCGTTCCACCAGGGTCTGATCCCGCGGCGGCTTGCCGTGGACGAGTTGTTCACGATGTGAGCCGCAGCCGATTGCAGGGGTGGGCGCGACGGGGCGCGCGGGTATAATTCGCGCACCTTTTTTCGAGAGCCGAAAGCCCACTCCATGCTGGACACCACCAAGACCTGGGATCTGCTCGTTGTCGGCGGCGGCAACGCGGCGCTGTGCGCGGCGCTGATGGCGCGCGAGGCCGGATGCAGCGTGATCCTGCTCGAAGGCGCGCCCAAACCCTTCCGCGGCGGCAACAGCCGCCACACCCGCAACCTGCGCTGCATGCATGAAGAGCCGCAGGACATCCTCACCGGCGTTTATCCGGAAGAGGAATACTGGCAGGACCTGCTGAAGGTCACCGGCGGCCTGACCAGCGAGAAACTGGCGCGCATCGTGCTGCACCACACCTCGTCCTGCCGGCCGTGGATGATGAAACACGGCGTGCGTTTCCAGCCGCCGCTGGGTGGCACGCTGCACCTGTCACGCACCAACGCCTTTTTTCTCGGCGGCGGCAAGGCGCTGGTCAATGCCTACTACGATTCGGCCGCCCGGCTCGGGGTCGAGGTTCATTATGAAGCGCAGGTCACCGACCTCGAGATCGACGGCGACCAGTTCAAGTCGGCGACCTTCACCCTTGGCGGTGCAACGCATCAGGTGCGCGCAAAAGCCGTGGTCATCGCCTGCGGCGGTTTCCAGGCCAACCTCGAATGGCTGGAGGAGGCCTGGGGGCCGGCGGCGAAGAACTTCCTCGTGCGCGGCACGCCGTACAACCGCGGCGACATCCTGAAGCTGCTGCTGGCGAAGGGTGCCAAGCAGATCAGCGATCCATTGCAGGGGCATTGCGTGGCAATCGATGCACGCTCGCCGAAATACGACGGCGGCATCATCACCCGCGTCGACGCGGTATCGCTGGGCATCGTGGTCAACAAGAATGCCGAGCGGTTCTACGACGAGGGCGAGGATTTCTGGCCCAAGCGTTACGCAATCTGGGGCCGGCTGGTGGCGGGGCAGCCCGACCAGATCGGCTATTCGATCGTCGATGCCAAGGTCATGGGCAAGTTCATGCCGCCGGTGTATCCGCCGATCCGCGCCAGTTCGCTGCGCGAGCTGGCGGTCAAGCTTGAACTGGACCCGGATGCGCTGGAGAAAACCGTGCGCGAATTCAATGCCGCGGTGCGCACCGGCACCTTCGACCACACGATCCAGGACGACTGCGTCACCGAGGGCATCACGCCGGCAAAAACCCACTGGGCGCAGAAAATCGACACCGCGCCGTATTTCGGCTACCCGCTGCGGCCCGGCATCACCTTCACCTATCTCGGGGTCACCGTCGACGACAAGTCGCGGATGATCCTGCAGGACGACAAACCCTGCAAAAACATATTTGCAGCCGGAGAAATCATGGCGGGAAACGTATTGGGCAAGGGGTACCTGGCGGGCATCGGCATGTCCATCGGCACCACCTTCGGGCGCATCGCAGGCGAGGAGGCGGCAAAACATGTACGCGGCTGATGAAAAACCGATGCCCCT
>LNFM01008018.1_pt1 | contig 37928 bp, 36 predicted proteins | sample 596031 | NCBI WGS metagenome assembly LNFM01 (sample SAMN04254537, study PRJNA301005) | activated carbon metagenome | isolation source: dual media filters at the Ann Arbor, Michigan drinking water treatment plant | place: USA: Ann Arbor | reverse complement strand
CGTACGTGCTGCAGCCCTACCAGATGGTGAAGGACCTGCGCACCAACGTCGAGCGGTCGGATCCCCAGAAGGTGCTGGACGGCGATCTCGACGAGTTCATGGCAGCGTCCCTCGCCGCCAGGGTCGGCGAAGGCAACGAGAAGGAAGCCGCGTAGGCTGGAATGCGGCTAGCGTTGCGGCGTCAGGATCTCCCCACCGACGCCCTCCCGATCGGCGATCGTCCAATAGCCTTTGAGCGATCCGTCGGCCTGCAGCTCGTAGACGATCAGGCCGTAGTCCGAGCCGAGCTTGTAGAACGCGGCGAAGGCCTTGTTGGCCAGCATGCAGACGCCCTTGGAGCTCGTCGAGCCGGTCTGCCAGGTGATGTTGCAAGTCGACCCGCTGGGAGTGATACGCGCCGTGCCGGTGTAGCTGGAGCCATCGGGATTGGAGCCTTTGACCGTATAGTTCCCGCCGACCGATTGCGCCGAGGCTGCCGTGGCAACGCCCAAGGCCAGCGCGGATCCGAGTAGCAATGTGCGCACCGATTTCCCCCATCCTCGTAGTGAGTGCCGCAGCATTCTAGGTCCGCTCCTTTCGAACACAATGGTGCGTTGCATTGGCGGCCACCCCGCGCAGCCGGCCACGCTTGAATGGTCGGGCAGCGCGCCATAGCCTCGCGCGAGCTTCGCAGGGGAGGGACGACCGATGCCGACGATCGATGCACAAGTCCATTGCTACGAGCGCAACCATCCGGGCCGGCCGTGGGCTGCCGTGCTGGCCGGTCCGCCGGAGGTGACGGCGGCGGACATGATCAAGGCGATGGACGATGTCGGTGTCGACGGTGGCCTGCTGGTATCCGTGTGGACCATGTATCGTTGGGATGCGAGCTACGCCGTGGCCGTGCAGAGGGCGCACCCCGGCCGGTTCGCCCTCATCAAGCCGGTCGATCCCGGCGATCCAGGGGTCGCCGACACGATTGCCGAATGGGCCGCCATGGACGGCACCGTCGCCATCCGCATCATGATGGGGCCCGGCGTCTCGACCGATGCCGCCGACCCCGGGATCGGGCGGGTTCTCTCCGCCGCCGCGAGGCATGGCCTGCCGGTCAACCTGATGTGCCGCGGACGCCTCGCGCAGGTCGGCGAGATGGCGCGGCGTCATCCCGACACCACTCTCGTCATCGACCATCTCGGCCTCGAGCAGCCGATGGCGCCGCCCGGCCCCCGAGAACCCTGGGTCGAGCTGCCCAAGCTCCTGGCGCTGGCGTCCCACGGCAACATCGTCGTCAAGATCACTGGCGCCTGCACGCTCAGCCACGAGAAGTTTCCCTACAAGGACATCTGGGATCCGCTCGGTCGCATCTTCGATGCCTTCGGCCTCGAGCGCTGCATGTGGGGCACCGACTGGACCCGCGCCGTTGCGCTGCTCACTTACAAGGAAGGCGTCGAATCCTTCCGCGTCACCGACCGGCTGTCCGACAGCGATCGCGCCCAGCTGATGGGCGCCTCGCTGCAGAAGATCTACGGCTGGTCGCCGGGCAAGCGGTGATCCTACAGCGCCTTGACGGCTTCCAGCACCTCGGCGACATGGCCTGAAACCTTCACCTTGTGCCACACCCGGGCGACGGTGCCGGTCTTGTCGATCAGGAAGGTCGCCCGGTCGATGCCCATGTACTTGCGGCCATAGAGGCTCTTCTCGACCCAGGTGCCGTACTTCTCGCAGATCTTGCCGTCCTCGTCGGACACCAACGGAAAGGGCAGATCATACTTCTGCTTGAACTTGTCATGCCGCGCGACGCTGTCCTTGGAGACGCCGATCACCTGCGCCTTGACCTTGGAGAAGTCGGGCAGGGCGTCGCGAAAGCCGCAGGCTTCGGTCGTGCAGCCTGGCGTGTCGTCCTTGGGATAGAAGTAGAGCACGACCGGCTTGCCGCGCAGGTCGGAGAGCTTCAACTTCTTGCCGCCGTCCGTCGGGGCGGTGAAATCCGGCGCCTTCTTGCCCGCTTCGACACTCATGGCTCGCTCCCCTTGTCGTCGGCCCGCGGTTTCCAGCCGGCGGCCCGTGCCGGCTCCTCGACGAGGCGCCGGTATATAGCACGTGCCGCCGCCGTCTCTGCCGCGAGGCGCGCCTGAAGGTCGGCGAGATCGGCGGCACCCTCCGTCGCCGCGATCAGGCGCCGCTGACCCTCCGGTGCCGCGGACTCGTCGAATGTCGATTCGTCGCCGTCCAGCGTGAGCCGCAGCAGGCTCTGGACGTCGGTCAGCAGGGTCCGCGTGGTGCGCAGGCGTTCGGAGTCGTCGAGGTCGAGCAAGCCCGCGCCGGCGGCACGGCGCAGCAGCTCGCCCGGATGCGGATCGAGGATGTCCGGGCGCTCGGCGGCATGCCGCAGGGCGAGGTACTGGGCGACGAAATCGATGTCGAACAGGCCGCCCGGCAGATGCTTGAAGTCCCAGCGACTCTTGGGCGGAGCGTGGCGCGCGATGCGGTCGCGCATGTCGGCGACATCGCGAACCAGGGCGTTCGGATCGCGCGGCCGGCACAACGTGGTCGTCACGATGTCGGTCAGGCGCTCGACCAGGCCGGGCGGTCCGTGGATGACTCGCGCCCGGCTCAGCGCCATGTGCTCCCACGTCCAGGCCGACTGGGCGTGATAGGTCTCGAAGCCTTCCAGGGAGTTGGCGAGCGGGCCGGCGCGCCCCGACGGACGCAGCCGCATGTCGACCTCGTAGAGCGCGCCTTCGTTGGTATGGGCGGTAAGGGCCGTCACGATCTTGGCGCTGAGCCGCGTATAGTACTGGATCGGCGCCAGCGGCCTCGCCCCGTCGGACGCCTCCATGCCGGGCGGAATGTCGTAGACGAAGATCAGATCGAGGTCGGAGGTCGCCGACATCTCGCGGCTGCCGAGCTTGCCCATGCCCAACACGGCGAGCCGCTGGCCGCGAAAGCCGCCGTGGGTTTCGGCAAAGCGCTGCTCGACCCGGTCACAGAGCGCCGAGATCGTGGCGGCGGCGATGTCGGCATAGGCCACTCCGGCCTGTGCCGGCCGCGTGATCGCCTGGAGCTGCTGGACGCCGATCTGGAAGCGGCGGTCGTTGGCCCAGCGGCGCGCCTGGTCGAGGATGTCCTGCTCGTGCTCGAGCTCGGCCAGGCCGCGCGCCAGGTCGGCCGCCATCTCCGGCGCCGCGGGCAAGGGGCGGTAGAACGCCGGCGACAGCACCGAGTCGAGCAGCAGGGTGCGCCGGGCGAGATGGGCGGCGAGACCGGGCGCGCTGCCCATGATGGCGGCGACCAGATCGAGCAGGGCGGGGTTCGACTTGAACAGCGAGAAGAGCTGCACGCCGGCCGGCAGGTTGTCGATGAACCGATCGAAATTGAGCAGGGCCTGGTCGGGCGCCGCCGTCGATGCGAGTGCCTTGAGAATGCCCGGCATCAGCTCGGTCAGTAGCTCTCTCGCGCGCGCCGTCGCCGTGGCGCGATATCGGCCATGATGCCAGCGACGGACGATGGCTGCGGCGGCGGAGGGGTCGCGAAAGCCCAGCGCGCGCAGGGTCTCCAGCGTGCCCGGATCGTCGTCTGCCCCGGTGAACACCAGGTTGCCGCCCGGCCCGGCGAGGCTCGGCGCCTCCTCGAACAGCCGGGCGTAGTGGCTCTCGACCCGGTGCAGACGGTCGAGCAGGGCGTCGCGAAACGATCGCGCATCCGCATAGCCGAGGAAGGTCGCGATGGCCGCCAGGCCGGCCTCGTCGGAAGGCAGGCTGTGGGTCTGCTGGTCGCCCACCATCTGAAGGCGGTGCTCGACGCGGCGCAAGAAGCCGTAGGCCTCGATCAGGTCCTCTGCCGCCGCCGCCGCGACATGGCCCGCGGCCGCGAGCGCGCGCAGGCTTTGGCAGGTCGCCCGCTGACGGAGCGCCGGATTGCGGCCGCCGAAGATCAGTTGCTGGGTCTGCGCGAAGAACTCGATCTCGCGGATGCCTCCGCGGCCCAGCTTGATGTTGTGGCCCAGCACCTTGACCGCGCCGCCGCCGCGATGGGCGTCGATCTGGCGCTTGATCGAATGGATGTCGTGGATCGCCGCGAAGTCGAGATGGCGGCGCCAGATGTAGGGCTTGAGGCTGGCGAGGAACTCCGCGCCGACGGCGTGGTTGCCGGCAACCGGATGCGCCTTGATCATGGCGGCCCGTTCCCAGTTCTGGCCGACGCTTTCGTAGTAGAGCTCTGCGGCCTGGACCGACATGGCGAGCGGCGTCGAGCCGGGATCGGGACGCAGCCTGAGATCGGTGCGAAAGATGTAGCCGTCGGCCGACGCCTCCGACATGAGCTGGACCAGCATGCGGGCGGCCCGCACGAAATGTCGCGACAGCTGGTCGTTGCCGGCGAGGGCAGGGGCGTCGCGGTCGTAGAGCAGGATCAGGTCGATATCGCTCGAGTAGTTGAGCTCGCCGGCGCCGAGCTTTCCCATGCCGAGCACCGTGAATGCGGCGGCCTGCGGATCGGTGCCGATGGCGAGCTGACCGTCCCGTGCCAATTGCAGCAGGATCGAATCGCTGAGGGCCGACAGGCAGCTCGACGCGAAGAGGCTGAGCTCCGCCGTTACCCGATCGAGCGGCCAATGCCCGGCTATGTCGGCAACGGCGACGGCCAGCGACACGCGCCGCTTCAGCCGGCGCAGGCTGGTGGCGATGGTGGCGGGCGGTGCGCCGTCGAGTGCCGCCGCCCGTGTGGCCTCCAGCTCGGTCGCCAGGTCGGCGCTCGCCGCATCGGGTCCGCGGCGCCACAGATCAGTCATAAAGCTGGGGTTCTGTATCGCCGTCTCGGTCAGGTGGGGACTGTTGCCGAACAGGGCGTCGAGCAGCGCGCCGGCGGCCGGATCCTCGGGAATAGCCGCCCGTTCTCGCCATCGTGCACAGGCGACGTCGCGCCGCTCGCGATCGTGCGGCTGCGGCAGTTGGGCAGTCGAAAGCCAAGACATACGAGGGGCTGGTCGGTTAGATTGGCAGTGTCCGACGGCACGCTTGCCTGCGGGCGGCGCCACCGTCAAGAACTTGGAAGAATCGGTCCTTGGTCAAGAGAACCTGTCGTGTGGTCGTCCGTGTTGCGGCTGGAATCGTCCTGACCGTCCTGGCGCTCGTCGTGGTGGCGGCAATGCGCCTGATGTCAGGACCGATCGACCTCGACTTCCTGAGGACCCGGATCGCCGAGGCGGCCGACGTGCCCGGCAACGACTACAAGCCCGATGCCAGTCGCATCTTCGTCGAATGGGGCAGCCTCAACCAGCCGGTGAGGCTGGTGCTCGACGGAGTCCGAATCACCGACCAGCAAGATCAGGTCGTCGCGACAGCTCCGAGGATGGCGCTCTCGTTCGACCCGCGTGACGTCGTGCGCGGCAGGTTCCTGCCGCGGTCCGTCATCGTCGAACGGCCGACCATCGAGGCGGAGATCACGCGCGAAGGCGGGATGCTGCAGCGGATCTTCGCCCGGTCCGACGCCGATTCGCAGAACGAGCTGGTACGGGTCCTGTTCGAGCAGCTGCTGTCCGAGCCGAACTACCAGTCGCTGCTCGGTCAGCTCGATACCGTGGCGGTGGAGCAGGCGCGACTCAGCCTGCGCGATGAGCACACCGGGATCGAATGGGTGGCTCCCGCGGCGCGCGCCCGCCTGTCACGGGGCGCCGGAGGCGTCATCATATCGGCCAGCGCGCACTTCAGCCCCGACGGCGGCAAGCCGATCAACGTCTCGGTGTCCGGGATCTATGCGCGTGATCGCAGCCGGGTGTCGGTCACGGCCCTGGTGAGCGATGTGCGACCCGCGCTGTTCGCCGACCTGTCGCCCGATGCCGCCCTGCTGCGCGGCGTCGACATCGCGCTGGCGGGGCAGTTGCGCATAGAGGCGGACGGCCGCGGCGACGTGCGCCAGGTCGTCGTCGAGGTCACCGGAGGGGAAGGGACCGTCACCTTGCCCGGTATATTGCCGGTGCCGCACAAGGTCAGGTCGGTCGGGGCCCGGGCATCGGTGGACGCGCTCTCGCACACCGCGGAGATCGAGCGCATCGCCATCGATTTCGGCGCAACCAGGGTTCTGGTGACGGGATCGGGACGGCGGACCGCGGACGGGCAGACCTTCGGCGGCCGCGCCGAGGTGCGGCAGGTTCCGGTCGATCGTCTCGGCGATTACTGGCCCCTCCCGTTCGCGGACGGCGGCCGTGCCTGGGCCCTCGCCAACCTCTCCAAGGGCGAGATCGATGTCGCCGCCGAGTTCGCCGTGAGCACGCCCGGCCATGACCTGGCCCGGCTCGCGGTCGACCGCCTGGTCGGCATGCTCGACTATCGCGGTATGACCGTGCGCTACATGCCGGAGATGCCCGAGCTCGAGGGCGTCTCGGGCAAGGCGCGCTACGAGAGTGGCATGCTGCGCTTCGACGTGGCGGATGGCACGGCGGCAGGGCTGCGGACAAGCGGCACGACGATCGTCCTGGCCGGCCTCGACGATGCGCCGCCGCAGCGTGCGTCGATCCGCATGCCGATCACCGGGTCGGCCCAGGATGTCGCCCGCTTCCTGGCGCGACCCAAGCTCGGCCTGCCCAAGGATGTGCTCTACGATTCTCGACGGCTTGGCGGCGAGGTGTCGGTCGACCTGTCGCTCGATTTCCCGCTGCTCGATGCCCTGGCGGTCGCTGACCTCGACATCAGGGCCGAGGCGACCCTGTCGAGGTTCTCTCTCCGGGGGGCGATCGGAGGCGTCGATCTCGGCGACATGTCGGCTCGCGTGAAGTACGGCAATTCCGAGCTCGTCATGTCGGGCAACGGCAAGCTCGACGGCAACCCGGTCGACATTACCTGGCGCAACCTGTTCGGAGCCAGGGTGGCGTTTCGGCAGCGCTATGAGGTCAAGGGAACCATCCCGGCGGGCTTGATCGCCAAGGCCGGGCTGCCGTCGCCCGAGCCGTGGCTGAAAGGTCCCATTGCCACCACGCTGCATTACCAGGTGGCGCCCAACGGATCGAGCGAGGTCGTCGGCCGGTTCGAGATCAGGCGTGCACAGGCCACCGCGCCTCCGCTTGCCTGGACCAAGGAACCGGGCATCGATGGTCAAATCCAGATGACGGCGAAGCTGGCGCCCGGCGGCAAGGTCCAGACCATCGACTACGACGCGCGCAGCAACGGGCTGCTCGCGGCCGGTCAGGTCCGGTTCGGCGGCGACAGCACCGTGCAGCAGGTCGTTCTCCACCAGCTCAGGCTCGGCCGGACGGATGTCGCGGGCGAATGGAAACGCGGCCATGGCGGCGTCGACGTGGCCCTGCGCGGCGCGGCACTCGAGCTGCCGCGCGTGCGCCAAGCGCTCAAGTCGCGACACGAGGCGGTGGCCCAGGACCCGACCGGCGCCGCCGCCGTCTCGCACGCCAGCACGAGGCTCACCCTTCAGCTCCAGCAGGTACTGACGGAGATCGGGAGTCTCGGCTATGCCAATGGACGGGTCGAGCTCTCCGGCGAGAACATCGTGTCGGCCGACGTGACGATCGGCGCCGGCCAGGGCTCGACCCTCAGGGTGACGCCGGGAAGCCCTGGCCGATCGGTCTTCCTCTATGTCGCCGATTTCGGCGCGATGCTGCGCGAAGCCGGGTGGATCGATGGTCTCGCCGACGGCTACCTGCACATCGAAGGGCGCTACCGGGATCATTCGCCGACCGCCGCCCTCGAAGGCACGCTCAAGATGGGGCCGTTCCGCCTGCAGCGCGTCACGCCGGGGCTGAACCGGGCCGGCAACGGCCTGCAGCAGTTCGACGGCCTGGAAGCCGGCCTGTCGAAGAGCGGCGATCGCATCCAGATCAGGAACGGCCGCACCAGCGGCCAGTCGATCGGGCTGACGGCACAAGGCTGGGTGGACCTGCGGACAGACACTGCACAACTGTCGGGGATCGTCGTGCCGGCCTTCGCCCTGAACAACCTGCTGTCGAACGTTCCGCTGCTGGGCCCGCTGCTGACCGGCGGCAAGGACGGCGGCCTGTTCGCCGTATCCTACCGGCTCCACGGGCCGTTCGCCGATCTCAAGACCGACGTCAACATGATGTCGGCGATGGCGCCGGGAGCCTTGCGCGACCTGTTCAACGCGCAACAGGATTCTCCCCAGCCGCCGCTGCCGCCGGAAATCAGGCGAATGCCCTGAGAGGAGGGCTGCCGGCTATGAGCCTCCTTCATGCGGCGGCATCATGACGCCGCGTCGGGCGCTCGGCCGCGGCTCAAACGGCGCGCACCAGAACGTGACGCTTGCGTCCGGCCGACAGCTTGAGCGTGCCGGAGGCGTCGAGATCGCGCTCGCCCACGGTCGCCGTGTCGGCGTCGATCGGGCGGTCGTTCAGACGCCCGCCGCCGCCCTTGATGAGCTTGCGCGCCTCGTTGCGGCTCTCGGCCAGACCGGCCGCGTGCAGCAGCTCGAAGGCGGCGATGCCGGCCGCCAGCCGGGCGCGCGGCAGGTCGACGGTCGGCAGCGACTCCGCCTTGATGCCTTCCTCGAACGTGCGGCGAGCGGTCTCGCCCGCAAGCTCGGCCGCCGCCTTGCCATGTGCCAGGGTCGTGATCTCGGTCGCCAGGACCTTCTTGGCCTCGTTGATCTCCTGGCCCTCGAGGGCCTCGAGCCGGGCGATCTCGTCGAGCGGCATGTCGGTGAAGGTCCTGAGGAAGCGCCCGACATCGGCATCCTCGCTGTTCCGCCAGTACTGCCAGAAATCGTAGGGGCTCAAGCGGTCCGGATTGAGCCACACGGCGCCGGAGGCGGTCTTGCCCATCTTTGCGCCGGAGCTGGTCGCGAGCAGGGGCGAGGTGAGCGCGAAAAGCTCCGCACCTTCCATGCGGCGGCCGAGATCGGCGCCCATGACGATATTGCCCCACTGGTCGGAGCCGCCCATCTGCACGACGCAGCCGTAGCGCTTGTGCAGCTCGACGAAATCGTACGATTGCAGGATCATGTAGTTGAACTCGAGGAAGCTCAGCGGCTGGTCGCGCTCCAGCCTGAGCTTCACCGAATCCATGGTCAGCATGCGGTTGACCGAGAAGTGCCGGCCGACGTCGCGCAGCAGCGGGATGTAGAGCAGGGTGTCCAGCCAGTCGGCGTTGTTGGCCATCACCGCGTCGGTCGGGCCGTCGCCGAACCGGAGATAGTTCGCGAAGCTCTTGCGGATGCTCGACATGTTGGCGTCGATCTGCTGCGGCGTCAGGAGCTGGCGCGTCTCGTCGCGGCCCGACGGGTCGCCGACCTTGGTCGTGCCGGCGCCCATCAGGGCGATCGGCTTGTGCCCCGTCGTCTGCCACCAGCGCAGCAGCATGATCTGCAGCAGGTGGCCGACATGCAGGGAGTCGGCGGTGCAGTCGAAGCCGATATAGGCGGTGCGGGTCCCGGTCGACAGCAACTCGTCGAGGCGCGCCGCGTCGCTGCACTGGTGCACCATGCCGCGCTCGTGCACGACCCGCATGAAATCCGACTTGAAGCCCGCCATTTCCCCGACCAGCGAATTGTCCGTGAAGCCGCGGGATGTAACATGGGGGGCTGGCGCCCTCAACGGGCGTCCCCGCCAGTGGGCCGGCTCAGTCGGAGGGAATCGGATTGCCCAGCCTCATCGAGGAGCGCGTGACGCTCGCCTGCCGCGGCGACAATACCCTTGTCATCACCCGCCTGAAACCGGGCTGGCCGGTTATCGGCGACGTCCGGCCGTTACCGTTCGTCGAGCGCATGCGCCAGTATCTTGCTGCCAGGTGACGGATGTCGGAACTGAATCATGGAAGGCCGTTGAGGGCGCTCGGCTTGATGAGCGGGACCTCGGTCGATGGCGTGGATGTCGCCCTGATCGAGACCGACGGCGAAGGCGTTTCTTCCTTTGGTCCGTCACTCACGGTGGCCTACGACGACGAGGTCCGCCGGCTGATCAAAGGAGTCTTCGGGGCCGAGCAGGCAAGCGCTGGAACGGCCGCCGCGGAGCGCGCCGTGACCGAGGCGCACGCCGCCGCGGTCCGGCTGTGGGCTGACCGGCATGCGATCTCGCTCGCCTCGATCGACGTCGTCGGCTTCCACGGCCAGACGATCAGCCATCGGCCAGAAAGGCGCTTCACCTGGCAGATCGGCGATGGTGCAGCGCTCGCGCGGGCGCTCGGCGTGCGTGTGGTCAACGATCTGCGCAGCGCCGACGTGGCGGCGGGCGGGCAAGGCGCGCCGCTGGTGCCGATCTACCATGCTGCCCTGGTCCGGAGGCTGGCGCGGCCCCTGGCTGTGCTCAATGTCGGCGGCGTGGCCAATGTCACCTGGGTCGGCGAGGACGAGACGCTGGTCGCCTTCGATACCGGGCCGGGCAATGCGCCGATCGACGATTGGTGCGCCAGACGCGCCGGCCAACGCTTCGACCGGAACGGTGCGCTGGCCGCGGCCGGTAGGGTCGATCGGGCCCGGCTCGAACGATTCTCCGAGCATCGCTATTTCGCGCAGATGCCGCCGAAGTCGCTCGATCGCGGCGATTTCGCCGATTCGTGGGTCGATGGTCTCAGCGTCGCCGACGGAGCGGCGACCCTGACGCGTGGGACTGCCCGGGCGATCGCGCTCGCAGCGCGCCACTTCCCGCAACCCGTGAAGCAATGGGTCGTCTGCGGTGGCGGAGCGCGAAATCTCACGCTCGTTCAGGCGATCGCCGCGGAGACGCGCGCCGAGGTGATCCTGGCGTCGGATCTGGGCTGGGACGGCGATGCGCTGGAGGCCCAAGCGTTCGCCTACCTCGCGGTGCGTTCGCTGAGGGGCCTGCCGCTGACATTTCCTGGATCAACCGGCGCGCCGCGCCCGATGACGGGCGGGCGGCTGCATCTGCCGTGATCAATTAGGCCCGTTGCACGTGCCATTCTTCTCCGTCATCCCGAGCGAAGCCACCCGAAGGGTGGTGCAGTCGAGGGACCTCTCTGTGTCGCCGCCGCCACAAGAGAGGTCCCTCCGCTACGCCTCGCTGCGCTCGGCCCCGGTCGGGATGACGATGTTTTGCTGGATTGGATGGTCCGACCTGAAAGGCTCACGGTTCCTTGTTGCTGGTCGCCCGGCCCGGCGGATCGAGCAGGCACTTGGCGACATAGCGGTCGACCTCGACCGCGAGCTTGTCGAGCGAATCGTGGAAGAAGTGATTGGCGCCCTTGATGGTGCGCGACTCGACGGTGATGCCCTTCTGCAGCGACAGGCGCGCCACCAGTTTCTGGATGTCGGCGAGCGGCACGACCTCGTCACGCTCGGCACCGACGATCAGGCCCGACGACGGGCAGGGGGCGAGGAAGGCGAAGTCGTAGGAATTGGCCGGCGGCGCCACCGAGATGAAGCAGTCGATCTCCGGGCGGCGCATCAGCAGCTGCATGCCGATCCAAGCGCCGAAGGAATAGCCGGCGATCCAGCACGACTTTGCATCGGCGTTCATCGTCTGCAGCCAGTCGAGTGCCGCCGCCGCGTCGCTCAGCTCGCCCATGCCATTGTCGAAGCGCCCCTGGCTGCGGCCGACACCCCTGGTGTTGAAGCGCAGGACGGAGAAGCCGCGATTGACGAAGACATGGAACAGCGCGAACACCACCTTGTGGTTCATCGTCCCGCCATATTGCGGGTGAGGGTGCAGGATCAGGGCGATGGGCGCGTGCTCTTCCTTGCTCTGGTGATAGCGACCCTCGAGACGACCCTCGGGTCCAGTGAACATCACATCAGGCATGGAAACTCCGGAAATCCCTCATTTTTGCCTGCCAGGGCAGCAGGCGCCGGCCGGCGCGATCTTGATACTTGACTGGCCAACTCAGACTTATTAAATCCCACTGAGCAGGTCGGTCTTTGGACCGTGTTCCTGTCAGGGGGCTGAAATATCGTACTAACGCCTTGGTTTTCAAGACCTTTGGGCGTTCGTGAGCGACCGCCGGCATTGTCCGGCACCAGGAGGATGCTGTGAAGCTCAGCACCAAGGGGCGTTATGCCGTCATGGCGATGGTCGATCTGGCCCGCCACGCCCAGGCCAGGCCCGTGTCTTTGTCGGACATCGCGACCCGCCAGGAGATATCGCTGTCGTATCTGGAGCAGCTGTTTGCCCGGCTGCGCCGCGCCGGCCTGGTGCGCAGCGTGCGCGGCCCCGGCGGCGGCTACCGGCTGGCCCGCGGCTCGGGCGAGACGCGGGTCTCCGAGATCATCCTCGCCGTCGACGAGCCGATCACGGCGACGCGCTGCACCGAGATGGGCGCGACCGGCTGCCGGGCCGACCGCAGCAAGTGCCTGACCCACGACCTGTGGGAAGAGCTCGGCAATCAGATTCACATGTTCCTGAGCTCGGTCACCCTGCGCGACGTGCTGGAGCGCAAGCTGACGACGCACATCATCGAAGCGCCGGTGGTCACCAAGCCCGACTCCGTGGCCGCCGCCAGCTGAGCGCACGACCATGCGTGCGCCCGCGTATCTCGACCACAATGCGACGAGCCCACTGCGTCCCGCGGTGCTCGATGCCATGGTCGAGGCGTTGTGCGCGGGCGGCAACCCGTCGGCCGTTCACGGCGTGGGGCGCAAGGCGCGCAGCCTGGTCGACGCGGCGCGCCGGCGCGTGGCCGAGCTCGCCTTCTGCCTGCCAGGGGATGTCGTCTTCACGTCGGGTGGCACGGAAGCCAACAACCTGGCCCTGCGCGGCGCCGGCCGCCGCCGTGTGCTGGCCTCCGCAGTCGAGCACGACAGCGTCGGCAAGGCGTCGCCGGAGGCCGAGATCATCCGCGTCGACGGCGAGGGCGTGGTCGATCTCGAGGCCCTCGAACGGCTGCTCTTGCAGCCCGGCGAGCCTGCACTGGTTTGCGTGATGCTGGCCAACAACGAGACCGGGGTCGTCCAGCCGGTCGGCGAGGTCGTGCGGCTGGCCCGGCGTGCCGGGGCCCTGGTGCATTGCGATGCGGTCCAGGCGGCCGGCAAGCTCGGCGTCGACGTCCATGGGCTCGGCGTCGACTATCTCAGCCTGTCGGCGCACAAGCTCGGTGGCCCGACCGGGGTTGGCGCCCTGGTCGTGTGCAATGGGGCCCCGTTTGTATCGGATCGCCGGGGCGGAGGCCAGGAAGCCAATCGACGGGCCGGTACCGAGAATGTGGCCGGCATCGTCGGGTTCGGCGCTGCCGCCACGGCGGCACGATCCGGCCTGCCCGTGGCGCCCCTGCGCGACCGGCTGGAAGCGGCCTTGCGGAGCATCGCACCGGGCGCCCGGGTGTTCGGCGGCGGCGCCCGGCGACTGGGCAATACGAGCTGCATTTCCATGCCGGGCGTGAAGGCCGAGACTCAGGTGATGGCGCTCGATCTCGCGGGCGTTTGCGTCAGCGCCGGCGCCGCGTGCTCCTCCGGGAAGGTTCAGCGCTCGGCCGTGCTCGACGCCATGGGCATAGAGCCGGCAGAGGCCGCCACGGCGATCCGGGTCAGCCTGGGTTGGAATAGCGAGTCGGGCGACATTGATCGCTTGATCGCGGCGTGGCGGGACCTATATATCCGAGCGGGCAAGTCGGATATTGACGATGCCCGGGCAGCCTAGGAAATCCATGGGGAAAGCATGAGCGTCCTTAGCCAGATCCGGCGCAACGACCAGCCGATCTATCTCGACTACCAGGCGACCACGCCGATGGACCCGCGCGTCCTCGAGGCGATGATGCCTTACTTCACCCACAAGTTCGGCAACCCGCATTCGCGCAGCCATTCCTATGGCTGGGAATCCGAGGAAGGTGTCGAGAAGGCGCGTGCCCAGGTCGCCAAGCTGATCGGCGCGGACGACAAGGAGGTGATCTTCACCTCGGGCGCGACCGAGTCGAACAACCTCGCCATCCGCGGCGTCGCCGAGTTCTACCAGGACCGCAAGAACCACATCGTCACCACCCTGACCGAGCACAAATGCGTGCTCGACACCTGCCGGCATCTCGAGCAGCACGGCTTCGAGGTGACCTACCTGCCGGTGCAGAAGAACGGCCTGATCGATCTGGACGCCTTGCGTGCCGCGGTCACCGACAAGACGGTGGTCGTGTCGGTCATGGCGGTGAACAACGAGATCGGCGTGATCCAGCCGCTGGCCGAGATCGGCAAGATCTGCCGCGAGAAGAAGACCTTCTTCCATACCGATGCGGCACAGGCTGCCGGCAAGATCGCGCTCGACGTCGAGGCGATGAACATCGACCTGCTGAGTATCTCAGGCCACAAGATCTACGGCCCCAAGGGTATCGGCGCGCTGTACGTTCGCCGCAAGCCGAGGGTTCGCCTGGTGCCGCTGATCGTCGGCGGCGGCCAGGAGCGCGGCTTCCGCTCCGGCACCCTGCCGGCGCCGCTCTGCGTCGGTCTGGGCGAAGCGGCCGAGATCGCCATGAACGAGATGGAGACGGAGGCCAAACGGCTGACCAGGCTGCAGGCGCGCATGCTGAAGGGCCTGCAGGACCGGCTGTCGGAAATCTACGTCAACGGCGACCTCGAGCATCGCATCCCCGGCAACCTCAACATCAGCTTCGCCTATGTCGAGGGCGAGTCGTTGATGATGGGCATCAAGAACCTGGCCGTTTCGTCCGGCTCGGCCTGCACGTCGGCCTCGCTCGAGCCGAGCTACGTGCTGCGGGCGCTGGGCGTCGAGGAGGAGCTGGCGCACACCTCGCTGCGCATCGGGCTTGGCCGGTTCACCACCGAGCACGAGGTCGATACCGCGGTCGACGAGCTGGTGCGCCACGTCGAGAAGCTGCGGGCGATGAGCCCGCTGTGGGAGATGGCCCAGGAGGGCATCGATATCAAGTCAATCGAGTGGGCCGCCCACTGAGGCCCACCGGAAGATCCAGGAGAGTGTCATGGCCTACAGCGAGAAGCTGATCGATCACTACGAGAACCCACGCAATATCGGGTCGCTCGACAAGAATTCCGAGGATGTCGGTACCGGCCTGGTCGGCGCGCCGGCGTGCGGCGACGTCATGAAGCTGCAGATCAGGGTCGGCGCCGACGGCCTGATCGAGGACGCCAAGTTCAAGACCTTCGGCTGCGGCTCGGCGATTGCGTCGTCCTCGCTGGTCACCGAATGGGTGAAGGGCAAGACGATCGACGAGGCCGAATCCATCAAGAACACCGACATCGCGCGCCATCTGGCGCTGCCGCCGGTGAAGATCCATTGCTCGGTCCTGGCCGAGGACGCGATCAAGGCGGCGATCGCCGACTATCGCGCCAAGACAGCCAGGAAGGACGAAACGGCGGAGTAGGGTAGATGAGCACGACTGTCGAGACGCCGAAGCCCGCAGCGGCGCGGCCCCGTCGTCCACGCCCCCAGGTGATGACCGTGACGCCGGCGGCGGCGGAACGGGTGAAGGCGTTGATCGATGGCCGCGGCAAGCCGACGGCCGGCATCCGCATCGGCGTGCGCAGCAAGGGCTGCTCGGGCATGTCCTACACGCTGGAGTTCGCCGACGGCCAGCAGCCGATGGACGAGGTCGTCGAGACCGGCGGCATCAAGCTGCTGATCGACCCGAAGGCGTCGCTGTTCCTGATCGGCACCGAGATGGACTACGCCGAGGAGAAGCTGAAGTCGGGCTTCGTCTTCAGGAATCCGAACGAGAAGGGGCGCTGCGGCTGCGGCGAATCCTTCCACGTCTGATCATTCGGCCGGCGAAGCTTCGTCATGGATCATTTCGCGCGGCTGGGACTGCCGGCGGCGCTCGACCTGGAGCTCGCCCAGCTAGACCGAGCGTACTTTGCGCGCCAGCGGCTGTGGCATCCCGATCGATTCGTCGGCCGGCCGGCCGAAGAGCGGGCGAGAGCGTCCATCGAGGCAGCGGCCTTGAACGACGCCTACCGCACGCTCAAGGACCCGGTGGACCGCGCAGTCTACCTGGCGACCTTGAAGGGCGTCGAGCTGCCTGGCGACGGCAAGACCATCGACGACCCCGACCTCCTCATGGAGGCGATGGAGGCGCGTGAAGCGCTGCACGAGGCGACGACGGTGGACGAGGTCGAGGTATTGGCAGGAAGGGCCCGGAAGGATGTCGAGGCAGCCCTTGGCGGGCTCGCGAGTTTGCTGTTGCAGGACGACAAGCCCGCCATCAGAAAGACGCTCCTTCGCCTGCGCTATCTCGACAAGTTCGCCGAGGAAGCGCGGGCACGGCGCATGAACATTCAACGGCCGAGGCCATGACGCTTCTCGAGATCCACGAGCCCGGTGAAACGCCCTTGCCGCATGCCGGCGAAGGGTCGCTGGCCGTCGGCATCGATCTCGGTACGACCAATTCCGTCGTGGCGATCGCGCGCGAAGGCAAGCCGGCGGCACTGCACGACGAGGCGGGACGCGCACTGGTGCCGTCGGTCGTGGCCTATCCCGCCGCTGGCGGCGTGCTGGTCGGCGAAGAGGCGCGAATCCTGGAAAGCCAGGAGCCCAGGAACGTCGTGGCATCGATCAAGCGGCTGATGGGACGCGGCGCTGCCGACCTCCATGCCGTGGCGGGCGTGCTGCCCTACGAGATCGCCCCGGGCGGCGGCCCGACCGACATGGTGAAGCTGCTGATCGGCGGCAAGGCGCGCTCGCCGGTCGAGATCTCGGCCGAGATACTCAAGGCCCTGCGCGCCCGTGCCGAAGCCGCGCTGGAAAAACCGATCGAGCGCGCCGTCATCACCGTGCCGGCCTATTTCGACGACGCAGCCCGCACGGCGACGCGCGATGCCGCGCGTGTCGCCGGCCTCGAGGTGCTGCGGCTGGTCAACGAGCCGACGGCGGCGGCGCTGGCGTACGGCCTGGACAAGGGCTCGGAGGGTCTCTACGCGGTCTATGACCTGGGCGGCGGCACCTTCGATTTCTCCCTGCTGCGGCTCGAGAAGGGCGTGTTCCAGGTGCTGGCGACCGGCGGCGACACCGCCCTGGGTGGCGACGATTTCGACCGCGCCATCGCCGAGCGCATGCTGGCGGAGCGCCGCACCGACGGCCTGGCCGATCAGGTCGACGAGGCGGCCGTCAAGGCCGCGCTGGCGCTCGGCCGGCAGATCAAGGAACAGCTTTCCGATCGCGACCAGGCCTCCGGCCGGCTCGAGATTGCCGGCGTGCCCTCGTTCCACACCCTCGAGCGCGCCGCCTTCGAGGCGATGATCGAGGCCTACGTCGCGCGCACGATCGACATTGCCCGCAGCGTGCTCGCCGATGCCGGCATGTCCGCCGGCGAGATCGAAGGCGTGGTGCTGGTCGGCGGCTCGACCCGCGTGCCGCAAGTCCGCGCCGCCGTTGCGGCGATGGGCGGCAAGCCGCCGCTGAGCGACATCGACCCTGACGAGGTCGTGGCGCTGGGCGCTGCCCTGCAGGCCGAAGCCCTGACCGGTGGCGGCGACACCCTGCTGCTCGATGTGACGCCCTTGTCGCTCGGCCTGGAGACGATGGGCGGCATCGTCGAGAAGATCGTGCCGCGCAACACGCCGATTCCCGTTCAGCTCGCCCAGGAGTTCACCACCTACCAGGATGGCCAGGCGGCGATGGCGATCCATGTCGTGCAGGGCGAGCGCGAGATGGTCGCCGACTGCCGCAGCCTGGCCCGCTTCGAGCTGCTCGGGATTCCTCCCATGACGGCCGGTGCGGCGCGCATCCGCGTGATGTTTGCCGTCGACGCCGACGGGCTTCTCACCGTGTCGGCCGAGGAGCGCACCACCGGCGTGGCGCAGCGCGTCGAGGTCAAGCCGTCCTACGGTCTCAGCCACGACGACATGGCCGACATGCTCTACGACAGCCTCGACAACGCCGAGGCCGACATGACCCTGCGCCTGCTGACCGAGGCACGGGTGGAGGCACGGCGCAACCTGCTGGCGCTCGAGGCCGCTCTGGCCAGGGACGGCGAGCTGCTGTCCGCCGAGGAGCGCGGCGCGCTCGACGCCGGACGGGCGCGCCTGGAGGCGGCGCTTTCCGGCGACGACCGCGAGGCGATCAATGCCGCCGCCGAGGCGCTCGAGATGCTGTCCAAGCCGTTCGCCGAGCGCCGCATGGATCGCGGCATCCGGGACGCGCTGTCGGGGTTGTCCGTGAGCGAGCTCGAGACCCGGGTGGGCGAATGACGAGGTTTTGCTGAATGCCGAAGATGACGTTCATCCTCAAGGACGGATCGCGCAAGGAAGTCGACGCGCCGATCGGCCTCAGCGTCCTCGAGATCGCCCATCGCAACCACGTCGATATCGAGGGCGCCTGCGAGGGTTCGCTCGCCTGCTCGACCTGTCACGTGGTGGTCGAGAAGGACTGGTTCGATCAGCTGGCCCCGGCCAGCGAGGACGAGGAGGACATGCTCGATCTGGCGTTCGGTCTCACCCACACGTCGCGCCTGGGCTGCCAGATTCGCATGTCCGAGGCGCTCGACGGCCTGGTGGTTCGCCTGCCGGCGGCGACCCGCAACATGATGGTCGACAAGTAGGGAGGAGGGGCGATGGCCCGCAAGCTGCGCTGGACCGACGTCCAGGACATCGCCATCGAGCTCGAGGAGCGCCATCCCGAGGCCGACAACGTCAATCTGCGCTTCACCGACCTGCACCGCTGGGTCATGGAGCTGCCCGATTTTGCCGACGACCCGAAGCGGTCGAACGAGAAGATCCTCGAGGCCATCCAGGCCGCGTGGATCGACGAACGCAGCTAGCGGGATGCCGCAATTTGAGCAAGAATCCTGTCGTACAGTGATGATGCCTGGGAGGGTGTCATGAGAGCCGACTGGTTCCGTCTTGTGCTGCTGCCGCTGATGCTGGCGTTGGGCTTGGGAGCCTGTGCCTCCAATGCCGTGCAGCCCGGCATCGTCAGTGCCTCGAGTGGCCCGTCCGGGTCGTATCCGGCCGCCGGACCGTACCCCGGCAGCAGTGGGCCCTACTATGGTGGGCCGCCAGCCAATGCACCTTCTCAGGGCAGCGTCTACGCCACGCCGGGATCGGGTGACACGGGGCGGGTCGTGTCGATCCGCGAGATACCCCTGCAGGGGGCCGGTGGCAGGGGCGGCGGCAGCGGAACGATGTGGGGCGGCCTGCTCGGCGCCGGCAGCGGTGCGACAATCGGCGCGATCACGAGCAACAGCCTGGGCGGCGCGCTGGTAGGCGCCCTGCTGGGCGCGGTCGGTGGCGCCATCGCGGGGACGATCGCCGACGGGCAGCGCGGCCCCGGGCGGGGGATCGAGGTGGTCGTGCAGCGCGACGACGGACAGCGCATCACGATCGCCCAGCCCGACGACGGCGATGTTCAGTTGGGCGATCGGGTGCAGATCATCCAGAACCACCAGGGGGTCGCCCAGGCGGTACGCGACCCGACAGTGCGGCAAGACTGATTTCCGGTTCGGACCTTCATCCTTGGAAAGTGGCACCCATGCTGGGTAAGTGGCTTTTGAGCTTGTTGATCCCGCTGGCTCTGGCGGTGGGCTTGAGCGCGTGCAACGGCAGCAGCGGCGCGGTCCAGCCAGGCGTCGTCACCACGTCCGCCCAAGCCGGCTACCGCGGCGAGACCGGCCGCGTCGTGCGGATCCGCGAGGTCGCGGTGCGCAGCGGCAATACCGGCGTGAGCGACGGCACGCTGATCGGCGGCGGCGTCGGTATGGCGGGCGGCGCGGCGATCGGGGCGGCCACCACCAACTCCGTGGGAGGCGCCGTGGTCGGCGGCCTGCTGGGCGCCGTCGGCGGCGCGATCGCCGGCACCGCCATCGACCAGCAATCGACCCGCCGCGGCATCGAGGTCACCATCCAGCGCGACGACGGCCAGCGTGTCGCGATCGCCCAGGCCGACGACGGCGACATCCAGGTCGGCGACCGGGTCGCCATCGTCTACGACCGCAACGGCGTCGCCAAGGCGGTTCGCGATACGGGCTACCGGCGGGATTAGCCGTGCCGCCCTCGCCTTTGGCGAGGGCTTACATTTCGCCTTCATTCTCCGTCATCCCGAGCGCAGCCGCCCAAGGGGCGGCGCAGTCGAGGGACCACTCTTTGTCGGCGGTGCAACAAGAGAGGTCCCTCCACTGCGCCTCGCTGCGCTCGGCTTCGGTCGGGATGACGAAGTTTGTGGCCGGATGCGTCTGTCCCGTCTGAAGGCGAGAGACTGGCCGAGGCGGGGATGCGCCGCCGCGCCTCCGAGCCTATATAGGCCGCGCCATGGCCAGGAATTCCCTCGGGATCGACAAGCCGCCCGCCGACACGCGCGTCGTCGTCGCGATGTCGGGCGGCGTCGATTCGTCGGTGACGGCGGCGCTCCTGCGCGAGCAGGGCTACGACGTCGTGGGCGTCACCCTGCAGCTCTATGACCACGGCGTCGCCGTCGGAAAGGCCGGGGCCTGCTGCGCCGGCCAGGATATCGCCGATGCCCGCCAGGTCGCCGAGCGGCTGTCCATTCCCCACTACGTGCTGGACTACGAGAGCCGCTTCCGCGCCAAGGTGATGGAGGCGTTCGCCGATTCCTATGCCCGCGGCGAGACGCCGGTGCCCTGCATCGCCTGCAACAGGACGGTGAAGTTCCGCGATCTGCTGCGCACCGCCCGCGAGCTCGGCGCCGAGGCGCTGGCGACCGGCCACTATGTCCGGCGCGTCGAGGGCGCCGACGGAGCCGAGCTTCATCGGGGCGCCGATCCGGCGCGCGACCAGAGCTACTTCCTGTTCGGCACGACGCGGGAGCAGCTCGGGTTCCTGCGCTTTCCCCTGGGCGACCTGCCGAAGGCCGAGACGCGGGCGCTGGCGCAGCGCTTCGACCTCGCGGTCGCCGACAAGCCCGACAGCCAGGACATCTGCTTCGTGCCCAACGGCGACTATGCCGCCGTGGTGCAGAAGCTTCGGCCGGAGGCAGTCGAGCCGGGCGAGATCGTCGATCGAGACGGCAGGGTGGTCGGCCGTCACGACGGCATCGTGCACTTCACCGTCGGCCAGCGCCGCGGGCTGGCGCTCGGCGAGCGCAGCGGTACGGACAACGAGCCGCTCTACGTCGTGCGGCTCGAGCCGGAGACACGCCGTGTCGTGGTCGGGCCGCGGTCGGCGCTCGGCCGGCGCGACATCGTCCTGCACGATCTCAACTGGCTCGGCCCGGCGCTGGACGGCGTCCTGCCGATCCAGGTGCGCGTGCGTTCGAGCCAGGCGCTGCGACCGGCGACCATCGAGCCGGCCGGCGAGAGTGGCGCCATCGTGCGCTTTGCCGAGCCCGAGATCGGCGTGTCGCCGGGGCAGGCTTGTGTCGCCTATGATGCCCGGCAGGGCAGCCGTGTGCTGGGGGGCGGCTTCATCCGGCGCTTTCACGGATGAAGCTCGACCACCTCAATTTGCCGGTCAGCGATCTCGCGCGTTCGCGTGCCTGGTACACGCAGACGCTTGCGCTCGCGGTCGAGTTCGAGGTGCCCGAGCGGCGCACCGTGGCCCTCCAGGACAAGGAAGGCTTCGCGATATTCCTGACGGAGAGCCCGCAGGCCGCGTCGAACGGCCTCGCCCTGTGGTTCCAGGTCGACGATGTGGACGCGACGTTCGAGGAATGGACGGCCCGCGGCGTCCGCTTCGCCCATGGCCCGCAGAAGACTTTCTGGGGTTACGGCGCCGAGCTGGCCGACCCGGACGGCTATCTCGTGCGATTGTGGGATGCCCGCACGATGCAGGACAAATAGGGCTCCGGGCTGCTTCCTGTCGCTTCCTTGACAGCTTCGCGACCGGGCGACTAAAAGCGCGCTCCCATGGCTGGGTAGCTCAGCTGGTTAGAGCACGGCACTCATAATGCCGGGGTCGGCGGTTCAAGTCCGCCCCCAGCTACCATGGGCTCTTCGATTGTTTCAGTTGAGTGGCCGAAGGTCGTCGCGGGCTCCGTGTCCCGAGCCTCGGCCGGCGGGCGACCTGCTGCGCAGATCTTGGCCGGCCACAAGTCGTCGCTCAGCCAAGGGTGCGGACGGTTCTGACTGCCAAGGAGCCCATGTCGTGCCAGCTGGGCCGTCCCAGTGCGCTAAACGGCAACCTATTCGAGCTCCGGACCGTTCTTCGTCTTCAAGCGGACAGAATGTTCGCCTACCGGGGTGCGGATATCCCGGCTTGGAGGCAAGGAAATGGCGAGGATCCTTCTGAGACTGATGCTCGTTGCGGCCGTTGGCATCACCGGGGCGGCCTGCCAGGACAATGGCTATGCCGCACCGCGTGGCTACTATCAGCCGGCTCCGACGGGCTACGGCAACCCGTACTACAACGCGGCTCCATCGCGGTCCCGCTATGCGCAGCCCGTGCCGGGCTACAACTACGGCAATCAGCAGGGCAGCCACGGCTGGTACAACCAGACCGACGGCCGTCGCTACACGACGGTGACCGTGACGAACCGCGGCCAGAACGGGTATCGGGACGACGTCGTTCAGCAGCAGGTCGTCTGCGGAAGCCAGTACTACGACGGCTACCGGACCCGCGTCGCACCTCGGTGCTGATCGTCTCTGCCGCGGCGTTCAGCCTTCCTGTTCCAGGCAGGCGAGTGCCTGTCGCTCGCAGAACGGGTTGCGCAGCGACGACCGGCAGGGATGCGTCAGCTTGCATCGGGCTTTGCCGTTGGGAGTGGCCGACGTTCGGGCTATAAGTGCCTGGACTGGCGGACTTGTTCCGGGGCGCCCAAGCTACGAGATTGCCTCGGCCGACACCGCCGGGGGCCTCAATTGTCGATTTGCTCAGCCATTCTGCGACCATGACCAGCGGACACTCGCATCAGACCGATGTCGTCATCGTGGGCGCGGGGCCGGTAGGCCTGTTCGCCGTGTTCGAATGCGGCATGGTGCGGCTGCGCTGCCACGTCGTCGACGTGCTCGGGGATGCCGGCGGTCAGTGCACGGCGCTCTATCCGGAGAAGCCGATCTACGACATTCCGGGCTTCCCGCGCATCGAGGCGGCCGAGTTGATCGTTCGTCTCAAGGCGCAGGCGGCGCCGTTTCGTCCGGTCTATCACCTCGGTGAGCAGGTCCAGGCGCTCGAGCCGCTGAGCGGCGGCACCTGGCAGGTGACGACCGCCAAGGGCACCGTGATACGGGCGAGAGCGGTGATCATCGCCGCCGGCGTCGGCGCGTTCGGACCCAATCGGCCGCCGCTGCCGGGCATCGAGTCCTACGAGGGCAAGAGCGTCTTCTATTATGTGACCCAGCGCGAAAGCTTTCGCGGCAAGCGGATCGTGATCGCCGGCGGCGGCGACACTGCCGTCGACTGGGCGCTGTCGCTCGCCGAGATCGCGGCGCACGTATCGGTAATCCATCGTCGCAGCAAGTTCCGTGCGGCACCCGAGAGCGAAGCGCGACTGAAGGCGCTCGCCGAGGCTGGCAAGATCGATCTGGTCGTGCCTTATCAACTGCACGCTCTGGAAGGGGACGACGGCAAGTTGGAGGCTGTCATCGCGGCCACCCTCGATGGCGAACAGCGGCGCCTCGAGGCAGACGTCCTTCTGCCGTTCTTCGGGCTATCGATGTCGCTCGGCCCCATCGCGGAATGGGAGCTGTCGCTGCAGCAGAACCAGATCGCCATCGATGCCGCGACGACGGCGACCAACAGGCCCGGCATCTTCGCCATCGGCGACGTCGTCACCTATCCCGGCAAGCTCAAGCTCATCCTGACAGGCTTCGCCGAGGCGGCGATCGCCGCACGCTCGGCCTATGCGCTGGTCCATCCCGAGACGCCGCTGCACTTCGAGTACTCGACGACCTCGGGCGTGCCGGCGGGGTGAAGGGCTCGCGGATCACTCTCTTGTCGTCCTGAACGACGTGAAGGACCTCTCGCCGGCTGCAGCGCGTGTTGAGACTTCTGGCGATGAGATCCTTCGCTGCGCTCAGGATGACAAGAAAGACTCCCGTCTACTCGATGCGTGGCGCGAGGCGCCGCGCATAGGGCGGTTCTGCCTCCGAGACCAGGGCGGGGGCGGTGATGGTTTCGGCGAAGTGGCAGGCCGCGACCTGACCCGCGGTCCCGATCGGACGCAGGGCGGGCTCCTCGGTCCGGCAGCGTTCCTGCGCGTGGCTGCACCTTGTGTGGAAGCGGCAGCCGCGCGGCGGGTTGAGCGGGCTGGGCACGTCGCCGGCCAGGCGGATACGCACGCGCTGGGCAGCTGGATCGGGAACCGGCACCGCCGACAGCAGGGCCTGCGTGTAGGGATGGCGCGGCATCGCGAACAGCGATCGCTTGGGTCCCAGCTCGACGATCTTGCCGAGATACATGACCGCGACGCGGTCGCTGATATGGCGTACCACCGCGAGATCGTGGGCGATGAAGATGTAGGCGAGGCCGAGGCGATGCTTGAGGTCCTGCAGCAGGTTGATCACCTGCGCCTGGATGGAGACATCGAGCGCCGAGACGGGCTCGTCGCACACGATCAGGCGGGGACGCGAGGCGAGGGCGCGGGCGATGCCGATCCTCTGGCGCTGGCCGCCCGAGAATTCGTGCGGGTAGCGCAGCGCGTGCCAGGGCGAGAGGCCGACCTCGGCGAGCAGCTCGTCGATCCGCCGGCGCAGCGCCGCTCCGGATGCCAGGCCGTGCAGGCGCAACGGTTCGGCGAGGGCGTCGCCCACGGTCAGGCGGGGGTTGAGCGAGGCGAACGGGTCCTGAAAGATGATCTGCATGTCGCGCCGCAGCTCGCGCAGCGCGCTGCGGTTGAGGGCGCGCACGTCGCGGCCGGTGAAGTGGATCGACCCCGACGTCGCTTCGATGAGGCGCAGGACCAAGCGGCCGGTCGTCGACTTGCCGCAACCCGACTCGCCCACCAGGGCCAGCGTCTCGCCCGGGGCAACCTCGAAGCTCAGGCCGTCGACGGCGCGGACGGTGCCGACCGTGCTCTGGAAGATGACGCCGCGCCTGGCCGGAAAGTGCTTTGAAAGTCCGGTGACGGAGAGAAGCGGCTCGATCATGGCGCGATGCCGAGCGCATGGTCGATGGGCGCCTTCCAGCAGGCGGCGCGATGGCCGGCGCCGAGCTCGCGCAGGACGGGGGCCTCGTTCCGGCAGCGGGCGTCGGCCAGGGCGCAGCGCGGGCTGAAGCGGCAGCCGGCCGGCAGGGCGAAGGGATTGGGCACCACTCCCTCGATCGCCGTCAGGCGCTCGTCGCCGTCGCTGCCGAGGCGCGGGATCGAGCCCAGCAGGCCGAGCGTGTAGGGATGCTGCGGGTCGGCGAACAGCGCGCCGACCGGTGCCTCCTCGACGATGCGGCCGGCATACATGACGATCACGCGATGGGCGAGCTCGGCAACCACGCCGAGATCATGGGTGATCAGCATGATGGCCGCGCCGGTGCGTTCGCGCAGGTCGCGCAGCAGGTCGAGGATCTGGGCCTGGATGGTGACGTCGAGCGCGGTGGTCGGCTCGTCGGCGATCAGGATCTTGGGGTCGCAGGCCAGTGCCATGGCGATCATGACGCGCTGGCGCATGCCGCCGGAAAGCTGGTGGGGATACTCGTCGACCCTCGTCTCGGGCGACGGGATGCGCACCAGCTTCAGCATCTCGAGCGCGCGCGCGCGCGCCTCGGCCGCAGTCACCGGACGATGCAGGCGGATCGCCTCGATAATCTGCTCGCCCACCGTCTGCACGGGATTGAGGCTGGTCATCGGCTCCTGGAAGATCATCGACACGGTATCGCCGCGCACGGCGCGCATGTCGCTCTCCGGCAGGTCGAGGAGATTGCGGCCCTGCAGCCTGATCTCGCCCGACGCGATGCGGCCGGGCGGCGACGGCACCAGCCGCATGATCGAGAGCGACGTCACCGACTTGCCGCATCCCGATTCGCCGACGATGCCCAGCGTCTCGCCTTCGGCCAGCGAGAAGCTCACGCCGTCGACGGCGGCGAACACGCTGCCGCCCGACCGGAACTCGGTGCGCAGGTCGCGGATCTCGAGGAGGGGAGTTGGGGAGGTGTCCGCGTCTTCGCGGACGGAGGGGTCATGAGTCATGAGACACGGCGGAACCCATGGCTCATGACCCCTCCGTCGCCGTATGACGGCGACACCTCCCCAGCAACGCTGGGGAGGAGAAAGAGATGAACGAGCGCCCAGCCATGAACCATCACGTCACCGGCCTCGACTGCGGCAGGCGGTCCTTCTTGCCGTAGACCGGCGGGGCGAGCTGATCGGCCGTGCGGCCGGCCCAGTCGCGCTTGCTGACCGTCGCCAGGCGTCTGCGCTGGCCCTCGATCAGCCCTGCGGTGGCGGCCTCGACATCGACCGTCAGCACCTTGCCGTCCTTCACGACCTGCACGCCGTCGATGTAGACGTGGCGGATGGCGCGCTCGCTCGCCGAGTAGATCAGGCTGCGCACTGGCTCGTGCGCCGGCTGCATGTAGGGATGATCGAGGTCGACCAGGGAAAAGTCGGCCTTGCTGCCTGGGGCGAGCCGGCCGAGGTCGGGACGCCGCAGGATCCTGGCGCCGCCGATGGTCGCGGCCTCGAAGGCATGCCGCGTCGTGCCCATCTTGTAGTTGCCGGTGAAAACGCGGGCGACGTAGCAGGCGAGCCTGATCTCGTCGACCATGTTGTGCGGGAAGGTGTCGGTGCCGATGCCGACCGTGATGCCGGCATTCATGTAGCGGCCGATCGAGTTCAGCACCATGCCGCGGCGGGCGAACACGGTGGGGCAATGCGCCACCGCCGCGCCCGAGTCCCGGAGCCTCTCGAAGTCGTTGGTGTGCGGATAGTGGATCTGCGGATGGTCGTTCAGGAAGATGCCGTGGCCGATCACCAGGTCGGGCCCCAGCACGCCGATCGAGTCGAGCCATTCGATCGGCGTCTTGCCGTGGCGATGGACCATTTCATAGAACTCGACGACGGCCTGGCAGGCGTGCGTCTGCATCGGGATGTTGCGGCGCTTCGCTTCCTGGTGCGCCTCCTTGAAGTAGCCTTCGCGGCAGGTATCGATCTGCGACGGGCCGACCATGGCGGAGATGCGGCCGCTCGGATGCTTCATCGCCTCGTCGATGGTCTTCATCGCCGCCTCGAAGGCCTTCTCGCCGGCCTTCTCGTCCCAGGCGTATTCGACCGTATGGCCGTTCTTCGTGTACCAGTAGCCCTGCCGCATCATGGGGCAGACGACGGCGCGGATGCCGGTCGCCGCGAGATCGTCGACCCAGCCGTCGCGGCTCATCGACAGGTCCGAGATCGTGGTGACGCCGCTCTTCAGCAGCTCCGACATCGCCACCATGGTCGACGGGCCGGCATCCTCGGGATCGAGGCCGAACACCGGCAGGTACTCGTAGAGCGAGCTCTGGCCCAGCTTGTCGCTGCCGTACTCCTCGGTCAGGCCCTTGTTGGCCGGCTCGGAGAAGGGGTGGCTGTGGACGTTGACGAATCCCGGGATCGCCATGAACCCCGCGCCCTCGATCGTGGCGTCGACCGGGCCGCTGTAGGCCGGCCCGACATGGATCACCTCGTTGCCGCGGAACACGAGGTCGCCGTCGTCGAGATAGACATGGCGCTGCTCGGCCTCGTCCCAGGCGACGACATGGTCGAGGCGAGCGATCCTGGTTGTCTTGGTCATGGTGCGAGTCTTCCCGTGTTGATGAGGCGTTTCCAGCTTCTTTGAGGGACGGCAATCGCCCCCACCTCATGCTGAGGAGTGCGCGCAGCGCGCGTCTCGAAGCATGGGCAACAGGCATCGTGTCTGAGGCCTATCCTTCGAGACGCCGCGCTGCGCGCGGCTCCTCAGGATGAGGACTCTATTGTTGGACGCAGGCCAAGAGGACTCACTTGAACGCGATCCCCAGCCCCTTGTAGAGGCCGCAGCCGTAGTTGCCGTGCGCCTTGATCGGCTTCAGCTTGGGACCGGCGACGACGAACAGTGGCTCGTGGAACAGCGGGATCCAGACGGCGGCGTCGTGCACCTTCTTCTGGACCGCGGCATAGGCCTCGGTGCGCACCTTGGGATCGATCGCCGTCGAGCCCTTGTCGAGCAACTCGTCGGTCTCCTTGTCCTTCCAGTTCATGCGGTTGGGCGTCGGCGTGTTGGCCGAGCGGAAGTAGAGGTTGAGAGCGTCGCCGGCGCTGACATAGGGGAAGCTCATGCCGAAGGCGTCGAATTCCTGGGTGGCCAGCTTGCCCCAGGCGACGGTCGAGTCGAAGAGCTGGATCTGCAGGTCGATGCCGACCTTGCGCAGGTCGCCCTGAACGGCCTCGGCGATCTCCTTGAAGGCGCCGTTGATGCCGTAGACGATCGGCGCCAGCTTCTTGCCGTCCTTGTAGCGGAAGCCGTCCGAACCCTTCTTCCAGCCGGCCTCGTCGAGCAGCCGCTCGGCCTCCTTGACGTTCTCGCCGTAGATCGCGCGATCGACGTTGGGATTGAAGTCGAGCACGCTCGGCATCAGCATCGTCGAGGCCGGCTCGGCGAGGCCGAAGGTGACGGCGTCAGCAATCGCCTTCTGGTCGACCGCGAGGTTCATGGCGCGGCGCACGCGCACGTCGTTCATCAGCGCCTTGTCGACCTTGAAGCCGATGAAATACGTCCAGAAGTAGTTCTCGGCCTTGCTGACCGACAGCGCCTTGTTGGCCATCAGCTGCTTGATGGACCAGTAGGGAACGTACTGGCTGGCATCGGCCTGGCCGGCCTCGAGCGCCGTGACGCGCGTGTTCTCCTCAGGCACGACCTTCCAGACCAGCCGGTCGACCTGGGCCTCGGTCGCGTCGTAGATCGGCGGACCCCACTTGTAGCCCTTGTGCTTGCTGAGCACCGTCGAATCGCGCGGCGTCCAGCTCTCGAAGCAGAACGGGCCCGTGCCGTCGATTCCCTTGATGCCGAAATCGCCGCCGAGCTGCTTGGCCTGCTCGACGTTGAGGATCGTGTGGAAATACTGCGTCATCTGGTAGAGCAGCTCGGAGAACGGCTTCTTGAGCTTGTACTCGACCGTGTAGTCGTCGAGCGCGGTGATCTTGTCGACGTCGCCCATGCGCCACTTCACCAGGCCCTTGGTCTCGGGATCGGCCCAGCGCGCGTAGGTCGCCACGACGTCGTTTGCGGTCATCTTCTTGCCGCTGCAGAAGGTGACGTCGTCGCGCAGCTTGAAGACGTAGGTTAGACCGTCGGGCGACACCGTCCAGGTCGTCGCCAGGCCTGGCTTGAGCGTCTTCATGTCGAAGTCGAGATTCACCATCGTGTCGCCGATCATGAACATGACCTCGGCGCCCGACCGGGATGTCGACTTGTGCGGATCGTAGCGATCGGTGTCGATCTCGCGCACCACGGTCACGGTCTTCTGCGCGTGGGCCTGCGGGGCCAGCGCGCCGATCGCCGACGCCGCGAGCAGCGCCGCCGCCCATGCTCGGTTGCACGTCATCCGGTTGGTCATGAACACACCTCCTATTGCCTGAGCTTGGGGTCGAGGGCGTCGCGCAGGGCGTCACCCAGGACGTTGAATGCGAGAACGACGAGGAAGATCGCGGCGCAGGGCAAGGTCGAGACCCAGGGCGCGATCTGCAGGAACTTGCGGCCGTCGGCCGCCATGCTGCCGAGCTCGGCCGTCGGCGGCTGCGCGCCGAGCCCGAGGAAAGACAGGGCGGCGCCGAGCAGGATCGCCTGGCCGAGCTGCAAGGTCATGTAGATCAGGATGGTCGGCCAGCAGTTGAGCGCGAGGTAGCGCCACAGCAGGGCGCCGTCGCCCAGCCCGACGGCGCGGCCGGCCTCCATGTATTCCTGCTGCATGATCGATTGGGCGGCGCCGCGGGCGATGCGGGCGATCGACGGGATGGCGGCGACGCTGAGCGCGATCACCAGCGACACGAGGCCGGTTCCCATCACGGCGGCGATCGCCAGCCCGAACAGGATCGACGGGAAGGACAGCAGCACGTCGACCAGTCGCATCAGCGGCGTGTCGAGGCGCTTGAAGTAGGCGGCGCTCAAGCCGATCAGGGCGCCCAGCCCGCCGCCGACGACAACCGCCAGCACGCCCATGCCGAGCGTCGCGCGCAGGCCGAACACGATGCGGCTCAGCATGTCGCGGCCCTGGTTGTCGGCGCCCAGGAGAAACGCTGCGCAGCGTTCGCCGCCCGGCGGACAGAGGCGCAGGCGCATGTTGTTGGCGTAGGGATCGAAGGGCGCGACCCAAGGGGCGAAGATCGCCGCCATCACGACGAGCAGCAGGAACAGCGCCGCCGCTGCCGCTGGCGGATCGCGCAGGATGCGCCGCCACACGGCATTCTTGCGCCGCAACGCCGCGATGGCCTTCTGGTCGGCCTCGCTCTGCAGGGTGAGGGCGACGTCGGTCATGGTCTTCCGGCGATCCGCACGGCTATCGCAGATGCCATTTTCTCCGTCATCCCGAGCGGAGCCGCCTGGAGGGCGGCGCAGTCGAGGGACCTCTGTTTGCCGAAGGTGCAGCAAGACGGGTCCCTCCGCTGCGCCTCGCTACGCTCGGCTCCGGTCGGGACGACGAGGTTGTTTGCCGAACTCGACAGCCCTGCGACGGTCCGGGAGAGTATGAGCTGCTCCCTCACGACCGGGCGATCCGCGGATCGAGGTAGGCGTAGAGAACGTCGACGATCAGATTGACCATCATGAACCCGACGGCAAGCACCAGGATGGCGCCCTGGGCCAGCGGGAAGTCGCTCGAGGTAATGGCGCCCACGGCCATGCGGCCGACGCCCGGCCAGGCGAACATCGTCTCGGTGACGATCGAGCCGCCGAGCAGGAAGCCGATCTGCAGGCCGACCAGGGTGACGACAGGAATCATGGCATTGCGGAGCGCGTGGTGGATGGTGACCCGCCAGTCGGAGGCGCCCTTGGCGCGCGCCGTGCGCACATAGTCGGCGCCCAGCGTCTCGAGCAGCGAGGTGCGGGTCATGCGCGCGACCGGGCCGACGAATACGGCGCCCAGCGTTGCTGCCGGCAGGATGAGGCTGAGCAGCCCGGCGCCGGTCCAGATCGGGCCGTTGCGGCCCTGGAAGGGCAGCAGGCCGGCGCCGCCGACATGCTGGATCAGCAGCAGGCCGACCCAGAACACCGGCACCGATACGCCCATCACCGACAGCGCCATGATGGCCCGGTCGATCAGCGTGCCACGCCGCCGCGCGGCCAGGGTGCCGAGCGCGATGCCGAGCGGCACGGCCCAGACGAGGCAGGCCAGCATCAGCTCGACGGTCGGCCAGAAGGTGAGGGCGATCTCCTCCGAGACCGGCCGGTTCGAGATCATCGAGCGGCCGAGATCGAGCTGCAGCACGCGGCCGAGGTAGTTGGCGAACTGGACCCACAGGGGCTGATCGAGGCCGAGCTGCTGGCGGATCGCCGCGACCTCGGCGGCCGTGGCCGTCGGGCCGGCCAGCACGGTCGCCGGATCGGTCGGCACCACCTGCAGCAGCAGGAACCCGATCAACAGCACCCCCAGCAGGACCGGCAGCGAAATCATCAGGCGATGGGCGATGTGTCGCGCCATGATTTGCAGTAATGCTCCTCTCCGGATTTTCGACACTGACCGACGTCGCAATGCTCGACAAGGGCGGCGCGGCTGGCATGATCGCAGCAAGAAATGCGCCGGGGAGCGTGGCTCATGGTTCAAGGAAAGCTGAACGAACAGGCGAAGGGCGTGTTCATCATCGCCGCGACGCCCTTCACCGACGACGGCGCGCTCGATCTTCACAGCATCGATTCGCTGACCGACTTTTATTTGGGGTGTGGCGTACATGGATTCACCCTTCTTGGGATGATGGGCGAAGCGCACAAGCTCACTGCCGAAGAATCGCTCACCGTCGTCAATCGCGTGATCGGTCGCGCGCAGGGCCGGCAGGTGATCGTGGGCGCGAGCCATGCCGGCCTCGAGAACGTCCGTCGCCTTGCACACGAGGCCATGGTGGCCGGTGCGGCCGGCGTGATGGTGGCGCCGCCGCCCGGCCTCAAGGGCGACGATGGCGTCTACAACTACTTTGCGCAGGTCTTCGAGGCGCTCGGGCCGGACATCCCGGTCGTCTACCAGGACTATCCGCAGACCACGGGAGTCTATCTGGCGCCCGCGGTATTCGAGCGGCTGGTCGACGATTTCAAGCAGCTGGTGATGCTGAAGCACGAGGACGCACCGGGGCTCGCCAAGCTGACGCGCGTGCGTGAGGGCGAGAAGAAGCCGGGTCGTCGGCGCGTCTCGATCCTGGTCGGCAATGGCGGCCTCTACTATCCGCAGGAGATGCAGCGTGGCGCCGATGGCGCGATGACCGGGTTCGCCTGGCCGGAGATGCTGGTGCAGGTCTACGACCTGTTTGCCGCCGGAAAGAGCAGCGAGGCCGAGGACCTGTTCGATCTCTATCTTCCCCTGGTGCGCCACGAGCAGCAGCCGTCGATCGGGCTTGCTCTGCGCAAGGAGGTCCTGTTCCGCCGCGGCGCCATCCGCAGCCCGAGGCAGCGGGCGCCGGGATCTTCCCTGACGGCGACCGACCGCGCCGAGCTCGACAGCCTTATCGCGCGTCTGGAGCGCCGGCTCGTGGCGGCCGGGCGACCGAGCCGCATCGCAGCGGAGTAGCGCGGCGCGTCATTGGCCTCGATCAGGCGGCCTCTCGAGGGCGCCTGGGTCGTTGCTTGCCGTCGATCGGACGTGCTGTCAGTTCCAGCCCGAGCGCGCGCAGAACCCCGAGCATTGTGCCGAACTCCGGATTGCCGGACTCTCCCAGAGCCTTGTAAAGGCTTTCTCGATTCAAGCCGGTTGCCCGGGCAACGTCGCTCATGCCTCGCGCGCGCGCGACAATGCCCACGGCATCCCGAACAAAGGCAGGGTCACCCGTTTCCAGGGCGGCCGAAATGTACTCGGCCTGCCGCTCGGGGGTGTCGAGATACTCGGTTGCGTCGAATCGTGTCGTCTTGACCATGGTCCTCAATCCTCCAATTCCGTCGCCAAGACGCGCGCCTGCCTGATGTGTCGTCGCTGCGTGCGCTTGTCGCCACCGCATAGCAGCACGACAATCACGCTCCCGCGCCGAACACAATAGACGCGATATCCCGGACCGTAATCGACGCGCAGCTCGAGCAGGCCCTCGCCAAGCGACCTTGCATCGCCCGGATTGCCCAGCTCGAGCCGGCGGATGCGAGCGGTGATGCGGGCTACGGCCCTGTCGTCACGAAGGCTGCGCAGCCACGCGCGAAAATCGTCTGTCTGGCGAACCTCGATCACGCTGCTTTTGTAGTCTATAGGCTACAAGCGGGCAAGTGGGCCTCGGGAGGCACCGGCTTTGGCGCATACCGACAGGGGAAGCACTATCGACGATCCCAGTTCACTCGGCAGACGGGATGGTTATTGTGCGCGTCGCAGCAGAGACGTGGTAGAGGGTGCGAGATGTCCGATTTCGATCTCATTGTCCGCAACGCGCGCATCGTGACCGCCGAACGTCAGATGGAAGGCGATATCGCCGTCAAGGACGGCAAGATTGCCGCACAGGGCCACGAACTGAAGGGGACTGCCGCGCGCGAGATCGATGCGGCCGGCAAGTTCGTCCTGCCGGGCGGCGTCGACAGTCACTGCCACATCGAGCAGCGCTCGGGCATGGGCGTGATGTGCGCCGACGATTTCTATAGCGGCACGGTGTCGGCTGCGTTCGGCGGCACGACGACCGTCATTCCCTTTGCGGCCCAGCATCGCGGCATGTCGCTGCGGCAGGTCGTGAAGGACTATCATGAAGCCGCAAAGCCCAAGGCGGTGATCGACTACGCCTTCCATCTCATCATCTCCGATCCGACGGAGCAGGTGCTGGGGCAAGAGCTGCCGGCGCTGATCAAGGACGGCTACACGTCGTTCAAGATCTACATGACCTACGACGCGCTCAAGGTGAGCGACTACCAGATGCTCGACATCCTGGCTCTGGCGCGGCGCGAGGGCGCTCTGGTCATGGTTCACGCCGAGAACCACGACATGATCCAGTGGCTGGCCCATCACCTGGTCGACCAGGGCCACGTCGCGCCGAAGTTCCACGCCATCGCCCATGCCCGCGTTGCCGAGGCCGAGGCGACCAACCGAGCCATCTCGCTGGCCCGCCTGGTCGATGCGCCGCTCCTGCTGGTGCACATGTCGGAGATCGAGGCCATCGAGACCCTGCGCCAGGCGCAGAAGAAGGGGCTGAAGATCTTCGGAGAGACCTGCCCGCAATACATCGGCCTGACGGCCGACGACATGGACAAGCCCGGTGTCGAGGGCGCGATGTGGTGCTGCAGCCCGCCGCCGCGCGATTCGGCGGCGCAGGAAGCGGTGTGGGCCGCGCTCAAGGACGGCACGTTCCAGACCTTCTCGTCGGACCACGCGCCCTACCAGTTCAACGAGAAGGGCAAGATTCCCAAGGGCGACAAGACGACCTTCAAGGAGATGGCCAACGGCGTGCCGGGCCTCGAGATCCGCCTGCCGCTGTTGTTCTCGGAAGGCGTCCAGAAGGGCCGCATCACGCTGCAGCAGTTCGTCGCCCTGACGTCGGCCAACCACGCCAAGCTCTACGGCCTCTACCCACGCAAGGGCACGATCGCCGTCGGCTCGGATGCCGATTTTGCCATCTGGGACCCCGACAAGGACGTGACCATCCGCTGGAAGGACCTGCACGACAACGTCGGCTACAGCCCCTACGAAGGCCGCGAGATCAAGGGCTGGCCGATCACCGTGGTGAGCCGCGGCCGCGTCGTGGTCGAGGACGGCAAGCTCAACGCCGCGCGCGGCTCCGGCCAGTTCCTGCCTTGCGCGTCGCCCGATTCCGCGAAGCCACAGGGGCCGGCAGCGCCCGAGTTGCAAGCCATGAGCCGATTCGGTGCCAAGCCCTTGTTCTGAGCAACCTGGGTCGCGCGCAGGTTCCATGTTATACTTCGTCAAAGCTTGTCATAGTAGGAGAGCAGCGTGAACGTCTCGCTGACACCAAAGCTCGAAGGATTCGTAAAGGCAAAGGTGAAGGCCGGAAACTACAACAACGCCAGCGAAGTAGTTCGCGAGGCTCTGCGCCTCATGCAGCGCGAGGATGAAGCGCTCTATGAGCGCAAGGCCGCACGGTTGCGCGAAGCACTGAGCATAGGGCTCGAAGGGCCGGATGCGACTGATTTCGATATGGGAAGGGTTGTGAAGCGGCTCAAGTCTCGACGCCGCGGCTAGTTTCCGAGTTGGTATCGCGATTGCGAATAGCGGCTGCGGCCGCCCGCGATATCGACCGCATCGCCGTCTACTCCAATCGAAAGTGGGGATCGCGCGTCGCCATCAGCTACGTTACCGGTCTTTGGCGCGCAATTGGCCGCGTCAGGCGAAAGCCTACGGTAGGAATTGATTGCAGCAACATCTTCCCCGGCGTGTGGCGGTTTCGCTTTCGGTCTCATACCATCTACTATGTCATCATGCATGATGCCGTTCGGATCATCCGAATCTTGCATGTGCGAATGAGTCCGGAACGCCATCTTCCACGTGAGAGAGCATGATGTCCCGTCGCCTGAAAGTGTCCGCCGCCCAGCTTGGCGCCATCCATCGTGCCGACAGCCGCCAGAGCGTCGTCAAGCGTCTGGTGGAGATGCTGAAGGAGGCCGATTCGCGCGGCTCGAAGTTCGTGGTGTTCCCCGAGCTGGCGCTCACCACCTTCTTCCCGCGCTGGTGGATCGAGGACCAGGCCGAGATCGACAAGTACTTCGAGGCGCAGATGCCGAGCCCGGAGACGCTGCCGCTGTTCGAGCTGGCGCGCTCGAAGGGCATCGGTTTCTACCTGGGCTATGCCGAGCTGACCGAGGAGGAGGGCAGCCCGCATCGCTTCAACACCTCGATCCTGGTCGGGCCGGACGGCCGCACCGTCGGCAAGTACCGCAAGGTCCACCTGCCGGGCCACGCCGAGCACCGGCCGGCGGCGCCCTACCAGCATCTCGAGAAGAAGTACTTCGAGGTCGGCGATCTCGGCTTCAACGTGTGGAAGATGTTCAAGGAGGACATCATCGTCGGCCAGTGCATCTGCAACGACCGGCGCTGGCCCGAGACGTTCCGCGTGATGGGCCTGAAGGGCGCCGAGATGGTGGTGCTGGGCTACAACACGCCGACCGACAACGTCTACGCGCCCAAGGAGCCGCCGTACCTGCGCGTGTTCCATCACAATCTCTCCATCCAGGCGGCCGCCTACCAGAATGGCATCTGGGTCGTGGCGACGGCCAAGGCCGGCAAGGAAGACGGGTTCTGGCTGCACGGCGGCTCGGCCATCGTCGCGCCGACCGGCGAGATCGTCGCCAAGTCGACGACCGAGGAGGACGAGGTCGTGTCCTACGATTGCGACATGGAGCTCGGCGAGTACATCCGCAACACCACCTTCAACTTCGCCAGGCACCGGCGGCCCGAGCACTACAAGCTGATCGTCGAACGCACCGGTGTGAAGGTCGAGCCGAGCAACTAGAGGAATCCGAGATGCAGTACGCCGCTTCCGAGTTAAGTCACCACGAACGCTACAAGCTCCTGATCTCCTTCGTCCTGCCCCGGCCGATCGCCTGGGTGACGACGGTCGGGCCGGCCGGGACGGTCAATGCCGCGCCGTTCAGCTTCTTCAACGTGTTCTCCGAGGACCCGCCGCTCGTCATGTTCGCGGTCAACAAGCGGCCGGACGGGCGCCTCAAGGACACCTGGAGCAACATCCAGCGCACCGGTGAGTTCGTGCTGAACCTCACCGACGAGCCGCTGGCCCGCGCGATGCACGAGTCGAGTGGCGACTTTCCGCCCGATGTCGGCGAGCCCGACTATCTCGGGCTGAAGCTCGCGCCGTCGGTCGACATAAAGCCGCCGCGGCTCGCCGATGCGCCGTGGGCGATGGAGTGCAAGACCTGGCAGGTCATCAACGTCAAGGACGACCGCCAGCTCATCATCGGCGAAGGCCTGCGCTTCCACGTCCGTGACGACCTGTGGGACCCCAAGGCGATGCGAGTGCACATGGAGAACTATCATCCGATTGGCCGCATGTTCGCCGATCGCTATTGCCGGACCGACGATCGCGTCGTTTTTCCGGCAGCCGAAGGGCTAAAGAAGGCGGCCGCCGCAGATTGATCACTGACGCCGGGGAGGCGCGAGGGTGTAAGCTCGGCAGGAGCAATCCGCCTGCGAGCAATGACCGCCCTTTCCCGGGAAGATCGGCCACGGTGGCTGGCCGCGCTGCTGATGGGCCTGCTGTTCATCCTGGCCCTGCTGATCGGCTCGTGGTTCCTACGGGCCTGTGCGCCGGTCGACCCGCTCACCAGCGTCTCCACGCTCGAGATGCCGGCTCCTCCCGCACCGGAGCCACCGCCTGATCCGACGCCGATCCTGAAGGCATCGCTCGACCAAGCCGAGGCCGATGGCCGGGAGCTGCGGGCGGAGGTCGCGGCGCTGGAGGCCGAGATCAAGTCGAAGCTCGCGCAGTGCAAGCCGGTCGAGCCGCCCAAGCCGGTGGCACCGCCGCCCAGGCCCGTCGAGCGTCCCAAGCCGCCACCGGTTGCTGCGGCACCACCGCCTCTGCCCGCCGATCGCTGGGCGCAGAAGGACCTCGGGATGCTGCAGGGCTGCTGGCGCCTGGGTCGCGACACGGAGGCCAATATCGCGCTCTCCGGGCGAACCGAGCGATGCGCCGTCAGTGCCGGCCGGATCTGCTTCGGCAGCAACGGCGGCGGCCAGCGACGCACGACAGCCCATTGCCCGGGGACCGGCACGATCACCTGCACGGCGCCGATCACCGCGCGATTCGGCAACGACAATTCCCTGGGAACGACACAGCCCGCCGTGCCGTGCACGCCCTCTCAGGCCAGCTGGAACGGCCCGCCCAACAGCCTGACCTGCCGGCGCATCAGCGACACTCTGGCGATCTGCCGCGACAGGCTGAACTTCGAGCACGAGTTTCGCCGGGAGTAATGCCCCGCGGCCGCGTCATGGCTGGGAGCGCGCCACTCCCGTGGCGCTCTTCCCCTTGATTGCGTATCCCATGAGCGCCACAGGAGTGGCGCGCTCATGGGCGCCAACTAACTCAACTTTGGCAGGTCCAGCAAAGTCCTCATCCTGAGGAGGTCGCGCAGCGACCGTCTCGAAGGATGGGCGACACTCGAGATTGTTGGAATACCGGT
>LNFM01006990.1_pt1 | contig 37938 bp, 50 predicted proteins | sample 596031 | NCBI WGS metagenome assembly LNFM01 (sample SAMN04254537, study PRJNA301005) | activated carbon metagenome | isolation source: dual media filters at the Ann Arbor, Michigan drinking water treatment plant | place: USA: Ann Arbor | reverse complement strand
ATTGTAATTTAGTTAAAAGTTCACGAAAACTTATTTTTAATGACCGCTGAATGGCTTTATTTTCCTTGTGTCTGTGTATGAGCGGGAATAGCTGTTATTCCGCCATTCCTTAGATTTACAGGCAATCTAGCCTCGGGCTGTGGAAAGTAGATTTTATGATCTTGATATTGGATTCCGCCGCACATAAGTCATGATAACTTATGTGTGATTTCTACTTAAGTTTTTGGAAGATCTAAACCGAAGATTCCAGATAACCGCATTAGAACGCGGCATCATATCCATGAAGCTAGGCATGGCTGGCCTTGCGCCGGGCCGACCGGCGCACCCAGATGATGATTTCTTGCGAATTTAAAGTTAGTAAAAAACACTAACCCTAACGAGAATTTCTTACATTAATTTCGGTGGTATTCCCATCTCAAGAAATTCATTACAATTGTATATACATTGAAAACAAAAACTTTTAGTAAAAGTAATAAGTAGACAAAACTAGATCCGATTATCACATAGCTTGTTTTAATTAACGCCAGTTTTATAATAAAGCTATTAGGAAGAAAATTTACAATATTAGCTAGAAATCCTCCTTTCTGCCCTATTAATACCACCAACAAATAAACCAACGCAAAAACAATATAAGCTATAAAAACTTGCATAAAAGCAAAGAAATTATATTTCAAAGTAGGCAGACCAGTTTCCTTGTTGATATGCCCCATCATGGCTAACATCATCTCTGGTTTTGATATCGTGGCAAAAATAGTGAATCCCGCAATAAGAAAACCAAGTGTACTGATTGAAAAACTAAACCCCATTGATGCCCATGTTCTGGTGTCATTCAAAATTACCGAGATGTCCTTTTCAAGACAAAAAGCATTTATTCCTAGTAATAACATCGTGACGATTACAATGAAGACATTTATCTTGCTAGGTAGTATTTTTCTTGATAGCTTATAAATTTGCCATAGCGATTTTTCACTTGTTAAGGCAGAGTCATTAAAATTGTAGGGCATATTAAAGCTTATTAAAGATCATTTTTACTTTATCAAGGGTATCAGGTGACACCTGCGGTTGGGCTATAATACCCAGTTCAGACAAATGCTTAAATTGATTATATTTAACCTTGGCCGCTTGTTTTGTATCTCGAGACAGTTCTTCTAACTCTACAGTTAAACTAAAGTCTTCATTATTTCCGCTAATTGTATCCCCTTGATTATCAGATCCTTTGATATTGATTTCCGAGTTTCCATTATTTGATGCAAAACTAGCTTGTGCGTATACAGTCTCGGAATCTAAGCCTTCTTTAGTATTTGAGAACTCTACCTTGGCAGATTTACTATTCATATTGTGGCTTACTTTTCCAAAGTCGGCCCAAAAGCCATCATTATCAATTTCTTCATTGTTTGTTGGTAAAAGTTTTATTGTAAGTTTATCAATATGGCGAAATCTATTAATGAAATCCTCTAGACTTTGCTTATCAGAAAGAGGTGTTATTCTTAAAGTTGGATAAGGGTTATTTTCAAGCAATAATTTTTTGGTGACTTTTTTTCTTGCAGGATCTTCTAAATCTTGTGACTTGTACAGCTCGTCAACATATTCTTTATGACGCTGTTTTAAACAATATAGACTGGTGCTTTCAAAATTCTGGATTGTCGGGGCTCCGGGAACTTCTTTGCAAAGAATTAATCTGTGATTGTTCAGGATAAGTAGGAAAGTGGAACTCGGTGCTGTCTCCAATTCTTTTTTATCTTCAATTATTCCTTCAGTATGACGAAAAATCTGATCGCGTCGAAGTTTGGTATTCTTGACAATGCGGCCGCTAATGCCTATGACTGGGTTTTTTGGGTTATCATCTAACTTAATAAGGTTTGTATCAAGAAAGAAGTACTCTCCTTTGTTTTCGAGATGCCTAATATATTTCATTTCGAAGAAAGACGGCATCACCACTTCATTAAAAAGATCCAGAAGTACTTTTTTGTTTCCGAATTTGAGAGTGTAATTTCCAAATTCTAATTTTTTCACGTACGACATACCTGCCCTCTATGCATGTTGCTAAAAATAAATAACAATATAGCATATGGCGATATGTTATATCTTTACTTTACCTTCAAATGTGCACCTACATCTTGGCCTTTATTATTTTAGAAATGAGCTTAATTTAACGGGCAACAATTAAGGTTATTTCATAAGATTGTTGCTGAATTTTTCAGCCTGATAATTAGGATATTCTATACTCCGTGTTGCGGTATATGGGAAATTATTAGGAACCTATTTGGATAATAATTGCTGTGACAAATTTGTGCCATAAAATGATCCAGGTAACATAAATTGTAGTTGTGTGACATTGTTTTTTGCTAAGGCAAGTTATGCAAGTGATTGTTTTGTAAAAATTACGTGTTAATAGCTGCGTCTCATAAACCAGTAGACCCAAACCCGCCCGCGCCCCTTGCCGACGCCCCAAAGCTATCCACTATGGTGAATTCAGGCACCATCACCGGCACCATGACAAGCTGCGCGATGCGATCCATTCGCTTAATCTGAATAGGTTCGCTTGATCTATTCCAGGCAGAAATCTTTAATTCGCCCTGATAATCAGAATCGATCAAGCCAACCAAGTTGCCGAGAACTAGCCCACAGTGCCCCACAGAGTGCAGTTGACTTTATCCTGACTTACTTAACGATTTTTGATGGTGCTTGCCCTTTATGGCTCACAACAGCGGATAAATCTGGGCACTGGTTTATTAAGATTTCGGTTTGAAATTCTATCCAGTACATATATATGCAAAGTTGAAACTGTGGGACGCTCGAGCGGTAGCGCATAGCGTTTAAAAAGAACGTCTTGTTAGGCTTTGTCTTCTTTCTTAAATTTGGCTGAGCCATGGTCAAAATGATCTGATAGCGACTCTTCACAGTGATGGACAATATCGCCGCTTTCTGGATCCGTTACTTTCTCATAGCACTTATCGCTATATTTATCGATGATTCTGCTTTTTTTCATCCATTTGTCATCTAACTTTCTTACGTCATCACCTTCAAAGAACTCATACCTTGGATTTTTCTTAGAATTGAAATTCTTATCTTTGAGCTTTCCAGTGAGAGATTCACGGAAATTGAGAGCAGCCTTTTCAACAATACCAATGTGTATTGTCTTCTGATTTGAGCCACATCTTGGGCAAACGCCTTTATTTTCTGATCTTATCCAATCATCAGGCAGACTTTCGCCGCAATTTGTACATTCAATTCTTGTATTAACTTCATTTTCCATGATTTGTGTATGCCTAACGTTTGAGCTCAGCACCCGCCGAAATCGGTGTATTGGGGCGAAGGGTTAGGCGCCTCTCACTTGGGCACATAGATAACCCTTAACCAAAGTGCGCTGTTGGGGTTATCAGGCCACCGACCCTCACTTATGTCGCGGACCACAAGCTCTGTTCCAGCGGGCAAGGTAATACCCGTCTTGTCGTATTCATCAATGATACCTTTGGTGATCGGCACTACCAGTTTCTGTGCGGTACCAGTCTTTCTGAAGTCAATGATATGAACATCGCGTGCCACCTTTAAAGCAATGGTGTCGCCAATTTCAATAAAACGGCGCTTACCTCGCCTATATGTTCCTTGAACAGAAACATAAGGCCCTTCAATGAAGGTTTCATGTTGGATATTGGAGTACCCAGCAAAAATCCAGCCCGTATCACCGGGCAACTGTGGAAGATTCGATGCTTGCGTGGCAACAGCTTTCTCCTTTGCGGAGCTATATGTTGCGACGTATGTCCAGGACGCGATACCCGCAAGAGCAACAGTCCAAACCATGGAAACAATTGCGATAACCATGTGGTAGCCGCGTTCCCTTGTGAGTGTTGGAAAAATGTTCTTCGCGATGACGTCGCGAGCAACGTAGAGAAAGGCACCAATCGCCAAACCCGCTGGGGCCGCAATTTGACCGAATGTCTTAAGTAAATCTAGATCAATTAAAGCAGACATTAGTGTCTCCAAGTACTTTACATAATATATACGACAAATAATGTCTCATAATCTGGATCGATTTGATCAATACATGCGTTAACGCTGAAGAATACAGATAAATGTAAAGCTTGATTGGTGGAAATGTAAAGCATTAGAAAGAAAAATTCAAACTGAGACACTGCCGAGACAATATCACTATTGTGAAATAATTTCGTATATGGCAATATACGACTCCCTATTAATTCTTCCATTAGGTTCGCCATGACCAACGACACCCTACCTTTTCGAGCTCGCCAAGCTCTCGACTTAACCACTACCGAAGCGGGTCAGCTAGTTTACGTCACTCGCCGCACATGGGAAATGTGGGAATCGGGCCAGGTCACGATGCCTGCAGCGAAGCGCGAACTTTTCATTACGAAACTAGAAGGCTGGCGATCCGAAAATCGTGAACTGGTAGTAGTGTTTGCAGACGATGGCTTGACTCCAGTTGATGTCGTTGCAAGAGATAACTTCTGTTCGATCAAAATGGTAGAAGATGGAATTTATGTTATTAGCTCGCTAGCTGTCCGCCGTGATGACAGAAAGCCGTATGTGCATCGCCAGCGCTTTCGACTCGAGCACAATAAGCATATACACGACAAAACTAATAATTGGAAAAGCGTAATGGAACAGTAGGAATGTTCTGATTCCATTCCAGGAAATTGGACATGATATGACGCCCCTTTTAAACATCAGCAAACATATCATCAACCTTGCCCTGCGCGGTTGCTGCTATTGACCCGCCCGAACTGCCCGCACCACCTTCCGCAACAATGTAATTCACATCCTCAAGAAAGAAAAAGCACACCGCATCCCACAAATCCGGCGAACCCATACCATCCCATTCAGTCGAGCCTTTTGGCGGTACCCGAATACGCCCTTTATCTGTGAATGTCTTGGGAATCCTTGACGATTGATCGAGCATCACGTTTTTATAATCCAGTGTCAGCACAGATAACCGCCCCTCCTTAGCTGCCCTGGCCGCTTGATGCATGGCTTGCGCTCGCAGATTGAGGTATCTATCCTTATTCTTGTTTTTGAAGCATGGATTACCCCAATTAACCCGATGAACTACCTTATTCAAATCTTCAAGGTCTTGACATACATTGATACCAAGGCCGCCTGAATCGACAACATAGGTAACATTGCTATATTCGGCGCCCTCATCAGCCAGATAACCGGCAAACATGTTTGAGCGTATCTTGTTAGTTAAAAGAGGTATCCTGAACAATTCCACGCGCCGCGCGTCCGGTCCCATGTCACCATAACCGATGACGCGCCCGATAACGCACGACGATTTATCCCGCAATCCCTCGCCAGACGCGATATCACCGCTCACAATCCAGCCGAAATTCTCATTGTCATCAATTATTCGCCCGCGCCGGTACAGGGTCTCGGCCACCTTCCTATTCATCATGTGCTTTGAGGAATCCTGCGGTGAAATTCCTAGCAGGCGAACATTCCTCTCATCATCGTCATATTGATCCCACAGCTCCTTGAGTGAGGAATCGCTTACGAATGGCGAATCAAATGAACTGAAGCGCAGATTATTCCATTCACCGCCATTACCGATTGATAGCTCATTCTGGGTTCTGTAGAAGAACCCGGCATTGCGCGTGAACTGACTGGTTAAAAGCATACGGTTGTGCTGTTCTGTCAGCGCCCCGGATAAAGTGGTCAATACTGCATCTGGCAGTGTTGATGCTTCATCACCAATTACCAGCAACCATTCCCCGTGCCGACCGGCCATCTTGTTCGCGGTCTTTTCATTGGCTGTTTTGCTCTCGGTAAACCAGACCGGTTCAAATCCCTTAATCCGGCATGAAGCATCGGCCAGTATTTCAAGATGTTCTGCAATCCATCCGTGCCTGCCGCGCCTGATGCGCTCATGAGAAATGCCGATTTCTTTCCATACCGTGGCCTTGAGCTGGTCCATGTCGTTCGCTGTAAGCAGCGTAATCGACATTGGGTAGCACAGTTGATGCCACAAAACGATAATTGCGATTCCAGCTGTCTTGCCGGTACCGTGACCTGATGCAACAGAAGTGCGTGATCTCGACGGCGATACGCTAGCAAATAATTCCATTTGCTGATCGGAAGGGATAACTCCAACCACTTCAATGGCAAAACGCTCAATATTCCCGGCGTAACGCTCGCAAAATGGCTTCCATCGCGGATCTTCTGGCAGCAGAACTCGTTTAGTCATCAATCAATCCGCTATCGTGATCTATAACAATCCCAATCCGTTCGCGCCTGCCAATAAGCATTTCGTTGCGTTTTCTAGCCTCTTCAAGCGCCCTGTCGTAAATGGCATCCAGCTCTTCTTTGGGCGGGAATACATTGAGGTTGATATCTTCCTTCAGCTCTATCTTGTCTTTCCATTTGTCAGGATGACGATTCTTTAAAAATAGGAAAGCCGCGCCAGTCTCAGGTGGATAGTGCTTTGTTATTTCGGTTAAGGTTATTTCACCCTTGTAATTGCTTACATGGGTCTCTGGGTGGGAATAACCCATACCGCGTTTATACAGACTGAGAGCCATTTCAGCATCGGCCATCATCTTGCCTCGTCTTAGTGACTCCAAAAATTCAGGATGTTTAATCTTCCAATTATTGACAGTTGATTCCCTAACGTTAAAGAACTCTGCTATCTCTTTATCAGTCGCACCAAGTATGCATAGCTTGTAAACCTGCTCCACATAATCTTCTTGATATAATGTTGGTCTACCGCCTAGTTCTTTATGCTCATCACTCTCGAATGTTTCCGGCTCATCATTGATGGTTTCTATATCGATGGTTTCCGAAACCTTGGCATGGTTTCTCTGCGAAACCTTGGAAACCTTGCATTTTGGCTCTGAAATTATTGTTTCTTTGGGTGTTTTTGTGGATTTTGATGGTTTCTCGCTCTTCTTCCACTTATCACGAAGAGAAACCTTGCGCACACCCGGAGCCGATACCGGCAATGCCATTGATTCAACAATCCACGCATAACCCTCACGCGGGTCTGATTCCCATGTGTTGCGTACTTTCTTCCACTCTTCCGGGGTTAATTTTGGTTTTGCTGCCATGATTGATTACAGAAGTCTTTTTTGAACAGGCTTATCGATCTGTGACACGATAACAGCACCTATTCCAGATACCTCGCATTGCCTACTGAATCGAGTTACTTTTCTCTGACAGGTGCCTGTTAAATTGAATAATTTATCAACAGCAACAAGCAATCGGTTACCGCCGCGCATTTCATCGAATGTTTCTGAATTAAGCTCAACAAACCTTCTGAGAGCATCTTGCACGTCCTGCGATGCCGAAAAAAGGCCGGTTACTGTTTCGCTGATAGCATCCATCCTGAGTTTCAGCTTTCTCAATACTTCCAAATCACGTTGACGACCGGCTTCCCATGCTTCCATCATCCATTTGGCCATATCGCGCTCTTGTAATGCCCTGGCACTGAGTTCCCAGTCATCTGATTCGCCATAAATATAGTCGATCGACACATCGTAGAGCCTTGCCGCTCTCAGAACGACCCAATGCGGAACTGAATTCGTATCAGTACCACCCCGTAACCTAAACGTCGGGCAGCTTCGCCCTGAGCCATGCCTATTGATTCTCTTGATGCGCGCAACCTAAGACCCATGTTCTTTGCTAATGCTGCTCGGGAATTTGCTTTAGGAACTTCTAGGACCGGCTTTTCTTCGACCATAAACTGTTTTTACCCCGTGAATTTGTCGATATTATTTCTGTGGTACTGCACCAGCTATTATTCAAATACCTCAGTTTTCCAACCACCACCCTGTTTATTTGATTTCTTTTGAATAGCTATGAATCTGAAAGGGTACAACCCTGCTGCCACCTTAATTTTTACTCTCGCGTCATCCATCCAATATCCTTTTACTTCATGCGCTTCGAGTTCTCCAGATGCTTTCATTACAAAGAAATCGACGGTGTAAAACGTGTTACCTGCCAAACGCAGCTTTATTGCCTCGAATTTCCACCAGACAACCTCACCGCACGCCTTCAAAGCCTCAAGATGCTGCGAATAAGCAATCTCAGTTTTATTCATCTTGCCGGTTTTCATGCGGCCAAGTGCCTGTAGGTTGCGCATTGATTCACTGCCTGCGCCGCCCTTATTGATTGCTGCAGGAACCGATTTAATGCTTGGAACTAACGCAGGACTTTGACCGGCAACCTTCAGAGTGCCGTTTTTAATACGATTCTCAATATCCTTCTTAAATGCAGGAGAGTATCCGGTCATTTTTTATTCAACTCTTCCACTTTGTCTGCGCTACCGATTCACCAATAACCATAGACACTCTAATAAAGCCCTTTAACTTCCTATTCATTTGATGTTAAAAATATTAAAGTGCCCATGATTCTTGGTTCTCATCACCAAGAGGAGGCAGCACTAAAACCAAATCTTTTTACGATCTGCAGAACCTTGCTTGTGTCCCGGTTCCAATGCCGCCGCCTCTTGGTGCTTTTCTAACAAGTCACACGCAAATCACTTGTACTCGTTGAATCAAATTTCCTTGCTTATATCCACCAGCCAAAGGTAATCTTCAATAGTCTTAATTTTTCTCGTTTCGCCTTCATCAATACCTGCTTCGAGACCATATTTTCCACAATCATTGTCATATAAGAACCATTGCAAACCTTCTTTAGAATCTCCAACCAACACCGCAACAAGCCTTATGTGATCAGCAAACAATTTTTCTACAAATCGGTATGGGCTGGTCTCGCTATTACCAGGAATGCCACCGAATAACTCCTGAAACTTCTCAGTAAATTCGTTTTCTCGCTTCACATGCTCGATCAAGCTCTCAATAAGCTTAATCTTGTATGCTTTTGAGTGATCTATTGGTTCCTGGGCAGGTTTTTCCATAGCGTTAACCGGTGTCGTGTTTTCTGAAACGAAATCTGTCATTTATGATCCCCTATGCCGAGTAATTATTAACAACTTGCCCAAACAGGTACTTCTCAAAATCATCAAGCATTTCCTGCGTAATTTCTGACAGGCTTTCAAGTCCGAGAGAATTCTTAAATGCTGCCTTAATACGCTCTGCTGTGAGTCCTACAGCGTGCGGCAACATGACATCGTGACGATCTTCATGGCTGGCAGATCCCTTGTGCGAACCGTGCGCCCAAGTCATGTGGTGCTTGTGGCATAAAGGCACGCCGTACCAGTGCAGTGGCTTGATTCTCACCCCGGAATTAGCCGATGTTTTTACGTGGTGCATTACAACATCGCCATCGCACGGTTTTATATGTGGCGCAAACTTGATCCCGCAGCACGGAAGCGATTCAACGTACACTTTGTGCATTTCCTGGGTATAGATGCCCTTCTCTTCCATCGCATCCCAAAGCTTGGGATTGCGAAAATAGCCATCCTTGTGCATGCTTTTAGCCAGATAATTAGATGTTTTCTCCTTTAATTTAGGCTCAGGCACATAACTGTTTGTTCTTGTATCGTTATCATCTATCCTGATAGCGAAAATATGGTACAACTGCCCCGCTGTTTTACCCTTCTTGACAGTAGCAACCTCAAACGGGATCACGCTTTCATCATCAGGAAGCATGAACTTAATTTTAGGTCCGTCCCTAGAAGTGCTTTTCATCCACTCAAGCAACTGCATTTCTCCTGAAAACTCCAAGATGCCCATAGCGCGCAATGCCGACTCAAGCTTCTCTATGTATTCGTGGGTTTGTTGGTTCACTTACCCATCAACCCAATAACAAGACCAATCATAAAACCAGGGGCGGATCCAGCAAACATGGCCATAACCACTAATTGCGCGCACTTAAATCTTGTTAACTTAATTACATTTTCCATAATCACACCTCCTTTTTGCTTTTCTTCTTCCTTGATCTCAGCTCGTCCATGATCTGATCTGCAAGCTCATCACCGTACAATCTTCGCCAAGACGCTATGCAGCTAAATTTGTACTCCCTGGTGAAACACATTTCGATAAAATCAGCGCCTTCTTTTACTGTTGGTTTTCTGTACCCGGTTTCAGTATTTTTCAAAACTGTCTGCGTCAAGCTTTTTTCTTTTCAGAATCGAAAGCCAGCCTTAGATCAGTTGCAATACCTCCAGCCTGGTGAAATCCGATCAGCGGTTTATCCGTGCCCCCGCTCATTACGCGCTCACAAGCAGCCTCGTTTCCGATCATGACCACAGGCTGCAATTTCAATCCTTGACTGCGGTTATGCGCGTTCGCTATTCCTGTTAAAACTGATGGGTGCTCAGGAATTTCACTTCTTTCACGGAACCCGCGATACCGATTCTCAAATTCCCTGGCCACGAATGGCCATTCATCCTCATTTTTTTGACCAAGAGCAATCCAACCGCCCATGTCATGCAATACTCGGTGAATTAATGGATCTTCAAAAACAACATCAACGTAAGTTCCCTTGTGGCGCACTGCACTGTCTACCTTTGCCCAAGCCACCAAAGCAGCATCTTGCGTTGATCCTTGCAGCATCCTGATGATGTCAGCGGGCTTTGGTAACCACTTTCCAGATTCGGTGTTGATCACATGCCGGTTGAATGCTTCAACGATTGCATTTAGGTCAAATTGCTTCAATGCGTTCCACCAGACATCAAGAACAAAATCATTGATATCCTTGTCATAAAATCCATAAACACCAGCCAAACCTTCTTTGAATTTTTTGTAATCATCGCTTGTCATTGCGCTTTCCTCATTTCCGGTGGAACCCAGTCGCTGACCGCACTTATGTTGTTCTGCAACACCCTGTCAGCCTTGTTTGGCAACTTGCCTTCGAGTAACTTACCCTTTAAATCCAATGCTCTTTCTCGCTGGTTTTTAACGATAGCCAGCACGTAAGCAAATCCTTTTTTCTTGTCTTTAGCGGTTCTGGCAGCATGCATAAACTCGTCGATAGTCGCACCAATCCTTATCAATTCAAGGAATTCAGGGTGCGATTGATTGATGTCGATAATTCCGATTTTTTTTATGGCAATACACACACTCGCAGAAGTGCTTAATCCGCTACTCTGTTGGGAGGGATAATCAGAGTGTGTTTCTTCCTTACTTTGGTTTAATGGTTCATTGGTTAATGGTTCTTGGTTAGGTGGCGCTTCGTTCACGCTTTCGCACGGTTCGTTCACGGTTCGTGTTTTATCCTTTCTTTTGTTTTCACGTTCCGTTGCTATTCTCTTGTTTGTTAGTGCATTTTCGTGGTACTTGTCGATTTCTTCCTGAATCCTGTTTTGAATATAAACACCATCAACAAGATCGAAGAATTTGCTCAAAACAAACTCAACAGCATCCTTTTCCTCCTTAGTTCGCGCCCAACACCAGTCGATAGCATCATCAAGAGTCATGTATCAAAAGCGTGTACGCTCCGTGCTCAAGCATGGACAGTCGCCCTGCTTTCTTTGCGTAATCGCCGATATTCATCTTGAAGTAATGCATCTATCAATTAACCAATAAAAAACCCAGCGCGCCAAACAAGGGAGGGAACAAAGCGCACTGGGATACATAACCTGGAAGAGCTGGCAGGAATCGAACCTGCGCACATGAAGGAATTGCATGCGCTACCACTACAGCCCTTGTGTATGAAACCCAATTCAACACTCCACCGATATCTCGTATCGTTTTGATGCCGGTCATTCCAGCACTTGGGTTAAGAGGTTTATTCATGGTCTAGTGAGGTTCACATGAATTCTGTTATTTGTTTGTCACAGATGCTTTTCTTTCTTCGCTGAACCTCTGCTGCTGCGGTAATAAACTCATCGTATTCTTTGCGTATAGCAACAAGCTCATTCCAGTCGATATCGCCGTTTTCCATGGACTTGCTTATCTCTCTTGCCCATTCACCTTGTTTCGCTTGTAAGTCGAGAAATAGATCAAGAATTTCTTTATCCGATAGCGCTTCGAAGTCAGGTTTTTTGATGCACATTAAACCGCGCTCATCAGCGAATGCTTGTGCTATCCGGTCGGTATCACAGTAATCAACAATCTTGCGTAATTCCTTGACCGTGAGATCGTGCGTATCTTCGTTCGGAAGCAGTTTTTTGCGCATCGTGCCTGGGTTCTTCCCCATCCTTGCCGCGAGTGCCTCAACTCCGCCCGGGTAACCGTGCGCTATCTCATGTATTTGATCCATTAGATCCATGTCTCTCTCGCTCGAATTTGTCCGTTTTTTTTAACTGTTGCCATGGCTATGATGGTCATCATGAAAAATCATGCCGCGTCTTTTGTGTTTGTTTGGTCTTGCTGGGCAAGTTCAGGCCACCATTTATGCCAGTCATCTGGACGCATATCTATGCGGGATAGTGGATCGCTTGTTTCTTTAAGCCACCCTTCAATAGTTGCGCAATATTCGCTAGGGATTCCTTCTATCCCCCACGAATTAACGGCTCCCTTTGAAATATCAAACCTATCTGCCAATTCCTTCTTGGTAATTTTTAATGCGGAAACTATTCGTTCCACAATAATTCTGCGCTTCTGAGACATGAGTAATTTCCAAAAATTAGATATCAATTACACAAAGGATAGATTTTCTATACTTGAAAGTCAAGAAAAACTAGACCATGAGAGTATATTTTTGCTTTACCGTTGCGGTATGGAAGAAAACGGAATTGATATAGCTGGTTTCGTAAAAGCTGTTAGAAAGAAGCTGGGATTGTCACAACTTCAATTAGCAGATTGGATGGGATGCACAAAAGGAAATGTTTCTGGTTGGGAGAATAACCATCACCAGCCCTCTTATGAGCAAATGTGCCAAATGTCATTTAAATCGAAGATCCCCCTACCAACTTATAAAGAGCCATATGAATCTCTCCCCGAGAAGCAAAAGGACATTATCTACATAAATGAAATGTTGAATGAAATGAGTGAAGCGGAAGTAAAAGAAAACAAAAGTCATGTTGAGTTTGTTCGTTTTACTAAAATCAAAAGAGAAGACGGCAAGAAAGTTAACGACGATCAATAACGTTGTATACCTCAGTGACTGGTGCGAGATATCTGATTGTCACTGCAAACAAGTTAACAGTAATTAAATTAGGATAGATATTTAATCTTTAAGCACATTTAGAAAAGATATATGAATATTGGAAAACTATCATTTTATCTGACGGCATTTTTCTGTTACATGAATTCGGCAACAGCCGAGAACATTGGCTTAACCGAAACCTATGAGAAATGTATGAATGCATCTGGAGGCATCACATTTAACATGAGTGAATGCATTAGCGCAGAAGCTGAATTCCAAGATGTCCGCTTAAATAAATCATACAAAGAAGTTATCAATCAATTGCCAGCAGAACGCAAAAAAGAATTACAAAATGTTCAGCGTTTATGGATTCAATATCGTGATGCGAAATGTGACTTTTACGAAGGTATGTATGAAGGCGGAACAATCGCTCCGGTAATGAAAATGGACTGCAATATGCAAATGACGGCTACGCGCGCAAAAGAACTAGAAGGGATGATAGAAGAAGATCAGTCTGCAGCTCCATCACCAAATAATCAGCAAACAATCCCACCAAATAATCAGGTAAACGAACAGCAGGCGAATGATATAGCTGGAAACATGTACCGAATAGCCCTTAGCAGAGGAATAAATGGAATGTTGGATGCTGAGAATGCATGCTGGGAATCAGCAAAGAAGACTGCAAGTGAGACTGGTGTTGCATTGTGTGCTATTCATGGACTAACCGGAACGATTATTGATGCAACTTTTGCCAGGGCGCAATTGCGAGGGTCTTTACCTGCATATGCCCCTACCGCTGCGCGTGAAAGAATTTTTAAGAATGCAACGAATGCTGGATTTACAACCGAAAACACGCAACACATTATTGATACGCTTGTGAGTCCGCATACACAAAATGTACTAACCGGACTGATGAACGCTGGCATGAGGTAATACTATGACCGAGCTTTGAAGATTTAAAGATACAACTTAACCGGGCGCAAACGATGCTCATCACTCATCAACATCTTTTGGCTGCGTTATGCGCTCATTCCGGCATATCAGAGGATATTATTAAGACCTTTCGTGATTTATCCTCGCGGGATCAGAATTTACATTATTTCGAGCCAATCTCGGACTCTGAGATAGACGACGTTCAAATTGCGCATAATTTTCTTCTCGATTATATAACCAGAACTTCATCCTGGCTGAACTCAAAATAAGGGCCTCTTCCTCGTTAGAGATCGTATTAGTCATGAAAATATCCTATACAAAAAAACATGCTCATATGATATAGCCATGAGCAAGAGTTATTTTTCTGGTTTTCCTGACACCAAAGCCACCGGAAACACATTTTGAAACACAGAAGAATGTAAGTGTAAAAAAACAACAAGGGGTAATATTGAAGAAAAAACTAATAGCAGCAACAGTTTCAAGTGTTTTAACAATCGGATTAGCATCAAATGTCGCAGCGGAAATAATCACTTTTGATGGGCTGGCGGGGACTTATATGCCGGGAGAAGATCTTTTTCGTCACGACAGTTTTGTGACCGTATTCACCAATAGTTCAGTAGCCAATGTTGATGGATTCAAGTTCTCTGGCAGCGGAACAAACCTTAAATCATCTTACGGCATAGACAATGCTTTATATATGGTCGATATGCGGAACTGGGGCAGCAATCCGGGGCTTCCAGGAGTGATAATAGATACGTTCTTAACCGCTTGGAATGGCACAGATTACGCGATGTTTTCGCCCTCTCTGACATTTAGCCTGGCTAGCAACGAACCATTTTCTCTGAATGGATTGGATTTGGTGATGTGGCAAGTTGGTTACGGCGAAACTGAGGCTATTATTACAGGAAATTTTGTTGGTGGCGGGTCAATCAGTCACTCAGTTGCACTTGATGATGCTGCTTTTAATAGCGATATCCGGATCGGAAATGATTTTATTAGCCACGACTTGATTGGGTTTACTAATCTAGCGAGCGTAACAATCACGAAAGATACAACCAATTTTCTTGCGATAGATAATATTAATGTAACTCTGCCACCACCAGTTATCCAAGATCCTGGTTCTGTATCGCCGGTTCCTGAGCCATCTACCTACGCGATGCTGCTGGCCGGGCTGGGGTTGGCTGGGTTTATGGGGAGAAGGAAAACCAAATAAAAACCCAGCCTTCTTTGTCTGAGGAAGAAGGCCGGGTAGTAGGTCATACTTACCGAGAGGATGATTGACCTTTTGAAATGATGCACAGCTTTTCCTTTAAGTTCTGTGCGGTTGCGCACATGTTGATAAAAAAATTATGCCCCCCTCTATCGCCCTCATCGATGTTAATAACTTTTATGTAAGTTGTGAGAGAGTATTTAATCCAAAGCTTGAGGGCGTGCCTGTTGTCGTTCTTTCGAATAATGATGGCTGCGCAGTAGCTAGAAGCAATGAAGTCAAAGCCCTAGGGGTTAAGATGGGTCAGCCATGGTTCGAGATGAAGGATTTAGCAAAGAAACATGGAATCATTGCTTATTCATCCAATTACACACTCTATGCCGACATGAGCAGTCGGGTGATGAGCATTCTTTCAGAATACAGCCCACAACAAGAAATCTACTCGATTGATGAATGCTTTCTCGATCTCACCGGATTTCAGAATCAATCTACTTATGGTCATAGCATTCGAGAAAGAATTAGACAATGTACAGGCCTTCCCGTGTGCGTAGGGATTGGGTCAACCAAAACGCTCTCAAAGCTGGCAAACCATATTGCCAAGAAAAATCTAGAGTTCAGCGGCGTATGCGATCTTACTTCATTATCCCCTACCCTCCATGACGAGTGGCTCAGCCGCATTGAGGTTGGAGAAGTATGGGGAATCGGCAGACGGCTGGCACCAAGATTAAATAAGCATGGCATTAAGACAGTATTAGACCTGAAACACGCCAACTCAAAGCGATTGAGAGAGGATTTTAGCGTGGTGATGGAAAAAACTATTCATGAGATTAATGGTACACCTTGCATAGCAATGGAAGAAATATCGCCACCCAAGAAGCAGATCATCAGTTCTCGATCATTCGGAATCACGGTAAAAGATCTCGCTAACCTCGAAGAATCAGTTTCTTCCCATATCGCCAGAGCTGCAGAGAAATTACGCCGACAACAATCGTACGCCGGAACCGTTCAAGTATTCATCACCACCAGCAGATTCAATAAGCCAGAAGAGAACTATCACAACGACTTCAAGATAAAGCTGCCGACGCAATCTGCCGATACTATCTTGCTTACCAAAGTTGCCCTTTGGGGACTGCACAAAATCTATCGACGCGGCTATAAATACAATAAGGTAGGTGTAATGCTCTCAGACTTGGTTAATAGTGATCACCGACAAGCGGATATGTTCGGGCTCAGATTGGAAGATAGCAAGTCAAAAAGATTGATGAAGGTAATAGATCAAATTAACGCTAGGATGGGCAAAGGAACAATTAAGTTAGCGTCCGAAGGTGCTGATCAGTTGTGGAAGATGAAACAAGGGAGTAGGAGTCAAGGCTATACGACAAATTGGGAAGAGTTAGTTTCGGTAAGCGACTAGATATTTGGTTAATACGTTTCAAAATAGAAATGATCAAATTAGGAGAAAATAATATGAAAAAATTTCTTATAGCGCTTTTGTTCCTTTTACCCGCGCACTCATTCGCCGCCGGTCCTTACGATGGAATATGGGCTATATTCCCTTATGGATATTTTACAATTTCTGAGCGTGATAACGTTCTAATAGTCGTTACTCTCGGAATTGATGATGATGATGGTAAATGGGCTGCTTATCAAGGTCCAAGAAATGGAAATATTGCAAGGCTACAGACGGTATATGGAAATGCTCAGGTTATTATTGATACCACTTTTGACTCAGATACTACCAGTAGAGCAGCAATTGTTTCGTGCGAACCCAACCCAGGATATTACTGTGCATTCCCTGTTGGGACAATTTTGAATGCTACTAAAGTGTGGTAATTTTGATTTATTAAATTATAATAATTTTATTTGTGTGAATGCGAACAGACATATAAATATCAAAATAAGATAATGGTATTTTAAAAGGATTCCATATGGAAAATTCTATAGAAATATCATTCTCAGTTCCCGCGAGTCCAGATCCTGATTACCTTCCGCCCGAAGATCCTAGGCCAGAAAAACTACCACCAGCACAAGAACCTCCGCAAGAATTTCCTGAAGGAGACCCACCAGAGGAAATTCCTCCAATGCAAGAGCCTGAGATTCCTGTGCCTGAAGGAAAATTTTAGATTAACAAACTCAGCGCTATAGGGGTTTATTGCATAGCCAGCGTCCTGCTGGTTTTTTTTCGTCCTGAGTTTTGAGTGTTACTCACATCTTTATTTATCATTGGTTAGAAAAATCGGAAAAAAACTCCTTTGAAGTTTTAACCGAAGGGTGTCTTCGGGAGTTATAGTATTTATGCTCCTGCGCGGATTTCCTGAAGGAGTAAGAACCTCAACGTCAGGATTTGCAAGCATCATTTCATGTATATCATCACTATGAGCCGGTGTTTCGTTGTATACGTTTGCGTAAAAATCCATAACATTCAATGTGTCACCTTGATCCATGATAAGTCTTGGGATGTCGTCATGAAGATCATGTTTTGCTGCTTTACGTGAATTCTGATCAAATAGATATAAATTTCCTTCAGAGGAAGGATCATAATGCAGCATACGCAAACCTGATCGACCAAAATGAGCTTGACAACTACTGTTTTGGTGCAATAAGTCATTATAAACCTGACGAGCACGATAATTATTGGCCAAGTGTATAAGCCAATAGCGCCAACCATTTGGATTGTGGATAGAAAATGGACTCGCGTATGTAGAGCACTCGCATATCTTGCCAAAAATAAACTTTTCTATTGAACCAAGCCACATGCTCTTATTAATAACAATACCATTTTTGAGGTTATATATCTCTTCAAGTAATTTTTCGTCATGAGCGAAAACCTTGTTTTTCTCTTTTTCGGTAGAGATATAAGTTATGATGGTTTCTATAGAGTATGTAAGAAATGCTTCTGCTGATTTCCAAGTTGAAAAAATATCTCTTATCGTAGTAAAATCAACGTCAGAATAGTTATACTGGTCTAAATTAAACATCACATTTCTATATCTTCCTTGACTCAAATATGCCTTGATATCTGGGTATATAGACTTGAATTTATTACTTAAGTAAATAATTTGAGTATGTAATTGTAAACAAGTGTCTTTTATTTCTTCTTGGAGAGGAGCAACATTTTTCTTTAATGTTGTTATTGCTTCTGCATCCACATCGTTGAATATCAATAAGCATTCTAATTCTATAGGTTTTCTGCCATTAGACTGACGAGATAAATTTATTTCGATCAGTGTTTTTTTTAATTCATCTATGAAGATTAAAGGAGAACCAAAGCTTCCACAAGCGTATTTTCCGCCACCGGCGAATGCATCGATCACTGCAAGTCTAAACTTTTCCTGTTGTGGTAGTTGGCATCGAGTGATTAAGTATTGACGGAAGTATTCGCGAAGTATTTTATGTTTTCTTCTGCTATGCTCATCCAGCTGTGCATTTTCCCAAGAATAATGCTTTATTGTCATGCTTGATTGTTCTTATGGCGGCGAATAACTTGGCATTTCATTCCATGTCCTACCATTAAATTCCCTGCCATTATGTTTTTTTGCTCTTTTTTTTCCATCTGAACCCCACATTCCCCATTGTTTGAAAAAGAAAGAAACATCGGCATCTTCGCATTGTTTCTTGATAACTTCCACCCACTCAGGTTTCATGGGTCTAGCGTTATGTCCAGATTCGCCACCGACGATTACCCATTGAATACCAGTTAGATCCATTCTTCCGACATCTTCAAGTAAAGGCTCGACTGATAGAAATCTTATTTTTGCGTTTACTTGCCTCAAATAATCAATGCGCGGAACGCCATATTTTCTATCCTCAACGGAGACTCCCAGCCACACATTATCGGGGCATTTCCTATTCTTAAAATATACGGGTAAACGATCAGCTCGTTTAGTTAGTATTTGATAGGTATGCTGCGGAGTATTTTCGATAACCGCAAGCACCTTATCCAAGAATTCATCAGTTACATCCTCATGAAATAAGTCACTCATACTATTCACAAAATAAACAGTTGGTTTCTTCCGCAATAAAGGCTGACTAAGCCGATTTTCGTGAACAGTGAGATTGAATTCATTTTCATATCCAGGCGTTCCCATTGCATGCAATCGTCTTGCCATTACTTCTGCATAGCAATTTTTGCACCCTGGCGATACTTTAGTACAGCCAGTGGTTGGATTCCAGGTTTGCTCCGTCCATTCTATTGTTGATTGAGTAGCCATATTCGCATCTTAGTAATTAATCTCAGATTGTTCAAATAAATTTCCCATCATAACCCCTGTCCTTGCCTTCCACGTCCCATCCAAATTCACTTCGAGGTTGGAGTATAGCAAAAATGGTATAGATTTTCTTGACATCTATGTATAGATTATCTATACTTTTTCCATCAGCACCCCGTAAGCAGCAATCTCAGGTGAGTTGATAAAGAAACCAAACGGAGCAAATAAAAATGATTAAGTGCGTAATAACAATCAGGACTGCAAGTAAAGCTTTCGACCCGATTGAGGGTTTATTCAAATCAACGATTGAAGCTGCTATGCATGCATTAGCAATGGTTAATGAGCCGCCATACATTAAGGTTAAGGTGCTGAAATGAATGCGCATAACTTAAATCCAGCGCCGGAAGTGATTGATAAACGAAGAATGGAAATACCCTGGGCAGCGCTTGAGATTGCGCTAGGCGATCTGATACTTGATCACAATCAGCCGCTGCAATTACCAAAATTATTAAGCCTTGTGCACGAAGCAGGAGTAAAGAGAGCGGAGTTTTTGACTGACAAATTTTCTGTTGAATACAAGAAAACACAGTATCAACTAAACGCTCTAAGCAATCTTATTAAATCCATAGATTTCGAGAATAGTCCTATCTATATAGAAGATAGACGCGAAGAAATCAGTTCTGTCATAGCAAAAATGCAGGTGGTTGCATGAATGAACTTAAAGGTTTTAAACACCTGATATTTGGGATCGCCATGGTTATTGCAGTCGTCAGCTTTATTGATTTTGATAAGGCAAACGAACGGTGGTGCAAGACATACCAGTTTTGTGAGGGAATAAATCATGAACAAAATTAAGAGAGCGTGGCAGTTCCTTTGTGACTTTGTTTTTTATAAGTGTGAGGGGTTCGGTTTCAAAGAAGCGTTTCGTCTGGCGGGTATCACTAGGAGTAAGAAATGACTGAACCATCAATAACAATACGCGCTTCGGCCTGGTCAGGGTTATTTGACTGCGCATACAAATTTGAAGGAATTCACTTGCTTGGTATGAAGAACGTGGTTGGTTTACGTGCGGCACTTGGAACGGCGATACATGCCGGTTCAGCTGTATTCGATCAGGCAAGAATTACCGGTGATACGGTTACAGCAGTTGATGCAGCAGGAGTGATGGTTGACAAATTGCATGATCCTGAGAACGAGTTCGACCATGGCAAGGACGACATCACCATGAAAGAAGCTGAAAGCACTGGTATAGCGCTGCTCACAAAATACTGTAATGAGGTATCGCCAAACTACAACTTCATAGCAGTGGAAATGGAAACAAAGCCGCTGGATATTGACTGTGGTGACGGCGTAATTGTGCGACTGAAAGGTACTATGGATCGGGCAAGGATAAAGAAAACAACAGGTGGGATTGGTATTGCTGACCTTAAAAGTGGCAGCGCGTCAGTGCAGAAAGGCGTTGCTGTAACAAAAGGGCACGGTGCGCAGATTGGAACCTACGAATTACTTTATGAGCATACAACTGGTGATCGAATTACGGCAGATTCTGAGATTATTGGTCTGAAAACAAAAGGAAAAGCAGAGATCGGTTTCGGGGCAATTAGCAATGCAAAAAACATCATGACGGGTGATGAAAACACGCCAGGATTAATCGAGTTAGCTGCTCACATGTTTAAAACAGGGAAATTTTACCCCAATCCACGCAGCATGCTTTGTAGTGAGAAATACTGCGCAAGATGGAAGTCGTGCGTATTTAGAGAACAATAAAAGGAGATTAAATTAGATGAATCAAACAACTCAATTATCGGAAATAAAGAAAACAGGGGCGGCTATAGGTGCGCAGCCTGATGTGGAGATAGATTTTTTCTCTAAAAATGGTTTCGATCTTGCCTGTCGAATTGCTAAAGCATTTTCTACTTCCGATGCAGTTCCTTCTTCATTCAGACAATTCAATGAAAAGAAAGATAAGGATGGGGTAACGTTTGTAGAGAATCCAGCGGCCATTGGAAATTGTTTGGTGGCCATTGAAGTTTCTAAGTCGGTCGGCTTATCGATGGTTAGCGTCATGCAAAATGCTGATGTTATCCAAGGCAAACTCAGATGGTCATCAAAGTTCCAGATAGCAGCAGTTAATGCTTCAGGAAGGTTTTCACCTCTCAAATTCAAATTGACCAACCTTGGCATAATAAAAGCCAAATACAAAGAAAAACAAGGATGGAATAAAGAACTTAAAAAATACAATTTTTCTGAACACGAGATAGAGATAGATAACTGGGAATGTGTAGCCTGGGCTTATGTATTAGATGAAAACGGAAGGATGACAAAGGAGATAGTTCAGTCAATTCCTGTAACGATGCAAATGGCTGTCGAGGAAGGATGGTATTCAAAAGACGGATCAAAATGGCAGGGATCAATGCGATACCAAATGCTTCAGTACCGCGCCGGAACATTTTTCGCTTCAATATACGCGCCTGACGTGATTATGGGAATGGGTAGAAGCTCTGAAGAAAGTGCTGACGTTATTGATGTTTATGAGCAAAATGACGGGTCTTTTTCGGCTGATAAAGTAACTCTGCAGGATATTAAATCATCTCCTGATGTAGGCAATATACCGATTAATGGAGTGGATGTAGATACCGGCGAAATCATTGATCAAAAATCAGACGAGCCGAAACAAATCGAAAATGAAAAGCCTGACATCAAAGCCGAAGAAATTCAATCAAAAGAATCATTCAAGCCATCAGCCGAGGAGCAAGAAAAGATACGCCAGAGAGAGATTGCGGAATCCGCATCAGATCAAGAATTTAATCTCGACTAATTGCCATAGGTTGCGCCACCAGCTTGCAGCAAATGCGGCATCAAATCGGCGCGTAAAAATTAACATAGGGAATAATCATGAAAAATTTAACTGTATTTAGATCACGAAAAGGCTGGGTACCGGACCTGGAAAAACTCAGAGAAGTAATTTCAATACCCGGCATTGTCGGGTATGCGTGGAAGGAATTGCGCAATGGTGATCCGTTCATTGAAGTAGGCCAAAACATCATGCTGGTTTGCGAAAAACAAGAGAAATTATTACCTGCCAGCGTGATTAATCGCGAGTTAAAACTGCGTGCTGATGATTTGTGCAAACGGCTCGATGTAAAAAAGCTCTCAAAGAAACAATTGGCTGAATTAAAGGATCAGGTGACTGCGGAGCTGTACGCCAAAGCTTTTGTAACAAGCAAGTCAATTAATGTCTGGATTAATACCGAACATGATTTGCTGTGCGTCGAATCAACTTCTAGCGCGCTTGTTGATGATGTGCTAATGCGCATTTATAAGCACCTTGGATATGAAGGCACAATACTGAGATTTGCCAATTCAGTGGAAATGTTTATGCGCAGACTGATTCTTGATGATGATTCAAGTATTGATAATTTTTCCTTGGGCAGGAGTTGCGTTCTTGAAGATGCAGAAGCGAAAAGCAAAAGAATCACGTACAAAAATGAACACCTTGATACGGCCGTGGTTAGCAATTACGTTCTGCAGGGCAAGCGCCCGGTGAAGTTAGAAATTGTACTTGGTACGGATGAATGCTTTTTCACGATTGATAACAAATCGATGATTAGCAAAATCACCCTTCCTGACCTGGTTGAGGATCGATCTGAATTCGACACAGATGATGACTATTTTGATAACGAGTTTACTATCCGGTCAGGACAGTGCTTCAAGATAATCAATGAACTCATCGGCACTCTGGGAGAGCAGCTGCAATTGAGCGAGCATGATAAGGCTGCCTGATCAAAAGGATTTAAACAGCCAGCAAATTCAGGCTAAAGCAACCATTCTTATCAAGGATAAATCATGAAACTAGAAATACTAAAAGTACAAAGCCTAATAGCAGCAAGACAAGTAGACCTGAAATTAAAAGCGACAATTAACTTGATCTGCGGATCAAACGAAGCTGGCAAATCGAGTATTTACGAAGGAATTATTCACGCTCTGACTGGAGAAAGTACCCGCGTATCTAACAAAAAAGATTACAAACACTTGGTAAATGATGACGCAACAGTTGGCTACTGCTACCTTGAGTACGATGGCGGGAAGCAAGCAAGCATCACATTACCCAATGGTGCCAGAGAGATAAAAGAGCAGATGCACTCAGCCCTACCCTATTTACTCGACCCCAAGCTTTTTTCTGCGGCTACCGAGGAAAACAGACGCTCTCTAATTACAGAGATTACGGCCACCAAAAGGGACGTAAATAAAATCCGTGCGAAATTGCTGGAACGTGCATGCAATGCAGAAAAGGTTGAGGGAATAATACCTTTTTTAATGTCAGGATTTAGCAGTGCTGAAAAGCAATCGACAGAAAATGCAAAGGAAGCACGCGCTAATTGGAAAGCACTCACGGGTGAAGTATACGGCGACAAAAAAGCGGTTGATTGGAAAGCGGTTAAGCCAGAAGTTGATGAATCAGCGTTGGCCGTGGCACAAAAAGCACTCGAGGATATCAGTACAGAATTTGATGCAGAAAACCAGAAACTTGGGTCACTGCAAACACAGTTTAACAACGCCAATAAAAATGAAGCCGAGATAAACGGTTTGCGTGCCAAATCTGGGCAGATTGATCGTATTGAAACCAAGTTATCGATTGATAAAAAAGAATTAGCGTTGATCACGGTAAAAGTTGAGGACGCTCGCAGACTTTCGCAAGGATCAACGCCTAAAAAAATCACCGGCAAGTGTCCATCATGCGACGCTGAATTGATGTGGAATGGAAAGGAATTAATTGAGCGAATAGGTGATTTGCATGGTGATGAAGATGCTGCTGTGAAACTACCGGAATTAGAAAAAGCACTGGCATTGCTAAAAAATTCAGTTGCAAACGGAGAGCGTGATCTTGCCGATGCAAAATACGCAAAAGGTAAGCTGGCAGAACTCGAGAATGAAACCAGAGAGGTAATTAGTGAAGAGCGGATCAGTCAGATCAAGGAAAAAATTGATGCGCTCAGAACAAAACGTAAAGTAGCGCAAGACGCGCTGGATTTGGTGAATAAAAACATCAAACTTGCTGCAGAAGCTGATGAAAAAACCAAGAAGGCCGCTGGTTATCACACCGATGTTCAGGAATGGGGAGCGATAGCTGAAGCGCTTGCACCATCAGGAATACCCGGTGAAATACTTAAAACGGCAATAGCACCAATCAATGACCGACTAGTAAAAACATCCGAAGTAACAGGCTGGAAATTGGTTGTTATCTCTGAAGATATGACCATCAGTTATGGCGGCAAGCCATACGGATTAGCATCGCAATCGGCCAAGTGGCGCATAAACGTGATGATTGCCGAAGCAAAAAGTTTTGTGACCGGATTAAAGTTTTTTATGGCCGATGAGTTTGATTTATTGGATCCACCAAGCAGAATCACGTTTATAAAATGGATGGATTCTCTAGCACGCTCAAGTGATATCGAAACAGTCATGGTGTTCGGAACTCTGAAAACACCTCCTGTTGGACTGCCATCAAGCATTGAAACTCATTGGATCAGCAATGGCGTTATTGGTGCGTTGGAGGCAGCATGATTACAGGATATTACTTTTTAAGTGATGATGGACATCTTCAATACAACTCGAAGATCAGCCCAGTCGAATTAAGGGACGATAAAGATGTTGTTATGTTTTGGCCAGTTGGTGATAGCAGAGAATTGGCGTGGGAAATGCTGGTTCAGTCTCTATCTTGCGGAGCAGCCAAAGAAGAAGTTATCCACCTTGCTGACAAATGGGGATGCAACGATGCCGATGCAGCAATTTACGCAGAAATGATTGGTGCTGATCTGTCTGTTGATGAGTTTTTTAAAATGGCAGCAACAAAATCATTTATCAATATCCAGGAATCGCCATGCGGGTTCGGTGAAACGTATCTCGAAGCCATGGCTAATTTATGCGCGGCTTTGGGTTACAAGCCACAAAAGATGTGGGGCGCTACTTTCGCCAGTCTTGTTAAAAAACATAATGAGAATTAGGTGACAGCATGACGGCAGCGCAACATGAATGCACTCAAGAGAGATTTCTTGAGGATGTGAAAGATCATCAGATCAGTATCGAAAAAGATGATGAGGTGCATAGATTTGTCAGGTTCAAGAGAGCTGAGGGAAGCAGCTACTGGTTCGACTTAATTACTTGGCCTGGACATCTGTGCATTTCTGGCGATTGCGGCACTTACGTTTTTTCGCGCACTCACGACATGTTTGAGTTTTTCAAGATGGATGACAACGACTTTAATAAGCGAAAAGGCGTGCTGTTGAATATCAATCCGCATTATTGGGGTGAAAAACTTAAAAGTATTGGCACCAATGCCGGGTATATGAAGTTTGACTCTAGTGATTTTGAAGAAAGAGTTAAAGCGCATTTCGACAATTTCTTCGAGGGATCTGATTACTCTGATGAAGTAAAAGAAGAAGTTTGGTGTGAGATAGATTCTGATGTTATTTTTTACTCAGACGAAGAGCGTCGTGCATATGATGCGGTTCACAACTTTAAATATGATCTTCCGGATGATAAATACTTTGAATTTGTTGATTTCTTTGACGGTGGTGGCACTGAGAAATATACATTCCATTACATCTGGAACTTGTACGCGATTGTGTGGGGAATCATGAAATATGACGAGATCAAAAATGCAAGCAAATGACGCAGAGGCAAAACCAATATTCCCGGAATCCGCGGAAGCGGCGAAATTTGTCACCGGCATAAGCGGGTGGGTTGATCGTAAGGGAGTGTTCTTCGGTGCTGATGAGAGATTGGCAAGATATTCCGGATCTACGCATAGGCATTGCGATTGTGGTGAGGTAATTGAACAAAGGTCTTATTGCAAAGCGTGCGTAAGAAGTAGAGAAATTGAGAAATACCAAAGCGCACAAAAGATTGAATGGGATCACAAAACCCCGCTCTATTCTCAGAGAAATGATGTCTATCTGTTTGACGCGGGTGATTTGATTAATCTCATGGACGAATGCGAAGTAACAGACCCAGAAGAATTAGAGCTGTTTGTCTGCGAGCCAAAACACTTGCGAGAGATTGAGAGCGATCACTGGGCTGATTATTTGCCTGATGATGGCGAATTACCATCGGAAGTTGAGGCTGCATTGGAAGAGTTTAACGCTGTAATACGCAAATCAGAGCCGGTTAGTTGGAGTTCTGGGAAGTTTGCGGCAATAGTTGATTTGGATACGCCTTTTAAATAAATGCTCTGCTACCTAGACAAACGATTCTGCAACCAGCCGTGCGCGAATACCGATTGCAGCAGGATTTTTAATGATGATGTTATGGCTCACGCACGCGCATGGTGGGGAACTGAAGGTGAGCCGCCGATTGATTTTTCGGATATGCGGACGGATGAGTGCGGATTTGTGCCAATTAATGAAAAGGATAAATCATGAGCGCACCACGTAGAAAAGTAATTGTTTATGAGGGTCGGTATAACGGCGCTACAAACCGATACGAAAAGATTGAATACGGAATCGGTGAATTTTGTCAATTCGGGCTTGGTGTTGAGGAAGATAGCAACGGATTCACAAACTTCAGCGTTGCAATTGTTGAAATGCCAGATGGATCTGTACTCACCCCACCGGCAAACATGATCAAGTTTATTAATGATGAATCGGAGTCTGGTAATGGCATCAGTCAATAAAGTAATACTCATTGGTAACTTGGGTAAAGACCCGGAAACGCGCTACATGCAAAATGGTGATGCTGTTACCAATATCACCATAGCAACAACGGACACCTGGAAAGACAAAAACGGCGAGAAACAGGAAAAAACTGAATGGCATCGTGTCACGTTCTACAGAAAACTGGCTGAAATCGCAGGCGAATACCTAAAGAAAGGAAGGCCGGTTTACATCGAAGGCAGGCTTGAAACCCGGAAATGGACTGACAAAAGTGGTGTGGAACGCTACACCACAGACATCATTGCAAATGACATGAAGATGTTGGGTGGTGGTAGATCAGATCGTGGTGATTCTTCCCAAGATGACGGCTTTGAACAAAGCAAATCATCAGAGCCCGCCAGATCACAGAGCCGTGCCCCAGCAGGAAGTGGGTTTGATGACATGGATGATGATATCCCGTTCTAGAATAAGGAGAAAACATGGAATACTTAACAGTAGTTTACACAATCAATGACCCGGCAGCTTTCGAGAAAACCCGCAAATCTATCATTGATAGCATGAGCGCATCAGAGGGACAGCCTTTTTCAGTTACTGCGCTGTCATGTGATCACGAAATTCACCGGCTAGACCTGATAGAACAGGCTTTGGATGCGGGGGATATGACTGCGGTTGATAAAGCTATATCAAACGCGAATATCGGAAATATCAAAGACCTTGATGAGTTGATGGAGCGGTGATTATGCCAACAGTAATTGAAATACTTAAACAGCACTTGGTTGATAACGGTTTTGATGGCCTTGTGAATGGTGATGCGGAATGTGGCTGTGATTTGAGTGATCTTCAGCCATGCGGTGAAAGCTTCGCTGATTGCAAACCTGCATATAAACGAATTGACCCTTCTGGCGAACATGACTTTCTCTTTTTTGAAGAAAAACAGGATGAGTCTAAGTGAAAAAACATAGATCGCCAAGAGCAAAACCAGGAGAACTGGCGGCCAAGTTCGGTAAATCAGATGACGGACTTGACCTTTATTATTGCCATGGTGGAGACGGTGCAACAAGTGCTGATAGCAAACTGCTTGCTCTTGTATTTGAAAGCACTGACATTGGTAATGGCAAAAACTTACGTCAAGAACTTGCCGATCGCGGGTACGACATAACCACTTTGAAATTTTCTGTTATGCAAACGGTTAAGCCGTCTAGTGAGATTTACATTGACGAGTCCAATAGATTGGAGATTAAAGAATGAAACCACTATTCATCCCGCTCAAGACCGAATTTTATAAATTGTTTGAGGCCGGTCGCAAAAAAGCAGAAATGCGCAAGTACGGACCAAGATGGAACGAGAAAACATGCGAAATTGGCAGGCCGGTGATACTAAGCAAGGGATATGGCAAGAAATATAGAATCGCTGGCAAAATAATCGATTTCAAGAAGAAACCGGCGCGAGAATTTGATGCATTAAATAAATTTGCTATACAAACTTGCTATGGGACGCTGGATATTGATATTTCGGTTATTTACATTGAATTAGAGCAATACAAAAAGGTAAGGTTTCCTCACTTAGAGAATTTGATGATGGGATCTGCAGAATGAAACCACAACGAGTTCAACTGAAGCGCACTAAAGGCTGGCGTATGCCGGAAAACACGGTGAAGGTGGACCGCACGACAAAATGGGGCAATCCATTCGTTATTGGGAAAGAAAATCCATTTATACCAGGCGCTATGGTTCAAGATAGACGACATGCTTTTGTTCTTTACCGGTCGTTCGCTCAACACAACGACAAACTTATTATAGCGGCGCGAATGCAGCTTGCCGGGAAGAATTTAGCGTGCTGGTGCCCTACTCCGCACGAAATGTATCAGGAGGATGAATGTCATGCGGCAGTTTTGCTGAAAATTGCTAATGAGGTTTAGTAATGGCAAATAAGTTTGAATCTATGCAATGCGATTGCGGTAATGAACCTACGATACTAAATGTTAGAAATAGCGTGCTTGGTCTTGTAGTCGCTGGTTGCAGCAGCTGCAAGACTTCAGGTCCGGCAAGAATGACTGCAATTAAGGCAATTGCAGAATGGAATAAAGGCCGAAGAGTTCTTATTAACGGCGAACAGGTTTCAAATAGCAGCGTAACGATTAATTAATACAGGCAATTTATATGACGGATATATTAATGAAGAAACTAATAAACAAAAAAACTTTACTTTCACTCATACCTTTGTCAGAAAAAGCCATTTATAACATGGAGAAACGCGGAGATTTTCCGAAGAGAATTGCGCTGACAAGCCGTAATGTGGCGTGGGTTCTTACTGATGTAGAGAATTGGATTAAGGAACGTCAGGAATCCGGGAAAGAGGCTACGCGACCAGGCAGAACGGTTATCGCTTCTTGATAGTCCAATTATCGATCATGTCCGCCCAATCCTGCATCATGGCTGTGCGTTGCTCACGATACTCGGCTTTGTTGTAAACAAGCCGGGTGCCGCGTTGCTCATGAGCTAGGCACTTCTCAATCCAATCAGTATTATATTCGGCTTCATGCAATAGGGTGCTGGCTGTTCTGCGTAGATCGTGCGGACCGAATTTATCCAATGACTTACCATCTTTCTGAGCTGCCTTATAGACCAATTCAAGAACCCGATTCAATGTGGCATCGCTCATTGGTGCATTTGCATCGTAACGCGACGGAAGCACATATTCAGATCCACCAGCAAATGTCTTGAGAGCAATAAATATATCCAAAGTCTGGTTTGATAAAAATACAAGGTGCGCCCGTCGTAGCTTCATGCGTTCCTTCGGTATAGTCCAAAGCGCATCAGTAAAATTAATTTCAGTCATAAAAGCAGCTTACATGCCACGCGAAATTGAGGACCGGCAGCCACCTTATCAAGGTATTCGTACATCAATCCGATCTCGTCTGGGGATAAAGCGCGTTCCCGTGGCTGGAATCTGGCTATAGATTTTGGCCGCACCATATCTGCCGGGTTTATCACATTCTGGCCGCGCTCATTTGCCCATCTAAAGACTTGCATCACAATTTCGCGCGAATGAATAGCAGTCGCTGGCGAGCCGCGCTCAACTATTTTGTCGCACAAGGTACGCAAATCATCGTGATTGATCTCTGGCAGCAACTTATTTCCGAAAGTCTTTTTTAACTCGCGCTCATAACACGCCCTGCGCATATCTCTCGTTGAATCGGCCATCTCAGCACTTTTTAACCATCTTGTAGCCCACTCGCCAAAAGTTTTGGCACATTTATCATGGTTTTTTGATCTGGCTTTCTCTTTTGCCGGTGATTTGCCCGATGCGATAGTGCGCTTTGCCTCATGCAACATTGTGCGTGCTTCAACCAGAGTAATACCACCTATTCCGTATTGTCCGAAAGTAATCGTCTCCTGTCTGCCATTGAATGTGTAGTTATACCGGAATGAAATTCCTCCCGATTTTGCAACAGCAACATACAAACCGTCATGATCAGACACTTTGTACATTTTATCTTTAGGCTTTAGATTGCGTAGCTTGGTATCTGTTAGCAACTTATATCCTTAATATTCAATTTTTTACGTTATAGTGTTATTCAATTCATGGCATCAGTCATGTCTTTTAATACCATGATTTCTAGAGTTAAAATATTAACTACAAGTTACTGATAATAAATAATTTATTAGATATTAATACCATGATTAACCGAGACATCAACGGATGGTATTGCTGGAAACTTTAGATTTCAAGATGGATCATACCATCGGGAAAACCATGCTCAAAACATTCTTGAAGATACTTTATTGTGCATGACATTACCAGACAAAAGAAACAAAAAACCCGCACTGGCGCGGGTTTTGGGTGGTTTGTTACAGTTCAGTGCTAGTCAATGCGGAACATACAATCATTCCCACTCAATTGTCGCCGGTGGCTTGCCGGAAATATCGTAGACGACACGGTTGATACCACGAATTTCGTTGATAATGCGGTTGGAAACCTTGCCTAACAACGAATAGGGCAATTCCGCCCAGTTGGCAGTCATAAAATCCTGCGTCTGCACCGCTCTGAGGGCTATAACGTATTCATAGGTGCGCCCATCCCCCATCACACCCACCGACTTTACGGGCAGAAAAACCGCAAATGCTTGCGATGTTTTCTCGTACCAGCCGGAGCGTTGCAATTCTTCGATAAAGATTTGATCTGCTTGTCTTAGTAGTTCGGCGTATTCGTATTTGACTTCACCGAGTATGCGCACGCCTAAACCGGGTCCGGGGAACGGGTGACGAAATACCATTTCGCGCGGTAAGCCAAGTGCCAGCCCCAATTCACGCACTTCATCCTTGAAAAGCTCACGTAACGGCTCGAGTAATTTTAGATGAAGTGTTTCCGGTAAGCCGCCGACATTGTGATGCGATTTGATTGTGTTTGCTTTCTTGGTTTTTCCCCCGGCAGACTCAATCACATCGGGATAAATAGTACCTTGTGCCAGCCATTTAGCATCGCTTATCTTCGCCGATTCGCGCTGAAATACCTCAACAAATTCACGTCCAATAATCTTTCGCTTGGTTTCCGGATCGGTAATACCTAGAAGACTCCGGTAAAAATCACGGCTAGCGTCAATATGAATTACTTTCACGGTCAGGTTACTGGCAAAAGTTTCCATCACTTGTTTGGCTTCATTGGCACGTAACAGACCATTGTCCACAAACACACAAGTGAGTTGATCGCCAATGGCACGGTGGATTAATGCAGCAGCCACGGATGAATCCACACCGCCGGACAACCCTAGGACTACTTGATCCTTTCCAACGGTTGCACGAATCTTGCCAATCGCCTCATCGACATAATCCGGCATGTTCCAATCCCGTCCGATCCCGCAAATATCGTGCACAAACCGTTCGAGAATCGCTTTGCCTTGTAGTGTGTGCGTAACTTCCGGGTGAAATTGAATACCATAAAAATGACGCTTATCATCCGCCATGGCGGCAATCGGCGTTGCTGCGTTAAGGGCCATTACTTGGAATCCGGCAGGCAAAGCAACCACTTTGTCCCCATGACTCATCCAGACATCCAATATGTTGTTTCCAGACGCACTCTCGCGATCTTTAATTTCCTGAAATAACACACCATTCTGCGTAGATTGTATTTCAGCATAGCCAAACTCACGCACAGCTGCACTTTCTACTGTACCGCCCAATTGTGCCGCCATGGTTTGCATGCCATAGCAGATTCCCAAAACCGGTGTATTTAATTCAAAAACAATTTGCGGTGCGCGCGGCGTCTCATCTTCTATCACCGAAGCAGGGCCGCCGGAAAGTATGATTCCTTTGGGCGAGAATTTCTTGATAAATTCCGGACTGACATCATAAGGATGCAATTCGCAATAAACGTTTGATTCACGAACACGCCGGGCAATCAGCTGGGTATACTGCGAACCAAAGTCCAGAATGAGAATTTTTTGATGCATTCAGATTAATTCCTACTTAACATGATAGTTGGGTGCTTCTTTGGTAATCTGCACATCGTGCACATGCGATTCACGAATTCCCGCGGAAGTAATCTCAACAAATTCTGCTTTATCGTGCATCGCAGCGATCGTTTCACACCCCAGATAACCCATGCTTGAACGCACACCCCCCATCAATTGATGAATAACGCCGGAAATACTGCCTTTGAAGGGAACCCGGCCTTCCACGCCTTCAGGCACCAATTTATCATTATTCTTTTGTTCTTTTTCTTGGAAATAGCGATCACTGGAACCTTGCTGCATTGCAGAAAGTGAGCCCATACCACGATAGCTTTTATACGAACGGCCTTGAAATAATTCAATTTCCCCCGGTGCTTCTGCCGTTCCGGCAAACAAACCGCCCAGCATAACAAGATCCGAACCCGCTGCCAGAGCTTTAGCGATATCGCCAGAATACCGGATACCGCCATCGGCAATGGTGGGTACGCCACTGCCCTTTAAAGCTTCGGATACATTGTGTATGGCAGTAATCTGCGGAATGCCGACACCCGCCACAATCCGTGTAGTGCAAATGGAACCGGGGCCAATACCAACTTTCACAGCATCCACACCATTATCCACCATTGCTCTAGCCGCCGCCGCCGTTGCAACATTCCCGCCAATCACCTGAACGGTGGGCAAGTTCTTTTTTATCCAAGCAATGCGATCCAAAACGCTCTGCGAATGACCATGTGCTGTATCGACCACAATCACATCAACGCCGGCTTCAACCAATGCGGTCGCACGCTCTTCACTGCCCTCCCCGACTCCAATCGCGGCACCGACGCGCAAACTTTCTTGTTCATCTTTACAAGCCAATGGATATTCCGAGGTTTTAATAATATCTTTAACCGTTATAAGGCCACATAATTCAAATTGATTATTGACTACCAGCACACGCTCTAACCGATATTTATGCAATAACGACAGCACTTCCTCGCGCGAGGTATCCTCACTGACAGTCACTAACCGGCTCTTAGGAGTCATGATGTGCTTGATCGCTTGATCGAGATTTGTTTCAAAACGCAGGTCCCTGTTGGTCACAATACCGACAACTTTCTTGCCATTCACCACAGGCAATCCAGAGATTTTATGCCGGCGTATCAGTTCAAGGACTTCACGCACAGTCATGTTCGGGTGAATGGTAATCGGGTCCTTTACCACACCGCTCTCAAAACGTTTGACTTGTGCGACGTGTGCTGCTTGGGCCTCAATCGACATATTTTTATGAATAATCCCGATACCACCTTCTTGAGCCAGGGCAATGGCTAAGGGCGCTTCGGTGACCGTATCCATAGCAGCCGATACCAAAGGAATATTGAGTGTAATGGTGCGTGTTAATTTTGTCGCCAAGCTGACATCACGCGGCAAAACCGTTGAGTGTGCAGGAATTAGGAGAACATCATCAAAGGTGAGCGCTTTTTGAATCAATTGCATAATAACAATCCTTTGCAAAGCGACATTATAGCCAAATTCGCCCACAAATTCCGACCCAATTCAGCTAAGAATACAGCATATTTCCAGTTATTATGATTTAATGCGATAAATCTTCAAGTTGCATAAATGCGATACCGATGTATTTCAGATCATTTCATTCTGGAGCACACAATGAGAATTTTTGTATTTACTGCGTTAATAGTATTATTCAGTATCACTGTCAACGCACAAATTTATAAATGGGTTGATGAAAGTGGTAAAACGCAATACACAGATGTACCACCTCCGCCTGGTGTTGCTAAGGAAGGACAAAGATTAAACATCAAGTCATCGCCTATATCCGGGAATAATGATTCGAATCAATCTAGCAACCTGAGTGAAGAGAGACTTGAGTTTGATAAACGTCAGCAACAAAAAAAAGAAGAAGACGTGAAACAACAAGCAAAGACTGAAGAAAACAAAAAAAAATGTATCGATGCTCAAGGACAGCTCAGACTCTATACAGATTCACCGCGATTAACTGTACCTGATGGCGCTGGCGGAATAGTTTTTGTCGATGATGATGCGCGACTGAGAAAAATTGCTGATGCCAACAAAGCGATTGCAACATTTTGCAAATAAACAAACGTTCCAAAATTAGATGGCTGCATTTTCCGGCAAATTAATATTTATTATTCTCATTCTGACAGGTACTTTAGTTAAGGCTGAAGTACCTGTTTCATATCCAACACAGGATAATATTGTGCGTACTGGTATTGATGGCGCCTCCGGCCATAATACGTCAAAATACGGGATACAATGGCAAATCCTGCCTGGAGAAGATATCAAGCAGATTGCCCTCCTGATGTTCCCTAGCGACTCCGTTGCGCGTGATAATTTTATTCGTGCAATTATTCACACCAATCCCAGACACTTTCCTGGTGGAATTTATCAACCATTGCCCGCTGGAACCATCATTCACATCCCAGATTTGAGAACGATTAGCGTCCATGGGAAACCGGTAACCAAGACGAAGAAATCGAACACAGCCGGCAATCTCAGCAAGACTAAATCTCTGGAATCACTACAGAAAACTGGAATAATTAGCTTAAATGATAGTCATCCGGCATTGAAGCTTATCGCGCAATTGGAACAAATCGCTGAAAATGAAGCCACCGAACTCAGTGCATTGTTAATACGTATTGCCTCACTCGAAAAGCAAATCGGCGCAATGCAATCCATGCTGGCATTAAAAATGGCAGCATCCAACGAGCAGCCCATCGAGATCATAAGCACCACACTTGAAGCTGACATACCCTTTCCTCAAAACACAATATCACCACCAGAAACTAATGCACCACAACTTAAGCATCTGATAGAACCAGATGAAGCCAGCAATAATACTTCAATAGAACTTACTCTTTTTTCAGACAGCGTATTTATTTTCGGACTACTATTGACGCTACTGATCATCATTCTGATACTTCGCAATCATCATCAAATCAAAGAGCGATTCGCACGATCCACAGATGCATCATTACCCGATTTAACCGAGCGGCACCGGTATGAAGCACTCTTATTGCACCGGAGTGACAGCAAACTAGCCGATTCACCCGAGAGTACGCCAGAAGCATCCGGCGAAACAATATCCAAAGCACGCGCATTTATCGAACAGGATAACCCGGATGCTGCGATTCAATTGCTGCAGAAGCAACTCGCAACAAACCAGCGCGACATCCCTGGCTGGCTCCTGTTATTCGAACAACTCTATAAATCAAATAACAAAAGTGATTTCAAAAAGAATGCCCGCCGTTTTAAACGCATGGGGGAATTTTCTGATATCTGGATACAAATCCAGAAATTAGGAAATCAACTCGAACCCAATGAACCGCTTTATTTTGACGAACTAAAACGCAAGGAAAAGTTTTTTTCTGATGCACCCGGATCGGATTAATCTCACTTGCGCCTTTTTAGTATCAGCCCTAAAACTCGCCATTCAAGTAATAAACAACAGATTACTTGTAATTAAGGCGATGAAGATCCTCGAATAATCTAATCAAATTTTTGTTTTTACGTAGTTCTTCTCATATTTACGCAAAATAACCCGGCACATTCTCTACATCTCGACTCTTTAGTATCCCTATAAAATGAAATCCTCAGTCTCCCCCTCGATGAAAATGGATTAATAGAACGCATCGCCAGATTGTTAGATCTCAACATTTTAAAGCTAAGATTTCCAGGCTATGTGACGTTAATCAGACTTCACATATTTTTCACAACCGCTACGATAAGATCCAACAGATAATGCCCTCAATAATTAAGCGGTTTCCTATACGATACGCGCTTAGCTTTCCAGGCTCAACTATTAAGGAAGGAAAATTACCATGGCACCACGAATTGCACACGTCGATGATGACTCGGATATTCGCGAAGCTGTTGAACGCATACTGTGTAAAAACGGATATGAAGTTGATAGTTATCTGACTATGCAGGAATTTATTGATTCATTGGAAGATGAAACCAAACGGCCTGATTTGGCTATCCTTGATGTGATGGTTGAATCAATGGATTCCGGATTGACTACTTATGCACAAATTCACAAACGCTTCCCACAAATACAAGCCATTTTCCTGACCTCTCTAGGCGATATGATCAGACCCTATTTTGAGGACGGGACGCATGAGTGGGTTTGTATTATGGAAAAACCTGTTGAACCGGCAAGCTTATTAGCGACAATTAACGAGCGGTTAAAACATACGGAACCCGTATCATAACTACACCTGAACCAAACAAGAATGTCAACCACTGAATTTTCCTGGAATAAGCCGAATGGTCAAAATATATCACTTGAATTAATAGGAGAAAAACTAAAACTCAGTGATGATGTTTTAATTAGCAATATCCGCTGGTTTATTACTTTTCGCTGGGTATTGATTGCCTCACTGGTTTTTTTCGAAATCCTGATGCTGTCATCATCAGATGCACTAGCGCGGCTGGGTATCAGTGAACAGCAGAAATGGCCAATTGCCATCATTATCGTGCTGGTTGTTGCCAATATTGCTTACATCTTCGCATTAAATCATGACAAACCCAGTAAATATAACTCGCCCTCTATTAATTTATGGGCGCAAATCATTGTTGATCTGATCTGTCTATCCGTTGTCGTGCATTATATTGGTAGCACTACTACACCGATTTCCTTTTTCTACGTGCTACATATTGCACTGGCCTGTATCTTTTTTTCTACCCGTGAAAGCCTATATGTAACCATAATAGTCTGTTTAATGGATACGATAGTCATCGTTGTTGATAATTTTTTGATCATTCAATCGCCACTTTCAGCTTTGATAAGCAATAATATTCTTTCTGAAAGTGCGCGTAGGGATGGAGCAATAGTATGGATGTTTTTTCTCGATGCCTTATTTCTTATCGTCTGGTATGTTGTATCGAGACTTTCCTTGATCGTTCGTGCCCATGAACGTCATCTAATTGATGCTTATAAACAAATAAATCAAGCACAAGTAGAAAAAGATCAATATGCATTGCTGATCACACACCAGCTGAAATCACCGTTGGATGCTATCCGTAGCAAAATAAATTTGATTAACGCGGGCTATTTGGGAGAAACGACACCTGAAGTCAGTACGGCACTTGAGCAGATGGATGTCCGGGCAAAGAATATGTCCGGCTTAATACTTGATTTACTCCGATTAGAACGATTGAAAGATACTTGTCTTGACACCGCAGTTTTCGAGTCCGTTGATATTCAAACTGCTCTTCAAAAGTGTCTTGAGAAAATAACTCCCGTTGCCAATTCTAAAAACGTTGTACTTAATCTATCGATTGAGAACTTTATCTGTAAGGTAATTCCTGATCAATTGGGAATACTCCTGGAAAATATCATTTCCAATGCAATCACCTATTCTCATCATAGTGGATCCGTTGAAATTACATCGACCGTCAATCGCCTTAATCGAAATGCCGAAATCATCGTAACCGATCATGGAATCGGCATTGATAACAAAGATCTGCCGAATATATTTAATGAGTATTTTTATTCGCCTAGGGCCGCTCTTCATAACAAAG
>LNFM01002559.1_pt1 | contig 37941 bp, 52 predicted proteins | sample 596031 | NCBI WGS metagenome assembly LNFM01 (sample SAMN04254537, study PRJNA301005) | activated carbon metagenome | isolation source: dual media filters at the Ann Arbor, Michigan drinking water treatment plant | place: USA: Ann Arbor | reverse complement strand
AAAGGCCAATAACATCCGGAAGGACTATCTGCTCAGGGGCATACATTTATCGCTAGAATCGTTTTTGAAGGAGTATAAGACTGACCTTAATAAGAACGATTTCATCCAATACTACGCGCAGAAGTCATTCGAACGGTGGAATAAGGGAATGATCTCCAACGAGACATACGAAAAGGAGAAGGGCACACTTAAAAAACTCCAGAAGTTCTACACCGTTATACCCTTTCATGAATTCAATGCCGACTGGCCTAATGATTTCGACCGGCAACTTAAAAGAGATATCAACACTGAGATCAATCCGGAGCTGCGTAAAAAGGAAATTAGCATAAATGGTAGATGGCCACGGCATAAGCATGTGAAAACCTACTTGAACATTGCCAAGCGAATCGACAATATAAAGTTTACAGATCCGTATAGTCGTTTCAAAAACCAGTTACAGGATGGAAACTGGAAGCCCTTAGAACTAGGCCAGTTTAAAAACTTGCTTGAGCTATACCTAAAGTGGAAAGATCAACCCTTGCCAATGTTGTACAAGCAAAAGGATAGCAGGCAGGGATTAACGAATAGCGAGATAGTAGTACTTCGCAGGTTTTTGTTTTCATGCAATTGCGCACTACGCATAAGCGATTTACAGAAACTTGACAGGTCTATGTTTGACAACGGACAGATGACTATAGTGCCGCAAAAAACAGAGAGATATGGTACCAAGATAGATTCGGTTCCTCTTAATGATGTTGCCCGAATGCTCCTAGATGATGAATTGGATGACAACCCGAAGGGCACTGTGTTCAACAGATTTGTTGATCAATACGCAAACCGTGTATTAAAGAATATTGCTGCCAAGTTTGCGATCGATGTAAACCTACACCATCATGTGGCCCGGTATACGTTTGCCAGCCTTATGGACCAAGCCGGAGCTAACCACACTTCACTAATGAAGTTCATGGGTTTGAAAAAGCGGAACACTTTGGAAAAGTACGTCAAAACTGATAAGAAGGTAATGAATAGCGACCTTGCCAAAATGAATGCACTCATAAAAGGGTAGGCAATTACAGCCAAATAATATTCAATTATTTGGCTATCAATAGAATAAACTTCCGCAAAAGAAAAAGCACAACATTTTAGACACGATCAACTCCCGTGTGCCTTCCCCTTTTTGACTGTCGCCAATGAATTTTTGAGAGATATATGAATTAGAGGTTGGTAGAGTAGATATCCATGCCGTAGTCTTTAGCCTCATATTGTTTGAGTGCATGGTACATGCGATAGTCGTGTGCATCCGTGTAGTGGGTAGCATGCTCGGGCTTGATGGAGCTGTTGCCTTCGCTACTCTTATCCTTCTTGTGGTCCTTCATCTGAGCGCTCTCCATGGCTATACGAAAGTCTGTGCACTTTGAGTTGTATCGAACGATTGGAAAGCGCGTGTCTGTCTCTGCATGTACCTTAGCCAGTAGTCTGTGTCGTTCCAGGTGTTCAATGTCGCCAGTCTTCTTCAATACAACACGCCAGCCCTTGGCTCTTAGTATCTCAGAGAACTGTTCGAAGTAGGTGAGCTTGGCATTGGCCTGCCTGTTGTTACCGCTCTTATCTCCCCATTGGTATACCAGCTTAGCCTTATGGTGTAGGTAGTACTCGCAGAACTCATCGGCCAGATCATCGATGGTCTTAGGGTTGTGCACGTGCATGGTGTTGATCACCCTTATCTCCTTGGGGTACTGCTGATCAATAGTGATGCAGTTAAACGTACCCCAATCGTGGCTTAGGTGTAGGGGCATATCAGGATTGTAATCATCCTGGCCTACATCGTATCGGGCATCGCGCTTATAGTTTGTGCTTATGGGTATCTGTATCACTCGGTCGTTAGCCTTTGGTGTGTACCAATGCTTAGCCGCTAAGGCTGGATAGAAGAGGTTGCCCCAATTAGTTACCTGTTGGTTGAGTATCATTACTCTGTAGCTTACCTCGCTCATCTCTGCCTGCATGGATAGTATGGCTTTATCGCCCAATACTTCTCTATTCATCCACGTGCTGCCAAGTTGAAGCTTAGCGTTAGGTTCCCAACCAATAAAGCCATACATGCGCGGGTCTGCTTTTGCCTTCGCATAGAATTCCAGCAACCAATCGCCCTGGTTACGAAAGGGCATAGAGCTACTAAAGCTTTGCTGCAAATGGGTAGGTATGTTTTGGAAGCTGGTGTGAGTTCCCCGCATGGTAGGGATTACATAGTTATCATAATCGTCTTTATCAATTAGGTAAGCTTCATCGCAAATGGACCAATCGTAGGATCCACCGGAAATTAGCGCAGGCCTATCGAAGCTACCAAACACAATGGTGGTACCATTCCAAAAGGTTACTACATTCTCGTATCGATGTGGCTTATGCCATGGCTTGGCAAAGTGCTTAGGTGGTGCTTTGCCTACTACATAATGGATGCCTTCAATGTACCCAAGGTGCTGCTCCCAGGCTGCCTTCATGGGGATCAGCGTTTTGGTGTAGATCATGCTGTAGGTGGGGCTTAGGAATAAGCCTACCGAGCGCGGCATGAGCGCCACTTTCTCCGCTACTTGCAAACCATTAGTAAAGCTTTTACTAAAACCACGCCCAGCAATCAGAACTTTGTATATAGCCTGACACAGCAGAAAGATCTGCGCTACCGGATTTAAGTACCTATCAATCTGCTTAACCTTTGGCTTCTTCATTTTTTACTTCTTCGAAGCCTATGTCTTTCGTTATTTGCTCGCGCATGGACTGAGCCAATGCATTGAGGTCTTCCATGCTTGCCAGAATGTTGATCTGTGTAGGCACGAGCTTCTTCATCAAATCAGCCAGGTTAGTATCAGCATCTGGTTCTTTGAGGCCTCTGATCTCGGAGATCTCTTTGAGGTACTTAAGGTGCATGTCTAAGTTGCCTTTGTTCCAGGCTTTGTTGGCACCGTTCTGTAGTTGTTGCTCAATGATTCTGCGCTTGGCTTCTTTCAGATCGTTGCGCGGATCGCCAAAGAGCATTTGTGCCTTGCGCGCATCATCGTATGCAGTTGCCTGACTTATGTTGAACAAGCGACACGTTATATCAGCGCACGCCTTAACGGTGCGACCACGGCACATGAGTAACCAAGCCTTTTCCCAACGCTCGCGGATTACTTCTTCATCTGCGCTAAGTTCTATGCGTGTTTTGCTGTGGTGGTAGAACTTATAGATGCGGTCGAAGTCGCTATCCTTACTTTTTTTAAGTTCGCGTGGCAGCTTATCCTTCTTGCTCGATACCAGCGCGCTGTGCTCTTGCTCCATAGTGTAGTGCTGCTCGTTTACGTTTTAAATTGTCTCGCTCGGCTTCTGCCAGAGCTATCTTCACCTTCCACTCGTTTACGCGGTCGGCATTCTTGGGCTTCCCCGTACGTAGCTTCTTGTAGGTTTTGTGGATGAGATCATCCAGCCTTCTGATCTCGGCTGTGAGTGCGCTCAACTCTTGGCTCGGTGCTGTGATTACGCTAGGCGTGGGTTCTTCGGGTAGTTTGCCATGGTCTTGCACGTAGCGTATGTCATCCCACAGCTTGGTCATCTGCTCGGTGATGCCTATTATCTTTTTGTAGTGCTCGGCTAGCTCTGGCATTGGCAGTTTGCCATTCATTAACTCATCTGCCAGTGCCGGACTTTGCGCATGCAGTTCTGCGCGTAGTTTTTCTACTAAAGGAGAAATGGCTGTACTGAGAATGGCACGTTGCTTTTTAAGCTGGGCGTATTGGGTGGTGATGGGATCTAGCAATTCAAGCTTCGAGCTGCTGGCTACTGGCTTCTGGTTGCTAGTAGCTAGCGGCTTGTGGCTAGTAGCTTTTTGTTTTGGTGCAGCCAGTTGTGCTTGTATTTTGGCGAGGTTGAGCTTCATACCAGTTCAAATCTAAAGGCGGCAAAACCCTTGTATAGTCCGCAACCGGTTAGGTCTATTTCTTCCAGTTCAATAAAAGGGCAATTGTCTTGCGAGGCACTGTACCATAGTTTTTTAAAGGTGTAGATCTCGCCAGCCTTCACCATTTTGCTTTCGGGTATTTCATCGGGGCGGTTGCGATCATCTATACAGCGTAGTAGCGTTGCCATGTAGTAAAAATGGCGACACGTAGTCGCCATAAATAGGACAGCTTTAGTATATTAGAGTTCACAAAAACAAACTCGTATGCGCAGAATAGTTACCCTAGTTGCCATAGCAACGTTCATCAGCCTTACAAGCTACAGTCAGACTGTAAAGCTTCAATTAAAGACGGGAGAAGAAAAAGTTGTAGCAATCAATGCTACCGGAAGCGATGCGCTCTACATCGCAGGAGGTAGTATAAAATTCAAAGACATAGCATCCATCACATTTTCTAAAATAGAAGAGGCATCAGCCAAGCTGCAAGCTGATTTAAAAAAGGCAGGTGTAAATGTGTTGGTAGATGGTGTTGAAAGGGAACCCATTAAAGTAGTACCTACCATTACAGAGACAAGTGCAAGCATTGAAGGATTAGACAGAAGCATTGAACAGTTTAGAATTCAAAGGAATAATGGAAAGACTGCACAGCTGGTTGGGATTTTAGCGATAGGGGGTAGCGTGTTACTTCAATCCATCTATAACAAGCAATATGAAAAGGATCTTGAAGATTACTTGAGTAGCCCATCCGGATCTCTACCAGAACCTAAATATGTTTCTCCGGCCATATCAGCGGCAGGTCTAGTATTATTTACAATTGGACTAGGCGTAGACCTTGATGCTGGCAAACACCTAAAGAAAAAACGCTAAACATTCACCCGATTTTCAATCTGCTTGATCTCATCAACCTTACTTTGAGTTTCCAGCGGATCGTTAACCACTCTAAGAGTGGTTATTTTTTTGTCCATGGCGGCCAGCATAATGCTGGCAATGCGCTGTTCAAATCCATTCATATCGAAAGGTTGTGCTCCTGCACTGGCTGCACTTGGAGTTACGCCACCGGCTTCCATTAATGGCCTACCACCTGCTGCTACATTTATGCGGCTGGCAGCGGCTAGCAATACCGGGTTGCGGCTTACAGCTGCAGTAAGTATTGGCTCACCACCTTCGGCCTCGGCTACCATTCTACCATTCACCATCATGCCGATGCCTCCTTGTTCATGACTTGGGCCTCTAAGAATACCACCTTTTCTAAAGGCTAAGACTCTGGCGGTAGCAAACGCGGCTCTGAAATAGGCTGGTGGATTTTTAAGCGCAAGGTATGCACCACCTGCAGGACCAAGTGTTGCAGCATAGGCACTGTTGGCAGAAAGTTCTCTAAATAAATTGATACCTATTTCTGAAATGGCTCCTATCTTTTTAATTCTCTTGGCCTCTTTTTCATTTTTGGCCTGCGAAGCAAGAAGGTCTGCGCCCAACCCAACGGCTTGTTCAGTTGCCGCAATTGTGTTGTCCAGTATTCCTTGCTCAAAGACAGCTTTTTCCCTTGCAATTTCCTTCTCCTTTTCTGCTTGTGCCTTTTTATCGGCCAGGGCCTTTTCATCTGCCGCTTTTTTCTTTTCCTCTGCCTCTGCCGCATACTTATCCACCACCGCCTGCACGGCCATAATCTCTTGCTCTTTTAGCAAGGCTTCCTGCTCTGCGATTTGTTCTGAGGTTCCGGTGAGCGCTTCAATCTTGCGTTGAGTTTGTGTCCAGATCTGTTCTATCTCGCGCTCTTGTGCATCGGCAATAAGTGCATCCTTAAGATCTTGAATGTTCTGCAGGGCTTTTACTTCTTCCTCCTGTGCCTTTTTGCGCTCAGCTTCTTGCTTTTCTAACAATGCACTTCTTCTATTTTCAATTTTTTCCTGCAGGGTAATACTTTCTTTCTCCAGGTTAATGCGTGCTACTTGCGCATCGGCATAATCTTCTGCATAAGCATCATCAGTAATACCAAGGGCTAACTTATCCTCCATCTCCTTTTTGCGCAGTGCCTCCATAGCTTTGGCATTGGCAAGTTGATCGTTATGGTTTTTAAGTTCTAACGCGGAAGCCCTGTCGAGCAATGCAATTCGTTCTTCTAGACTTAGAGCTACATTTTTACTTTGCAAAAGCAGTTGCCCTACAACCTTCTCTGTTTCGGCTTGCTCTACTTTTAATTCACGGGCACGGTCGGCAATGGCATCCAGTTGCTTTTCTAATTCAATACCTTCTTTTACAGCGTTGGCAACTTCCCCAGCAAAATCTGCCATTTTATCTGTGCCATCGGTAATACCTGTTCCAAGTTGGATGAAGCCATCCGTTACTTTTTTCAGATCTGCGTTACGAATTCCATCCCAGATTACCACAAAAGCTTTTAAGCGGTTGAGTAGGTTGTTGCCAATAAACTCGACCAAATCAATCAGGCCCTGCTTAATGCTTTTTTTGCCGGTAAAGTATTCACCTAAGTCTTTGAACAATGCTAAGGCTTTACCAAAAACCAAATCGAATACTTTTCCGATGCCGGTCATTATACCAGACAAGAGCGTAGCTCCTTCGTCTGTTTTTTTGAACCATTGCACCAGAGTCATCAGCGATATAATCAAGAGCCCAATACCTGTTGCAGCAATAGCGGTCTTCAACACTCCAAACTGACTCACCAATCCACCAACACCTTGCTTCATCATGCCGAAGCTTTCGCTCACCTGATTGAAGTATTGAGCACCCGGTAAATTGTTCCAGGCTTTTTTAAGCATGTCGCTGGCTCCGGCCGTACTCTTTATTTGCTTACCAAGGTCTTCCTGCAATTGCTTGGCATCTTCCAACTTCTGATTAGCCTTCACCCACTCTTCGGTTCCAATCTTGGCCTTACTTAATTCCTTCGAGGCCTCCCGAACGGCCTTACCAATTTCTTGCGCAGTCTTCCCTGCCAGCTCGCCATTTACAAGGGTTATTTTAATTTCTGCCATTACTGTTGTAAGCCCTCCATACCGGCTTTAAGTAGATCTTCTTCAATTGCTTTATCGAATGCGGCCAGCATGGCCTTATTCATTTCTTTTAGTGCTGCACTCAGGCTTTGTCTGCGCCATAGTTTTGGCTTCCATGTGTCGTTCTTCTGCTTGTCTTTAGCCACTGCCCAGGCTAGATCTCTGGCCTCTTTAGGATCGCTTTTTTTATAGCTGGCCCAACTGTACATTTTACCCATGTTCGGTAATTCAGTCCACTGCAGGTTGCGGCTTTCCAGTCGCATAATTTGATCGGCAATGTTCACCACGATAACAGGAGCCTTTTGTGCGTTGCCTTCTATTACTGTTACTGTTAAGCTGGCTAAGCCTTCGCCACTGGCTCGGTACTTTGGTTGACTGATCACTTGCCGTATGCCTGCTTCTATTTTGCCACGATACTCATTGGCAATGTCCAGCAGCTTTATTTGAAGATTAGTGCTGTACATGATTAAGGGGTTGTGTAAAGTGTAACCTCGGCAGGCTCTATGCCTTGCATGCTAAGTGTAAGGGTAATGTCTTTGTACAAATACTTAACTCTGTCCAGCATCACCTTCTTTTCCCAATCCAACGCCAGCACTTCGCCCAAAGCCATGTATTCAGTATAGCTCAGTTCTTTTCTTGTAAGCAAAAACCGCAGGTAAAGTGCATGCCTTTTTTCAATAAGGCCCTCAGCACCTGCCAGGGTAAAGTTGCAATCTTGCAAATGGGTATTCACTAACGGCTTGTTGCCACTGGCACCGCCAGCTCTGTACTCATAAAAGAAGAAGCTGAGCGGAATCTTTGTTGAGCTCTTTCGTTTTACTACAGGTACGGTGTAAGGGTACAAGCTGCTGCTACCATAGTACACAGTAGCCTCGCCTGGTGTTGAGCCTAAAGCAAACACAATATCCTGCTCGCTTTCTCCACTTACGTACTGGTCGTCAATTGCTCGGAGGTCGTCAGTGTCTTTGTTTCTTCTAAATGTTATGCCGTTCAGTCCAATATCATCGCTATCCTTTAGTGGACTGTAGCGTGTTTTAGGGATGTAGCTTCTTTCACTCAGTATTGGATCTCGCTTCTGTAGCCGAATGCTGCCAGTCGCTTCATTGTAATACACAGCCAAATTGAAGCAAGCGCCTATCGACTTCAAGAGCTCTGGCACCGTTATTTCTGGAAGAAATTCATTGGTGTTAAAAGTTCTTTTGAAGGCAATCCAGTCGCGAGCTTCATCCGTTCCGGTGATGAAGGGGATGCGTATATCCAGCGAATGACTGTGGAAGAACAAAGCAGCATCGTAATCTGGATCTGTTAAAAAATCACCTTCGAACTCAATACCAAAGTATGACTCAATTCGATCCATAACCCAAGCAAGCCTTATATAAGGAGCAAGGCTCCCAAAATTACTTGGCCTAAAACCTTCGTTGGCCGCCAAGTTTCCCAGGTAGTTGCCGAAGTTGCAGGGGTTCATCCAATTATAGTCTACACTTTTAAACCATTTCACCTTCTCATCTTCATACAGCCCCTCATTTTTATACATGGGGAAGCGCATACGGTTATCCAAAGGTGTGGCTGTGTTAAAATTTGTATTGAGCCAGTTGATAATGGGAGTGGTGTAGTTGGCATGAAGGTCATCAGCATTGATGCTCCACTTCAACGTGCTCGGTATATCATCAATGTACTTGATGGTAAGGGGAGTTTCAATATTGGTTGCCCCCGTATAGGGTTCCAGGCTTATGTAATCAGGGGCATCGCCATTAAAGGGAGTGTTTACATAGGTAGCTTTTGCTCGTGGTTCATTAGCATCGGCATTTATGGCGGCAGCAATTGCAGCATTATTATTTCCAGAAAATTCCCTACCGTTAATTTCAATTTTAAATGGTGCACTGTGAATGTTGGTTCTGGCAATTAAGATCACACTCTTAACAAAAGGAGCACTAGACATGGTAACCGAATCGTTCGCGATCTCAGTAATCTTTTTTGTTTTAAAGTCATCGGCTAGTATAGAAAGCCCAAAATCAAAATTGGTACTTACTCTGTTCCCTTGTGCATTAACCTTTCCAATAGCCAGGTATCCTGGTTTAAAAAGATTGTTATCATAGTGCAATTGTACCTGAACCTTACGCACACGCACTGGGTTTTCCACCACATCTATGTGGCTAAGCATTTGAGTGTTCTTTGGGCTAGCCTCACCAAAAGGAAGTTCAAAGGGAAGAGAGAAGCTTCCTGGGATTACATTGTTCTCTGCAAACAATGGACTCTTAAGTGCCAGCTGTATACGTGTAGAAGGCAGCAGATCGAACCATTCGCCATTGTATTTTATTCCGATCATAGCACATCAGGAGTGAAAGAATGGTTGTTGTAAGCTTCTTGAATGTTGAACCGCAAGTAATATTCGGTGCTGTCGTCATCGCTGTAGCGCATGTTGGCCTTCTCAATAATTACTGGTACACGTTTCCCAGTGGTTATTTCAAACACCCGCTTGCTCTTCATAAAATCGAGCAGGGCCTTTTGAAATTCTTCACCATAAGTTCCGATTAAGTATCCGGTACTATAGTTGCCTGATTTCTGGAAGAGACTGTCGTTCACTTCAAACTCCCCATCTTCTGCCTGGTAGTTTACAGGCAAGTGTTTTTGAATAATGGTTTTCTCAATAGCTGTTTCAACGGTAGCTTTTCCGGTGGCCAGTAGGGTATCATAACCACCCACACTATTCAGGTATAGGAAATAGCGTGTGTTGGGAGATTCTACCGAATTCATTTTGTAGGTTCTTACTTCGGTGATTACCTCATCCGCACCGTTTAATAGCCACACTTCATAGTGGGTTAGCGTTTTTGCTGGTTGATGCCCGAGAATACCCGCATGTGTAGGGCCAGTAGGGAACTGGTACAAATAACCTTTCAACGCTCCACCAGAAACGGTAAAGGCAGTATAGGTACTGTTCGTGTTATCAGTATAGTAGCACTTCACCCGCATCTTCAATGTGGTCTGGTTTGTGGCGTATACAAAGAAGGTAAGGTATTCTTCCTGTGCACGATTCACATATTTAACCAAGGGTTGCCAGCTCAGAAACTTCTTATAAGTGCTTAAGAAGCTAGTAAAGAAGTTAAAGCCAGGGTATTGCTTTTTGTCTAACCCTCCGAGAAGTACTAATAAAAGATTGGATGCAGTAAGCTCACTTGGTACAGTCAAGGCGTCAAATATTTCTCCACTGTAGCATTTAAAAAACTTAATACGATCTGTTATGCGTTGCGGTAAAGCTGTATTCAATACGGGAGGTGCTGCAGTTAATGCATCTCGAAAGGCCTGTCGTAAATTGAATGTGGCAACACCGTTGCTTTCAGGCTCCAGGGTAGCTTTCATTCTGCTGGTGAAAACGGAGCTGCCAGCCACATCTTCCACTCGCACATCTACGTACAATCGGTAATTATCTTCGGCACTGTTTGCACCTTCATTCACTGTAAAGGGTATCGGATCTAGTGAAAAGAAAGCCTTGTCAAACAAAACAACTCCTGCCGCAATGGTTACGTTGCCACTTACTAATTGGTCGTTAAAATCTTTTACAGTAATGGTATAGGTACCAGGAGCCAGCCCTGTAAAAATGTTACCGCCTTGGTAGGTGGTGCCACCGTCTTTGGAATAGGTGAAAGGCGCTACTGTCCCGCTTACTGTTATAGAAATAGTTCCATCATTAGAACCTGCCACCGTCTCATCGGTTTTGGCGCTGGTCCAGCTAAACGTTGGCGCAGCAATGTTTACGGCAAAACTTTGTGATACTACGCAGCTTAAATTACCTGTCTCTCGTGCCTTGCATTGGTAGGTGCCACTGTCCAGCCCTGCAAAGAGGGCACTGCTCTGCCATGTAGCCCCATTGTCTTTACTGTATTCCACCGGTCCTGTTGCGCCTGTTACCGCAAGGGTAATAGATCCATCTGTGCTGCTTGGACCTGTTTCGTTAACGACAACACAGTTGGGTAAATCAAAGGCAAGTGTGCACACGGGGCCAGCGGGCTCCTCCCATTCAAAAACACTAAATGAATCGGTGTAGATATTGGTACCGATCGATAATGTTTGCAAGCTGTCTACATTGGTAGAACGTATCCAGATGGTATACGTGCCACTCACTAAACAATCAAAATAGGTTTCAATAAAGGTGGGTGTACTGGCCAACTCACCAAATGTTTTAGTGGTAGCCGTATCCTTCACCAGGTTGGCCGATGTACTGATAATCTCCACTACGCTTCCTGCACTGGCAGATCCGGTTTTAGTTACCAGGGCACCCGCTCGATATTTCTTTCCTGCTACTGCTGTGAATCGTTGAGGAACCCAATCAAGAAAGGGGTAGAGCCCGGGCAATGAATGCAAGTAGGCTACACAGCTATTGCTAAAAACAAAACTAAAAAGTGTGGATCTGGAATAGGCAATAAATGCAGTATCCGAAAAGCCCCAGGTGCTTCTGTCGGTTTCGTATTCACCTACGTTACCCCACTGCGATAAATTACTTCCTATGGTTGGCATGGCTTAGGGTGTTGGGGGTATTAAATCTGTCCACTTGTTCACATTTAAACTCATGCCTGGGTTATCCATTACATCGATTCCCACTTCCACACCAATGTATTTGGTGGAGTTGATGATGTCGGTAACAGGTTTCATTTCAATACTGCTCACATCCAGCATCACGCTCAGCACGGGTTTGTCTTTATAAATCATACGGGCATTCACCTGCAAGGCTATTACCTCGCAGAAGTCAAGCACTTCATTCTCTGCTGCAAAGTTGCCGGGTGGGCATACTTTCAAAATGGCGTAACGGGCACGCTTTCGTCTGTACTGCTGGTCTATGTTGGGACCGCTATAACGGGCACTCTCGTAGGGCAGGCAGTGTAAGAATACGGTTGGCAAACCTTTGCGGCTATCGTTCTGCACTACCTTATCATCGCCATACTTAAAGCCGGCAATGTCTACGTGTTGAGTAGCCAGGTTCTCAAAGTAGGCGCGGTATCCTGTATAACTATTTAGACTTAGCATTGCTTGCAGCCTCCTTCTGCTTCTTGGCGCGGCTCTCCAGGTAATTGATCACTTTGTAGAGATCCGTTCTACCTACCTCATCAAAGGTTCCAAATACACCGCTCTCTGCTAGCGCAAACTTAATCTCGCTCCACATGGGCATGCTATCGCTCACCTTTACCGGACCTGTTCCGGCATCCCCTTTAGGCTGCTCGAACAAATGTTGGCAGCCCTCTACTATGTATTTTTTGATGTGCGCAAACGTGTAGAAGATGGCCTGTAGTTGCCATAGTTCTAAGTTCTTCTGCCAGTGAACTTGCTTGGCTGTTACTTCGCGGTCGTTGTAATAGTGCTCGCCTGATCGGGTATACAGTATAGAAGCAAGGCGACTAAGTTCGCTTAGTTGCTTTTCGGGCTCGGCACTGTTCAATATCTTCATCAGGCAGGAGTCCGCATACACTAAATGATCAAAGGTTCTGTTGCCCATCTTCTCTTTAGGGGCAAACAAAAACTGAAAGCGAAAAGCGATGCGTTGTTGTGGAAAGCTATACCAGGGCTTGGATAGCTCTGGGGCGATCTCGTTAAAAATATCTACCGCCTGCTCTACCGTAATCTGATCTACCAGGCGCGGGTTCTTTCGCAAAGCGCGCAAAGTCATAATCAAAGCCTTGCCGTATTCATCGCTACCCAACTCACAACCTTGCAAAATGCTGTACGCAGTGTAGCCTTCGGCCAGCCGCTGGGCGCTTACTTGTTGCCAGTTGGTATAAAATAAGTCCGATACCTTGTAGGTTCTATTGTTCATCGGTCAGCAGTTTATTTGAATTGTGAATGCGGTCCATTACTTCTCTAAACTCCACGCTCTCGATATGGAACACATGCACGTTGAGAATGTACAGTAATCGCTCCAGCTCCGTGCCTTGCACCTTGGCTTTGCAGTAGTCGATCAATCCCTTCTTGCCCTTGCGTTGGTAGATGCGGTACATGGTCAATGCCTGGTCGGTGGCGGCCAAACGTGGCACGGCTATTTTGTACACAGCAAAGTCCACCAGTGTCTCGCCACCCAATTGTTTGATACCTGCAAGGCGTAACTCATAGCCGGTAAAGGGCACCATGTCTTGCCCGATGCGGCCATAGTCGGGTAGCTTAGCCGCGAGTGCTTCAATAAATTCTTTTACCTCGGAAGGAGCTGCATTCGCCTCTGTAGTGCGTAAGCTCTTGCGCCAGTCGAGTAAGTCTTGCTGGGGTACTATTTCGGGTAAGTTGAGAGTCGTAAACTGGATCATGGCTTCATTTGCTTAAGCAATACATCTTTATCCTGGCTGCCCTTGCTGCTACCAAAAAAGAATTGTAATACCATAATGGCACCGGCAAACAGATAGATGTCTGCAAACATTTCCACCAACCTGCGATTACTTTCCGGAAAGTCTACGTAGAACAAGAGTATGCCAAAAGCAGTGGCACTGACGATCACAAAGCTGCTGAGGTAATACACATAGCGTTTGCTGAATTTATCATCTTGGCCGAGAGCTACCGCTTGCATTTTGCGTGCGCTGTCAATGTCTGCGAGGTAAGCCTTCTCCATGTTCTCGGCTGCGGTGGATATCGCTTCCAGGTGACGATTGGCTTCTTGCTGCACGGCCAGCTTGGCCGCAGCGAGTTCTTCCTTATTGGTAATCAGGTTGTCGAGCACATTGCCGACACTGTCTACAACTTTTTCGGGTTTGATGCCCAGTAGTTTGCCGATGAAATTCATACTCTAAACTACCCATACACTGTACTGTATCTTAGGACGGGTTAGCTGCGCACGCAGTCGCAGTGGATGGCGTTGTTGTTGTGTTCTGGTAGGATGTAGATAAGCCCTTTTACCTTGGCTTTCATAGCGCGTTCCATGACTACCAACTCATCTTTAATAGTAGCATCGTCTCCACCGGCACCACCTATGTCGAAGCTGGTACCATTGGCGTGGGGTGTTTGATTAATGATTTGCCCCTTACGGTTTTTACCATTTCGGAAGTAGTCCATCAAGCATTCAGATGCGAGCGGTGGGTTAATGATTACCCCTACGTTTAGCAAGTGGCTCCACGCCAATTGCCACACATAGTAGCCACGGTCCTTCTCCATGGGGTGTTTGCAGGCCATGGTTGCAGGATAGTGTTTATCAAGACCTTTAGCGATCAAGTACTTTTTAACAATGCGCAGTTGGTCATGTGCATCGCGCAGGCCGCTGGTAACAAAGGCTTTTAGTCCTGCTTCGCGGAAGTAGATCTCCAGCGAGCAGATGACCGGTTCAATAATTGGCGTGAGCACCACACCGGGCTTTACCACTAAAAACACATTGTCTGCAGCCTTCATATTATTTAGGGATTAGGTAGGTAACGAGAATGCCAGCAAGGGCACCGATCACAGATCCTCCAATAACCACGGCTATCCACACGCCCTTCATGCGGCTGCGCCAATGTTCAAGATTGGTTACCCTGCCATTGTTTTTTTTTACTTCAGAGTAAATCAAATCATTGCTATCGATGATTGCTTTTAATCGTTCATCAATTCTTGCCAGGGTTACTTCCTGTTCGGTATCTATGTCTTGCTTTCTCTTAGCCATGTTATACACTAAAGTATTTATCGCCAGGCTCGGGCAGTGGTGTAGTCCACACGGGCCCAGGATCAGGCCTTGCGGTGTACACACCGGTAACCTTTACCAGCGGGTAGTGGTCAATGTTATCCAATAAAAATTGTCTTAGTTCCTGCTCATCGGCCAGGTAGCCGTATTCACCATCCATTACTTGCATGCGCAGGGCTTTTACCTGTGCATCGGTGGCGAGGAAATCTTTCTTGCGCAGCTCGGCTACTTCGGTGTATAACCAAATGCCATCGCTGCCAATGCTTACTTGCAAATGGGGTAGGCCTTCGTAGAGCGCACGCTTGCTAATGATGGGTTGTAGCTTGCCAACAAGGGTTTTGTTTTCAGAGGTAAGCGTATTATCTTTGAGTTGTGATACCAGCTCATTGTATTGCTCTTGCCCTACCAACTTGCGCACTGTACGCGTTTCGATTGTTTCGATTATAGGCAGTAACTTTTTATACAACCTGCGGCTGTTGTTAATGCGGATATGCTGATTGGCAATGCTGGTGCTATACACCAAAAACCCGCTTCGCTGTGTGTTGGCTTCGCTACTTACCCAGGTGGCATAAGCCGCAACTGCTGCATTGGCTTCTAAATAGTCCAGCAACTTATCAGCATGTATATCTCCCTGGGTAAGGGCATGAAGTTGTATCTTCTCTTCCTTCCACCGGCTGGCCGTCATGCTTTCCGGATTGCTGTGCTCGCGTATGCCCATATCGCCCACCGTAACGGTAAGGTGTGGAATGCCGAGTAGGAGCGTATAGTAAGCTAGGGTTCGCTGGATGTATGGGAAAAGGTTTTTAAGATCAGTTGGCAGTGCTTCGGCATCACCATTTACATCGTCATACTCAGCTTGCAGTTCAGCAATAAAAGCTTCGCTGAGCAAGTCGTTTAAGTACAGGCTTTGCGCTTCGTCAATGAAGGGTTGCCAGTTTTCAATGGCTGCGTTCGCATCGATGCTCACATACTTCTTTAACTCCGCTATGGTAGTGATTAAGCTCATACGGTCATCGGGTCTTTAGTTTGGGCTTTGTCGCTCGTTGGTGCTTCTTCATTCTGCACGGCATAGCCACTCTTGTTCTGGTCGGTGCTTTGCAGCACTACCTCTTTGTAGCCCAGGTGTAGGGTAGGATCCCAACCGTTTCTTCGCTTCACAAAATTGAAAGGCTCTAAGGTGGTTTGCCTGCCAATTCCAAAGAGTACCTGGTTGCTAAAGTTGTATTGCTCACGCAAGTCGCTGCCGCTACCAGAGCCTAGGCCGTTGGGCAATACATAGCCTGCAATGCTAGGCTGCAAGCCCACACCGCTAGTAATGGCGAGTGCTGCAGTACCGTAAGCACGCAGCCAGGCTTCGTCTTGCAGTTTGTTATCCAGCACAATTATTTCCCAACCGGGTAGTGCGTGGCCCTGGTCGTCTACGGCTACTTTACTGTAGAAGGCCTTCTGCGCATTTTCGGCACCTGCCAAAAACTTGTCGATGTTTTTATATGTCTCTTGCTCAAACTTGGCAATGGCCTCCAGGCGCTCTTCACCTGTTTTGTAGGCATCAATGGGGTGGCGCTTCATAAAGTACTCCAGTGGTATTTTCACGTGGTACTTTATGTTCATGCTGTTATCAATATTAGCGAGGATCCAACGGGGAATTTTTGCCGCTATGTGCAACCACTTGTTGATGCCATGCCAGGCAGGTTGCGGGTAGTAGTCTTTGTCGATGTTCACCAACTGATGCATGTACATACCACTGCCTTTGCCGAGGCGATCCAGCGCAGGCACTTTTCTATAGTCCGTTACAGCAGGATCAGGCCAGTTGCCGCTTACGTAGTAGTTATTGATGCGACCTGTTTTTTTATCGCGCAGTTCGGCACGCACGTCTTTTACTCGGGTCCATTCAATCGTGCGAATCTTCGTATCGTTGCTGGCAATGTACTGCACTGCGTAGCGGTGCCACCACTCGTAGTCGCTAATGATTCCCTGCTGAAAATTGAGGAAATCATTCTGCCACATAAAGTCGTCTATCTCTGCAGGCACTTGCTCATCGGGCACTACTTCAATTACTTCGTTGCCTTGCTTATCGATGCGCTTGCGGTAAAAGAATAAACCCTTGCCCCAATGCATGTGGATTCTGCGTTCAAGCAAGGAGGCTGCCGGGTCGGCATTGACCGTATCTATCAGGCGCTGTGGGTAGAAGTTATCTTTGCCCCAACGCGCATAAGGCTTGCCGCTGTTGGAGGTGGTTGTGCTGTTTTTGGTGTCGGGCTCTACGCTAAACTTATCGGTTTCGTACACGGTGCCGGTTTCGGAACTCATGTAGATACCGGTTTGTATTTTTTCCATGGCCCACTTGGTTTCGCGGGAGCGTAGCGGTAGTGTGGTTTGCATTAGTGGTGTATGGCCTCCCAACCACTTGCTTTTTTAAAGGAGAAGAACGTGGCAGGCTTTACCGTGCGCGGTTCGTTAATGTCAAGATCTTCCAACAACATATTGCCCAGGCGCTGCAGGTTGTAGAGGTACTGGCCTCGGTCGCTGGTGGGTTTGCGCAAGCCCTGCTTGGGGGCTTTCAATTTCTTTTTGGCACGCATGGTGCGCACGCGGCCATCTTCGGTGATAAAGCGCAGGCCGTACTCGTTCACTTTGAAATCGCTTTCATTGTACGTGTCGTCAAAATGCGTAAGTACTTTATCGATGCCGATCATGTTGTGAAAGTGCTGAATGTACTGTTGGTTTTTTAGGACTGTAAAAATGCCCCACGCGATTGTAGGGCATTTACTTTTATGCCTCAGAAAAGTCTACATAGAACTCCTTACCTACTTCGAATTGCTTTGCAGCTTCTTCGTTGATGGTGGATAAAAGGATTGAACCCCCAGGAGTATACTTGTAAAAACTTTCGTTCTCAACACTACCGCCAGTTACTGGGAATAATGTTATTGACTTACCATCGCCACCACCAGTATTCGGTTCAATGGCTGTTACTTTAAATTTTGCTCGTACCATTAAAATTTTGTTCAGAAAAACTGTCCCCTTGTCTAAATAAAAAAGCCCCTCCCGCTAAGGAGAGGCTTCCCGTTCATAACCAATCTAAACCTATAGCCGTCTGCTAATTCTTATGCTGTTACATCGACTGTACCGTTGTACTCGATGGGACCGTGCGCGCATGCCCACTTAAAGGTGATGGTTCCACCTGCCTCATCAGCAGGAGCACCACCTGTTTTAAACTCGCCTGTTTCGAAGTAAACGCCACGGCCTAGTTGAAGGGTAGTGGTGGTCTTATCAAAATTTTGCAAGCCTAAGCAGTAGCGCTTACCGGTGTTGCCTTGCTTGTACAATACCAGCAGGGGTCCGTTCTGGATTCCGCGCAACCAATTGAAGAAGCCTTTGTCCAGGCGCGGGTAGCGGCCTTTCAGCATCCACTCGCCACTCTTGGCATCGTAGCTTCCTACGGTGGCACCGTCCATGCTGCCGCTATCGACAGTAATGTACATGCGACCAAATTTCTTACCTGCCTTTAGTACAATGTTGCCTGTAATGCTCAGATCACCGGCAGCCGCCAAAGCAGGCAGAGAGGCATCGTCCACATCGGCTTGTGCTACAATTTCGAGCTCGCCAATAAGGCCGCTCATATTGTCTTGCCCTTGGGTGTATAATAAATCGTCCATGCTTACTCGCCCTCCTGGGCAGTGGATTTTTCTTCAACAATTTGACCTAAGCGGATCAGCTCGGGCACCAGGGCCAGGGCTGTTTCATCGCCTTCTTCGATAAGCTTTTCAAGCTGCGCACTTTTGTACTCAACACCATTGTGGTTGAAGGCAGGCGTAATAAAACGGTACTGTTTTTCTTCTTCACTAAGGCCTCGTAAGTACTGTGCGTGCTGTGTGGCTTCGGCTTTGCTAAGCTCTGCGCCTTCGTCTACTTTTTGTAGAATCGCTGCCTGCTCTTCGGCAGACAGCGATGTCCATTTCTTTACTGCCATGCTAACGTGTGGTTAAGCTTGGTTACCTAATTTCAATGCGCTCAGGTCAGAGATCTGGAAACCCAGGTCTACGGTAATACCTGACTTGATGGTGTACACATCCGGGATGTTGTTGATAGTGGCTGCATCGCTGAGTAAGTCTGTTCCCATTACCAGGTTAAGACCGTAAGCTGTGCCACCGCTCATTTCCATTGGTTCGGCAATTAATCTGCGGCTGGTACCTAACCAGGTAGCAATTTTCGCAAATCCTTTTCCACCAGTTTCAGGAATTGGAATTAAGCCTTGCTTAATCATGCTGGCGGTATCAGCACTCACATATTGTGTGCGTGTTGCCAAAGCATCCATTAAGAATTCGCAATCCGTTACTGATGCGTGGATGATTACTCCCCAGTTCTTATACGTAATAGGCATGGCACGGAACAATGTTTTAAAGGCAGACAATGCTGTGGCTGCATCGGTTACGGCACCAGTAGCAGTTACAGAGAAGCCGCCTGCAATGGCTGCATCGATGTAGCTCTTTAAGCCTGGCACTACGGCACGGGCCGTTACATTCAACCACTTGGCTGGAGTATCCAATGGATCTTGCCCAGCAGTAGTGGTAGAACCAGAGATGTTCTGGAAGTATTCATTTACACCATTTACAGGGAAGATGATGTAGGCATTGGCTGCATAGGTAGATGCTTCTGAGTAAACAGCTGCAGTTGATTTATCAAAACCAAAGTACGATACCTGGTCGTTGATTTCGCGCTGCACGCCTTTGATTACCTGATCCCACACGAATGGAGCGAAGTCCATGTCGTTGATAGTTTTGCCAGCAGCATTACCTGGGCGGGTTCTCCATGCTAAGTGCTTGCTCTTAAAGTCGCGGTAGTCGATCAGTAAGTCGCGCTTACCAATGGCGGTTTCTAAGTAACGATCGCTAAATACTAATTGGCCAGCTTTTGGTTCGTGGTTAGCAGCATAAGGGCGCAAGCCATCGCCAATGGTTAGTTTAGTAAGGGCAATCTTGTTTTTAACATTCGGTATAACGGTGATATCGTTAGCGATATCCAAACCATTCACGAGGGTTGCGATCAAATCGCGCTTGTGCTCATCGGCATAAGCGGTGATGGCCGATACTTCAACTGCAGTGCCCAGCACTACATAGTTGCCAGGAGCGGCAAGGAAGAACGCCATAGCTCCTAAAGGAGTGGCCACGGCCAGGGCCGTCATCAAGAGTAAGCCTGCAAAGGCAATTAATTTTTTCATTTTCTTATTTGGGTTGGGTTAGTTTAACAATGGCATCGGCCTCATCATCGGTCGGTGTGCGGTACTTGCTTTTTTGGTTAGTGGCACCGTCTTTGTCGCCAGCTACTTCGGCCTCTTTTTCTTCGTTGGGCACTACAGTGGTAACAGAAGCAGCTGGGGCTTGGGCAATGGCTTCTTTCAATTGTGTGATCTCTGCTTCTTTAGCAGCGACAGCTTCGGCATGTGTGTTTGCCTCGGCTTCAAGTACTGAAATTCTGGCTTCCAGCGCGGCCTTCTCGTTTGTTGCCTGCTGGAGCTTCTCCTGCTCGGCAGCGATCCGCTGTTCGGCTAGAGCAAGATCCGCTTTGGTATTAGCATGCGCTTCCTGTTCTGCTTTGAGTTGATCTTTTGCTTCTGATCCAAACATATTTTCTTCTTCTTTTTTACTTGTTGTTTTTTGTTCGTTGCGTGCCAGGGCAGCCACTTTGTTGATAGCCGTTTGCAGAGTACCTACGGCATCAATCAATCCCATTTTCTTACTATCGCTTACGCTAAACATGCGGCCTTTAAAGAGGCCTTCTGCTTTGGTATCCAGCACTTCGCCTCGGCCAGTCTTAACAGCAGAAATAAAGAGATCGGTAATCTCTTTCAGCTCTCCATTAATACCTTCCTGCAAATCGTCTGTGATTTCTTCTACATAATTGACCAGGGCTTTTTCGGTGCTCTGGGGTGCGCGGTGGATCTTCACTTTGGGAAAGTTGCCGGCATCCATCATGTTGGTGTAATTCTCCGTCACCAATAAAGTGCCGATGCTGCCAAACTCGGTGGGGTTGTTTTTATTGCCAACGATTACAGATGATTGGCTGGCAATCCACAAGGCGGCACTTGCCACCATGCCATCGCCAAATACACCAATCGGCTTGGCACTGTTCTTAATGGTAAGCCCCAGCTCGGGTGTTCCATCTACTGTGCCACCAGGCGAATCGATGATCATGACCATGCCGTGTATGTTGGTGTTGGCATTCATCATGTTGATGACCTTGGCATAGTCCTGCATACCCATGCTGCACATGCCGCCATACTTACTAAGCGGACCGATCACTGACATAAGCATGATGTTCTTGCTGCCCACTTTAGCAATCGGGAAACCACTGTTGGTGTCGCGGCTGTAGCTCACTTCTACCTCTTCGTCTGTTCCCGCAGCAAAGAGTGATTCTATTCTTACTTCATAGTCGGATTGGGTTTTCTTTTCAATAAGTGTAACGCCATTCTTAATAGCATCGAGCACGCGGGGTGTCATTACCCGCATGTATGCTTCATTCATGGCCCACTGTCTGTATTGTAATAACTCGATCATTTCGGAAGTAAATTTTGATTTATTCGGATAGTTTCTGTAGGACGGCAGTTTCTGAAATGTTTCAGAATTAAGATTCTGTATTTGTATCTTCGCTGAGCCTTCGACAAGCTCAGGCTGACAAACATTATGGAACTATTCGACAACTACCGCCCCAATCATTTTAAAGTACCGGTGTACAAGCGCGTGAAAAAGTTTTTGAAAGAGCACCAGGGCCTTGATGTAAGTAAGCCCATACCGGTAGATGAGCACAGCCTGCTGGGCAAGATGGTGCTGGCGGCACTTCGCGAAAACAGAAAGGACCGTGCCAAGGAACACAATGACCAATACCGCGACCAGCTTACGGATGACATTACCATTGCCTTAAGCACCTACATGATGAGCCTGAGCCCTCGCCTGGGAAAACTCGTGCGCATAAACATTGATGTGGACATGTGGTTGAAAGAAAGCATGCTCACGCACATAGAAGCGCAGCGCATTACTGGCATACCGGAGTACACGGCTTGCCGCTCTTTCCTCGAACACTACAAGCTGGTGGATGATTACAACCTCGATGCAGCCTATAAACACTACCAACGGGTAGAAGTTTTTAAATAGATTTTGTCCTATATCAATATAGCTTTTGTCTTGTTGCTTTGTGGCTTGCTAAAATCTGCCTAAAGCCGTCCTACAAATCGTCTTATAGTCTCACGAATTTCGAATCGTGAGCTACCTCCAAAACATAAACAGTTTATACAGCGATAACCTCGGTGGTCTTATAGACCTAAAGGTGATCAGCAAGCGAGATGTGTTGAGCATACCCGATCCGGTAAACGGGCAGGTGTATGGGGTGATAACCTTTAAGCCTGGCGTTACTGGGTTTAACACCTGGAAGGCTACGCTCGACACACCAAATCTCCAAAGCCGTGGCCAGCAAACACGCGAAGGTGAGAAGAAGGATACTCGCTTGCGGGTGGTGATCCCGAAAGACCAGCCTGCCATACGTGCCATGCTGGAGTTGGCTACGCAAGACGAATTCATTTTGCTCTACACCGATGGCAGCGGCCAGCAAAAGTTAGTAGGCCAGCTGCACGCGCCCATGCGCTTTAGCTTCGACCACAACACGGGCAGCCGATTTGCCGATGGCAACTTCTACGAAGGGGTGTTCTACTACGAAGGCCCCGACAATACTTTCTTTTACAATGGTACTGCAGGCACACCACCCGTGGGTGCAGCACCGGCAGTGGTGCGCTTCAATGGTGCCGTTATCGGTCTGTTGCAACCAGGTGAAGAGTTTAACATTACTTCTAACTATTCCTTAACCGAATACTTTACTGTATCATGACAGCCCAGGAACAAAAAAACTTTATTAGAGCAACCCTGCTGGCCCAGCGTACCATTGAGCAGGAATTTATAGTATTCGATTCTGTAATAGACTTTATCACGCAAAGCATTACCACGGGCATACCGGCCTGGACTGCCCTCTTAGATTTTAATGCTGATGGCACAGGTGATGGTGCCTTTAGTACGCACCCGGATGATAACGGAAACCTGCGCTTTTGGAATAGTAAAGTTGCCAACAACATTGGGCACCAGCCGCCCACCAATCCGGATATCACCGAAGATGATTTTTGGATAGAAGTAAGCCCGAGTAGTGGTAGTGCTATTAAAGAATGGGCACCGGGTGTGTTTGGTGCAGGACTTGTAATTGTTTACTGGAATGGTGAGTTGTGTTTGCTCACGAATCCTTCACGCCCATTCAACAGCAGTGTTTCTCCTGATGCCGACAAGGCCAACTGGAAGCCCATTATTGCAGACAACTGGGCGCAGCTGCACTGGAAGAAAGTAGCAAAGGCCAGCACGACCTCAGCCCTGCCAAGTTACACAGTGGTAACCCTTGGCGGTGTAGATGGTTGCTTGCGTGCTACTGCCAATGGACCGTTCACTTCTAAAGATGGCGTAACCATAAACGTGGGCGACTCTTTGCTGGTATTGCATGAAGATGACTGGCAGCGTAATAAAGTATACGAGCTTACTTCGCTGGGGCAAACTGCTGTGCCTCCATTTATTTCCGGATCTCCCTGGGTGCTTACCCCTCGACAGGATATGCGCTATGCGTCTTTTGGCGATCAGTATATCAATGCCACCATACAAGTAAAGTTGGGCACTAAAAACGGTGGAAAGATTTTTACTAATGTAAACGATGGAAGCACGGGAGCCATCAGCACCTGGGCAGAGTTCCCACACGTAACGCGTGCTTACTTTCAGGCAAGCCCTACGCTGGTTGTAGGTGATGTGTTGAAGCATGACTTTACGAAAGTGAGCTCAGCTGCAGACAAGCCCTGGGCGGTTGTGATACAGCGATTCAGCTCAGGTAGTTATTACATACTTCAACAGTCTGGCTTGGCCACAACACCCATTACTGGTTCGCCTGCGGTAGGCGATTACATTTATGTAAGCCCGAGTGGTGTGCTCACCACTACCGAAAGCGATTGGATATTTGGAGTGTACCAAAGCGGTGGAGTTTTAATTGGTATACAACCAAGAAATCAGGATCATTTTAGAGGTGAGTATGCAAGCCTTGTAGCACTTGAAGCCGCTTTGCCTACAGCGAATCCTGGTGATTATGCTATTGTAAATGGAGGTGTAAGTGTAGATGCTGTTAAGTACATCTGGGATGATGAAGACGTGCAGTGGATTATTGCCAGCGGTGCACCGGTTGCCGATGCCACACCTTCTGTTAAAGGAATTGCAAAGTTGTACAACGACTATGGCAACAATACCGATGGAGCAGTGACGCAACAGGTAATTAACAAATTGAAAAACAAACTTAACATAGGAGGCATGGGTATATCCATGTAAAAGAAAATGGCTATCAACACGACACAACATTTCAGAAATGCAAACAAGGTGGTACCCTTTAGAGTTGTGGTATCTAACGCTGGAGGTGGAGCTGATATGTTTGCAGCAGATGCAACTTACTTGAGAGATTTAACGAAGCTAATCGCAATTAACAAGAACGCAGCTCCCGTTACATTAACGATTTACGAAACTGATAATGCAGGCGCTAACCCTGAGAAAATCCATGTGGTAAGTATTCCTGCTAACAGTGGCCAGTTGGCTGGTTCGTTGGCTATAAAATTAATCAATGATCCGACCTACCAGATTTCAGGAGTTAGGTATGATGCCTTTGGTAATTTCTTCTTTCGGGTTGCACCGGGGAAAAAATTGAAAGCTGAATCGAGCGTGGCTTCTGATCTAATTTTGTACGGAGAACTTGAGGGATACGAAGAATGATAAATCCAGCTCCATTTATTATTAAAGATCGAAATGCGCAAAATGGGTTTGTGTACACAGTTACATTCCCTATTAACTCAATGGCCGCATTTGGATTTACAGTAGAATTCTCTGGAGGAATTGCTACTGTAACCGCCATGAATATTTCCTCATATACTTTAAAAAAGAATGGATCGCCAATAGCCTTTCCTTTTAACGTTGTTGCTGGTGATGTTCTATCTATTGAAAGTGTAGTAAAAATTGACAGCGCCAGGGCATCTACTTTTTTATTCAATGCTCCTAAGTTTGATGCTAAGAGTGTAAGCATTAGTGCACTCACGCAAGTGAATGCAACGCGAAAGCACTTATTTGTAATTAATTACACTGACCAAACAATAAGTGTAATAGATACTGATACTGACACTGTTGAAAGCACTTTAACTTTACCGGGGGGAGGTGCTTCTCAATATAGAGCCTTATGTTACCGTTCTGCTGATGATTACATCTATGTTTTTGGATTAGCTAAGGTTTGTAAAATTGATGCTAATCCAGCGAGTGGTACTTTCAAAAATATATACAACCTAACGGGAACCATAAATTCAGAAACAGGGCTTTCTGGAGGTGTGGGTACTGGTATAACCGATGCTGTGTATGACTACGTAAATGATCGAATTTATTTAGGAGTTACAGTTACGGAGTCCTGGTATAAGTTCAATTTTACCTCATCATTATCCTCTGTACCATTTAATCAAAATAACTCGTGCGGAGTTTACATTCCAAACAATAAGCTCTATCAAACAGGAGGGTTTATAACAAAAGTTCAGAATGATTTGGCCTCAGCTTGGTTTAGCAACGCAGGTGTAACCCCTACTACAAAAGGATGCTACATAACAAAAGATAATGCTTACGTGGGAGGAAGAGTGGCAATAGTAGAGTTTAATGCTGATTCTTTAGCTGTGATAAGAAATTACGTTAGTTCTAGTAATGGAGGCAACCATTCGTACCCTTCTATATTTGGTAATCATGTTTACTCACCATTCTATGACCTTCTTATATCACTAGCCTACGAATTTAACGGTGGAGAAATACACGTAGTAGACAAAGCAACCAATACCTGGTTGGGAGAGTTTGTACGAACCAACAAACAAACCAATGACACCATAGCCAGAAGCATGGTGTATGGTGTAAAGAATAAGAAGTTCTACTTTTTAGCCAACGGAACAAGTCCTCAAAACCGTGTGCATGTCTTAAACCCGCAGCTTTGGATTGACAATGGAAAGGTAGCTCTTACCGATATGATCGCTGGGTTTATCACTGTTGGAAACTTAACAGACCTAACAGGTAATACTAGCACAACTGCCAACCGGTACGCAAACTGCGCTGCTTGCTTCAATCATTTAATCCCATCGTAATATGCTAAGAATGAACCTTTCCGAAGAAGGAATGATAAAAGAGTTAGGGTATGATGCCTCCTATCAATTTCAATGTCCATCGTTTATCAACTTTGAGAATACAAATTTGAGGTGTATCGATATCAATGATATTAATAATGAAGCAAGTTGGACTTCTGTTGAGAAATCACCCCGACAAATAGTAGAGCAGAGAATTGAAAGAGGCAGACAGGTTGTGATAAGATTCCTGTCAGAAAACGCGAGTACAGATATTTCCACAAATGACAGCATCGCTCAGATGCAAGCCTTTCAGAATGTGAAGATGGCACTGGATGTGGGGGATCTAGGCACAGCTATCTACTTAATTAGTCAAATACCAGACGCTACTTTTGTAGTCACTCCAGGGTATGCCACAGCAGCTGAGCGTAAGCAAAGTTATATTACAGAATTAGGTCAGCCGTTGTGATCTTAGAATTCATCATCGAGACCAGGCATAGAGGTTTGCTGTTTATAAAATGGCAAGCCGATCAACCTTTATACAAATTGGTTGAGCCGATAATTCTTAGGCGCTCCAATGGTGAGTGGATTACAATACCAAAAGGCACAGTAACCGATGGGGCCAGTGTACCATGGATGCTGCGCTGGCTGTTCCCACAAATGGGTAAGTATAGCAAAGCCAGCCTCGCACACGATTACCTCTACGATAACCGCATAGGCTCCCGCGCAGATGCGGATTGGGACTTTTACTTGTGGATGCGCCAAGACGGTGTACCTCAATGGAAGGCTGTACTCTTTACTCTGGCGGTTGTAATTGGTGGGAAAAGGTGGTGGGAGACGTAGGGGAACTTTTTAAAATGAAGGTTGGTTAAAGCCTTATTTAACTAACCCATTTTTTATGATAACCTATAGCGAAGGAGATCAAGTTACTTACCGAAAGAAGCCCGCCAGAATTACCCTTATTGAAGACCGAAAGGCAAGGATAATATATGGAGATGGTGCCGATGATGTTGCCAGAATAATCGATTTAACAAAGTCAAAGCCTCAACAAGTCCAAGAGATTTTAGATGCAATTTGATGGCCGCTTAAGGGACATTTATCCACAAAAAACTTAATTTTTAAGGTTATTTTTTCTAACCTAGAAATTAACCTTCGTTCTCCACCTTTGCATCTTAACATTTAATAATATGTCAATAGATGAATTACGTAAATCATTCAATGCCATTTTGTACGAAAGGACCACAAGCCCTTTCTATGGCACGTTTATTTTTTCTTGGTTGGTTTGGAATTGGAGGATTCCATACCTAACCCTATTTGTTGATGAAGAAATGCTGAAGCCTTTAACCAGGATTCAGTACATAGAAGCCCACTACATCGATTGGTGCACAACTCTTATTTTCCCGTTTGTATCTACACTCTTGCTAATTGGGGCATTACCTATCTTATCAAACAAGCTTTATGAGATAGCTCTTAACTTCGAAGACGCACGAATAAAAAAGAAGCAAGAAAAGGAGAAGGATAGACTCATAACGAAGGCACAATACAGCCGAATGATCAGTGAAATGAATGATCTTGAGCAAAAGTATGATTCTAGCATTACTATTAAAACAAGAGAGATTGAACAGCTGAATACTAAGATTGCTTCATTAAACGAAAAAGTATTTAGCCATAATGAGCTTAGAATTATTTTAGCCAAGTATGGGTTGCCCGGATCAAGTAATAAGATGCTAGATGTTACAGATACTCTTAGTAGAAGTTTTCAAATAGGTACCCAGTTCCAATTAACGAACAATAACTTAGGAATAGGGAAGCAATTGCAAGATCCAGCACCTGGTAAGGGAAAAGTTATCCAAGTAGTTTATGAATTCGAAAGAAAGGTTATTGAATTTTGGGCAAATGAAAATGACTACTTATTCTACAACAGGGATTCCATTTTGTATCAGACCAGTCCATTTAACAAAAAGGGAATTGTGGGAGTGGTTTAGATTCCAACTGTATAAAATCTTCACGATTAGCCAAAAATGGTATTGCTATACCCCTAATTACATCTGTAGGCAGCTGGGAAGGTTTTGAAATTGGGATCTCGAGGTTGCTCTTTGATCAGCTCACGGCAGTATACCGTGTTGCTGATCATCTCCCTAAAGGCATAGGCAAGCATGTTATTGAAGGTGGGGTAATCAGCTGGGCGGTTTAATCGTTGATTCAGTAATGGGTTTACATTACGCTGGCAGAAAAACAGAAAGTAGGTAGAGCCCTTCAAGCTACATTTCAAAAGCCTTTCTTCTTCCCAACAGCGTTTCAATAGCTGAATCCATTCTTCTTCCGAAAGCACTTTTAAAATAAGTGGTCTAACATAATGCAGGTGCGAGGTCGTAAACACGTACTGCACTTCTCTGGCTATACCAGGCACTGTAATTTTCCCTACTTCAGCACGTGCAATCATACTCTACAAAGGTACCTGTAGCCGATCTCACCCCTTTAATCATACAATAAGAAATTATGACAACTAATGTCAAAATTCACGGATAGACAAGGTTATCTCGTTTTATAGTAAATTAACTTCCTCATTTTTACCGAATGAATGAATCAGTAAGCACTAAGGAGGTATTTACTCACTCACACCTAATTGAGTGGAAGGCAGCCGGGTTTCATTATCTTAACTGCTACAATCTATGGGACCACTACCTGGTAGAACCCACGAGCGAAGTAATGTTAGCATTGGATAAAAGGCACTACCAAATTTCTATTCAGGATGACCAATGTAGAGAAATGGCCAATGGCATCGATGAGTTTCCAATCTATATAAAGCCAGCATAGCATGTGTTACGATTTATCCTACCTCTCTAGAAAGAATTACAAGTATGCCGAAAGACATGGCAGCAAAGAGGATGTGGAAGCGTATAAAAGCAAACTTGAAAAGGTTGAGCAGCAACCAACCTACTATGTTAGTGGATTTGTACATCCCAAGCTTCCTGTTATTACGAATGAAAAGCCACAGGAGTTTCAACCCTACAATTGGGGACTTATTCCGTTTTGGGTGAAGTCGCCTGCAGATGCAGCTAAACTCAGCAAGCAATGTTTGAACGCCAGGGGAGAAAGTATTTTTGAAAAACCGTCATTCAGGGAAGCTGCCAAACAACGTAGGTGCCTGATCACCTGCATTGATGGATTTTTTGAACATCACCATATAGGTGGTAAGAGTTATCCCTTTTACATAAGCCTTAAAAATAATGAGAGCATGACCTTTGCCGGATTGTGGGAGCGTTGGGAGGACAAGAGCACTGGCAGCATTCGGTATACCGCTACCATTGTAACCACGGAAGCAAATGGTTTGATGGCAAAAATCCACAACAACGAACGGGCGCAAACTGAGGGACCACGCATGCCAGTAATATTGCCGCCTGAATTGGAACGCAATTGGTTAAAGCCTTTTAATGATAAGGCAGACAAGGAATTGTTGCAGGAGTTAATAAAGCCCTACGATGAAGACTTAATGCAAGCCTGGCCGGTGAAGCAATTGAAAGGGAAGAATGGCATCGGTAATAAAGAAGAGGCCCATTCATTTTATGACTATGAAGAAATAGCGTTTTAATAAACTATGCTACACAAACTTTTTACACCTCCAGTTGAAAATAACGAAACGATCATTACGGCAGAACTGAAACTTGACAGAGTTAACCTGGTGGAAGATTGCCGGCTGATAATGCGTGAGCTTACCTTGCAAGCCTACCAGGTAAAACAAGCTGAACCGAAGGATCAACCCTTGCTTACTAAGTATTCAGCCATGCTGGCCACACTGTTTCTGCAATGCCAGAAATACCCGGGTAGCGAAGTAACAGTACGAATACTTGTTCGCCCGGAACGATACGATTTTGTGTATGAAGGCTGTGACGACCGCTTTGTGAAAGGCATGTACGATGCCAAACTTCTAACGCCCGAAGAGTTAAAAGATGCCCAACACTTTCTGAATACCTATGATAAGGAAGAGGGAAGTCATACACTTAACTAAAGAATGGTGATTTCAACTTAATAAGTGTTGATGCTTTGTAGTGTATGTTTCTATAACATTCTTAGGAATTCGGCCAGTATAAAAATATTTAACCTAACAAGTTGTACACACTCATATACATTTGCCGTAGATGAAAACACACATTTTTTACTTCTCCGGGCTTGTGGACAAGCAGGAGACCTACGACAAGGCCCAGGCTGCCTTGAACGATTTTTTAAGCAACAAACAAATTGAGCTGATAAGCCTGTTGCAAAGCCAACAATTAACAGAATCTGCTCAAAAGTACGTGCACATCTGGTACACATTGGTGTACAAAGACAGAGGACCAATTGCAGTTAACCGTATAGTTTAGACTAATCATTTCGGCAGTACTTGTTATGCCGGTTAACCCTGCATAACTCTATATCGCTGGTTAGGGGTTTAGGATTCCAGTGCCTTATTCGATCTCGTGCACATTTAATAGTGTAATAGATCTCTGGCCAGCGATCTGGTTTTGCATGCCAACTTTTAAAGTTAATGCGTTGGTGAATGGTTAGCTGCGTGTAGTCGTAGACACGTTGCTCAAAAAGTCTTAGCTGTTCCATCATCTTATCCGATTTTAAACGGCTCCATTACTGATAGCCACATATTGGCAGCAATGCCGCCTGCCTGATGGTGCTTCGGGCATGGAAGCTTTTCCTCGCACCGCCTACGCTCAGGCGGCACAGTTCGCCACCACGCGCAAACCAATCGCTGGCCTGCCAACACTATATATGCGTTACCTTTTTTTCTTGGCGACCCGCCTTTGTCCATCAGCGCAAGCAAAAGAGGTTGGGCGCTCCTGCACGAAGTCAACACTATGCCCAACCACATTTGCTTTTTTGCCATTACTGTGCTACTCGAAAGAGTTGTAGTTGATTACGGTTCTCCTTCGTTCTTCCATAACTGGCTTGCCGTTCTTCCAGTTCAAGCCTTTGCAGTTCCAAAAAATCAGATGATGAACCCAAAGTGTTTTTCAGTTCCTCAATACGGTTTTTACGTTGGGCTGAAAGGCGTAGGCTTTCTTCCATTCTCCGGTAAGAGCCAAAAAGGATTTCATCAATGGTCTGGTAAACCCATAGTTCAAACTTGGGGTCAAGCCAAGCGGCAAACTTGAGGGCTAAAATCCTGTGCATCCATAAACCATTTCGTCCTCTTTCTTGTATAATATTTTCAGTCGATTTTATCCACAAGCTACCACCATTCGGTGGTAGCTTAAGCACCTTTATGAAGGCTTGGGCATGGTCAGTTTTTAGGAAAACATCGGTTCGCTTTCCGAAGATTTTAGCCATTTCGGTGGCGTTAATCATAAGGGCAGAATTGGTCAGGTCAAATTCTACTTCCTGTCCATTGTACGTGAATACTTGTAGTGCTTCCATTACTCAGTGGGTTTAAGTAGTTTAAGAATGTTAGTGACTTCGCGGTAAAGGCCGAGATAGTTTGCCCGTTCGAAGCCGGGTACTTGGTCTAATTCTTTACTGGCGATGGCGGCAACGATGATTTGCCATAGATCTCTGTCTATTGCAGAATAGTCGCCATAAGTGGAGAAGAGTTCGTTGATAGCGTTTCGTGCTTCGTCCGTTACCGGTGCGCTACTGTGCTTCGCGCATGGGCAAGTGTCGTCATTTTTATGTCGCATAAAAACAAAAAGAGGGAGGTCACCGCGACATAAGTTACAGCGGAGCTGTAAACAGACGTTTCGGACTTGCACCGATATGCCTCCCAGATTTTTAAAATTGTACTGCTTGAATTGGATTGCTCCATGTGATTGTAACTTATATCGCACTTCAAACATACTGCATTAGTTTTAAATTTTCAAATCCACGCTTTTGCAGGCACATGCCCATCACCACACAAACCTCGCTTCTGCGCATAAGCCTGCAAGCCTGCGCCACATCCGACCCGCACAAAAAGGCACCGCATATACTTGATACATTGGCAGGCATTGAAACGGCCTGCCAACACTGGCTATCAACTATTGATCAGTACGGAAGATCATCGTCTTTTGGATTTGCTCCAATGCTCAATAGCTTTTCGTGCATTTTTCTAATGTCCCAACTTTCGATTGGTTTTTGAGAGAAGTTTTTAGCCATGTGTTCCATTACTTCTTCGGTAACTGGATTGATCGCATAAATAGCGCTTGGGTTAAGTAGCCGGGTGAACGATGGCTGCTCAGTTGTTTCAGGAACATCTACGCGAACAAAGGTGGCAGGTCCAATAGATTGTTCGGTTACTTTACCCGCCATTTTGGTGTGGCCAAAGAGTTCAACGATTGCAAATAATTCTAGTTTTTGATTCATGTAGTGTTGGTTTAAATTGTTAATGTATTTGTGATGTTCGCCACTCTCGAAGCACTCGCTTCCAGCTTACGTGATTTCCCCAAATCATTTTTTATACACATGTTTAATGTCGTAATGAGTGGCGCGCTGCTTATTGTTCAATGTCTCCTAAGTAGTCGGGTAGTTCGGTATCGTTTCTACGTCTGCCACTGCGGCCTCGGCCTTTACGCTCCAGGTCTTCGCCATTTATTTGCATGGTGGTAAACAACACAGCAAAGGTGATGCAGGTAATTTTTTGCGCTACTTCAAACTCTTTGATGCGCTCGATCAGCCTTTCGCAATTTTTTTCGAGTAGTTCGATGTACTCGTCTTTATCAATTACCTCATCCGCGAAAATCATGCGCACACCATTGTAGCTGCTGGCAAAGCCGGCAAGTATGTGGTGAAAGAGGTAATCCATTGGCTTACGATTGAGGATGCGCGCTTTCATATTGCTTTTGACGATAGTTGTTAAAAATCTGGCGGTTGCTGTGGCTTATCTGGTAGTACATAGCCAGGTAGCTTTCGTACTGTGCCTGGTCGCATGCTTTCATATTGGCGACAATGGCATCTATTTGCTCGGCTTTAGTAATGCCTAACTCCGACATTGGTGTGTGCATGAGGGGCAGCATTTTGCCTGGCTCGGGCACACGCACTTCGGTGGCTTGGGTATCGCTTTCGCGCTTGATGCAGCGGCCTCGGTGGTGGAAGAATTGGGGGTAATCCATATTTTATTTGTTATATGAAACATCTCGGAAACGGCTATAAAATCAGAAAACAGGGTTCCTACATTCCTACATTCCTACAAGTCCTACAGTTCCTACAGTACTTCCTACACTTTTTCGAGACTGAATACCATTAAAAAGCTTGATTTTATTAAAAAAAAGCACTTTGTAGGAATGTAGGAAGTGTAGGAAGTCAAAAACCGAGTTTTTAATAATCATGGCTTTTTTGTGTTAAAATGGGAGGTCATCAGATGAATTTGAAGGTTCAGTTATTTGATTATGTGTCATTGAAAAATGATTGTTTTTGACATTTTCAGAATTTAGTTCTGTAGCAGTAGTTGGACTATTAGCCTTCTCTTCCCTCTGGGCAAAACGCATAGCCTCTTGATGCTGGTAGTTAATGATGGAAAGAAAGTCTACACCGAGCTCATCATACTTAAACACATAACTGCTTGTTACCTTCTCACCAAAGCGCTCATTGCTCTTTGCTTGCTCAAAGGCTCGGCTGGCTTTTAATTTTTCCAATATGGTGTTTGATGCTAACCCCTTGCTGCGGTAGATCTTGTTGTGCTCTTCCAGGTACAGTAGGTGAATCTCTTTAAAGCGAATGCTTACTTCATTGCCATCTACTTTAATTTCTCGCCCGTTCTTGATTATTTTTTTATTGAGAAGACTTAGCACAATATCCCAGAAGCGTTGCAGCACCGCACCTGTGTCGCGCTTATCAGCCTGGCTGATGAGTGTTTTGATAAGAAAATCGCGGAGTTGTAGGTATGTAAATGGCCATTCTCTACCTACTTCGTTTAGTATTTTGTAAACTGCTAGCAGAACAGCATTATTCTCGATCATGCGATCGGGAACAATCGGCCCTGTGTATGCATTTTTAAGGTTGATAAATTCTTGACGATAGACTTGATCCCATTTTGCAATAATGCTATCGCGGTGTTGTAGCAATTGGCCGGTAACAGAGGTAATGCCTTGCCTGTTTAACTGCACTAACTTATCGAAGTTTTTGGTAACCTCTGGTGTGCGAACGTTGTGGTTGTAATCGATTAGAATAAGCCGCTGCAATAGTGGATCATCATCTGGATATTCGTTGCCAGTCACAATAATGGTTGACTGAATTGGTACTGTTTCTGTTCCGAACTTACTATCGAGTGTACCACGTTCGTAACCGAGACGGTCGTATATACCGGTAAGTGTTTTTTTAACTGAAAGGTCGAGATCGTTGATGTACTCTTCCATACAAGCTATGGCATTGGCAAACTGTGCCAGCTTTCTGATTTTTGCTTTATCAGTATTCGCTTTTTCGCTGAGCTTAAGGGCTGGCTGTGGTTGGCCGAATAGGTATTGCAAAAAGTTGACAACTGTAGATTTACCAGAGCCACCTTCTCCATACAGAAACAGCATCGGGAAATTGTTTTTAGCTGCGAATATTGCATCACTGTAAAGAGTAGCCACTGCAAATACCAAGCATGGCATGGCCGCTTCGCCAAAGGCTTTATAGTACATGGGCGCCCACTGGCTCCAGGTAATTGCACTGTCTTTAAAGGCGAACTTTTTCTCGTTTAAGAACATACTTTCTTCACCTTCTGGATGATAGGGTATGTAGTAATTACATTCCTCGTATTGTACTATCCCGTATTTATCTACCGGTCTAAACTGTGCGTTGTAAATGCCGTTGCAAAAGGTGAAGAAGCTTCCTTTTTTGTGCCAGCCAAGTGTATCTATTTGAACGCATGGCTTTTCTAATTCAAATAGTTTGTTTTTGATTTTATTAAGGTCTACCTGAGTACCTTCAAAAAGGAAGTTGCCAGCGCCTTCTGTTACTGATTTGAACTTTTGAAAGCTGGTGATTTGATCGGTTTCAATATCCAGGGTTACTTCTCTTTTGCGATTGTTTTTCAAGACCACCACCCGCTTGTTAATTTTACCTCGCTGTATGTGGTAGAGGATCTGCAAAACAAAGTTGCTTTTACGTTCGAGAACACAGTTTCGAGGATTACCCAGTTCATCACGCTCGTATCTCGCAAAGTAGTAGCAGTTGTCATACTCCAGGTGATGATATTCTCGTATGCATTCGGAATCAGCTTCGGTAAGTTCAGCACTGATATCGCGAGGACTTTTACCGGGTTCCTTTAAAATATAGGTCCACGCTTCGTCCTCGCTGATAACAGCTTGCAAACCTTTCTCTTTACAAATCTTTATAAATGAGGAAGATTTGCGTTTGCTTTTTTGAAGTGCTTCTTGCCAGAGGTTGTTTAAAAAGGGGACTTCGTATTGATGTTGAAATAGGCAAACCTGAGTGAATAACGATCTACCTTTTTCTTCAAACTCAACAAGAGAATAAGCGATGGTGGTTACATTCGTATCGTCAACGATGTTTAGTTGGTTTGCAACGATCTGATCAACCAAATTAACACACCTCGCAAAGCTGGCCATTGTTTGAACTGACCATACTTTAGGCTCTGGCTTCGTTACATCACCGGTTTCTAGGTTTATTTCTAACCCTGTTGGTTCGTCTTTAAAGCGCTTCAGCTTTGCCATGGCGTTGCATTTTAAAGTTCATCAATTGATCTATAAGCATCTCGCGATTCTTCGCTGTGCTCATAAGTAATACTTCAGTTATCTTAAGTTCGGAGTGCAAATTGATAGTGGCTAGTTTAAAAAATTGAAATAGGTTGTCTGTTGTGTTATAGAAATCAATAAGGGTTTCTATTTGATTGTCACGCGCATCAATTAAATCTTGTGGCAATTTTTTATCCTTCATGCGCTGTAGTTCCTTCTCTAGGTCTTGAATAACATTAGAGAAGCAAACACCTGCCCTGGTGTGCTCATTTTGCTGTTGCTTTATTTGTTCGAGTATGTGCATTCGTAGTGGTTGTTGGCAGCGTTTTTAGATGGTAGACGTAAGTAGTGAGACGTTAGAAGATGCGAGCTACTGGCTGTTAGCTTCGAGTTCGATGCCAACCCGTTCGATGAGTTTTTTTCCTGATAACTTTTGCAGCTCATCTTCAAACTCATTCAGTGCATGTGTTGGTGTAAGACCTGAGCCAGCGGTATACTTATTATATCGTTCGTCAGAGTAGCTGATCCAGACGTTTAGCTTAGCAACATTTTTTACTTCTTCAATTTGAAATTGGACACGAAGTTTTTTGTCATCTTCCACGGCTTGGTACTTTTCAATGAGTGCTTGTGCTTCGTGGTATAGACGTTGGAGTGTGTAGGTTTCAGTTTTCATTTTACTTCGGTTAAGAGTGTGTTGCAATTCCAGTTTTTGTTTACATAGGTTACCTGCAGGTTATTTACCTGAAAGGTGAAGACGGGGTGGTCGCCATCCCAGTAAAAGAACTCCATCGGTATTTCGCTAATGGTGAACTTTTGGCCGGGCTTTGCGTGGATGAGGGTCATGCTAGGCAATGTTTAGTTGTTGTTTCACTTCTTCAATCTGCTCGTAGTGTTCTACGGGTATCATCAAGATCATTTCGTAGTAAAGGCTTTCGGTGCAGTCCATCATATAGCACAGTGGCCAGCGTGGGTACTTGCTCATGTCGCGCATTTTTTCACGCAGCATGTTGTAGTGCGTGCGGTACATCCGCACGTACAACTCTAGCTTTTGGGCTTCACTCATGGCTGTAGAGTTCTAGTGTTTGGTCGTACACTTCGATCATGCGCAGGATGTGTGCCTTGTCAGTAAGCTTATCGGGCATTACAGCCATTACCTGAGTCCAATGCTCTTTAAGATACCTGGCACCGTGGCGTGTATAGCGAACGTGCATACCTTTTATAAGCCTTGGCTCTGGCAGGTATATGCATTGCTCATCTTCCGCTACAGACTTAGCTGCTGTGGTTGGCGCTGTTGCTGAAATAGTTTGAGCACCTGGTTGTACCGCTGTATGCGCTTGCGCAGCACTTGTATCTGCGCGTTGCTCATGTAGTTCTTGCCCTGCTTGATGCGGTTGATCAGTAGCTGCTTGCGCGCTGTGAGGGATTCGATGCGTGTCATAACCCATTTTTTTCGATGTATAGTTTGTTGAGTTGCTTCTGTACTTCTTTTGCCCGGGCCTCATCGTTAAGGCGCTCGGTGTTGCCGATGTAGTCGTTGTTGCGCAGCCGCTCTTTTATCTGCTGCTGCTCTTCAAGCAAGGCTTCTACGGCTTTGTTGATGCGCACCTGGGTCATACACTGGCAATGTTGTTAGTGTAAGACATTGCGCAGCTGTACTTGCAATGGCATAACTTGCCACAGCGGCCCTGGTTAGTATCGAAGTTGGGTGTAGGTTTTAACTCTACTTTGCGACCAACAATGGCGGCCTTATTAATAGACTGCTGTACTTCGGGATCCTTAGGGCTACCGAACAGGATGAGAGTTTCTTTGGATGCTTTCATAGTGTTGTTGATTAGCTTACTTTATAGGTTATCTTACAATTGCCAGCACACCATTTTGATGTACTGTTACTCATCTTCTCTTTCGCTTTTTCAATAGCCTCTGCCTTGTTATTGGCCACTATGTTGAACAGTGCGCCAAATCTGTGAGGACATTCATAGTATACTGTCATGTAAGTTTTTTAGCGTGGGTATTGGTACTGCTGTAGGCTATGGGCTATGGTTACGCGGCAAGTCTTCGCTTACGTGTCGATAATTGCCTTATGGTTTTATTGAAGTTGTTGACCACGGGTTTTTTGCTAAGGGCAAGCTCAGCGATGGCAAGGGTAATATTGTTTACCTCTACTGGTTGGCCGGTGCGTATGTCTTTCCAGATGCGCCATACGGTAGACACACCCACAGCATTGAGGCCTGCAATTTGCTCGGCCTCTGCCTGTTTGATTTCGGTTAAGTAAAGCAGTATTGCTTCACGATTTTTCTTCGTTAATTGCATGGTAGTAAATGGTGTTAGTAAATAGTAAATGGTAGTACAATTATCGCCAAAACCGATAATACTAAACAAGAAAAACCTAAAATATATTTTCTGTATATCCTACAATGAGCCTAAATGAGTTAATTAAGCAGGTTTTAAAAGATGCTAATGTGACCAGGCAGCAGCTTGCTGACTATTTAAAGGCCAATAACATCCGGAAGGACTATCTGCTCAGGGGCATACATTTATCGCTAGAATCGTTTTTGAAGGAGTATAAGACTGACCTTAATAAG
>LNFM01007958.1_pt1 | contig 37943 bp, 33 predicted proteins | sample 596031 | NCBI WGS metagenome assembly LNFM01 (sample SAMN04254537, study PRJNA301005) | activated carbon metagenome | isolation source: dual media filters at the Ann Arbor, Michigan drinking water treatment plant | place: USA: Ann Arbor | reverse complement strand
GCGCCTTGTTGGGCTGCACCACCTCGCGCAGCGTGCCGTCGACGCGGAAGCGCACCGAGCTGCTGCGCTCGTAGGGCTCGATGTGGATGTCGCTGGCGCCGTCCTTCGCCGCCTGCGTCAGCAGCGCATTGAGCATGCGGATGATGGGCGCGTCGTTGGCGGCCTCCAGCAGATCTTCCACCGCCGGCAGGTCCTGCATCATGCGCGACAGGTCGACGCCGCTTTCCACCTCGCCGATCACCGCGGCGGCGCTGCTTTCGCCGCCGGCATAGGCCAGCGCGATACGCTGCGCGAGCGTCGAAGCCGGTTCACGCTCGAAGCTGGCCACGTCGAACAGCCGGTTGACTTCCGACAGCGCCGAGGCCGACGTGGTCTCGGCGGCCCACAGCACCAGCTGCTGCCCGTCGTCTTCAAGGAGAAGCGTGTGGGCCTTGGCGAAGCCGTAGGGCAGGGGGTGGCGGGAACCCATTGCGCGCTCCTTCAGGGGCCGGTGTCGCTGGACGGCGCGACGGGCCGCGGCACGGCGCCCGTCGACGCAGACGCCGGAAGAGGGGCCGCCAGCGAAGGGGTCGTGCCGTCGGACGTCATCGGCGTCACCGGCTGCCCGGAGGGCGTGCGCATGGGTGGCAGCACGGGGGACTCGTTGATCGGCATCACGATGCTGGGCCTGGGCTGCGTGTCCTTCTGCTCTGCCCTCATGATGTCGTAGCGGTCCAGCGACAGGCGGGTGGCACTGTCCGAGTCGCGCAGCACGGTAGGCCGCAGGAAGATCATCAGGTTGGTGCGGTTCTTGGTGCGCGACTCGCTGCGAAACAGGCCGCCCACCCAGGGCAGGTCGCCCAGCAGCGGCACCTTGCTCTTGGTCTCGTCGAAGCTCTCGCGGATGAGACCGCCGATGACCAGGATCTGGTTGTCGTCGACCACCACGTTCGATTCGACCGAGCGCTTGCTCGTCGTGGGCCCCGCGCCGGCCGTCCCTGTGGCCTGGCCGATGACGTCGGAGTTCTCCAGGAACAGCGACATCCGGATGGCGCCGCTCTCGCCGATCTGCGGCTTGATGCGCAGCGTCAGGCCGACGTCCTTGCGCTCGATGGTCTGGAACGCGCTGGTGTTGCCGGTGCCGGTGTTGGCGAACTGGCCCGTGAGGAAAGGCACGTTGTTGCCCACCACGATCTTGGCTTCTTCGTTGTCCAGCGTCAGCACGTTGGGCGTGGACAGGATGTTGGTGGCCGACTGCGTCTGCAGCAGCCGCACGATGGCGTTCAGCGACAGCGCGTTCCCGATCGTGCGCACGATGCCCACGTTCAGGCCCGAGCCGAGGTTCAGCTGGCCGGTGGCGATGCCCGCGTTCAGCGAGACGATGCTCGGGTTGTTGGCCGTCGGCAGCACCGTGCCGGCCTGCAGCGACCTGTTGCCGCTGGTGGCCAGTTCGCCCAGCCACTGCACGCCGAAGTCGGCGGCGTCGCCGCCGTTGACCTCGACGATCAGGCCTTCGATCGACACCTGCGCGCGCCGCGTGTCGAGTTGGTCGATCATCGCCCGCACTTGCCGGTACAGCGGCTCGGGCGCCGTGATGATCAGCGAGTTGGTCGACGGATCGGCCTGGATGAAGCCGCCGGTGGACGGCTGCGCCGACGTGGCGATGGGGGCGGTCGCCTGCGAACCTGCTGCACCGAACGGGTTGTTGGCACCGCCGGCCGGGTTCAAGCCCCCGGCCCCCTGGCCCGGATTGGCACCCAGCACAGGCGTCGATCCACCGGCACTGGCGCCGCCCGTGCTGCCGCTGCCCACGGCGGCGAAGGCGGCGCGCACCACGGTGGCCAGCTTCACCGCGTCGGCGTTCTTCAGGTGCACCACCCACATGCCGCCGCCGGGACCGATGCCGGCGCTGGGCCGGTCGAGCTTGTCGATGGTGTTGCGGATGGCGTTCAAGCGCGCGGCGTTGGGCGCGCGGACGATGAGCGAGTTGCTGCGCGCGTCGGCCATCACCGTGGTGGCGCCGCCGCCGCCGGGCACGCCGCCGGGCAGCACCATCTGCCCGCCGCCGTCCGACAGGCGCTGCACCAGCACGGCGATGTCGCTGGCCACGGCGTGCTTCAACGGGATGACTTCCAGATCGGTGGCCGAGGGCACGTCGAGCGCGGACACGATCTTGGAGATGCGCAGCAGGTTGTCGGCGTAGTCGGTGATGACCAGCGAATTGGTGCCCGGACTCGCGTTGATGGTGTTGTTGGCCGTGATGAGCGGCCGCAGCACCGCCACCAGGTTGTTGGCGTTCTCGTAGCGCAGCGAGAAGATCTGCGTGATGACCTGGTCACCCCGCACCGACGACTCGCCCACGGCGACGGTGCCGGTCTGCAGCTTGGCATCGGCCTCGGGCACCACCTTGAGCAGGCCGCCGCTTTCCACCAGGGAGAAGCCCAGGCCGCGCAGCGCCGACTGGTAGCTGAGGAAGGCCTCGCGCGCCGTCTGCGGCTGTTCGCTGTAGACGGTGATCGTGCCCTTGACGCGCGGGTCGACGGTGATCTGGCGGTTGATCATGGCGCCCACGGCGCGCGTCACGGCCTCGATGTCGGCATTGACGAAGTTCATCGTCAGCAGGCCTCGCGCGGCCCCCGCGCGTGACGTTTCCGGCTGCGCACGCGACGCCGCCGGTTGCTGGGCCTGCACGCAGGGTGCGGCGAGCGCGGCCGCCAGCAGCACGTTCAGGGCCCAAGGGTTGCGCGCGCAACGACGGCGGGGCGCGAGGTCGGTGTGACGCTGCGAGTTCATGCTCATCCGATCAGGAGAATCGACACGGCGCCCTGGCGCCGGCCGATGATGTTCAGGAGACTGTCCAGTGCGGCTTCGCTGCCGGGGTCGGCGCTGGCCTGACCCCGGAAGCGCAGGTTGGCGCTGCCCGACCGGCCGCCCCACTGGCCGCTGCCGGTCAGGCGCAGCGGGCCTTCCACGGTGGCCAGCGTGAGCGCTGCGGAGTCGGCCGCCTGGGCCTGGCCGTTGATCGACACCGTGTAGCTGCCCAGCTTGGGCAGCGAGGCCATCGCCGAGGAGACGTCGTCGAGGTGCAGTTCGGCCTGGCCGCTGAAGGCCCAGCGGCCTTGCACGCCCTCGACCGACAGGCCGGGGCTGTTCAGCCGGACCATGCCGCCCAGCCGCAGCGTGTTCCACGGCGAGCCCAGGCTGCTGAGCCAGACGGCCGGCCATTGGCCTTGTGCGCCCTGCACGGGCAGCAGGCTCAGCTTGACGCGACCGATGCCGGGCTCCACGCGCACGCGGAACTGGTCGTTGAGACAGCACGCCAGGCGCGCCTGCAGCTCGACGGCGCGCCCCTGCAGGCCCAGCGACCACGACAGGCGGCCGGGCAGGGCGGTGCTGGTGCGCAGCGCAGGTCCGCTGCCCAGCACGACCTGGGCGCTGCCGTTCCACACCGTCCCGCGGGCGTCGGCCAGCACGACCTGGCCATGGGTGTTCGACGCCACGACGGCGGCCAGCCAGGCCGCGGGCGCGAAGGCCACCAGTGCCGCCGCGGCACCGAGCACGCCGCCGCCCAGCGCCCAGCGCAGGCCGCTGCTCAAGAGCCGCTCCCCAGCGACAGCACGATGCTGCCATTGAATGCGGTGCCGGCGCGGGTCAGCGTGGCTTCGACGGGCCGGGCGCGTGCCGTCGCGCGGGCTTCCTCGAGCCAGGCCCGCAGGGCAGGTGCCGCCACGCCGGTGACGGTGAGCGTCACGCGGTCGCCCTGCACCACCAGGCGGCCCTTGTCGCCCAGCTTCGCGGTGGCGGCCTGCAGTGCGGCCCGACCCTGCTCGGGTGGCACCCGGGGCAGGGCGCGCAGCTCGCGGGCCTCGGTGGCCAGCTGCTGCATCGACTGCCATTGCTCGTCGAGCGCGTCGAGCTGCGCCGGCACGGTGCGCAGGGTGGTGAGCGCCGGGCGCAGCGCCACGGTCCACAGCAGGAGCACGCCGACCATGGCCGCTGCCAGGCCCAGCAGCATCCGTTCGCGCGCGGCCAGTGCCTTCCAGCGCTGCTGCAGCGCCAGCCGCGTGGCCGCCAGGCCGGCAGCTGCGCTGTCGCGTGACTCGGCGACGCTCATGTCGGCCTCCGGGGCGCAGCGCGGAAGATGGTCACGCGGCCTTCGGCGAACTCGGCGTCGAAGCCGGCGGCGCGCAGGCGGTCGCGCAGCGGCGGCAGCTGGGCGTCGCCGAAGCCCGGCGCGGCCAGCGTGAGGCGGTTGTTCTCGTAGCGCAGGGCCTGCAGAGGCTCCACGCCCTCGGGCCAGGCGGCGGCGGCGGCGGCCATCAAGCCTTCCAGATCGCCCGAGCCGGGGCGGCCGGCCGCCGCGCGCAGCAGTTCGGTCTCGCGCTGCATCTGCAGCGGCGCGTCGAGCACCGCGCGCACCTGCGGGTGGGCGCTGCGCAGCAGCTCGTTCATGGCTTCCTTGCGTTCGGCCAGCGCCTGCGACTGTCGCCACGCCCACGCGTTCAGCCCCACCAGTTGCAGGGCCAGCAGGGCCACCACGCCGTAGCGCACGGCCCGCCAGTCGCGGCTGAAGAAGTTGCGCCACACGTCGCGGGCAGCGCGCGTCCCGCGGTGCCGCGAGACGAGGTCGAACTGCCGCAGGTTCCACGGGCTGGCGCCGGCTTCGAGCAGTCTTTCGGTGTCGGTCAGGACCTTGACGGGCGACCCGGTCCAGGCCTCGGCCGCCGCAGCGGCTGCAGGCGTGGCGGTCCAGCGCACGGGCTCTGCCGTGAGTTCGGCGGTGGCTGCGTTGACCACGCTGCGCGCCAGCCCGCCCGAAGTGCGCAGCGTGTAGACGCCCTGCGGGCCCGACAGCACGAGCACCGGCGCCGTGTCCGGCGCTGCGTCGTCGGCGACATGGAAGTGGCCGGTCAGGGCGCCGCCGGGCGCGGCGTTGCACACCACGCGGTCGATCACCGCGCCGGCACCTTCCAGCTCGGCCAGCACGGTGCTCAGCCAGGGTTTGTGCACCACGCCCACCCAGGCCGGGCTGCCCCCAGCGGCCTGCGGCGCCAATGCGAAGTGGGCCTGCTCGGTGTCGTCGAGCAGCGCCTCTTCCAGCATGCCGGCCAGCGCTGCACGCCAGCGCGACGATGCCACCTTGGGCAGCGTCACCGAATGCCAGCTGACATCGGCCTCGTTCAGGACCGCCACCACGTTGTCGGCCTTGGGCAGCAGCGACGGTGCAGCGGTGCCGCTGCGCGTGATCTGGCGGCCGTCGGCGCTGAGCACGTAGCGCCACTCGGCGGGGAGGCGCACGCCCGCCTCCGCCGGGCCGTCGGTGCGTGCGCCCAGCCGCGCGCGGGCGGGGATCTCGATCAGCAGCAGGGACATGGGTGAAGGGCGAGGTGGCGGTCGGGCGCGCAGGCGTTGGAGTGGTTCGCGGGGTGGTGCAGCGCGACCGCTGACGGGAAGCTGCCGACGCGTGCGTCGCACCGCTCTATTGTGGTGCCTGGGGGCAGATGGTTCTCGGTCACGATACGGGCGCCTTCGAGAACGTTCTTTCGCGGCGCAGCACCCTGACCGGGTTCGGATTGCCCGGGCCGGCATAGCGCACGAGGTACGAATCCAGCACCTGGCGATCCTCGTAGCGCAGCCTGACGGTGATGTGAAAGTGGGAACTCACGAGGGACACGCGTTCAGGGGCGATTTTGGTGTCGGGGGGCAACGCTGCCATCAGGTCGGCCGGCTGTTCGAAGGGCTTCTTGCTGCAAGCGCTGGCCGTGCCGGCGATGCTGCCAGGGCCGTCCGGACCATGCGGGCTGGGGCACCGCTCGGTGACGGACGCGTCGGCGACTGACTTCAGCGTGTCGATCACCGCGTAGAGCACTGGCGCCGACGCGGTGTTGGCGTTGATCGGCGTCGGCTCGGGCAGAAACTCGACGTGGTCCTTCAGGACCTTGACCGTCTCCGCGTTCAGTCCCAACCAGGTCAGGTCGGCTGGCCGATTGGGCGCCAGCCTGGCCGTCGGGTCGTTCGAGTTCGGGTCGCGTCGCATCCAGGCCCTTTCCAGGCCCGTCACGATGACGTCGGCCACGTCGGACGCCAGGCCGAGCGCTTCGCACAGCCGCCGCAAGGTGTTGACCTCTGCCTCGATGCGCTTGAAGTCCTTGTCCACCAGGTTGCGCAGGTTGTAGCTGGCGCCGGCGTCGCGGCCCCAGGCGGTGATGACGGCATCGATGTCGGTGTCGAGCGTGTTGTTGCGATCAGGGGCGATCAGGCTGGACAGGGGCGCTGGACCGATGCTCCGGTTGACGAGGTCCTTGATCGTCGGAGGCCGGACGTTGCCCCTGAACTGCTGCCGGATTGCGCCACGGACGAAGTCCATGCCCGCCCCGCTGAAGGCCAGCATCTGTGCGCGTGTACGCTCTGCCGCCTCGACGTCCACGGCACGTGCCTGCTGCCACACCATGCCGGCGGCCACCGTGCTCACCAGCGTCAGGATGATCATGGCCAGCAGCAATGCGGCGCCTCGCTGAGTGGAATGGGCACGGTGCATGGCCATCAGCCCAGCGGAACCACCGCGACCACGCGGCGCAGCGTCTGGCCATTGACTGTCAGGCGCAAGTCGATCGCCTGGGGAAGCTCGCCGGGCGCACGTTCACTTTGGCAGTTGTATTCCGCGCCGTTGTCGTCCAGGAAGATCGGCCGGAACTCCTCCACGCCCTCCAGGGCCGTGACGTGGCCGGCTTCGTTGCCCAGCATGTCGGGAATGCGCATCCACCGTTGCTCCAGGTCGTCCCTGAACTGGAGGGTCGGGCTGGCCCAGCGTTTCAATGTGCTGCCGCGCAATGACCAGACCACCAGCACGATGCCGTCCTTGCCGTGCCGCGTGAGCCGCAACGATTGGGCGCTGCACTCCAGTGTCCTCACATCGGGCACGCCGTAGAGGGATTCCAGGTCGCGTTCCCACTGGGCGATCACCGTATTCAGCCGCGTGCTGCGCTCGATGCTCTCCGAAGTCGCCTCGCGCGAGCGCAACATGCCATTCACGCCTTGCCAGGCCAGGCCCGCGAGCACCGCCATGATGACGAGGGCGACCAGCACCTCCACCAGCGTGAAGCCGGTCACCCGACGCCCGGCGCCTGGCTTCATGGTCGCGCCGCCATGGTGACGATGCGCACCAGTGGCACCCCGGTCTCGCTGGCCACCGACACCGCGACCTCGCGCAGATCGGGGTTCAGCGGGAACGGTTTGACCGCCATCCGGCCGATGTAGCTGCGCCCCAATTGCTGGCAGGGGAACTCCGATTCGCCGGTGTTGGGCCAGCCGGGCCGGATGCCGATGTCAGCGATCTGGTTCTCGGCACACCACTTTGCTTCCAGCACCTCCGACAGCCGTGCGGCGTTGTCGGTCAACGCGCCCGCAGCCCGCAGGCCGGCGGCCAGGGTGACCGCCACGATGGCCAGCGCCACCATCACTTCGATCAGCGTGAAGCCAGCGCGCCGTCGGTTCATGGCGTGCGCGGCTCGGGCGCGGCCGCGACGGCGAAGGCCGACAAGCCGTCGCTGCTGATGTCCAGCGAATGCTCGTCCAGGCGGAGCCGGATCCTCTGTGCCGGCAGCATGGGCTCGGGACCGAGCGTGACGCTGGTCAACCCCACTCCCACCACCTCGGCCCGTACACGATCGTCGAGCCAGCGATAGGACGGTGCGGTCGGGTCTGCCTGTCCGCCGACGAAGCGGAAGCTCGGCACGACGTCGCCACGCGACGGCACCCAGAGCACCTCGGTCGACAGCGAGCGCGCCTCTGCGCGGGCGCTCTCGATCAGCGCCACCAGCCGCGCAGCTTCCTTCTCCAGCTGGCTCTGTGCCGGGTCGCGAATGGCCAGACTCACCACGGCCATCGCCACCCCGACGATGGCCATCACCACCATCACCTCGATGAGCGTGAACCCCCGTGGACGGCGCACGCGTCTGGCGGGCTGCGAGTTACTGCCAGGAGCCGATGTCGGCATTCTTGCCTTCGCCGCCGGCCACGCCGTCGGCCCCGAAGCTGAAGATGTCGATCTCCCCCTTCACGCCCGGGTTCAGGTACTGGTAGGGGCGGCCCCAGGGGTCGGCCGGCAGTTTGTCGAGGTAGGGCTTCCAGTTCGGAGGAATGGTGCCCACCGTGGGCTTGCGCACCAGGCTTTCCAGACCCTGCTCGGCAGCTGGGAAGCGCTGGTTGTCCAGCTTGTAGAGCTTGAGCGCCTGCATCAGGCTGTTGACGTCGGTGCGCGCTGCAGAGACGCGGGCGTCGTCGGTGCGGTCCAGCACGTTGGGCACGATCAGCGCGGCCAGCACGCCGATGATCACCAGCACCACCAGCAGCTCGATGAGCGTGAAGCCGGCCGCGCGCACGCGGCGGGGAAGGGAAGCAAGGGTCATGGGCGGCGGTGTCCGGGCAGGGGCTTGCATGATAATCGGCGCATGTTGCTGCGAGCGCTGACCTTCCTGGTGTGGGCCGCCGTGGCCGGCAGTGCGCTGTACTGGGGCTTGAAGCTCTTTGTCACACCGCTGCAGGCTCCTGCCCAGACCGCGGTCGCGCAGGCCGTGCCGCCGCCTGCCGGCGACCTGACGCGCCTGTTCGGTGCCGAGCCCGTGGAACCTCCTCCCGAGGCGCCCGGCGTGGCCGCGCCACCGGGCATGGAGACCCGCTTCCAGCTCATCGGCGTTGTGGCGCCGCGGGCCCAGGGCGCGGGCGGCGTGGCCCTCATCGCGGTGGACGGCAAACTGCCCAAGGCCTTCCGTGTCGGGGCTTCGGTCGATGGCGAAACGGTGTTGCAAGGTGTGCAGCAGCGGGGCGCGACGCTGGGTTCGCGGGGTGGGCCGGTGCAGGTGGCACTGCAGCTGCCGCCACCGCCCGTGGCCGCGACCGGCACGCTGCCACCTCCGGGCAGCGAAGGCGAAGCCGCGCCTCGCCCGTTCGCACCCCCTGGGGGTGCTGCCGGGCAGGGCCGTGCGCCAGCCCAGTTGGCGCCGGGCCGCATGCCGTTCTCTGCGCCGATGGGACAGGCGGCACCTGCCCAGCCGCGCCAGGCGCTGCAGCCCCAGCCCGTGCAGCAGATGCCGCAGATGCAGCCGCTGGCTGGTCAGCCTGACCACTCACCGGGTGCGCCAGGTGCGCCGGGTCCCATCGAGACGCTGCCGCCGAACCCCTTCGCGAACGCCAACCCGAACGCCAACCCGGACGCCAACGCCGCACAGGACATCCAGCGGCGCCTTGGCCGCAGCGGGGCCAACGCCACCCACCGCTGAAGCCCCGAGCCGTCCGTGGCCGCCTCGTCCCCCGCGTCGCCCTTCACGCCCTCGGCCCAGATGCTGGGCCATCTCTGCGCCGAACTCTCACGCCACCTGCCCTTCGCGCAGATGACGGCGGCCCACGTGGCGCTGTTCGCGGCGGCAGCGCACGAAACCTATTACGCGCCCGGTGAGACCGTGCTGCAGCCCTCCGACGGGCCGGTACGACGGCTGCTCTTCGTCAAGCGCGGCGAGTTGCGCGGGCAGCGCGGCATGGCCGATCTGGCGCAGGGAGGGTTCCACTACGAAGCGGGGGATCTGTTCCCGGTCGGCGCCTTGATGGGCGAGCGCGCTGTGACGGCCACCTATTCGGCCATCGACGATCTCTTCTGCCTGGAGGTCGATGCGGCCGTCGTGAGGCAGCTGGCCACCGAGTCGCCGGAGTTCGCGGATTTCCTCAACCGCAGGATCCAGCAGTTCCTCGAGCTCGCGCGGCGCGCGCTGCATGGCACGCAGTCGGGCCAGGCGATGGCGGAGCGGGCGCTCGAGTCACCGCTGTCGTCGCTGCCGCGCAAGCAGCCGCTGACCTGCGCGCCCGAGACGCCGCTGGTCGACGCGCTGCGGCGCATGCACGCCGCGCGCGTCGGTTCGATCCTGGCGCTCGATGCCCAGGGCCGGGTGCAGGGCATCCTGACCCGGCACGATGTGCTCGAGCGCGTGGCCCTGGCGCGGCCCGACGATGCCACGCCCGTGCTGCAGGTCATGTCCAGCCCGGTCACGACCCTCGACGAACAGGCCAGCCTGCAGGACGCGGCGCTGGCGATGTCACGCCACGGCATCCGACACCTGCCCATCACCGCCGCCGGTGAGCTGGTGAACATCGTGTCGGAGCGTGATCTCTTCGCGCTGCAGAAGCTGTCGCTGAAGCAGGTCAGCGGGTCCATCCGCGTCGCGGCCGACCGCACCGCACTGCAGGCCGCCGCCGGTGACATCCGCCGTTTCGCGCAGCACCTGCTGGCGCAGGGCCTGTCGGCGCGTTCCCTGACGCAGCTGCTGAGCCACCTCAACGACCTGCTGACCGAGAGGCTGGTGCAACTGGTGGCGGCCGAACACGGCCTCGACCTGCGCCACGCCTGCTGGCTGGCCTTCGGGTCGGAGGGGCGTTCCGAACAGACCATCGCCACCGACCAGGACAACGGACTGATCTTCGTGTCCGACGACCCCGCTCGCGATCGCCCGGCCTGGCTGGCCATGGCGCAGGACGTCAACCGAGCGCTGGATGACTGCGGCTATCCGTTGTGCAAGGGCGGCATCATGGCCGGCAACCCGGCCTGCTGCCTGACACCCGAAGAATGGCGGGCACGATTCGATCACTGGATGGACCAAGGCGCGCCGCAGGACCTGCTCAACGCCAGCATCTTCTTCGACTTCCGGCCACTCGCCGGCGATGCTGCGCTGGCAGCGCCGTTGCAGTTGGCCGTGGTGTCGCGGGCTTCGCGCTTGCCGCGGTTCCTCAAGCAGATGGCGGACAACGCGCTGCGCAACCGCCCGCCACTGAACTGGCACGGCGGCCTCGACGCCACGGCCGCTGGGGGCGCGAAGGTCATCGACCTCAAGCTCAACGGCACGGCGATCTTCGTCGACTGCGCGCGCCTGTTCGCCCTGGCGCAGGGCCAGCCCGAGACCGGTACGCGCGAACGTTTCGAGGCGTTCGCCCGGGTGGCCGGGGTGCCCGCGCAGGAGGCGGACGGCTGGGTGGGTGCCTTCGAATATCTTCAGATGTTCCGGTTGCGCATCCAGATGCAGGGCGAGGGTGCTGCCGCGGCTGCGGCGCGAGAGAACCCCAACCGCGTCGACGTGGCCTCGCTCAACCAGATCGACCTGCGCATCCTGAAGGAGTGTTTCAGGGTCGCGCGGCGCCTTCAGCAGCGGCTGGAACTGGACTACCAGCGCTGAGGCCCGCCGGGCGTGGAAGCGATGTTGCCGTGATCAACTCCCTGTGGCCCTGGCGCCGGCCCGCTGCAGACGTCGCGCGCTGGGTGGTCGTGGATGTGGAGACCACGGGCCTGGACGCGTCGCGCGACCGCCTGCTGGCCATTGCCGGCGTGGCGCTGCACCGCGAGGGTCGGCGCTGGCGCATGCAGGCGGTCGACAGCTTCGAGGCCGTGCTGTGCCATGCCGACGCTGCCGCGGTCGCCGACAAGGCCAACATCCTGGTGCACGGCATCGGCATCGGCGAGCAGCAGCGGGGCGTCCTGCCCGCAGTGGCTCTGCGAGCCTTCTCGGCCTGGGTCGGCGCTGCGCCGGTGCTGGGTTTCCACGTGGGCTTCGATCGACAGGTGATCGACCGCAGCGCGCGTGAAGCACTCGGGGAGGTGCCTGCTCACGACTGGCTGGACATCGCCCCGCTGGCCACGCTGGCGCATCCCGCGGTCAAGGCCCGGGCGCTGGACGAGTGGCTGGCCCACTTCGGCATCGAGTGCGCTGCCCGGCACCAGGCCGCAGCCGATGTGCTGGCCACCGCCGAGCTGTGGTTGCGTTTGTGGCCTGCCTTGCTGAAGGAAGGCGGCGACCTGCGCTCGCTGCAGAAGCTGGTGGCCAGCCAGCGCTGGCTGGCCGGCACCTGACGCCTGAACGTCGATCGCAGCGCGCCGGCGGCGCGCCGCCTGGCCGGCCCTTCAGTACAGGCGCTCGCCCGGGAAGAGATCGGGAGCGGGGGGCTCGTCGTCGTCGAGATCGCCGGGCCACGAGGGACCGGGATCCTCGCCGTCGGCAACCTCGGTGAGCAGGGCGGCGGCGCTGCGCACCATGGGCCACGCCAGCGTGGCGCCGGTGCCGTCGGTGGTGTCCAGGCCCAGTTCCATCAGCGCCGTGGCGCGGAACAGGCTCAGCGCCTTGTCCAGCCCGCGGTGCGGGTGACTGCGACAGAACACGCAGTAGTCGGTGACGGGCTGGGCGATGCGCGAGGCGAGCAGCAGCGCGGCGCAGGCCGGCAGGCCGTCGATCAGCAGCAGGCTGCGCTTGCTGGCGGCCATCAGCATCACGCCGACCATCACCGCCACCTCGAAGCCGCCGAAGGCGGCCAGCACCTCGATGGGATCGGTGATGCCGCGATGGCGCGCCTGCGTGCGACGAACGATGTCCAGCGCGCTGGAAGCTTCCTCGAGATCGACGCTGGGGCCGGAGATGATGAGTTCACGCACCGAGGTGTCGGACAGCCGCGCCAGCACCATGGCTGCGCTCTCGTTGGCCCCCACGCCCAGGCCGGCCAGCACCACGGCATTGCCGCGCAGCTTCTGGCCGATTTCCATGCCCGCGCGCATGCCGGCGTGGGCCTGCTCCAACGTCATGGCCTGCGTCATGCGGGCGTTGCGCGTGCCGTGGGCGATCTTGCGCGCCAGCAGGCGGTCGTGCCCCGGGATGTTCTCGGACATGCCGCAGTCGACGACGCTCAGGTCCAGCTGCTGCTGGCGGGCGAACACCGACAGCGGCAGCTCGCCGTTCATCAACTGGTGCACCGTCTCGTGGGTGTCGGTACCCGAGCCGCTCACCAGCCCGTTGACGGCGATGCCGTGATCGGAGGCGAACACCAGCAGCTGCGGCTCCTGGAATGTCGGCTTCAGCGTGCGCTGCATCAGACCCAGGCGCACGGCCAGGGGTTCGAGCTCGCCGAGGCGGCCGCCGGTTCGGTTGCGCCGCTGGAGCTTTTCCAGCAACGCCTTCTCGAGCATCGGGTTGGACGTCGGCGAGACGAGCGATCTCATGGGGAGCCCAGTGTAGCCAGCCCCGCTCAGCGCAGGAACAGCCGGTAAACAGGATTGTGCGTTTCCTCGACAAACGGGTAGGCCAGCGACAGCAGGAACTGCTGGAACGCCTGTTCATCGCCCGCCGGCACCTGGATGCCCACCAGGATGCGTCCGTAGTCGGCGCCCTGGTTGCGGTAGTGGAAGAGGCTGATGTTCCAGCCCGGGTGCATGGCCGACAGGAAGCGCATCAGCGCACCGGGCCGTTCGGGGAAGGTGAATCGGAACAGGCGTTCGTCGCGCGCCATCTCGGAGTGGCCACCCACCATGTGGCGCACGTGTTCCTTGGCCAGCTCGTCATCGGTCAGGTTGACGGTGGCAAAGCGATGTCGCGTGAAGTTGCGCTCGATGCGCTCGGCCTCCTCGCGCTTGCTGATGGTCAGGCCGACGAAGACATGGGCGACACGTTCGTCCGAGATGCGGTAGTTGAACTCGGTCACCGACCGGGGTCCGACCAGTTCGCAGAAGCGCTTGAACGAGCCGCGCTCTTCCGGGATGGTCACCGCGAACAGGGCCTCGCGCTGCTCCCCGAACTCGGCGCGTTCGGCCACGAAGCGCAGGCGGTCGAAGTTCATGTTCGCACCGCAGGTGATGGTGACGAAGGTCTGGCCCTTGCTCTTGTGCTGCTCGACGTACTGCTTGATGGCGGCCACACCGAGTGCGCCGGCAGGCTCGAGCACGCTTCGCGTGTCCTGGAAGACGTCCTTGATGGCCGCGCAGACGGCGTCGGTGTCGACGGTCATGAACTCGTCGACCAGCGCCCGGGTCAGGCGGAAGGTCTCCTTGCCCACCAGCTTGACGGCCGTGCCGTCGGAAAACAGCCCCACGTCGTCGAGCGTGACGCGCTTGCCGGCCCGGACCGAGCGGATCATCGCGTCGGAGTCGACGGTCTGCACGCCGATGATGCGGATCTCGGGCCGCACGGCCTTGATGTAGGCCGCCACCCCCGAGATCAGGCCGCCGCCGCCGATGGCGACGAAAACGGCATCGATCGGACCCTGGTGCTGTCGCAGGATCTCCATCGCGATGGTGCCCTGGCCGGCGATGACGTCGGGGTCGTCGAAGGGGTGCACGAAGGTCAGGCCGTGCTGGGCTTCGAGTTCCAGCGCGTGGCTGTAGGCGTCGCTGTAGCTGTCGCCGTGCAGCACCACGTTGCCGCCCAGCGCCGCCACGGCGTCGATCTTCAGCCGGGGCGTGGTCACCGGCATCACGATCATGGCCTTGCAGCCCAGCTTCCGGGCCGACAGCGCCACGCCCTGGGCGTGGTTGCCTGCCGAGGCGCAGATCACCCCGCGCTGCAAGGTGGCCGCATCCAGGCCGGCCATCTTGTTGTAGGCGCCGCGCAGCTTGAAGCTGAACACCGGCTGCTGGTCTTCCCGCTTCAGCAGGACATGGTTGCCCAGGCGGCGCGACAGCGAGCGCGCCGGTGTCAGAGGCGTTTCGTCGGCGACGTCGTAGACGCGGGCGGTGAGGATGCGCTGGAGGTAGGCAGCCGCCGCGCGGGCTGCTGCCGGTCGTTGTGTGGCCATGGGGTTCGGGGCAATGGCCGGGAGCGGCCCGCCCCGCGGACTTCGGGGCGGCGGATCATAAGGGAGTGCCCTTGCACGTCGAACGACCGCCGCAGGGCCTGCACGCGAGCGGCGATCGGCAAAGAAAAAGGCCCGGGGCTTGTGGCCCCGGGCCGAATCCACCATTGGAGGAGGTGGAGGAGACAATCGGCGGTTGGTGATCGCTCATCGCTTTCACCCACCATGCAAAGCAGTCTATCACCGTGATGCTGCAGTGCAATATGTCTGAGGCAGAAGAATCGCACGGGTTCTAGTGAGCTCTCCTCAGAGAACGGGCCCCACGGGCCCCGATCGCAGCCTGGCTGCACCAACACAGGACAAAAAGACCATGGAATGCACCATCAACTGGCTCCCCGCCTCGGGAATGGGCTTCGTCGCCGAAACAGGGAGCGGGCACTTCCTGACGATGGACGGCGCTCCCGATGGCGGCGGCCGCAATCTCGCGCCGCGTCCGATGGAAACCGTGCTGGCAGGCACGGGAGGCTGCACGGCGTACGACGTGCTGCTGATCCTCAAGAAGGGACGGCACGACGTGCGGGGTTGCCAGCTCAAGCTGACTGCGGAGCGCGCCGACGAGGCACCCAAGGTCTTCACCCGCATCCACATGCACTTCATCGTCACCGGGCGCAACCTGCCGGAAGCGGCGGTGGCGCGCGCCATCGCGCTCTCGCACGAGCGTTACTGCTCGGCCAGCATCATGCTCGGCAAGACGGCGGAGATCACGACCGGGTTCGAGGTCGTCGAAGGCTGACCCCGCCGGTCCATGCCTGTCCCCGGCGGCAGCTCAGATGCGGTGGGCCGTGACCGTCATCAACTTCGCCGCCACCGTCATCGCCCACCGAACCGGCGGGGGCAGTGGCGACGCGCCCGCCTGCTCGGCGGCGTCGGCATGCCGGCGCTCGTCATCCTGCATCTGGGCCACGATGGCGCGCGAGCGACGATCCTGCGTCGGCAGGCGGTCGAGGTGGCCGGCCAGGTGGGCCTCGACCTGGCGCTCGGTCTCGACCACGAAGCCCAGGCTGGTGGCGTCTCCCAACCGGCCCGCCAGCAGGCCGATGCCGAAGGCCCCGGCGTACCACAGGGGATTGAGGAGGCTGGGGCGGTCACCCAGTTCGTCCAGGCGCTGCTGCGTCCAGGCGAGGTGGTCGATCTCCTCGCGTGCTGCGACGCTCATTTGTTCGCGAAGCTCGGGCGAGCGCGCCGTCACCGCCTGCGCCTGGTAGAGCGCCTGGGCGCAAACCTCGCCGACGTGATTGACGCGCATCAGGGCGCCCGAGAGACGGCGATCCCCGTCGTCGAGATCGACCGATGACCCACCGTCGGCGTCGCTCGGCATCGGGCGCGCCGCGTGAACCGCGCCGGAAAGGGTGCGCAGTGCGACGTCCAGGCTGGACAGCACTCGGTCGGTCATTTGCATGCCGATGAGCATAGCCGACCCTGGGTTTTCACGAAGGCAGCACACTTCGATCGCAGAACCCGGCCTCGTTGTTGCCAGACAACATGGTGTGATGATTTGGACCGCAAGCCTTTGCAACCCACCGAGCCGTCTGGTGCAATACAGGCAACTTCCGATGAGGAGGTTGGCCTGATCAGCCCCTCGCCGGGTGACCTCCCGATCGGGACCTCTTGTTCAACCTAGGATTGCTCGCCCTCGCCGCGCTGACCGCGTTCGCGGGTGCCGCATCGGCCCAATCGTCGGTGACCCTGTTCGGCATCGTCGACGCTGCTTACGCTCACGTGTCGGCTGGCGGCAAGTCTGCCTCCGGCATCACCAACTCCGGCCTCAACAGCAGCCGTCTGGGCTTCCGCGGTGTTGAGGACCTGGGCGGCGGTCTGCGCGCGATCTTCTGGATCGAAGGCGCCCTGTCGAACGACGACGGCAACGCCGCTGGCCAGACCTGGCAGCGTCGTTCCACCGTGGCCCTGGCCGGTGGTTTCGGTGAGATCCGTCTCGGCCGCGACTACACCCCGTCTTTCTGGAACACGACGGTCTATGACCCGTTCGGCACCAACGGCATCGGCCAAGCCCTCACCCCGGGCATGATCGGCGCCGCCAGCGCCACCGCCAACGGCACCGCTGCTGTTCGTTCGAACAACACCATCGCCTACTTCCTGCCGGCCATGGGCGGCATCACGGGCCAGTTCCAGATCGGCTTCGGCGAACAGCTGAGCAACGCTGCGAACAAGGACCAGAACGACTACTTCGGCTTCCGCCTCGGCTACGCCGCTGGCCCGCTGTCGACGCACTTCGCCTACGGCAAGACGAAGGGCGGCACCAGCGCCAACGACGTCAAGTACACCAACCTCGGCGGTTCGTTCGACCTCGGCTTCGTCAAGCCGATGTTCTTCTACGGCACCGAGAAGGCGGGTTCTGGTGCGCAGGTCAGGGCATTCGAACTGGGCGCCACGGCCCCCATTGGCGCTGGCGAACTGCGCGCTGCCTACAGCGACTACGACGTCAAGAACAGCTCCAACGACTGGAAGAAGATGGCCATCGGTTACGGCCACAACCTGTCGAAGCGCACCCAGGTGTACGGCACGTACGCCCGCGTGAGCAACTCCGGCGCGCAGAACCGTGCTGTCGCCAACAACGGTCTGTCGGCCGGTACGGCTTCTGCCGGTGGCAACTCGACGGGCTACGAAATCGGCGTCCGTCACGCCTTCTAAATCTGCTCGGGCCCTCGGGCCCGCTGCAGGGGGTCGGATGCTCTCCGGCTCTGAACCGCAAGCCGCCCCTCGGGGCGGCTTTTTCTTTGGTGAGAGGATGCGACGTCCGATCCGCGTGTGCAGGTGGGCCTTCAGGCTCCGTGGCCCTCCGAGTCATCCGTCGACGTCCATCCGTCAACGACCTCCTGCCTTCGACCGGCTTCGATGACCATGACCACCCGAAGAGGACTGCTCGCCCTGGCCGCCGGCGCCGCCGCCTTGGGAGGCTGCGCGACGCGTGAGGCCGATCCTGTCGATGCCGAGGGTTGGCATGAGGTGCGGCTGCCAGGCAAGGATCCGACCCGCTATCGCAAGACCTTGCTGGAGGGCCGGCCCGCCACGGCCGCCGTCTCCACGCGGTCGGCGAGCATGTGGCGCAGGAAGTTCAAGGTGCCCCCCGCGGCTCTGGGCGATGTGAGCTTCTCGTGGTGGGTCCGCGACCTGATCAGCAACGCCAGCGTGGCTCACGTCGATCGCGAGGATTCACCAGCGCGCGTTCTGTTCGCTTTCGGAGGAGACGTGTCGCGCCTTCCGCCGCGCACGCGGGCGATGTTCGAACTGGCCGAGGCGCTGACCGGCGAGCCGCCGCCCTTTGCCACGCTGATGTACGTGTGGGAGTCCCAGGCCCCGCTGGAGTCCGTGATCGTCAATCCGCGCAGCGACCGCATCCGCAAGATCGTCGTGGACAGCGGTACGGGACAGTTGCGGCAGTGGCGCGACCACCGTCGCAGTCTGGTGGCAGACTTTCAACGAGCCTTCGGCGAAGCTCCCGGGCCGTTGCAAGCGGTGGCGTTGATGACCGATTCCGACAACACCCGCTCGAACGCGGAGGCCTACTACGGGCCAGTGAAGTTTCTCTAGCTGTAGGGAGCGGCTGGCCCGGCCCCTCGGGCACCCGTCCCCCAGGAATTTCCTGCTGTGCTGGCCTGTGTTTTGCGGAACACTTGCGGCTCGATGCGGGGACACCCCTCGACTGATGCGCTGGCGTTGCCGGTGCTGCTCTGAAGTCCGGCCGCCGAGCCGGGCAGAATCGCGTTCCCATGCTCGTCTTCATTCTTCGTCGCCTGGCGCAGGCCGTGCTGGTCATGCTGTCGGTGGCCTTCCTGGCGTTCATGCTCTTCCAGTACGTCGGTGACCCGGTCACCAACCTGCTGGGTCAGGATGCCACCCAGGAGCAGCGCGACAACCTGCGCAGTGACCTGGGTCTCGACCAGCCCTTCCCGATCCAGTTCGCACGCTTCGTGGGCAATGCGGTGCAGGGCGAGTTCGGGCTCAGCCTTCGGCAGGGGCGAAAGGTGTCGTCGCTCATCGCCGAGCGGTTCCCGGCGACGCTCGAACTCTCGATGGCGGCCGCCATCATCGCGCTGGCGGTCGGGCTGCCGCTGGGCGTGTATGCGGCGCTGCGTCGCGGCAGCTTCGGCTCGCAGATGGTGATGACGCTGTCGTTGCTGGGCGTCTCGCTGCCGACCTTCCTCATCGGCATCCTGCTGATCCTGCTCTTTTCGGTCACGCTGAAGTGGCTGCCGAGCTTCGGACGCGGCGACACCGTGGCACTCGGCGTCTGGACGACCGGGCTGCTGACGGTCGACGGCTGGAAGCACATCGTGCTGCCGGCCATCACGCTGTCGGTCTTCCAACTGGCCCTGATCCTGCGCCTGGTACGCGCCGAGATGCTCGAGGTGCTGCGCACCGACTACGTCAAGTTCGCCCGGGCCCGGGGCCTGCAGAACCGTGCCGTGTACTTCGGCCACGCGCTGAAGAACACGCTGGTGCCGGTGATCACGATCACCGGGCTGCAACTCGGCTCGCTGATCGCCTTCGCCATCATCACCGAGACTGTCTTCCAGTGGCCCGGCATGGGCTTCCTGTTCATCCAGGCCGTGCAGTTCGCCGACGTTCCCGTGATGGCCGCCTACCTGTGCCTGATCGCGCTGATCTTCGTCATCGTCAATCTCTTCGTCGACCTGCTGTACTTCGCGGTCGACCCCCGCCTTCGCATCGAGAAGCCCGCGGGCGGACACTGAACACCATGAGCAGCTCTTCTCCCGCGGCACCGCAGGGTGCCATCGCACGATTCTTCGATGGCGATGTCTGGTACAGCTTCACGCAGTCGCCGATGGCCATCCTGGCCGCTGTGATCGCGGCGGTCTGCATCGTCTGCTCGGTGTTCGCGCCGTGGATCGCGCCGCACAACCCTTTCGACCTCGCCACGCTGAACCTGTCGGACGCCCGCCTGCCGCCTGCCTGGCAGGACGAGGGCAGCCGGCGCTACCTGCTGGGCACCGACGACCAGGGGCGCGACATCCTGTCGGCGCTGATGTACGGCGCACGCATCTCGCTGTTCGTGGGCCTGGCCTCTGTCCTGGTGTCGCTGGTGGTGGGCGTCGGCCTGGGGCTGCTCTCGGGCTTCGCTGGCGGCAAGATCGACACCTTCATCATGCGGGTGTGCGATGTGATGCTGTCGTTCCCGTCGATCCTGGTCGCCTTGCTGATCGACGGCGTGGGCCGCGCGATGTTCCCGAACGCGCATGACACGCTGGCCTTCGGCGTGCTGATCATCGCGATTTCGCTCACCGGCTGGGTGCAGTACGCGCGCACGGTCCGCGGCAGTACGCTGGTCGAGCGGAACAAGGAATACGTGCAGGCGGCGCGCGTGATCGGCGTGTCGCCCTACCGCATCATGGTGCGGCACGTGCTGCCCAACGTGATGGGTCCCGTGCTGGTGCTGGCCACCATCCAGGTGGCCGCGGCCATCATCACCGAGGCCACGCTGTCCTTCCTGGGCGTGGGGGTCCCGCCGACGTCGCCGTCGCTGGGCACGCTGATCCGCGTCGGCAACGACTTCCTCTTCTCCGGCGAGTGGTGGATCACCATCTTCCCCGGCGCGATGCTGGTGCTGATCGCGCTGAGCGTGAACCTGCTGGGCGACTGGCTGCGCGACGCGCTCAACCCGCGGCTGCGCTGAACCCTGCCCATGACCTCTCCTCTGCTTGAAGTGCGCCACCTGCGGGTGGAGTTCCCCACGCGCCGCGGCACCTTGCTGGCGCTCGACGACATCTCCTTCGACATCGCGCCCGGCGAGATCCTGGGCGTGGTGGGCGAATCGGGCGCTGGCAAGTCGCTCACCGGCGCGGCCATCATCGGCCTGCTCGAACCTCCGGGCCGCATTGCCGGCGGCGAGATCCTGCTCGAAGGACAGCGCATCGACAACCTGCCCTACGAAAAGATGCGCGCCATCCGCGGTCGCAGGATCGGTGCCATCTTCCAGGATCCCCTGACCTCGCTGAACCCCCTGTACACGATCGGCCGGCAGCTCACGGAAACCATCCAGACGCACCTGCCCGTGGGCGCCGAGGAGGCCAGGGCCAGAGCCATCCGCCTCTTGCAGGAGACCGGCATACCGGCCGCCGAGCAGCGCATCGACCAGTACCCGCACCAGTTCTCCGGCGGCATGCGCCAGCGGGTGGTGATCGCGCTGGCACTGGCCGCGGAGCCCAAGCTCATCGTCGCGGACGAGCCGACCACGGCCCTCGACGTGTCCATCCAGGCGCAGATCATTTCCCTGCTCAAGCGCTTGTGCAAGGAGCACGGTGCAGCCGTCATGCTGGTCACCCACGACATGGGCGTGATCGCGGAGACCTGCGACCGGGTGGCCGTCCTGTACGCGGGCCGGGTCGCCGAGATCGGGCCGGTGCACGATGTCATCCACCGGCCGGCACACCCGTACACCCGCGGCCTGATGGGGTCCATCCCGGCAATGGACGACGACCGTGAGCGCCTGCTGCAGATCGACGGCGCCATGCCGCGCCTGAATGCGATCCCCACCGGCTGTGCCTTCAACCCGCGCTGCCCGCAGGCCATGGAGCGCTGCCGCCAGGAGCGGCCGGACCTGCTGGACGCAGGCGCCACGCGTGCTGCCTGCTGGCTGGTCGAACCGGCCCGGAGTGCGGCATGAAGGGGGACTCCACCGTGTCGCCGAGCCCGCTGGTCAGTGTGCAGGGCCTGAGCAAGACCTTCGATGTCTCGGCACCGTGGCTGAACCGCGTCGTCGAGCGCAAGCCGCGCCAGTTCGTGCATGCCGTGGACGGCGTTTCGTTCGACATCCGCCGTGGCAGCACCCTGGCCCTGGTGGGCGAGTCGGGGTGCGGCAAGAGCACGGTGGCGCGGCTGCTGGTGGGCTTGTACGCACCCACGCGCGGCACCGTGACCTTCGACGGCCAGCCGACCGATGCAGCCCGCGATGCCGCCGAGCTGCGCCAGCTGCGAAGGCGCATGCAGATGATCTTCCAGGATCCCTATGCCAGCCTCAACCCTCGCTGGAAGGTGCTGGACATCGTGGCCGAACCGCTGCGCGAGCACGGGCTCGTGGCCACGCCGGATGAGCTGCGGGTGAAGGTGGGGGATCTGCTGCGTTCAGTCGGGCTGGCTGCGGCCGACGTCGAGAAGTTTCCCCACCAGTTTTCGGGTGGGCAGCGCCAGCGCATCTCGATCGCACGGGCGCTGGCGACGCAGCCGGAGTTCCTGGTCTGCGACGAACCGACCTCGGCACTCGATGTCTCGGTGCAGGCGCAGGTGCTGAACATCATGAAGGACCTGCAGCGCGAGCGTGGCCTGACCTATCTGTTCATCTCGCACAACCTGGCGGTGGTGCGCCATGTCAGCGACCAGGTCGGCGTGATGTACCTGGGCCGCCTGGTCGAGGTGGCCGACAAGGCCGACCTCTTCGCGCGGCCGCGCCACCCCTACACACGCATGTTGCTCGACGCGATCCCCGACATCCACATGTCCGGCCGCTCGCGCACCCCGGTGCAGGGCGAGGTGCCCAATCCCTTGAACCCTCCGACCGGGTGTGCGTTTCACCCGCGCTGCCCGCATGCCAATGCGCGGTGCTCGAGCGAACGGCCCGCCCTGAAGGATTTCCAGGGCGTGCAGGTGGCCTGCCACGCGGTGGAGGAGCGCCGCATCTGACAGGCGGCGGGCAGGCCCGCCGCCGCATGCGCCCTCAGCGGCTGGGCGCGGACGCCGTGGAAGAGGGCGGCTTCGGCAGGGTCAGCGGGCCCTTCTGCCCGCATCCCGAGAGCATCGAAAGACCCAGCAGGCATCCCGCACACAGGGCGCCCGCGGCCGCCACACGCAGGCTGCCGACTACACTGGTTGTTCGCTTCTTTCGCATGCCAAGGATTCTAATGACCAGCGGTTCCACCACCGGCAGCCCCGCCCTGAGCGGCGCCGACTACGACCGCCTCACCCGGGCGGTGCTGGGCAGCATCGAGAGCACGGCCGACCAGTGGCTGCAAGACGACGTGATCGACATCGACACCAGCCGCACCGGGGGCCTGCTCGAGATGAGCTTCCCCGACGGCAGCAAGCTGATCGTCAACACGCAGCCGCCGCTGCAGGAGATCTGGCTGGCGGCTCGCGGTGGCGGCTTCCACTTCCGTCACCTGGACGGGCGCTGGGTCGATACCCGCGACGGCAGCGACTTCTTCGATGTGCTGTCGCATCACGCCACCCGCCAGGGCGGCAAGCCGCTGAAGTTCACGCCGCCGGCGGTCTGACGCGCCGGTGCCGGCCAGCGGCACGGCCGTTCAGCGCCTGAAGAGATCGAGGATGCTGCTTCGCTCCTGCGGATCGGGCGGCTGAGGAACGGCGTCTTCCAGGCCGAGGCTGGCCACGCCGCCTCCCTGGGTGAATTCGTCGAATATCCAGGAGCCGGCCACCTGCCCAACCCCTTCAGGCGGCGCCGGCTCCTGCACTGGCACCCCCTTCAGGGCGTAGGACATCAGTTCGATCCATACCGGCAGCGCCAGACCGCCACCGGTCTCCCGGTCGCCCAGCTTGCGAGGGTTGTCGTAGCCGATCCACACCACGGCGGTGAGCGTCGGGTGGTAGCCGGCGAACCAGGCGTCCATGGAGTCGTTGGTCGTGCCCGTCTTGCCGTAGATGTCGGGTCGCTTCAGGATGCGCTGCGCGTTGGCGGCCGTGCCCGAGCGTGTGATCTCCTGCATCAGGCTCGTCATCACGAAGGCGTTGCGCGCATCGAGCATCCGCGTGGACTCGTCGAGCACCGGAGCCTTGTTCTCCAGCAGCACCCGCCCCTTGTTGTCCGTCAGGCGCCTGATGAGAACGGGCGCCACGTGGTGACCGCCGTTGGCGAAGACGCTGTAGGCCGTGGCCATCTGAAGCGGCGTGACCGACCCTGCTCCCAGCGCCATCGTCAGGTAGGCCGGGTGCTTCTCCGCCTCGAACCCGAATCGTCCGATCCACTGCTGCGCGAAGTCGGGCCCGATCGAACGCAGCACGCGGATCGAGACCATGTTCTTCGACTTGGCCAGGGCCGTGTGCAGCGGCATCGGACCGTCGAACTTGCCGTCGTAGTTCTTGGGCTCCCAGGGCTGGCTGCCCGTGGTGGCCGCATCGAAGAACAGCGGTGCGTCGTTGACCACCGTCAGCGGCGTGATGCCCTTTTCTAGCGCTGCCGAGTAGATGAACGGCTTGAAGCTCGAGCCTGGCTGGCGCCAGGCCTGTGTGACGTGGTTGAACTTGCTGTTGCCAAAGTCGAAGCCGCCCACCATGGCGCGGATGGCGCCCGTGCGCGGGTCGACGGCCACCACCGCACCTTCGACCTCGGGCACCTGGGTCAGTGCCCAGTCGCCCTTGGCGTCCCGCAGTGCCCTCACGATCGCGCCGCGGCGGATCTCCACCTTGGGTCCCGCCTTGGGCGAGAGTCCCGAGGTCACGGGACGGAGCCCGTCACCCGTGACGGTGATGCTGTCGCCGTTCTGCAGCATGGCCACCACCTTCTTGGGTGAAGCCTCGAGCACCACCGCAGAGCGCAGGTCGTCGTTGTCCGGATGCTCTGCCAGAGCTTCGGCCACCCGGGTGTCCAACTGCGCAGCATCCCTGGGCAGGTCCACGTAGGCCTCCGGGCCGCGGTACACCTGACGCTTCTCGAAATCCATCAGGCCCTTGCGCAGGGCCCGGTAAGCTGCCTCCTGTTCGCCGGCCCTCACGGTGACGTAGACATTGAGCCCGCGCGTGTAGGACTCGTCTCCGTACTGCGCAAAGACCAGCTGTCGTGCCGCCTCGGCGACGAACTCCGCGTGCACCGTGGGTTCCGACGGCGTGCGATACCGCAATTGCTGCGCCAGGGCCTCGGTGCGCTGCGCTTCGTCGATGAACCCGTTCTCGAACATGCGGTCGACGATGTAGCGTTGGCGCAACGTGGCGCGCTTCGGATTGGCGATCGGGTTGTAAGCCGAAGGGGCCTTGGGAAGGCCGGCCAGCATCGCGGCCTCGGCAATGGTGACCTCCGCCAGCGGCTTGCCGAAGTAGACCTGCGCAGCCGCCGCGAAGCCGCTGGCGCGCTGGCCCAGGAAGATCTGGTTCATGTAGAGCTCGAGGATCTGATCCTTGCTCAGCAGTCGCTCGATCTTCAAGGCCAGCAGGATCTCGTAGATCTTGCGGGTGAAGGTCTTCTCGGTGGACAGGTAGAAGTTCCGCGCCACCTGCATGGTGATGGTCGAGGCGCCTTGGCTGCGCGCATCGCGGAGGTTTTCGAGCGCTGCTCGCGCCACGCCCTTGTAGTCCACCCCGCCGTGCTGGTAGAAGCGCGCGTCCTCGGCGGCGAGCACAGCATCCTTCATCACCTTCGGGATGCGTGAGATGGGCATCAGTTCGCGCCGCTCTTCGCCGAACTCCCCGAGCAGTACGCCGTCGTCCGAGAGGATGCGCATCGGCAGCTTGGGTCGGTAGTCGGCCAGGCTCGTGATGTCGGGCAGGTTGGGATACGCCACGGCCAGCGCCACGCCGACGATCAGGAGCAACGCGCCGAGGGCTGCGATGACCCCGCCCAGCAACCAGGCGCCCGTCGTGAGAGCCCGGCGCGTCCAGACAGCCAGGGCGCCGGACGGTTGGGCTGAAGCTTCGCGCGCTGCGGAGGGGTTGTCGGTGGAACTCACGGGTATCTTCGTGCAGGGCGCCACAGGTGGCGCCCTTCCGGCGGCCCGGAAGGTTTCGCCAGCCGGGGGGTGAGACGATGATACCGACGCACAGGCAGGCCTCTCCGATCGATCAAGCTGATGGTCGTCCGCACGCGTGTCTTACCACGGTCAGGAGCCGGGTCGTGGAATTTGGCTGATGAACTGACCGCCGTATCGGCGCCTGTTTCACCCGTTAACGAATGACAACGTGCGACAGACTTCGGCGAGCCGTTTTTCTTTGGTCCACAAGGGCTTTACTGCTAGCATTGAAGTAACTTCTTAACACGGCCCGGGTTACCCTGGGTGATCGGGAGTCAGTCCAAAGTGAGCTTGCTGGACCTTCTGCGCGGCCGGAAGCATCCGCCGATGATCGGCCTCGACATCAGTTCGTCCGGCGTCAAGCTGGTCGAGCTGGGGCAGACGGGATCTGGCGAGATGGTGCTCGAGCGGCTGGCTTCCGAACCCTTCGAGAAGGGGTGGATCACCGACGGCCAGATCGAGAAATTCGACGAGGTGGCCGAAGCCGTCCGGCGGGTGGTTTCCAAGAGCGGCAGCCGCACCAAGAATGTCGTGATGGCCATGCCGCAATCGGCGGTCATCACCAAGAAGATCATGTTGCCGGCCGGTCTGCGCGAAGAAGAGATGGAATTGCAGGTCGAGTCGGAAGCGAATCAATATATTCCCTTTTCCCTCGACGAGGTGAGCCTCGATTTCTGCGTCATCGGCCCCAGCCTGACGTCGGCCGGTGATGTCGAGGTACTCATTGCCGCATCAAGAAAGGACCGTGTGCAGGACCGTCAGGGCCTCGCGGAAGCGGCGGGTCTGAAACCCGTTGTCCTGGACATCGAATCGCATGCGTCGCGATTGGCCATGAGCCGCGTCGTGACCGCGTTGCCCAACGAAGGGCGCGATGCCTTGGTGGCGCTGTTCGAGATCGGCGCCGACACCACCAGCCTCAAGGTGCTGCGCGACGAAGACATGCTTTACGACCGCGATCAGGCCTTCGGCGGTGCGCAGCTCACCCAGCTCATTTCGCGGCAGTACGGCTTTTCCTTCGAGGAAGCCGAGCAGAAGAAGCTTGCCGGCGACCTGCCCGAAGACTACGAAAGCGCCATCCTCGCGCCGTTCGTCGACAGCCTGTCGCAGGAAATCGGTCGCGCGCTGCAGTACTTCTTCACCAGCACGCCGCACCACAAGGTGCACTACGTGATGCTGGCCGGTGGCACGGCCACGCTCTCCGGCCTGAAGGACCGCGTCACGGAACTGACCGGCTTCGCGTCCATGGTGGTGAACCCGTTCGAGCACATGCAATTGGGTTCGGCCATCCGGGAAGGGCGCGTGCGCCGTGAGGCGCCGGCCTATCTCACCGCCTGTGGTCTGGCGATGCGGAGGTTCGTGCAGTGATATTGATCAACCTGCTGCCGCATCGCGAGGAAAAGCGTCAGCAGCGCAAGCGTGCATTCTTTGCGGCCATGGCGCTGGCTGGGCTTGTGGGGCTGGGCATCGTGGGGGCCTGGTACACCGTCCTGCAGCAGATGACGGCCGCACAGGTTTCGCGCAATGACTTCCTCAAGGCCGAGATCGCCCGCCTGGATGCGCAGGTCAAGGACATTGCCACGCTGCGGGGCGAGATCGAAGCCCTCAAGGCGCGCCAGAAGTCGGTCGAAGACCTGCAGATCGACCGCAACACGCCGGTGCACCTTCTTGATGAACTCGCCAAGCAGACGCCTGAAGGCGTCTACCTCACCTCCATCAGGCAGACCGGCCAGGTCGTGGCCGTGACAGGCGTGGCGCAAACCAACGAGCGCGTCTCGGAGTTCCTGCGCAACACGGCCTACAACGCGGCCTGGCTGGAACGCCCCGAGCTCATCGAGATCAAGTCGGCCAGCATCACCACCGCCGGCCGCGAAGCCCGACGCCTCTACGAGTTTTCGTTGCGTGTCACGCTGAAGCGCCCCCAGGTGGCGACGCCCGCCGCGGCGGCGAGCGCACCTGCTGCGGCGAAGAAGGCGACCTGAGGTCAGCATGGCAGCCAACACCTCCTCTTTCAACTTCGATCTGAACAGCGCCTTCGAACGCGCCTCGTCCCAGTTCAAGGGACTGAACACCCGCGAGCCTGGACAGTGGCCGGCGTTGCCCAAGGTCGCGGTATGGCTGTTCACGACGGCCGTTGTCGTCTTCATCGGATGGTTCCTGCTGCTGCAGGCGGCGACCGAGGAACTCGAGGCAGAGCGTCTGAAGGAGCCGGAGCTCAAGCAGAACTACCTCAGCAAGCTGGGTCAGGCGGTCAACCTCAGCGAGCTGCGCAAGCAGAAGCTGCAGGTGCAGGAGTACGTCACGCAGCTCGAAAAGCAGCTCCCGGGCAAGGCCGAGATGGACGCCCTGCTGTCCGACATCAACCAGGCCGGCCTCGGGCGAGGACTGTCGTTCGAGCTGTTCAGGCCTGGCCAGGTCGAGGTCAAGGACTACTACGCCGAACTGCCGATAGCGATCCGCGTGACGGGTCGCTATCACGACATCGGCGCCTTTGCCGCCGACGTCTCCAATCTGTCCCGCATCGTCACCCTGCAGAACCTCGCCATCGTGCAACCGCCCAGAGATGCCGCGGGGAGCCTCTCGATGGAGGCCACGGCACGAACCTACCGGTACCTGGACGCCACCGAAGTGGCTGAGCAGCAGAAGGCCGCTGCTGCCAAGGCCGCAGGAGCCAAGAAGTGATCCGCGTGGTACGCGTGGCCACCCTGATGCTGTCGGCGCTGCTGCTGGCGGGCTGCGGGGCCAATCACGAAGAACTGCAGCAGTGGATGGAGCAGCAGCGCCGCGAAGTTCGGCCGAACGTGACGCCGCTGCAGCCGCCGAAGAAGTTCGATCCGCAGCCGTATGCGTCTGCGCAGGCCGTCGAGCCTTTCAGCACACAGAAGCTCACCGTGGCCATCAAGCAGGAGTCGCGGCAACCGAACTCCCTGCTGGCCGGTGAACTCAACCGCCGCAAGGAGCCGCTGGAGTCCTATCCATTGGACAGCATGCGCATGGTCGGCAGCCTGGCCAAGGCGGGCTCGCCGTTCGCATTGCTCAAGGTGGACAACCTGCTCTACCAGGTGAAGGTTGGCGACTATCTGGGCCAGAACTACGGCCGCATCACCAAGATCGCGGAGACCGAGTCCAGGACGCCGCAGGCGAGTGGATCGAGCGCGTCGGCAGTCTGCAGCTGCAGGAGAAGGCGCGATGAGGATCATCGAGGAGAGGTTCACCATGCTCAAGTGGCGCGCGGCACACGCCGCCCTCGCCGTTCTGACGGCAGCCGCCCTGGCGCCGTCGCTGGCGATGGCGCAGAACGCCATCCAGTCGATCACCAGCACTCAACAAGCCGGCACCGAGGTCGTCCGCATCGAGCTGAGCGAGCCGTTGACCGCCGTGCCCAACGGCTTTTCGACACAGTCGCCCCCCCGCATCGCCATCGATCTGCCCAACGTCGGCAACGCCACAGGGCGCAGCGCGGTCGAAATCAACCAGGGCAACCTGCGTTCAGTGAACGTGGCGCAGGCCGGTGAGCGGACCCGACTCGTGCTGAACCTCAAGCAGGCCTCTGGCTACAGGGCGCAGCTGCAGGGCAAGGCGCTGCTGCTGGTGCTCGATGCCACCGGTCCCGGGGCCGGCAGCGAGCCCACGCAGTTCTCGTCAGCGCAGAACCTGGAGCCGCAGGGCCTTCGCGACATCGACTTCCGCCGCGGCAGCGACGGTGCGGGCCGCGTCATCATCGGACTGCCCAGCACGCAGGTCGGCGTCGATATCCGCCAGCAGGGCCAGACCCTGGTTGTCGAGTTCCTGCGTTCCACGCTGCCGGACAGTCTGCGCCGCCGTCTCGATGTCACCGATTTCGGCACACCGGTGCAGACCGTCTCGACCTTCCAGAGCGGAGACCGTGTCCGCATGGTGGTCGAGCCGCGAGGCAACTGGGAGCACAGCGCTTACCAGACCGACAACCAGTTCGTGCTCGAAGTGCGGCCCGTCAAGGTCGATCCGAACAAGCTCACCCAGGGTCCCGGGTTCCAGGGCGAGAAGCTGTCGCTGAACTTCCAGAACATCGAAGTGCGAGCGCTTCTGCAGGTGATCGCCGACTTCACCAACTTCAACGTCGTCACCAGCGACACGGTGACCGGTACCGTCACCCTGCGCCTGAAGGACGTGCCTTGGGACCAGGCTCTCGACATCATCATGCAGAGCAAGGGCCTTGGCGTTCGCAAGTCCGGCAACGTGCTCTGGATCGCACCCAAGGAAGAGCTGTCAGCCAAGGAACAGGTCGAGCTCGAAGCGAAGAAGAAGGTCGCTGAACTGGAGCCGCTGCGCACGCAGTCCTTCCAGTTGAACTACACCAAGGCCGAGGAGATCGCCAAGGGCCTGTCGGGTCAGACGCAGGCGCAGAACGCCTCTGGCGGCAACTCTCAGACCACCCGCATGCTGTCGCCTCGCGGCAGCCTGATCTTCGAGGCACGCACCAACCAGCTCTTCGTCTCGGACATCCCTTCCAAGCTCGAAGAGATCCAGGCGTTGATCGCCAAGATCGATATTCCCGTGCGTCAGGTGCTGATCGAGGCCCGAATCGTGGAGGCCGACGACACCTTTGGCCGGTCGCTCGGCGTCAAGCTCGGGGGCTCGGACTTCCGGGGCCTGGCTGGTGGTGTGCCGGGCTACAACATCGCTGGCAGCAACTATGCGACGGTCGGCGGCAATTACAACGCCGTCGGCGGGCAGACCCTGCAACTGCAGCGCGACCAGTTCCTCTACAACGACACCCAGTTCGTGAATCTGCCGGCCAACGTCAGTTCCTTGGGCGGTGCGGCTGCTGCGACGTTCGCGCTGTCCTTGTTCAGCGCCACGGCCAATCGCTTCCTCAACCTCGAGCTTTCAGCTCTCGAAGCCGAAGGCAAGGGCAAGATCGTGTCGAGCCCGCGTGTCATCACGGCCGACCAGGTCAAGGCGCTGATCGAGCAGGGTGAAGAATTGCCTTACCAGGCTGCCACGTCCAGCGGCGCCACGCAGATCCAGTTCCGCAAGGCCAACCTGAAGCTCGAGGTTACACCACAGATCACTCCGGAAGGCAACGTGATCCTCGACGTCGATGTCAACAAGGACAGCGTCGGTCGCAACACGACTGCCGGCTTTGCCATCGACACCAAGCACGTGAAGACCCAGGTGCTGGTGGAGAACGGCGGCACGGTGGTGCTCGGCGGCATCTTCACCCAGACCGAGCGGAACGAGATCAACAAGGTGCCGCTGCTGGGCGACCTGCCGGTCGTGGGCTACCTGTTTCAGAACCGGGCCAGGCGGACCAACAAGACTGAACTGCTGGTCTTCATCACACCGAAGATCGTCACCGACCGCTCGGCGGCACGCTGACCGCACCTTGCACGCACCGGCCCGGCCCAGCCGCGCAGCCACGGGAAACTGAAAGATGAACTACTTCACGAGAATCTTGTCGTTGCTGGCGCTGGCGTTCTTGAGTGCTTGCGGGGGTGGGGGTGGCAATTCGGGGGCACCAGTCCTGGGCGGCGGCGACACTTCGAGCAGCAGGCTGAGCGACCTGGTGATCGTGCTGAGCGGGACGACGCTGGCCAACACCGGCACCGGCACACTCGACGTCACGGCCACGGCGGTGGATGCGAATCGAAATGCCATTGCCAACGTTCCCGTCACGCTCAGCGTCGACAACGGGGCAGTGATCAATGCCAGCGGCACCGTGACCGGCGCTGATGGCAAGGTCGTGGGCACTGTCGGCATCGGCTCCGACCGCAGCAATCGCACGATCACCGTCACTGCGCGCTCGGGCGCGATCGAACGCAAGGCCAGCTTTGACGTGGTCGACTCGGCCGGCACGGCGCTCGCTTCCGAGATGGTGCTGGTCCTCAGTTCGGCCAGCATCGCCAACAACGGAACCCAGGCGGTGACCGCCACCGCCACGGCGCTCGACGCCAAGCGCAACACGCTGCCCGGCGTGGCCATTGCACTGACGGTCAATGCCAATGCGGTGATCACGCCGAACGCCACGACGACGGATGCCACCGGCACCGTGCGGGGCACTATCGGCATCGGCTCCGACCGCAGCAATCGCACCATCACGGTCACCGCCACGTCCGGATCGCTGGTCCGCACCGTGTCGCTGCTGGTGAGTGACGCCACGGGAGGCACGCCAGTCGCTGCCGATCTGAGCCTGGTTCTGAGTGCGCCGACCCTTACCAACGCAGGCACCACGACAGTTTCTGCGACGGCAACGGCAGTTGACGTGAATCGAAACGCGGTCAGCGGTATTCCCATCACGCTGAGAGTCGACAGCAACGCATTGCTCACCGTCAGCGGGCCTACCACCAATGCTGCGGGTGTGGTCACTGGTGCGGTGGGCATCGGCGCCGACCGCTCGAACCGGCTCGTCACCGTGACGGCGACGAGCGGTACGTTGACGCGCTCAGTCTCGTTCAGGGTGGTTGGCGCCGACCTCTCGGCTGCCTTCACGCCGTTGATCGATGCGGGTTCGGCCAACAATCGGGTCGAGTTCAAGCTGGTCGATACCAATGCTGCAGCGATGGTCGGGCAGCCGATCTCCGTCTCCGCACCCGGTTTGCCTTCAGCCAGTGGCGTGACGGACTTCGCCGGCAAGTTCGTTTACGAGTTCACAGCTCCCTCGATCGCTGGCGCCATTGCGATCACGGCTGCCGCTGCGGGGGATTCCGAGACGGTGCCGATCTCCGTCCAATTGCCGGGCGGTGGTGCCATCGCACCGGCGAGCGAGCCGCCGCGCTCCGCTTCTATTGCGCCGAGTCCGAGCGTCGTCAGCGTCAATACGTTGGGCAGTTCGCTCAATCAAGTCGAGCTACGGGCGCTGTTCGTCGGAAACGGCAATCAGCCGATTCCTCGTGTGCGAGTCCGGTTCGATCTTGGCAACGACACCTCCGGCACGGATGGCAAGGTGCAATGGTTGGGCGGCAGCTATGCATACTCCGACGCGTCCGGTGTCGCACGCGGCACCTTCACGCCCGGTCAGCGGTCGAGCCCAACCAATGGCGTCACCGTACGGGCCTGCTACGACATCCGCGACTTCCCTGTCGGCACCTGTCCGTTCTCGACGACGGCTACCTTGACCGTGGCGTCCGAGGCACTCTCTGTGACCGTCGGCACCAACGAGCTCATCAAGAGCGGCCCGCTCACATACATCAAGGAGTTCGTCGTGCTGGTCGTGGACGCAGCCGGCCAAGCGAAGTCCGACGTGCTCATCACGCCTTCCATCGATCTGACGGACTACTACAAGGGCTTCTACACCCGCCCCACCGACACTTGGGTGCAAACGCTGACCTTGCCGGATACCGAGCGGTATTCGTGGGTCGATGCCACGGCCGGGGTACCCGGCGCCTGGGTGCGCAGCACGGTGGGCGTGACAGGCGCAGGCCGATGCCCGAACGAGGACATCAATCGCAATGCGGTACGCGAGGCCTCCGCCTATGACGCCAGACTCACTGCGCCTGCACTGCCTGCTCGCGGTGAGGATTTGAACTGGAACGGCGATCTCGACCCTCGCAAGGCTGACGTTGCAATCCGCATGGTGGGCTCTCCGCGAACGGACGCCGGTGGACTGGCTGTCCTGCAGATCGAGTACCCGCGCAATCTCGGCAGCTGGATCGATTTCGTGATCACGGTGACGGCGTCCGGAATCACGGGCACCGAGGTGCGTGCCAAGTTCAGCGGGCGCCTGCCGGTGCCCGTGGAAGCGCTCAAGGCCGAGGGGAGCCCGGCCTTCGCCATCAGCCCCTATGGCACCTCCGCCATCTGCACGGACCCGAAGTGATCTCGTGCTGATCTCCCTGGTCGGCATGCCCGGCTGTGGCAAGTCCACGGTCGGGCGCCACCTGTCCCGCCAGCTGGGCCTGAAGTTCGTCGACAGCGACGCCGAGATCGAGCACCGCATCGGGATGCCGATCCGCGAGTGGTTCGCTTCGAAGGGCGAAGCGGCCTTCAGAGATGTCGAGCAGGACGTCATCGACGATCTGACCCAACAGCCCGGCATCGTGCTGGCGACAGGCGGGGGAGCGGTGCTGCGACCCTCGAACCGCGATGCCTTGCACTCGCGTTCGCACGTCTTCTACCTGCGCTCCACGCCTGAAGAGCTCTTCCGCCGGCTCAAGCACGACACCCAGCGCCCGCTGCTTCAGGTGGCCGACCCGCAGGCCCGGCTGCGCGACCTCTTCAGGGAGCGCGACCCGCTCTACCGGCGCGTCGCCCACTTCGTCGTCGAGAGTGCACGGCCGTCCGTGTCGGCCTTGCTGAGCATGGTGCTGATGCAACTGGAGCTCGCCGGACTGGTCGATCCCGGCACCGTGCCGTCGACCATCGACGCCCCCGATTCGCGCTGAGCGGCGCTGTACCGCGGGCGACCGCGTCCCGGCCATCACGTCGACGCCGCGCACCGGCGGCATACACTGCGCCGCCATGAGTGCCACGACATCCCTCCTCTCGAGCGTCCCGGTCGCAACACCGTCGGCGCACTACGACATCCTCATCGGCAACGGCCTGCTGCAGCACCCGGACAGCTGGGTGGGCCTGCCCAAGGCCGCCCAGGCCGTCATCGTCACCAATCCCACCGTGGGGGAGCTCTACGCGGCGGCCCTGCAGGAGGCCGTGTCACGCCACTACGGCCGCGTCACCGTGCTGGCGTTGCCCGACGGCGAAGCCTTCAAGGGCTGGGAAACACTGAACCTCGTGTTCGACCACCTGCTGGGCGAAGGCTGCGACCGCAAGACGGTCCTGTTCGCGCTGGGAGGGGGCGTGGTCGGCGACATGACCGGCTTTGCCGCCGCCTGCTACATGCGCGGCGTCCCTTTTGTCCAGGTGCCCACCACGCTGCTGGCGCAGGTGGATTCCTCGGTCGGCGGCAAGACGGCGATCAACCACCCGCTCGGCAAGAACATGATCGGGGCGTTCTATCAGCCCGCTCGCGTGATCTGCGACCTCGGCACGCTGGGCACCTTGCCGCAGCGCGAGTTCAGCGCCGGGCTGGCCGAGGTGATCAAGTACGGACCGATCTGCGATGCCGGCTTCCTCGACTGGATCGAGACCCACCTCGACGACCTCATGGCGCGCGACGCCAAGGCCCTGGCGCATGCCGTGCGGCGCAGCTGCGAGATCAAGGCCGAGGTCGTCGGCCAGGACGAGCGCGAAGGCGGGCTGCGCGCCATCCTGAACTATGGGCACACTTTCGGCCACGCCATCGAGGCCGGGCTCGGGTACGGCGAATGGCTGCACGGCGAGGCCGTGGCCTGCGGGATGGTGATGGCCAGTGAACTGTCGGTGCTGCTGGGCCTGATGCCGGCCAGCTTCGTGCCGCGCATGCAGCGACTTCTCGAACGTGCCCGTCTGCCCGTGGCCGGGCCCGCACTCGGCGTGCAGCGTTACCTGGAACTCATGCGTCTGGACAAGAAGACCGAGGGTGGCGAGATCCGCTTCGTGCTGATCGAGTCGCTGGGCCGCGCCGTCGTCCGCCCGGCCTCCGATGAACTGGTGGCGCGCGCCATCGAGCGCCACGTCACGGGCATCTGACTCGCATGCCGCCGCTGGCGCCATGGGCCCTGGATCCGAGGCAGTCCCGCGGGCGGCGCGTCGCCGAGCCTCCGCCGGCGCAGCGCAACGAGCACCAGCGCGACCGTGACCGCATCGTGCACAGCACGGCGTTCCGTCGCCTGGTCTACAAGACCCAGGTCTTCATCAACCACGAGGGCGACCTCTTCCGCACGCGGCTGACGCATTCGCTGGAGGTGGCGCAGCTGGGCCGGTCGATGGCGCGCGCGCTGGGCTTCAACGAAGACCTCGTCGAAGCCATCGCGCTGGCCCACGACCTGGGCCACACGCCTTTCGGCCACGCGGGCCAGGACGAACTGGCCGACTGCATGCGGGAGCACGGGGGCTTCGAGCACAACCTGCAGAGCCTGCGCGTGGTCGACAGCCTGGAAGCCAGGTACGCCGCCTTCGACGGCCTGAACCTGACCCTGGAGACTCGACAGGGCATCCTGAAGCACTGTTCGCGCCGGAACGCCGAGGCGCTCGACCGCGACGAGCCGGGCGGCGTGGCGCGCAGGTTCATCGAAGGGCTGCAGCCCAGCCTCGAGGCGCAGCTGGTGAACCTCGCCGACGAGATGGCCTACAACGCGCACGACATCGACGACGGCGTCCGTTCCGGCCTCATCGCCATCGAGCAGCTCGAAGACCTGGCCTTGTTCAGCCGCTGGCGGAACGATGCCTTGCGTGAACATCCCGAACTGCCCGGTCGCGGTGCGCGGCGCTGGCTGGCCGAGTCGCTGCGGCGCATGCTGGCGGCACAGGTGCAGGACCTGGCAGACACCACCACGGCGGCGCTGGCCCAGTACCGGCCTGCCGACGCTGAAGCGGTGCTGCACCTGCCGCCGCTGGTGCAGCACGGGCCGTCGATGCGGGGCGAGATCGTGGCCTTGAAGCAGTTCCTCTTCAAGGCGCTGTACCGCCACCCTCAGGTGGAAGACTCCACGGCGCGGGCCCGGACCGTCGTGCGCGAGCTGTTCGAGGCCTACACCCGCCTGCCGGCCGAAATGCCCGAGGACTATGCGCGTGCTGCCGACCTGCACCGCGCCGTGGCCGACTACATCGCCGGCATGACGGATCGCTTCGCGATGCGCGAGCACCAGCGGCTGACCGGCCGCGACGTGTTCTCCGCAGGACGCGCATCGGCGCCCTGACATGGCGCGACGTGCCCGGCTGGTGGTGGCAGGCCTGGCGCACTATGTGCTGCTGCGCGGCCACAACGGCGGGACGGTGATGACCGATGGGATCGACCGGCAAGCCTTCCAGGCTGCCTTGGCGCAGTCCGCGCCGGCTGCCGACCTGGCCGTGCACGCCTTCGCTCTGCTCGACCACGAAGTTCACCTGCTCCTGCGGCCGACCACGCCCGACATCCTGAGCCGGGCGATGCAGACCCTGGGCCGGCGCTACGTCGCCGCGTTCAACCGCCGCCACGGCCGCACCGGCACCCTGTGGGAGGGGCGCTTTCGTGCCTCGGTGCTGGAGCCGGGCGACACGACCCTGTGTGCCTTGCGCCGCATCGACGCACTGGCCATGGACCTGCCGCTGGCCTCGAGTGCACCGGCGCGCACCGGGGGAGTGCGCCCAGCCGGCGTCGTCGATCCTCCGGAGCTCTGGGCCCTGGGCAATACGCCGTTCGAGCGGGAGCAGGTCTACGGACGCCTTCTGGCACAGGAAATGCCTCCGACCCTGATCGAGTTGCTCGACAGCTCGGCACGGGGGGGCTGGGCCTGCGGCTCGCCTGGCTTCCTGGCCCAGCTGGCCGCGCAGGGGGGACAAAGGGTTCGACCCGGGCCCCGGGGTCGGCCCCGCAAGCCGGCCCAGAACGGGTAGACACCGCCCTGGAGGGCAGGCGCGCAGCGCAGATTCAACCTGTCCCTATTTATCTCCAAGTCGGTCTGTCAGCGTAAATAAATAGACTCTGACCCCTTTTTAAATCGTTTGCCCAGATTGCTGCACTGCGGTAGTCTCGCGCCCTCACGCCCGTCAAGGAAGAGCCCATGTCCACGGCCGACCGTCATGTTCCCGCCACGCCTGAAGAACTGCGCACAGCAGCGACCCAGGGCCTGTACAGCTCGGCCAACGAACACGACGCCTGCGGTGTCGGTTTCGTCGCGCACATCAAGGGTCTGAAGGCGCACTCCATCGTCGAGCAGGGGCTGAAGATCCTCGAGAACCTCGACCACCGGGGTGCCGTGGGGGCCGACAAGCTGATGGGTGACGGTGCCGGCATCCTCATCCAGCTGCCCGACCAGTACTACCGAGAGGAAATGGCGCAGCAGGGCGTGGACCTGCCCCCGCCCGGCGAGTACGGCGTGGGCATGATCTTCCTGCCCAAGGAACACGCTTCACGCCTGGCCTGCGAACAGGAACTCGAACGTGCCGTGCGCCTGGAAGGCCAGGTGCTGCTGGGCTGGCGCGACGTGCCGGTCGACCGCGAGATGCCGATGTCGCCCGCCGTGCGCGCGAAGGAACCGGTGCTGCGTCAGATCTTCATCGGCCGTGGCGCTGACGTCATCGTCCCGGACGCGCTGGAACGCAAGCTCTACGTCATCCGCAAGACCGCTTCAGCCTCGATCCAGAAACTCAAGCTCACGCACAGCCGCGAGTACTACGTGCCCAGCATGAGCTGCCGCACCGTCATCTACAAGGGCCTGTTGCTGGCCGACCAGGTGGGCAAGTACTACAAGGACCTGCAGGACCCGCGCGTGGTGTCGGCGCTCGCCCTGGTGCACCAGCGCTTCTCGACCAACACCTTCCCGGAATGGCCGCTGGCGCACCCGTACCGCATGGTCGCCCACAACGGCGAGATCAACACCGTCAAGGGCAACTTCAACTGGATGCGCGCACGTGAAGGCGTGATGAAGTCGCCGGTGCTCGGTGACGACCTGAAGAAGCTCTACCCCATCAGCTTCGAAGGGCAGAGCGACACCGCGACCTTCGACAACGCGCTGGAACTGCTCACGATGAGCGGCTACCCGCTGGCCCATGCGGCCATGATGATGATCCCCGAGGCCTGGGAGCAGCACGAGCTGATGGACGAGCGCCGCC